>Ga0302324_100003901_pt1 | contig 33460 bp, 42 predicted proteins | sample Palsa_T0_1_FD_201949 | JGI IMG/M metagenome (GOLD analysis project Ga0302324, IMG submission 201949) | Peat permafrost microbial communities from Stordalen Mire near Abisko, Sweden - Palsa_T0_1 | ecosystem: Environmental > Terrestrial > Soil > Palsa > Peat permafrost | place: Sweden: Abisko...
GAAGGTCCATAAGATCTTGCCGTCAGCCGCATTGACCGCCCGCACGATCGATCGCGGCGCACTCACATAGATGACGCCGTCCACGACCAAGGGCTCGGCGGCGAGACCCATGGGATCGTCCATCTCCGCGATCCACGCGACGCCCAACTGCGCGACGTTCTTGTCATTGATCGCCCGCAAAGGGCTGAATTGTTGCTGGGCGAAGCTGCCGCCCTTGACCAGCCAGTTGTCTCCCGAAGTATCGGCGGCAACTCGGGCCGCCGTGACGTTGCCGGGCGGCGGCGGAGCCGCCACAACCGAAGAAGCAAGGACACCGAATGAAACGGCAGCAAGCAGATGACGGGGGGACGGGAGACCGGGCATTAAACGATTCCTATTAAAGGGTGGGTTGACCGGGCAAATATACCTGACGACGGGATCGCTTACGCGAGCCGCCCGCATCCGCTTGCGACGCTGTATGTATCGCTTACAGCCCGCACCTATCGCTGCGCGCGAGCTTCACGCCTCAATACCCGCAAGCTTCGCAGAGTCCGCCCAAAGCCTCGCCGCGGCAGCGTCATCCCGCGCCTGCGCCGAAGGAGTGGCGGGTGTGCATTGGTAGAAATAGGCTCCGCTGACCTTCGCCACCTCAGGCGACGAAGCCAGATAGACTAGAGTCTGTGCTCCCTTCTCCGGCGAAATGGCGAAGATCTTCCCTACTCCGATCAAGCGCGATATGAAACCGCCGCTGCTCTCACCGAAACGCGACGCCACGAAGCCCGGATGAAGGCAATTGGCCGTAACCCCTTCTTTACCCCAGCGTCGAGCGAGCTCCCGGGTGAAGAGGATATTGCAAAGCTTCGATCGCCCATAAACTTCGAGCGGCGAATATCTCTTCGCCGACTGCAGGTCGTCGAATTCGACGGAACGCCCTTTGTGAGCGGACGAGGCGGTGTTCACGATTCGTGCGCGAGAGGCGATCAATCGGTCCCGCAATCCGTGCGTCAGCACGAAGTACGCCATATGATTGGTTGCAAAGGTTCGCTCCCACTGATCCTCGGTAAGTTGCCGAGAACCGAATAGCGCCCCCGCGTTATTGATGAGCACGTCAATTCGCGGCTCCGCTGCTGCGATCTGGACGCCCAATCTTTTCATTTCAGAGAGGCGAGAAAGATCCCCGTAATGTATTGAGTGTGGCGCGCTAGCATCAATTCCGCGCAGTTGCGCCAAGACTGCCTCCCCTCGCCTCGTGTCCCGAGCGACGAGCACGATCCGAGCGCCCATGTCGGCCAGCTCTCGCGCGGCGACCTCACCAATACCTGAGGTCGCCCCGGTGATGACCACGACTTTGCCTTTCATGGCCTGACTCATCTCGTTCCTCCGCCCGTTCACAGTTGCGCTATGTATATAGGATGGACGACAAGGGCACTACTTTAATCGTAAACCGCACTAAAGACCCTTTGGAGCGAGCATCGCAGATCGCATCACACAGGCGAGAAATGGGCTTGCTCGCCCGATCAAACCCATCAACCGCCGATGTTCAACACGGGAGCACGAGTGCAGGGGTGCTCAACCTTCGCCGCCGCGATCTGCGTCTCGACGCACCTTATCAAGTGCGCCTGACCGGCAAAGGCAACAAAGTTCGTCTGTGCCCCACGATGCCCTGTCACGCGACCGGGATCAGTGCTGTATAAATGTGTTCTCTGCTTCTGCTGGTACCTCCATGGACCACTTAATCCTCTCAAACAGCAAAATCCGCGTCCCGCGGATCATCTACGGCACCGCCTGGAAGAAGGCCGCCACCAAGAACCTGGTAAGCCTCGCCATACAGAACGGATTTCGCGGCATCGACACCGCCTGTCAGCCCAAGCATTACGATGAGGGGGGTGTAGGAGCCGGCGTTGCCGCCAGCATGAAGGGCGGCCTCACCCGCTCCGATCTCTACCTGCAGACCAAATTCACCTCACTCTCCGGTCAGGATCCCAACCGAGTACCCTACGATCCAAAGGCCCCACTGCCAGACCAAGTCGCACAGTCCATCGCCACATCCCTCAAAAACCTGCAAACTGATTACCTCGATTGCGTCCTACTCCATTCCCCGATGCCGACGATGGCGCAAACGCTTTCGGTCTGGAGGAGTCTCGAATCCTTTGTCGACAGTGGGCAAATCCGCCAACTCGGCATCAGTAACTGCTACCGGCTGGTGGATCTCGAAGGCCTGCACCGAGCTTCGAGAATCAAACTGACCGTCCTGCAGAATCGGTTCTACGCCGACACTCACTACGATCGCGAAATACGAACGTACTGCAACCAAAGCCAAATCATCTACCAAAGCTTCTGGACCTTGAGCGCCAATCCCCATCTCCTGACCCACAAGACAATGACCGCCCTAGCCTCCAAGCACAATCGCACCCCAGCCCAAATCTTGTTTCGTTATCTAGCCGCGATCGGCGTCGTTCCCCTCACCGGCACGAAGTCCGAAGCCCACATGCGCGAGGACCTGGCCATCTTCAACTTTGAACTCGCCGACGACGAGCTTAGTGCGATCGACGCACTGTGTTAGGGACGACGCGCCGGCAGCGCACCTCTGGGGGATGGCGAGCTCTCGCCTATGGGCCGGGGCGTGCAAAACTGGGATGTTTTGCACGCCGCATCCAAGGACGGATTCACCGTTGCCCGGAACATAGGCGTGAGCTCGCCGCCCCCTCCCCCCACCTCACCCGACTCACCGCCACCGGCATCCCATGCCGACTGCAAAACTCTAGAAACCTGCGCTGGTTATCCTGCAGCCGATCTCCAGGCCCCTTGATCTCCACCATCCGATACCGTCGCTCGTTCGGCCAGAACTGCACCAAGTCCGGAAAGCCGGTCCGATTCTCGACCACATCACGCACGATCCATTCGAACCACAGCCGCAGATGGGTCGCGGGAAAGCAATGCAGCGCGCACTCCAAGAGCGACTGCTTCAATAGTCCCCAGGCAACGAACGGCGCTTGAATCCCCACCTTCTCAATGAGCCGCCGCCGAATGATGTCCTTATAGCGCCCCGACTCCAACTCGGCAAAGCATTGCGCAAATCGATCCCGACGGCGTTGGTAAAAGTACGGACTCTCGAGGTCCGCAGGACCATATTGAAAGTCATGAAAAAACGCGCCAGATATCGGCGCAAAGATCGCATCCCAGCACAAGAGCCCAAACAGCGAATTAATGAGTGCATTCTCGACGTAGTGAACGCTGCATTGTTCTCCCTCTTGGGATGCCAGGTAATCGCGTACCTGAAACTCCAGCGCCCGCCCATTCGGCAGCGCCTCGAGCTGTATGTCAAAGGTTGCGACGTACGGCGATTCGGTCTTCTTTTCATCCGCGACGCCGAGCTTCCGATTCAATCGCTGCACCACCCGACGCACCAGCTGCCGTTCCGCCTCGCTCTCTGGGCTCGATGCCGCGACCAGGCAAAGCTCTCGCGCCGCCGGCCACTCCTTCATACGCTCCAGCAGCCGCACCCTGCGCATCCGCGAACCGCGGTACCGGCACACCGAATGCACAGCTAGTGCGGAGGCGCTATCGCCCGATCGCTCGTAAGCTATCGCAATGTGAAAAAGCAGCCGTTGCCGATGCTCCTCCAACCAATCGCTGTCGAAGATGGGCGCTGGGATGCCGGCGGCCACTTCCTTCAGATCCACGCCCCCCTCCAGCGCCGCCTGACATCGATAGAGCCCGTAAAACGCCTCGATCTGCGCTCTCGTGCGAAATGGCGCGGTATGGACCGGAACCGTCTCGTAGGAGCTGATTCCAAGATCCGAGAGAACAAATGCGGTCCAGTCTTGATGGAAATTCCCGAAAAACATCAACCGAAATCGCTCCGCCAGAGGCTTCACCGCCGGCCGGAAAGCCCGATCCGCCAGCCGCGGGCACCACCCGTGCAACGGTCGTTGCTCCGCATGCTGCGCGCGCAGTACTTCGAGGAGATCCGGCTTACTCAGTCGACAAGCATCCCGCGATAGCGCGAGGTTACCCGCCAGTTCCGCCTTGGTGAGCAGTCGATGCAGGGCCTCCACATCGAGCAGCGGCTCCTCCAGGCACCCCACCTCCAACAGCGGCGCCGCCGCCGCCGTGGCATCGCCAATCTCGGGGTACTCGAGGCGGCTCAGGCGAAAGAACATGCCCCGCCGCATGATCATCCGCACCAGCAACGCGCAAGAGGGCTCCGGTAGCAGTGCAAACTGATGAATGAACTCCCGCTCCTCTACCGTCAACAGCTCCCAGTAGCGGCTCTGTAGCGACGCCAGCACCGTTCTGAAGTTGTTCAGGTAATAGAACGGATCCGCCAACACCGGCCGTCTTCCGCCTGCTTTTAACTCTGCCGCTCTTCGCGCCATGGTCCGAATTCTTACGTCTGATGCCGCGGGACGTCCATATAAGTATTCTGGTGCGAACACTGCTGTATGTCGGGGGCAGGCCAGCGCCGCTGTCGGTAACCTAGCCGGTCCCCACTGTCAGCGATACGCCTACGGATCTTTGCTCCCCGATGATATGGATTGGCAACACGGTTGCGTTAGACTTGCGCTTGCATGGCAGCAGTGCATACGCAGTCGAACACCGATCGACATCACGCACCGATAGTTCATATGGGCGCGTTGTCAGCCCACGCTGCAGCAATAACCCCCATCCCCCACCAGGAGTCTATGAGCAATCCCAATCCCGTGTCTCCCCGCCCCACCCTTAAGCTAAAGATCGGCGCCCGCAAGTCGCCCCGAGAACCCAAGACTGCACCTGTTACGCAGTCCAGCGACCCCGGCAAATCGAAACCGGGCGCTCAGTGGTCCGACGAGTACAAGCAGCGAATGCAAGCAGACATGAATCGGCTACTTCGTTAGCTGGGCCGTCGAAGTCGGCCGAGCGAAGATCACGCGTGTCCCGTTAGCGGGCTGAGGTGCGTGCCTGCGAAACCTGGTAGCCCACGACCAGTAGCGCCGCGAATGATCCGAACAGCGAGGACGCAAGCGCCGTTCGCACGACATTGACCAACTGAGGCACTACGATTGCGTTTTCAAAAAGCATGGTGAATAGAAGCGGTGCGATATAGAGCATCACCGTGGTGAACGACATCCAGAAAGTTGTAGCATCGCTCCGGGGGCATATTTGTTGCAACAAGCCGCGCAGCGGCTTCATCAATACAACGAGAATGAATGTGCTCAAAACGAGGCTGACGGCGATTGCAAGTGCTAAGGCAGATAGTGGACTCACGGCGATCTCCTTTCCGTTTACAAAAAATCTCGATTCTTTTTTCCTCCGCGATCGAGTAAGCGTGCAATGCCGCCGCCCAGCTTCATGAGCGTGGCGATCGTAGATCGCGGGAGGGCAATCATCTGGTCGTACCATCGGCTAATGCGCTCGATGAATTCGAGCATCTCTCTTAATCGGAGCTGGACGATCGGGTCCACATCCTTGTCGTCCCGCGACATTTCCACACACTCGCGCAGCGCCGCGGCCGCGGGATCTAATTCACGTGCCTTGCGGCCTGCCGCGATGCGCGACACCAGATTCCAAAGGTCCGTTTCAGCCGTGTAGAAGGTACGTCGGTCGCCAAGAATTGGTACCGAACGAATGATGTTCCAGGTTTGCAGTTCTCTTAGGGAGTTAGACACATTCGAGCGCGCAATTCCGAGCGTGTCCGCAATGTCCTCGGCCGTAAGCGGATGCTTCGAAGCGTACAACAGCGCGTGAATCTGGCTCACCGAGCGATTTACGCCCCAGCGCTCCCCCAGGCTTCCCCACTCCAGGACAAACCGGCGAACCGTTTCCGGTAGCTGCTCTTTAGTATCAGCAATTTCTGTCATGACAGATATTACAGACTAAAAAGGGTAGATTGTCAAGCTGATTCAGCGGTGGGCCGCGTGCATAAACGCGATATGAATCCGCGGCTTAAAGCGTCTCATCACGCGTTCAGCGACCGCATCGAAAATCCCTCCCGGCCATCAAAAGACAGGTTTCTCGAGAGGATAGCTCTCGATTCGGCCAACCTTGTCGATGGCCCTACGTACATCGGGCCGGCTAATCAAGGCGCGGCGCTTGGCGTCCAGTCGCATATCTCGGATCGCCATGGGATTGGGGGGGGGAAGTCTTGAGCCCCTAGTAGCGCCTGCCGCCGCTCGCTTTCATCGCCTAACTCCCTAATTAATTCCTGAGCGGCCTGATCGAGTTGATTCATATCGATCAGCGCCAGTAAATACTCGGCGGGTCGATCCGCGCGGTGCAACCTCAGGTATTCGAGCGATCGTGCGGCCGAAGTAAGTGAACCTTTGCGGCAAGCTCCTCTACACCCATGCCATCTTCTCCGTCCTCAACTCGGTCTCCCCATCCCATCGATAACCCACCAGCGGCCCACCTTTCGCGACACTGTAGTCAAGACAAGCAAAGTGCTGCGAGATTACTTGAGGCGGGCCACTAAACCAATAATGCCCGAATAATACCGGCGGCCCCTCATAGCAATGCCCCTTCCAGCTATCCGGCAACGGAACATCGGGCACCTGATCTTCCCCTCCTGGCGGGACGATCGCCGCGTCCCTAAATGTCTTAGCCTCCGGAAGCCACCACCGCACCCGCACCTCGTGCCGCACCTTCCCCTCTTTGTCCGCAAACGAGCGCCCGTCCGGCAACGTCACCTCGGGTCCCTTACACACCACCTCGATGGCGTCGAATATCGGATTCCCGGGTTGGCTGCCTAATAGGATGGCCTCATCGGTCAGGGTAAAATTCGCATTGAGCACCGGGCGCAGCACCTCCACCGATTCCTGATGCCAGCATGCGTGCACGACTCGCAGGCCCGGAAGATCCAACCACAGCGGCAAGGTCTTGAACCAGTCGGTGATGTCCTTCTGTCGGCGCGTCCCCTCGACGACATCCAAGAACGCCTGGTGCTGCGTCCGGTTCCCGGGTTTATGGTGATCTCGTAGGAACTTCCCGGGATGCCCCGGATCCGGGGTCACCCACGCAATCGCGTTAAATTCATGATTGCCTAATATGCAGCGCGCCGCACCTGCCTCAACCATCCGGCGCACGAGGTCGACCGTGGCCAACTGCTTGGGTCCGCGATCGATCAAATCCCCGACGAAGATTGCCGTGCGATCCGGGTGCCGCCAGCTTCCGCCAGTCTCCCGATAGCCTAAGTGCGTCAGCAGCGCGACCAGCTTGTCGAACTGCCCATGGACATCGCCGATTACGTCGAAGGCTAGGTTCATTTGAGGCCCGCGGTGCAGAGGTCCCGATCCACGGAAATCGAGAAGCAGTCGCCCGACTCTCGCCAGCGTTCAGGGCGAGCGCCGCCCGGATACGTCCTCAGTAATGCATCATCCGGCATAGCACTTTGCGTTATGAAGAAGATATCGTATCGGTGATCTTAATAGGGATTGTTTCGGCGAGCGCGATAATCAGAGCTACCTGCGGAGGCCTACGGTTAACACCTGAATAATACAGCCAGATACGCGGCGAATGCCCCAGTCCGATACCGTTCATGCTCAAATCCCGATCCCGGGGTCACGAGGTACATGTATTCCGGTATCAGCCCCTGCGCGGTTCCGATGAGAGCGCCGCAAGGCACGTCCGCCTCCCCCACAATGACTCACCCCCGCCGCGACTCTTCACATCGCCTTGGGCGATGCCGCTGCTATATCGACCAGCACCTCGTTGGTACGCCAGAACCACGGCGTCCACGGGGGATCGTAATAAGCGTAGATGGGCGCGGAAAGGGGCGTAAGTTGATGTCTTTTCAGAAACTCGGACAACTGCGCCTGGTGGGACTGCAGATTGGAATCGCTCCAAAATCCGGAGAAGGTGACCGCCGCCACGCGGTGGGCTGCTATTTCGACCAACTCTATGCGAGGATCGCGCGGCTTCGGAAGCGCGGTCAAAGTATAGGTGGCTGGCATGGTAAAGCGAACCTCCCATCCACCTCGAGCCTGGCTCTGCTCTACCGGTGCCATCATGGCGATCTTTTGACTGGCGCTTTGGGTCACGGGAGCGGTCATGGCAATTTTCCCCTGCGTCTGATTATCGCCGAAGATATAGCGAGCGAGGATACGAAAGCCGGCGCTGACCGCTTCCTCTCGTGTACCGCTCACATGCACCGCGGCCACAATGGTCGGCGCGTAAGTGCGCACTTCGAAAGGCGGCTCATTGATCTCAACCGAATATTTAGGGTGCTCGGTGGCCATACAAGGATCTCCGAGTCCAACGAGGAGTAGTAATCCATATGGATATAAGGCTCGCGGAAGCGCGCGCGCGTCGGCTGAATGACGCCGACATCGACGCTGAACTAGCCGCTTGGCAGACAGAAGGCAACGCTTCATCATCGTTATCGACGCGATTTGCATCACCCTTCTCAATCACCCAAAAAAGCAGCCATGCGGATCTCGGTCGATCTCTGCGACCAACACGGCAAGATCTCGATCAGCGGCCAATGGCCCGTACGCCTCCCACTTGAGCGACGCCCGCAGCCAGAACAACCGCCACTCCCCGGCTTTTCGATTGAATCGTATCTTCGAAAATGGCTGCTCCATCCACCGCGATGGATCATCCCACACAGCCCGCACCTCAACCATCAATACGTCGTGACCCTTGACGCGATTGCGCACCTGATGACGAGCATGCGCCGGTGAACTACTGCGACACCCGAATCGTCCCGGCTCGGTCCCGCCCTCCCATCACGCGCCCGGTGTGCGGAGCAATCGCTTATACATCGCCAGATCCTCGCCCGAATAGCAGCAGAAGACCACTTCACTAAGCGCCGGGCACAGGCTGGTGAACAGACGAACCGAATCGATCGCGATCGCGGTCGCGAGCCTCAGCGGATAGGCATAGGCACCCGTACTAATGGCCGGGAAGGCGATTGACTTAATATCTTTCTCGGCCGCTAGCTTTAGCGAGCTCTCATAGCAAGATGCCAGAAGCTCAGATTCGCCCCGCTCACCTCCTTTCCACACCGGACCTACGGTATGAATGATCCAGCGTGCGGGCAAGTGATAGCCGCGGGTGATGCGAGCCTGCCCCGTCGGGCAGCCTCCCAGGCGCCGGCATTCCTCGAGAAGATCGGGCCCTGCCGCATGATGAATGGCACCGTCGACTCCCCCGCCGCCCAGGAGCGCGGTATTCGCCGCGTTGACCACAGCATCGACGTCCAGCGTCGTAATATCTCCACGGACTGCACGAATCGTATTGGCCACGCTCACACCGAATGCGCTGCAGATACCAGACTCACGGCGGACACACCTTATCCAAGAGTCGCAATCGAATCCGATTCCCCCCGGATTTTCTCTTTGAGCCGTGGCCGACGCCGCAAACTTCCGCTCGTTTTTACCGAGCATGCATTATGGTCGTCCCTCTCAGCTCTTCTTCCTCCGAATCGACCGAAACCTCACCCCCAACGCAAACGCCTTCTGACTCACCGCTCCCGGCGTCCGCTTGAGCTTCTTCGCAATCTGGCGCCCCGACATCCGCGCCTTCGCGAAACCCCTAAGGCTTCGCACATCCTCCTTCAACCACGCCCGCCGCTTCACATTTGCCATACGTACTCCTCATTGAATAATCACGCATCATACTCCGAGAGTTTGCTCTCGATTGAAACGGCGGCCTGCTCGCATTGCCGGCCGCGCCAAACCGCCTGCGGGCACGCGGTTAGCGCGTCCGCTGTTCGCAGCTCGCTGCCGAGGCGCAGGCAGGCCCAGTGGCCCACCGGCCACCGCCGAATGCAATCGCATCCGAGAGCCGCCTAGCGAACCTGGATCCGGACTCATCCACAGGAGCCGCACGAACACCGCCTCCGCTTCTTCGAACTGCTCCTGTCGCCAGAGGCACGGGCCAAGCCCATTCAGGCACCGCAAGAACGGCCGATTATCGATCATGCCCCACGACAACACGCCCTCGAATCTCTCGCCCAGCGACAATTCTCCAATGAGCACACCGCGCCGGTAGTGATCGAGCGCAATTCGAGCATCCCGGTCGAAGGCCATATTACCCAGATGGGCGTGCGCATCCAGACACCTGACGTCCTTCACGAGCAGACCTTCGAGTAATTTCTTGGCGCGCGCGATCTTGCCGCGCTCCTTGAGCTCATTGGCCTCGAGTATCGGATCGCTGTCGAAATCCTCGGGGTTGACGCCGGGCAGCACTTGTTCCATCTGGTACATCGGCCGAGGGCCGCGCTTGATGATGGGTTTCGCCCAAGCTTCAATGGGCTCGCCCGGCTCTCCCCAGTATTCCTGCGCAGGGTCCCAGTCCCCTTGCGGATAGACTTTGAGCGGCGCGAGACCTTTGACCCACGCGTTGGGTTCCGGCGACCGTTCCCTCTCTGCCGGCTTTCGGCCGAATCGCAAGACCACAGGACCGCCGAATTCATCCCCGGGGAGCGTACGCATCCAGTGAAGATAGAAGGTACCGCGTGGACGCCCGCCGACGGTGAGTTTCACCGGTTTTGCCGCGTCGGCCGTCAGCACACCGTCGTAATAGAGCTGAAGCGCGGTAAGGCCGGGCAGTCTCAAGGTGACCCCCTCCGCGTCCTCGGTCGCCTGATGTCTCTCGACGGGAGACGACACATAGCTAATCGACTTGCTGTCCTGCTCCGAGTGCAGCCGAGTCTGAGCCTCATCGAGGAAATGACCATCGATTGCGACGCGGCGGATGCCGGATGAGTTGGATTTTGCCTTCGCCATACGTTTTCCTGGTGGCCGCAGCGGCTAGAAAAGTGCCGGCCACTCTCGGGAGGCATAATTTACACCAATCGGTCCCCGTCCCTCTCCAAACTACCCTCGCTGGGTGCCCCTCTTGGCGGCACTCGCTACCGAGCCGGGGGCGCCGAGCCGCCCGAGGGCGGCGTCCATCTTTCCTACGTCTTCTTTCTGCTAACCGACCGAAACCTTACCCCCAACGCAAACCCCTTCCGACTCACCGCCCTAGCCGGGCGCCGCGACGAAATGGATTTCCATTTGAAATTGGCGATTCACCTAAGCGAGACTTCGCGAACGGGCCGCATTCACCACGACTCAGGAGACACGTATGCCGAGAGATGACCTTTCAGATGACGGACGCGGCCAAGACGCTTCCCTCAACGTGCTCGGTGAGCGCCTCGACGTGTGTTCATTGAGCCCTATGACGGGGTTCTTTCGTGACGGGTGCTGCGACACGAGTCGAGAGGATGTAGGCAGTCACACGGTCTGCGTCGTCATGACCGAGGCATTCCTCGAATTTTCCCAATCTCGCGGCAATGACCTGTCGACGCCGGTTCCGGAGTATGGATTTTCCGGATTGAAACCTGGCGACCGTTGGTGCCTGTGCGCGTCCCGCTGGTGTGAAGCGCTCGAGGCGGGTCAAGCGCCCCGAGTGGTTTTGCGTGCGACTCACGCGGGCGCGCTGAAAGATTGTCCGCTCGCCGATCTCAAACGCTTCGCGGTGGATCTTACGTGATGACCGAATGGGAACAAACATGGAATTACTGCAATAGCTCGCGCGCGCCGCCGGGCGCCAAGATTTACCGGAGAGCAGTAACGACGCCTAAGCGGCATCGTGGAATATAATGCCAAGCGCGTGCCGCTCCCCTGACCGCAATCGGCTGACTCCATGTCTCATCTTCACGCGATAAGTCCCGCGCGTCCCCCGGACGGGCCGAAGGTTCACTGCAAACGCCACTGCATCGCCCTGCTCCAAAGGAACGATCTCGGGTCGCGACTGCATCCGGGGTCTTTGCTCAGTCATTACGAATTCGCCACCGGTAAAATCCACTCCCGGTTGAGCTAGCAGCGCAGCGACCTGAATGGGGAATACGTGCTCGCCATACAAATCCTGATGCAGGCAATTGTAATCACCCGCGCGGTATTGAAGCAGCAGCGGTGTGGGATGTCCTTGACCGGCAGCATGGCAACGGTCCAAGAATTCGGCATGCGCGTTCGGATAACGGACATCCATCCCCATCGCTTCGTTCCAGGCGTTCGCAATGGGTGCCAACTTGGCGTAGAGCGATGTTCGAAAGTCCTCAACAATCGAAGGTAGGGGATAGTTGAAGTACTGATACTCACCTTGACCAAAACCGTGACGGCCCATAATCACGCGACTGCGAAAGTGATCGGGTATCGAATACAGGGACGAGAGACTTTGACATTCGGTCGGCGTCAGCAGGCCAGGTAATACGGCGTTGCCGAACGCATTCAGATTATCGGCAATTGCAGACCAGTTCAGCGAACCGACTCGCTCGATTGGAGTTTGGCCGCTCGCAAGGTCGGCCGGTCGCGTGCGCGGAGCGCTCATATCTTCGCTCATGTTTGATCAACGCCCGCTATGAGGGCCGCCGAGTGGCATCGTGCGTTGCCCCGTAGCGGCCAATGGTCACGCAGGGTCGACAACCACGCCATCTGTCTGGACGTAGGCGCCGACGCCGAATGACCCGGCCTGTACTTATCTCGCCTTCATGCGGCCGTCTCGATCATCTCTCCCAATATGAAATCGGCGCCCGAAACCTCCACCGCCGGCGGCAGCACGTCATCGATTTTCATGCAGAGATTCGCCACATCGTCGCGCAGCTCGTCTCCCTCAAACATGAAACGATCCAGCAAGGAGCCCGCGCTGCGCAGCAGGCTTTCGTGTTCTGTGTTCGGCATATTTATCCCCGATACCTGACTGTATACACATCCAGCACTATATCTTGTGTTTTTTCCGACAGCAAGGGGCTTTCATCCCACATCTTGGGGTGAGCATTCGTAAATCCAGGAGATCGTGGGACTGCGGGTAATGTAGTCTCAAGCCGCACAGGGAGCGCTGACCGTGTCAGTTTCAGACCCCCCCCTGTCCCCCTGCGACGATTCCGCAATTCGACGACATTCGGTACGCCACAAAATCTCGGGATTGACGCGAGCTCGCGTGGTTCAAGAAAATCGCAATTGACGGGCCGCACGGACTGCAGATCCGATAGGCGGCACACTTTCTCCCCGCTCGATTCATTGCCAGCGTGCGTGCGAACAGAGGATAGGGACGTGCTCAACGAAAAACCTGCACCTAATAAAAGCGCTTCGGTCCGTCCTTTCCTGACGGGCTTTCTTGTGGCCGTCATGCTGTTGGCGGGCGCTTTTCTGCTGTGGCAGCGGTTCGGACAGTCGTCCGACGCCACAAATTCACCCCCCCGTACAGGAATTTCCACGCACCACACGTCAGATGGCAGGGACTTGCTGGCGGGGCTGGTGGCAGAGGAAACCGCGAAACTCCACGTCAAACCGCACACGATCGTCTTGACTACCGACAAGGCGTTGTCGGCAAGCGAGGTGCTGCGAGACGGGGAATATCAATCGGCCGAGGTAATTGTCAAGAAAGTTCTGGCGCAATCGAAGTTGGAATCCTTCTCATTTCATCCATTCAACACCTTTGTCAATAACCTCTCCGAGGGTAACGATCCGAAATTCCTCGACGGGTTGAACGTGTGGATCTCGCACAGTCCGGAGTCGGCACTCCCTTATCTGATCCGTGCGAAGTACTATACGGACACCGCTTGGCTTATCCGCGGCGACGACTTCGACATAGCCGTTCCTGAGAAGCACAAGCAAGCATTCCAGGACTTTATGAATCGAGCGGAGGATGACGTGCGTCGGTCGATCGCCCTCGACTCCAGTATTCCCTGGAGCTATTTCTTGCTGCTTCAAATCTCAGGCGGTCGCGCAAACTCGCAACAAATGGCCCAAGTGTTTCGCGACGCTATCGCGCGATTCCCGGCTTACTACGAGCTCTATCGCATCAGGCTTCATTACCTTCAGCCCAAATGGGGCGGCTCAACCGAGGACATGCATCACTTCGTGAACCAGTATGCCGGCCCCGCGCCAGCTTCCTCACCGCTGAAGCTGCTCTACGTGCAGCTTACAGCGAACCTTCTGAATGCAGCGTGGATAGAGTGCCGCAATCTCAAGCATGAGATGCTCACCGCGTGCATCGACGGATACATGAATCATTGCGTCACGGCAGGTTTGGTCGAGGGCGTTGCCAAAGCCTTCGGTGTCTATAAACACACACGGCACGCGTCTGGTCGAAGCTCGACAATCCGGTCAACGTCGAGCAAAAATTCCAGGAGGCATTGGCCGACGTCGAGCGCATGTCATTTCCCAATGAGGATGACAAGGACGCAGCGCTTGGCATCATCTACGAGGACGTGACGTCGGTGGCTAGGAATACATCCCAGTATGCCAAAGTGATCGCAGATTACGAGGCCGCCAACTCAGTGGCTGGAGTAAATCGTGGCGGAACTCGGGATTGGAAGTGCTACGCTTATTACAAACTTCATCATTTTCAAGAGGCTGTGGGCGAGTGCACACGTCAGATCGACACCCGACGGGATGTGGGGAGCGCCCGCTACAGTCGCGCGCAGTCTTATGAGCAGCTCCGCAATTATGACGCAGCGCTCGCGGACTATGCGCTAATCGCCGAGGACGGATCCAACAACTACCTACGGGATGGAGCCGTCATAGAGATGGACCACATCAATGCGCTGCTGGGCAAGTACGCCGTCGAGATTCAAATCTTCGATAAATATCCTTTTGTCTTCGACGCTTCGCTGCAAGCGCCTGATGATTTGGCGGCCGCCTACAACAATCGCTGCTTTGCCTACATGAAGCTCGGCGAGCTTCACAAAGCGCTCGACGATTGCACGACGTCGCTGAGGTATGGACGAATGCCGGACGCCCTTCAGAAGCAGCAGGAACTGCAAAAGCGCCTGCGCGAGCAGACAACCTGAGTCAGATCTGACCGGGAAGCTAGCATACCTACAGGAGGTGTGGGGACGTGGAACAAACTTGGGTGCACTGATGACCGTTGGGATGTTCGTTAGCTCAGCCACGTCCGCAAGGCCCAAACCGATCGACAGCTGCCATCAACGACGATGACATCACGCGGCTGCGCGCCTCTTATGATTGGAGACGTCGTATCTCCACCGTCCCCGTCAGCGTTTCCTCGCCCATCGATACGTAGAGGGTTTTCTCCGACACTGATAAATCGAAGTCCATGCGTCGCTCAAGCCGTGCGACTAGGGCCGCCACCAAATCTCGATCCATCACATAGATTTCCAACGCTTCGGCGCGGTAGATACGTTCGCCTGCCAGGCGTTCCAACCAGGGTGTCACTTCTCGATGCGCATAGACTGCGACCCGTCGCGCTGCCTTGCCGGCTTTATGCAATCGCGGCGCCTCCGGGGCGCCGATGTCAATCCAACTCTGCAATACCCCGGTGAGATCTCGTACCCCGATCGTGGGCTCCTCCGGATCGGACAAGCCTTTGGAGAAAGTGATCCCTTCCGCATATTCCAAGCAATATGCCAAGACTCGCGTAACCAAATACTCCGCCGCCTCCGACGGGTGCTGCGCTACGCGCAACGTCAGTGATTCGTAGACATTGCGGTCCGCATCCGCGATGCGCACCGTAAACACATACATCGTAGAGTTCAACGCCATGCGCGCATAGTACTAGTGACGCCTTGAAGGGCAAACAGTGCACTGATTCGGTCCATACCCCACATACTTTCCACTCCCACGGAAATGTGAAGTCGACACCTGCGGCGACGGACTGCGGTCGAGTTGATCGCCTGCTCGGGCGATTTCGCCAGTGCTATTTCGTCGCGCGGGCTGCGCCGGCCAAGATTCGAGCGACGGCTTCGCTGCGGGCGTACTCGGCTGCCTCGAGTCCCTCGGCATCCTTCTGGTGGACTCGCGCGCCGTGCGCGATCAGGAGCGAAGCGGAGTCGGCTGAGCCGCCGAGCGCTGCAAACATGAGTGCGGTGCGCGAGCCATATATCAGCGGAGGTTGACGCCCCTCGAGCTGGATCGAGAAGGCGGCCGGATTCAAATGGTGCGGCGACGTACGGTCGAGCTCGATCCGCGGCTGTGCCAGCAGCGCTTCCAGGGCGCGTGCCTCTCCGTGATATGCCGCCGCCATGAGCGCGGAGACACCGTCTGCCGATCTGCTGTTCGGATCGCCGCCGAGCAGGAGGAGTCGCGCCAGCGTCTCGGCAGCGCCGTAGCGAGCCGCGTACACGACCGCGCCGCATTCGTGCGCGGTCGCCGGCTCGCGCGCGAGAAGGACGGACGCCACATGGTCACGACGATGCAGCAGCGCCCAGTTAATGGGGCCTGGATCGACGCCGTGAGAGCGGTACAGAGTCGCATCCGTGGTCGGCACCCCGAGTTTTCCGCCGCCCGCGACCAAAAGGTCGATCAATTCACGGTCGCCCGGATCGACCACCGTCAGAGGCGTACTCCCGGGCGCCCCCGGCTCGCCGCAATCCGCGTTGACGTCCGCTCGCTGCGCGAGCAACGCGCGGGCGAGCGAATGCAGTTCCGGGGATTCGAGCGCGCGGCACAGTACTGGGACAGTTCCGTTCTTGAAATTCGCGTCCGCGCCGGCTGCCAGCAGGGTTTGGCCCATCGCAACGTTCTCTCGGCCCATCGCCAAGACAAGGCCGTGGTTCAACGTAGCGGTGGAAACATGATGGTCCGCAAGCAGCACAGCAGCGTAATCGTCGTATTCCTTATCGAACGCGATGCTGAGCGGGGAGCGAATGGGAGGGGGGCCGTCCACCGACGCACCGTGCGCGACCAGGAGTCGCACGAGATCTACGTCACCCGCGAAGCGGGGCGTAAACATTAGATTCCCGAGGGCCGAGAGCGTGTCGTCTGGCACGACCAGAGCGTCCGGATCGGCGCCGGCGTCGAGCAGCAGACAGATCACCGCAAGGAAGCGCGCGACCGAGCGCGGTGGCCGATTGAAGAAAGGCTCGGGGCGATCGCGCGTGTTGAGGTAGCCCTGGAGCCCCCCCACCGCGTCGGCGATCGGATGCAATTGGACCGACTCGCCCGGCTGGGCTCGGACGTGAGCGCCGTGAGCGATCAGGACACGCGCCACCTCCGGCTCTCCGAATCCGGCGGCGACGTTGAGGAGGCTCCTCCGTCCGTCGGAACCGGGAGAGGCATTGAGGTCGACCCGCGTCGATCCGAGCAGTCGCTCTAACTGCATGGCGTCGTCGTCCATCACCGCATAGAAGAGTTTCTGCCACTGCGAGGGTGTGGGCGAACGGCGATCCTTCCAGTCGCGCGGCGCGAGCGATGGCGCGGCGCCGGCTGTCACAGGGTGCGACCCCACCGTTCGGGTCGATTTGTGGACATAGGTGACGACCGCGTGCGGCGTTAACCCGGGGCTGATGAAGCGAACGAAGTCCGCGGTTCCCTCCGGCATCTCCAGGGGCCAGTCGCTGATCGAACAACGCATATCCGCAGCGACCGGTTTCGCGACGCTGAGCGCGAGGATGCCGAACAGCACGCAGGTACGGGTCATGGGCAGGAAGCGTGGTGAATCTCGTGGGTTCGGACAAGGACCCAGTCCACAGATGGATTGCCTGGAACGTCAGCCAGTTTCGTCAGGGATTGGACAATCAATTCGTAATCAGAGGAAATGGGCTGGCACGAGCAAAGTATTCACAAAGGTGGTCGGTGGCTCTGTAAGTTATGACAACACGTTATCCCGCTAGTTCTGCAGCTTATTGATGCTGCCGAGTTCGGTGAGGAGCCACGTGCATTGGGAAATGGTGACAGATCAGTGCACCCGCCAGCGATTTCGTGAGAGAGCAGACCGTCCGGCCGGTCGGCAGCCGATTTCGCGATCTGCGGCCCAAACCCGACCAACGTTTTCAGGCCCGTGAGCCGATTGACGCGCATCCCGAGATAAATGACAACCAGCCTAGGGTATTGCGACAGGTCGACGGTGAGACGATTGACTTTGGTGGGCATGTACACGACCTCGCGCTTCGGTGTATTAGAGGAAGTACGTAATTTAGGGTCTCACGGTCATCATGTCGTTGGTAGACCGGTTGGATATTTTCGGGCGGCCCTATTTCCTCAAAGGCCGAACGTCGCACTACGCCGAACCTTCGCCGGGCGCCCGTTCTTGGCGACTACCGTTGCCGAGCCGGGGCGCCGAGCCGTGCGCGCATCTGTCTCGATTATCCTAGCCTCCCCGTGCCGCCCATTGACCCTCTCCTTCTTACCGCCTTACGCGCCGTCCGCCGCGTCGTCGTCTTCACCGGCGCCGGCGTCTCCGCCGAAAGCGGGATCCCGACGTTCCGCGACAAGCAAACCGGCCTCTGGGAGCACTTCGATGCCGCCGAGCTCGCAACGCCTCACGCCTTTGAACGCGATCCCGCGTTGGTTTGGGGCTGGTACGAATGGCGGCGCGCGATGGTGAGCGATGCCCAGCCGAACCCTGTTCTTGCTGATCGCGATCCAATCCACCACCCCGCGCCATTCTCCCTTGTTGGTACCGCGGAACGACACGAATTTCCACCGATTCGCAATACGATAACTTAGGGCACGGAATATCATCTCCGCCCACCGGCCAGTTGTGTGTGCCTTGATATGGGCCGGTATCGCGTTCGATTTCATGTTCGCCATGGCACAACCCTACCCAATCTTCCCCGCCAATATCCTGGCAAGCAAATGCCGGTGGCAGTGCGCCTCGTCCTCCTCGCAGTGACACATCAACGTAACATTGCCACGACGACCCAACTGCTGGATCAGCCTCAAAGTGAACTTCTGGCCGTGATTCTTGATCCTTATGTTGGACCTATCAAAGCCAGCGCTGCTGTCAAAGAGCTCCCGACGGTAACGCCTCCCGAAATCCGCCCAACTGATATTGCCGGTCTGCCACATTCTAAGTAACCGCTCGCTGGGTCCAAGATTCGCCATCCACTCGTCGTACCGAGACTTCTTAAGTCCGCGACCGCGTATCCGCGTCGCCAAGATCCGGAACCCGTCGTGGTGCCGGTCTATCGGCGAGTGAACAGATTTCGTTCTGATCATTCTGGCAAATTCATCTTCCGGATTCGACGAATGCGGCGGCGGCGTCAGCGTCCGGAGACGCGTAACTCATGGAGGCCCAGGATGTGCCTTGGGGCGTAGCAGTACCCGCCGGCGCGCCTGCCGGATCCGAGGATCTTCCATCCCCCTCGCCCTCTTTCATCGGAATCCCTTATGCTGCTAAGGGCAGTCTCCGGGATACCGGCAATGTAGACAAGTGCGCCGGCGAGGCGTGGCGTGGCCCGGCGGTGCGGACTGGCACGTCACGCCGTAGGGTTGTCGGTAGCAATTATCGCGTCCCCCACCCGAATCTCCCCGCCCGCAACGATGCGTGTCCTGAGTCCACCCCGGTGGAGGAAGTGCTTGAGCACCTCCCGACCGGCTCGCTGCGCAAAAAGCGCGCAAGGCTCACACAACTCGATGCCCTCGAGCACCGCATCACCCACCCGAAATTGCATTCCGCACAAATCATTGAGCGCGACACCGTGAGTCACCACATTTCGACGCGGCATGCCCGGCGTAAACGGCCGGCTCACCGCTCGTGCAAACGCATCAATATTCTCGATCTCTATCAAAGTGAGCTGATAGTCGGTCCCGCGACGATTCGCCGAAATGGCATATCGGTCACCCAGGAGCCCGGTACCCGCGATCGCCGTGACCGAATCTCGCGGCTCCATCGGTGTCCCACGGCTCGGCGCGACAAAGATATGTAAAACATTACCCATCATGACCCAGTATAAGCGGCCGCCGGATTGACGGCATCGACATGTGGCGCTCATAGTCCGACAGCAGTATATCCAGCCATGCATTGCTCATGTGGGATCAGCCAGACACCGAATTAGGTTCCCTCACTTCCGGTATAACCGCAGAAGGGAATAGAGGCAAGTAGCACACTCTATGCTAGTCATGACGCGCCGCACCGGCGAAAAAATAATGATCGGCTCGAATATCGCCCTCACGATCCTCAGCGTGCAAGTCAACCAGGTTCGCGTCGGCGTCGATGCGCCTCGCGAGGTCGGCGTTCACCGCGAGGAGATTTATCGACGAATCGAGCACGAACGCGCGGCGGAGCACAAAGAGCGGATAGGATGAATTGCGGAAGCTGCCGGCTCGACGCCCACGGCCACCTACGCCAAACCGTCCGGGCGGCGCACCTCAGCTCCCTGATTCCGAGCTCGGCCTTCGGTACAACTATAAGCGAGACTACTACCCAACGCTCGGCCGACACGTACAGAGCGATACAATCGCGTTGACAACGCGAGACCGCCGCCCTGCGGCGGTGTACCAGATTAATTGACCGATCATCGAATTCTCAAACGGGACAGCGCGCCGGTAATGCTCAATGTGTAAAGAAAGGGTCTTCGTTCACTCCGACAGATATTGACGAGCTTCGGCAATCGGCTCACGATCGCCGCCGCGGTCTCCCGAGCCGTTGCTTGGGCCGCCGTCAAAACAAAGGCGCCTACGCGGGCGGACCTCAGTGCTTGAATCTCACTTTCTCGATGACGCACGCGCTGGTCGCGCGTCAGTACGATCCAGCCCTGTGCGCCCGCGGCTGCAAGCCAAGTGGCGTCGGGACTACCGAAGGGGATGTCTACTCCTGGCCTTCGGACCGTCGCACCCGCCCGTTCGAGCTCCTCGCTCAAAATCCGTGAGTAGATCGATTCGTCGAGATAAAAGACCGCACCTTCAAGCGGCTTTGCGCTCGAGCTCGCAGCGGAGCGCTTCCTCGATGTTTTGCGGCGAGGTGTCATAGTCCTCTGCGAGTTGTGTCAGCGTATCGCCCGCCTTGAATCGGTCTGCCAGGACGGCGGTCGGTACCGAGCGCCCCGTCAACACAGGGCGCCCGAATGCAATAGTGGGATCGACGACCACGGGAGACGGTTGATCGCGAATGTCGTCCTTACGGGTAAATAAATAAAGCCGTACGGGAAGTCCTCGGGTGTCTCGTTCGATGCGTTTTAGATGGTCACAGATCAGATCTGCCATCTCCGTTTGGCCTTCCCGGGTGACATTCACGAGCGCGCCGAGCTTATCCAAAAACAGGTCCACTCCGTCCGTCTGGAACTGCGATTCCGCGAGCGGCCGCTGCGTATTCAGCTTTTTACTCACATACGTAAGCGCCTGACGAACCTTGCGAAGCGGCACATGATGCTGACGACGAATCGCAGCTAGTACGTGTGCCTCGACTAGATTCATGAACGACATCGCGCGTCGCTGATTGCCATCTAGCCGAATAATGGGCTGAAATCGTCGAGTCTCGCCGTCCGCACGATATCCTTGACCGAGGCACCACGCGCGCAGCGTACTAAGCGGAAGATTCAGATAGTGCGCCGCTTCGACGAATGGGTACGCGGGCATGGTAAGGATCTTTTTTTTGCTATGTTTTGCCATTAGACGCCCGGTTTCGCTCGGTAGCCGATTCTAGCAGTTACTCCGTCAGACTCCATGCTTCCTCGTGCTACCTCCAACTTGGGGTACCGCGCCACGATCTCCCGCAACCTCATCAGGCCAGCCATCGGTATGAACGCCGCTATCTCCCCCGTCAGTGACCCCGCGTCTGCCGTCACACGAAGCCCCGCAACAACGCTCGCGACGCGCCGGTGAAACGCCACCCGCTTGCCAAACATTCGCAAAACGTCACGCTCGTCCGCCGTGCCTCTCTCCTGCTCGAAGCTATACCCACGCGGAAAATCCCCATACGCCGCGAGAAACTCCCCAAACGTCGACCGACCCTCTGCGCAATCCCGCACCAAGGCATCGTGAGCATCGAGAACCACGCGGATTGCCGTCGCGTTCATCCCGATCGTCCCTCTCGCGCCCTTATCGCCCGCTCACTGATGTCGGTCGCCACTCGAATCATCTCGCCGTCGGCCTTTGACTCCACCCAAAAGGTAACCTGCTTGCCGAGCTCAATCCGCTGCGCGAAGTTGACTCGTACGCCGCCAAACCCCGGTAGCGCCACAGTTTCCGCGCCCGCGATATTCGAATACCGCACCGTAACTTGTTTTCCGCCCATGCGGACGGCGAGATGATCGCCACATTCCACGACTTCATCGGCGACCTTAAAAACTCCGCCTCTTCTCAGAAAATAGAGCCAGAACCCCGCCAGAATGAACGTCGGGACAATATTCGTCGCCACACCACCGCCCGGCCGCCAGTTGATCGCCGTGACCAGAACGACCAACCCAGCGGCGCCGCCGCAGAAACCGTACTTGAACGATCTCGTCTTCTTCATGGAGATCACTCGTCCGCTACTCATGCCACGTCCTCGAAATGCAGGCAATCACCGATAACCCCGTGACTCCAGTTCCGGTATAACCGCAGAGGGGGATAGAGGCAAGGAGGGCACCCCATGTTAATCCTGACCCGCCGCACCGGCGAAAAAATCATGATCGGCTCGAATATCACCGTCACCATCCTTGGCGTGCAGGGCGACCAGGTCCGTATCGGCGTCGATGCCCCTAGCGATGTCGCCGTCCACCGCGAGGAAATATATGAACGAATTCGCCACGAGCAAGCGGCGGAGCACAAAGAGCGGATTTGACGAACCGTGTGCTATTCCCTGTTTATTCCGGGTGTTTCTCCCGCTTTGGTGACCAGCGCATCTCATTCGATGTCACGAAGCCAAGTGACTCATATAGGGGGCGACCGAATTCGGACGCATGCAGGAACACGCGGTCAAAACCACGAGATGCAGCCCACTTCATGAGCGTAGTCATAAGCGCCCGTGCAATGCCCTGCCCGCGCAATTCAGGTTCGGTATAGACGTTCACGACCAACGGAACGGCCGTAGTAACGACCACGACACCGTCATGCGAAATACGTGGCAGCTGCGGCTTAACGTGCGCGCCGACGCCAGCTAAAACCCGGCCGCTTTCGTCGACTGCAAACCACCCAACATAGGAGCCCTCACGCAAAAACGCGTCGAGCGCCAAGGTCGATCTTTCCAATAATTCGGCAGCAAGCGCATCTGTCGGCAGCTGACCCATATCGCGAAACATGCTGACACGGTGCCGAGCGACGGTGGCGGCATCGCCCACGGTGGCTTGGCGAATAACGTATGTTGTCATGGTCGACCTCGGTATCCCGTCCCCGCTCACTCCGCCGCGCTGAATTCCCCCAACTCCCGCTCGCTCGTCGTATACCCCTGGCAGCGTCGGTCAATCTCCTGGTACTGCTTGAGGTGGGCACTCCGAAACGCGTTGTGCGCGTCCTCGCTCTCCCAGCGATCCACCGTCACATACCGCAGCGGATCCGCGTTATCGTGAAGCAAGATCGTCTCGATATATCCCGGTGCAGTCCGAAACAGCGATACCCAGCTGCCGCGCTGCCCGTACTCGAACTCGAACTGCGCCAGCGCCGACGGCGCAACGCGGAATTCCCAGAGGTATGTGAATCGAGCCATTGCGCTATCCCTTCACGGTCGCACCCCATCCGAATTCAATTCAATGTGATACAAGCATCGACGCGATCCGAAATCAGCCCTGCTCACCAGGTCGCGATGGACTGCAACAGTCCACCGTCGGCTCGGTAGATTCCTACGCGAGCTACTCACGCATTCACGCGCACCACGCCTTGAGATCGATCGCTTCCCGTCACCGCCGACGTAAACGCATATTCCTGCCACACGGAATCTTGGCGGCGGCCGCCGAGGCGCTTGCGAAAGCGTCGTCCCCCTGGTGTCGGAGCACGCCGTCACCACGAGAAGGACCAGGACTATCGAAAGCCCCTTCTGTTGGATCTTACCAAGTAACCCTGGCAATCGTTGGAGCGGGCCGTGAGGGATAAAGTGCGAGGCGCACGGTGCACGGACTCCCTATTTTCAATGGACTCACCGCGCGTCACGTCTCTGCGCGCGGGCGCCCAACTTTGACGTATGTGCTACCGAGCCGTCGCGTCCCCGTTTCAGCCCTAGTAGTCATTTCACTGGTCGCAACGATCGGCGGGCCATCTCTTGGTAACCAGCAAGTCTCAAACAACCACAATGACTATTGAAGCTTCGAAAGACGAATAACATTGGCGTGAGTTTTCGCCTGGTCATAACCGGCCTCCGCTCGTTCCTTGCACGACTTTTGCGCCTCCCCAGTTAGTGCAGAACACTGTTGGATTGCGACGCTATGATCACCATCTGCCTGCGCTACGGCGACATCATATGCGGCTTTGGCGCTCGCATCGCTGAGATCCTTGGCCGAGCCGCCAACGTTTGTGGCAGCACTGTCGACATTTCTTGCTGCATCCTTCCGAGCATCCGCCACTTCCGTGGAGGCTTGCTGCCGCGCCGCAGCCACATCGGCGGCGACTGCCGCCGGGGACTTCGCACTGTTGCACCCACACGCCAATGCCGTGGTTAATATTCCAATCATCGGCAATAAAAGCTTCTGCACATCAATCTCCTGATTAGACAAATACCGCCTTTCATGCTCAAGCCGCAATCGACGTATGCGCCGAGATTTTGCTACGCGGTAAAGCTCGGTAGATGCGCGACTGCGCCAATTGGGAGCCAAACGGGGAGTATGACGCGCGAAGCCTAGGGCACGCGTAAGACAACTCCATCGGATGAGGTAGGCAATTAGTGCTGAAGTGCGTGCTGTCGTTTCAATACGACTCGCCTCACGGGCTCCGCCCGTTGCCACTTCCTGTGGCAAGTGGATGCGTTTGACTAAGAGGCGACGCGCAGGCAGCGGCAATTACCAAACGCCTTCGGCTACCCCTTAAAAAAGTAGTCCCGGTCCGATCCGTCGAACTCCCCGCTCAACATGCAGCACCGCTTGAAATCTCCGCCCAGAACCGCACGGGCATGGATCGTTCCCCCGAGTTTCTCGAGCAGCTCCTTCCGGCCGCCCACGACGCGGTCGCCCCGTTTGACATGCGTCTCGGACGGAAAACCTTTGCGGCGCTTACTGCTGACCTCGAAAGCAGTCGAATTCGAGGTGTTCGTTCTTGATTCGCATGACCCACCTCCATACAAGACTCGGAACCGACAACATTGTCGCCCCTATCGCCGAATGGCGAGAAACGCTTCCTCGACTACCACATAGCTCCCAGCCTGCGTTTGCTCGCACAAACTCTCGGCGGATCCCCGCCCCGGGCGGCCCTGCCGCCGAGGTCGCACTCCAACGACCGTCCGCCTTTTTCTCGCTGCGCGCCGTCCGCGCAAATCTGCATCAACCCACCACTTATTCCATATCCCGTGAGTACTCCCCGCCGATACGCTACGGTTCCCCTCGCGCGATAGGAACCCATTCCACTGAGTACCCCATGAACAGTCGCAATCACCAACCCGTCCGCGCTTCCGCCCCCGTGCAGCAATCGCTGCCCGGATCGGCCCCCACCCACCTCAACGTCTTCACCGTCGAGGAATACGAGAGCAACGGCAAGGCCGGTAAGCGCTGGACCAAAGTCGGCGCCCCCTTCCCCCACAAAGAGGGCTCCGGCTTCAGCATCGAGCTCAGCGCCATTCCGCTGGACGGCCGCCTCGTCGTCCTCCCGCCCGCACCGAGCGGCGGCCACCGCCGCAGCGTCCCTCTTTGCACGGAGTCTACGACATCGCCGGAATAAGGCTCCACGGGTGCTCTGTAGCCGAAGGCGGTTATCAGGGGTCGAATCGAGTAACACGTGATACGACGCACTAAACTAGACTGCCTCTTTGCGCAGTTCGCCATCGAACAGGTAGGCTCTCACTTGGCCTAGCAACACGGAACACGCTCCACAGCCACAAGATGAATAAACCTAACGCTCGCCTGCTTCTGGTCATCTTGAGCCTTTGCCTGTAATTCACATCGCTGGGTTTCGAGGCTATTCCCAGAGGCAAAGGAGTCACTGTACTCTTCATGGGCTGGATGGAGCTCTTCGCCATCGAGACTGTCGGCCCGTTTGTTGCGCTTGCGTGGTTTGCAAATCTCTTACTGCTGTTGGGATTGCTTCTGGACTCTTTTCCCCTGCAGCCCTTCGGCTATATGGCGCGGGTTCTCCTTTCGATCGCACTCGTGCTTAGCATCGGATACGTCGTTTTTGGCAAATTCATCGTGACGGATGAATCCGGCAGCGCATCCACCTCGGTCACATCGACGCCCGGCTACATTCTCTGGTTGGGCAGCATAATCGCGGCCTCGGCAAGAACCTTTCTACCACGCCTGAAAGGTGAATAGACCAGCGGTCTGCGCCATGAGGGTAAGCCGCCGCTCCTGATTCGATTGGGCAGGAGAATTACGCTTTCGTTTTCGCGCAAGCGAGCTGCGGCCTCTTATCGGGCCTTTCTCGCCACCGATCTAAACCGAAGCCCCATCGCAAACGCCTTCTGACTCACCGCCCCGGGAGTGCGCCTAAGCCTCTTCGCGATCTGCGGTCCCGACAGCCGCGCCTTCGCGAAACTCTTCAGACTCCGCACATCCTCACGCGACCACACGCGCGTTGTCCGCCGCTTCACTCTCTTAGCCATAAATGCACCCAATTGGAAAAGGGCGCGTATGATACGCGTGCCCCGCGTACACCAGCAACCTACCCGGCCGTATTCGCCCTTCGCAACCCCACCGATCGCCGGCGTCAGTAAGCCCCGCGTGAATGCAGCAAGAGCGTCACTGGCCGCTTATCAACGTCGACATTCACACGTGCGACGACTTCATCCGCATGAAGCTCCGCCTCGCCAAACCGTCTGGCCGGCGCCGCCGCCGAGGCGGGGGCGCCGAGCCGCCCTAAGGCGGCGTCCACTTTTTGGATTGCACGCGGCACCTCCACGGTCCGCGGCGCAGGAATTACATACCGGCGTTCGTAGAGAATGAAGCGAGTTTGCGCGAACAGGTTATCGCGATCGACGCCGGCGCGAACTTGATCGCATAGAGCGTCTGAGACCCGAGGCGCATCGAATCCCCTTTCCGAGGCTCCTGATCGTGCCCGGAATCGGATCAGAAACCATGTTGCGGCGCGTTATGAAAACGGCACTTTTTTTTATCGAATGTACGGCGAGGCCTTTACGGGGTTCCCAGGATTCGTCGGCGTCTCCTTATCGCCAGCACCGGCACATCGTGCAAGTACCGCCAGTGGCCTTCCGACTATCACACTTGCCATTCACTACCCCGAGCAAGTCGTACCTCTCGGTTTACGTCATAAGGGACAGTCTGAAAGCTTATGTCGTAAGATCGGTAGGATTCCCACGATGGCCTGACCTATTTGCGACGCTCCCGCGCGTCGGGAGGCTGATATGTCGAATGATTCCCCTAGCTTTGATCCGTTCTGGATGTTTCGCTTACCCCTGTCTGGTGCCGTCAACCAACGCATCACAGCACCGTGGTTCTCGCCGTCTCTCACCGTAAACTATGCCGGGGATCCGGCTATCGAAGATCGAGTAGTGACGGAGGTAGCGAGTTACGGCACACAGCTCGGTTGGCTCAACGCAATCGTGCTCGCTCTTGCAAACAAGCAGCCCATTCCCGAAGAAACGCTGCGGAGTCTCGAGAACGCAGTACAGCGCATTAAGGCGATCAAGGAGGAAGCCCAGCCATCCGCCCTGAGTGCTGCCAGTAAAGCTCTCGACCGACTCCAACGCGATCAGCCACACGAGTATGAGGAGCTACTGCGCGATCGCCAACGCGATGGTTAAGCGGATTCTTCCCGCGCTAACGCCCCGCGGATGATCCAACACCCGGACGCGTTGAGGGGGTCGCGTATAGATTTACCGATCGATGGCCATGCCCCGAGCGCATCGAGTTTGAACAGAAATCGCAATTGCTTTGATCAATCAGATTGGCGAGATTGCCTCCATGGTCCCACGTGCCGGCCAAGCGCCTCCCTTTGTCGGCGGCGGGCGACAACTAGGACACAAGGACAATCTGGGTCACGATGGACTACAGGATGTACGCGTAGCCAACTAGGACGTTAACGATGGAAACGCTACTGGGATGTATAGAAACGCACGCCAGACACGCGGAGTCTGAATCTGCGCAAGACCGTCGGGAACTTCAACCCCAGGAGATTTCCACCCCGTTGACGTTGACGGAACTCCGCGAGTTTACCGACGAGGGACTGGAACTCATCGAGATGCGTTACCAGCAGATGCTGGCACTCATGAATCTTGAAGACCTGTTCGCCGAGGGCCAGCTCGACGGCATGTGAGATCTCCCCCTCTCTGCGGCCCTCGTCGTCCTGCCGCCCGATCGCACCGACTACAAATAACTCGATATCAGACTCTTCGGGGCCCTAAGGGGGTGCGCTCACGATTTGGAAATTTATGCACGCTCAGCCGGGGTCCTCTCGTTCTTCGTGCAATTGCATTCGGCTGAGACACGATGTCTTTCCAGGGAGAGATCCCTTGTGTCGACATCACATATCCATGTCACCTGATTTCACGTGGCGCTGTCGCGGAGATCCACATTCCGACCGACCGCCTCAAACAGCCCCATCCAGCACCCGGAATGAACTGCTCTCCAAAACTCGCAAAAAAGGTGCGCTTCAAGATGCATCCTCAAGCCAGTGCGGAATATTAGGGTTAGCTCGAATGCGTCCGATGAACCCCCTACTCCTACGATTAAAATGTCAGCAGCGGAGGACGCGGCCTTGCCTGACGTCGGGTCACTTAATTTGGAGCGCAGTCTCAACAGTCGTTCCGCCGCGCCAACGACAAGGATCCCGCCGACGATCGCTACGACGGCAGCAAGGAATTGTTTGCCGGCGGATGTCCACCCTATCGGAAGATCGGTCGGAATTCTAAAGTATGGGAAATACAGCGCCAATCCCGGGATGACATAGGCCGACACCAGCGAGGCAGCGAGCGCTGCCCGCGTTCTGTATACGCCAATTCATGCGACGTCACTTCCCGGGGACGTGCGGGCTACTTTTCCACTGAACTCGTGAAGGTGTAGCCAAAAATAGAACTGTATGCCCAATAGAGTCAGACTGCCCCATGGGGTCACTTGGGCAGCGGGACCCTTGAACCCTAATACTTCCAGTTCCTGATTCTCCTTGGGCTTGGTCAATTTCGCGATCCGTTCGGTGGTCTTGGCGGGGAGATCCTGCACCGAGATAAGCATTGGACGTTGTGGGGTATCGCCAAGCACGCCCGTGTAGAGGACTTTCACCTCCCAGTGGGTGCGCCCTGCCGGGCGCACGGAAAAAAGGAACCCGGCGCTAAGGCCGGGTTCCTAAGGCGCCGCGAGGCGCCTGGACCGAAGATAGACTCTTGAGCGGGATCGTGCTAGTAGTTGATCATGCTGAGCAAGGTCGTAGTCACGGTCGTGGTCGTCGAGACTAAAGCGCCCGTATTTAGGTCGTAGGATGTCTCAGTTTCCGTTGACAACTGGCATACGTTGGCTCCATCCCCGGCATTGAAGCTACGAGTCGTGGTTGTCGAATAGGACGGTCCCATCGGATTGAGGCTGGTAGTGGTCGTGTCGACCTCGTAGATGTCGGGGCGCAGCACTGCGCCGTTGCACTGCGAGGGCATGGTCGGTGCGGCGCCGACGACGTTCCTCGTTTCGAGCACGAGCGGCGAGTTCGGAGTTCCATTGTTGGGGTACCAATCAACGGCCGAATAATCTTTCGTGGTCGTTGTCGTCGATTCGACGGTGACCGTTACGGGTATCGTGGTCACACCGGCGTCGGTCGCCGGAACACCCAAAGTCGTCGCGGTGCTTGACGTTGCGCCCTTGAACAATTGACTGCCGCTACCGTCGGAACTCAACGCCCTCGAGAACGAGTCGCTGTTCACGTAAGTGGTTTGATAGGAATACGAGCCGTCTTCGTTCTCGGTTCGGTTGAGCGTATAACCGACATTGCTACCGTTCGAAGGAGACGATCCACCCGCATTGACATCGGTGAACGTAGTCGTTTGTGTCTCCGCCTGCGACACCGTTGCCGTCGCGCCGGTCTGCAGCGGATATGGGAAGTTGTCTCGTGGTGTCGGGTACGTGGAGGTCGTCGTAGTGGTGACCGTGTAAGGTCCGGTTCCCAACGCGTCCGAGGTTTCGTCATTCGAGACGGTCACGACCTGCTCTCCTGCGCTTGAAATCGTCTGGGTCTCGCCGGATGTCTGCAGGTTCTCGTAGTTGTCGACGGTCTCGGAGATAGGAACCGTCCCAACACCCGGGTCTTGGACCACGGTGTAGGTGTAGGTGCTGTACACATCAAAGTCCGCTGGCGCGCTGGCCTGTGCTTGCTTCACGGCTTGATTTTCGGTGAACGTATATTCGAGCGTATTGTTCACCATGGTCGCGGTCGGATCCGCATAGGCGACGGTTCGTGTTGTCGTGCCGGTGTATTGGCGCTGCATACCGACCTGCAGGATCGGGCTTGGCGCGCCTGACCCGAGGCCACCGCCCCCGCATGAAGAAATCAACACCGCGAGCGGCAGAAGTCGCAGCGCGCTTTTCCCCGTGCGCAACCGTTGACCATTCCCCGATCCATCCCGATATTGAATAGCTAAGTTCATTATTCCCTCTGGTATTTGTTACAGATCATTGGGAGTGGGCTCCCTTAAGGTAAACAAACGTCCATACCAGCGTTTCGTTTACCGGGTTACGCTTTATTAGCCGTTTTACGATTTCATGCATACCCGCCGGCTGAGCGCGACTCCTAGGAAATAGGGCATAAGCCGGGTTGGCAACGGTGCGGAGCGACCGCTGAATCACAGTCGCGGGTGTTGCCGGTACAGTCGCGTAGGTTCGTCCTGGTAAACTCGACGCATTTGACCAGCCTATCTCACAGGAGTGTTTCATAGCTGCTTTCGGAACAGCAGCGTTTGCGCGGGTAGCTCTCCTGAGTTATTTAGCAGTGATCTACAACGGGTTGTTGCGGGTCAGCGCTGCTGTCGTTTGGAAACCGTTAAGAATGGTGGGGCACCCAATCCCAATGTAGGCCGATCTGCCGTGTTCCGATAGTTGGGAACCATCGTTGAAAGCGTTCGAGCAATTCGCCGTTGAGCGCAGCACATCAGACCTACAGAAGCAAATGGGCACCTCGCTTGGTGTGCTGTCCCTTGCCGCGCCGCCTGCCAATTAACCGATTGACGGTGTGGATGTCACTAGATAATGGGAGTGGAACGTATGTGGGGGCGGCGGCCAAAGATCGTCGCCCTATGGCATCAGAGGACCACCCCAGGAAATGGACAATCCGGGTTGAGCTCACACCAGATGGTAACGCGCCTATCACCTACGAGATCGGCACGATCAGTCGCCCGATCGCCGACTTGGCTCCGGAGCAGATCGGGCTGACCCTCGAGGAGGGCCAGCAGATCCTTCGCCGGGTGCAGGTCCAGATGATCAGTAGCCAGGCGCACGCGTATGCGCTGTGCCGGCAGCCATGTGTGGATTGTGGTCGTCCCAGGCGCGTTAAAGACACCCGGACCAAATGCGTTCAAACAATCTCTGGCGCCTTTCGATTTCGAGGTCGCCGGTACCGGGCCTGTGGTTGCCGTAACGATCCTGAAGGGCTTCGCCAGGATTTCCCGCTCGGTGAAATCATTCCGCGGCGGACAACACCAGAGGTGCGCTACCTGTTCGCAGAGCTCGGCGCCTCGATGCCGTATCGGGCCGCATCCAAGGTGCTTAGGACTTGCGGATTCGGGGATATGCGCGCGAGCCACATGGCGATTCGGCGGCACACGCTCGCCATGGGCCACGAACTCGAGGCCCAACGACTTGAGGCTGCGGACGGACAGGCTGTCCACGCGCCTGAGACCGCCAAGTCCTTGGTAGTTGGTATCGACGACACCTATGTAAAGCATCGAGATCGCTTGGCTGCACGCCAATTCCGAATAACGGCAGGTCGCGTAGGGCGTAACGGAAAGCTCGGCGCGCGTTTCGTCTTTGTGTCGTCCAGTGCGGGTTGGACCGCCAATTTCTTCGACGGCTTCCTTCTGCAGCAAGGCATGAAGCGAAATACTGTCATGCGTGTCGTCACGGACGGTGATGACGGTCTGCGCAATTGCGTTCAGCGCAGTTCGCCGAGGCCCATGGAATCGCAACTCGACTGGTTCCATATCGGCATGAAACTCGAACTCCTGCGGAAGGCGGTCGTCATGCCCGTCACATACCAAGAGTATCTTGAAGATCCCCGTGCCTTTGACCCGGTCAAGCGCCGTGTCTCGCGATTGCGAGATGCCCTGTGGCGGGGTAGATCATGGCAGGCGCTGCTCCAGTTCGCTTGGCTGCGAGGAGATATCGACCGATGGGCGGCCGAGCACCCCGGACGCTGCGTCGAATCAATTCGTCGCGCAAAGCAAATCATCAAAGAGTGCCGGTACTATGTATGCTGTAACCGCCGAAGCTTCCCGAACTTTGCACAACAACGAGCGGCGGGGCATCGCATCTCAACGGCGCACGTCGAATCCGTCATGAATCATCTGGTCAATCATCGGTTAAGCAAAAGCAGCAGATGCGCTGGAGCCCAGAGGGAGCTCATTATCTGCTGCAGGTTCGCGCCGAGCTTCTGAACGGCACGCTGATTGATGCTTACCGGCTGGCGAATCCGCGTTTTCGCGGTCCGTCCGGATTTGCGCAAACAGTGCACTGATGCGGTCCACACCCCCACATACGTTCCACTCCCGACTCGTTGGCTCAACGAGACGGTCTTCTGGATCACCTCCCTCATCTTCGGCCAGGAGGTTCTGTATCGCCGCTACTCGCATGCCGCTCACCACACCTACACCATGTTCGTGGACGACGATGCGCAGCTGCCGTTCAAGCAACCCGTGTCGATCCGCAAGTATCTGCTGTGGTACTCGGGTGCGCTCTACCATTCACAGTTCTTACTCGTGCTGCTGCTCCATAGCCTCGGCCGATTCAGCGAAAAGACGCGATGGTTTACTCCCTCCGAGGAGTTGCCACGCCTCACCAGGAATTCTCGCGCCTTCCTTCTCATCTATACAGGCATCATAGTAGCTTCCGTCTATTACGGCTCGACACTGGTGCTCTGGCTGTGGGTGCTCCCGAAGGTGATCGGCGATCCCATCATGCTCACCTACGCCGCATCCCAGCACTTCGAAATGGAGGAGAACTCCGCGGATCTGCGGCGCTCCACTCGGTCGCTGCGTCCGCATTGGCTCGTCGATCTCTTCTACTGGAACATGTCCTATCACATCGAGCACCATCTCTACCCCACTGTGCCCTTCTTTGCGCTGCCGAAGCTCAATAACCTGATCGCGGATCGCCTTCCCCCGCCGGCCGGCATCGTCGGCGTGACGTCGGATATCTTTCAGGCTTGTCGAAGCCGATCGCACAAAGCGCCCGCCGCATCGTGACCGGTATGGAATCGGGGTCGTGGATCCGGGCGTGCGCCGCTTCGGAGATCGAGGCTGAAGATGTCGTTCGATTCCAGCATGCCGGCCATGCGTACGCCATCTACCACACCAGTTCCGGCTTCTACGCGACGGCCGATCTCTGCACCCATGGCGGTGCGTCATTATCCGACGGATTGGTTGTCCGAGACGTTATTGAATGCCCTCTCCATCAAGGACGGTTTCATATCCCCACCGGAAAAGCGATGACACCTCCTGCATGTAGGGCATTGAAGACATACGCCACTCGCGTCATAGATGGAGACATATTTATCGCGGTCCTGGGAACCATGAACGGAGTGCCTTAGTCCCGGATTTCGGGCGCGCCACCAAGGCATGTGGATTACACTCA
>Ga0302324_100003902_pt1 | contig 33460 bp, 32 predicted proteins | sample Palsa_T0_1_FD_201949 | JGI IMG/M metagenome (GOLD analysis project Ga0302324, IMG submission 201949) | Peat permafrost microbial communities from Stordalen Mire near Abisko, Sweden - Palsa_T0_1 | ecosystem: Environmental > Terrestrial > Soil > Palsa > Peat permafrost | place: Sweden: Abisko...
GCTCCAGAATCTGATGGGGCCTGGGTCGGACGAGATGGCCGAACCGTCGAACTAGGAAAGGTCCGGCGCCGGACATGGCTGCCCCTCCATGCCCAAAAAGCGACGAGAAGACGCTGCCGCCGGAGACGGCCGAATTGGTCCGTCGGGGCGGCAGCGGCGACCGGCAGGCACTTACAGCTCTCATCGAACGGTATCAGGGGCGTGTGGCGAAATTCGTCATCTCGCAGACGGGCGACCATTCCCACTACGAAGATCTGTGCCAGACCATCTTCGTCAAAATGGTGATGGCCCTGCCCCGCCTGCGGGAGACCGATCGGTTCGAGCCCTGGCTTTTTCAGATCGCGCGCAATGCGTGCCGCGATCATCTGCGGATACGGCAGGGATGGCGCAGACTGTTTGTCCCGTACGAGACGGCGAACGAATCCGTCGCCGCACCGGAGCCGCCGCAAAGCGACGGCACAGATGACAAGTTCGACAACGGCATCGAGCAGCTACCCGCAGCCCAGCAACATTTGCTGCGATTGCGCCTGGAACAGAAAAGCAGTTACGAGGAATTGGCGCGACTGTCGAATTCAAGCGTGTCGGCAGTGAAATCGCGCCTGCATCGCGCCCGCGAGAATCTGCGGGCAATCCTGCTGACGGGAGAAGCAAAATGACCGCAAGCGAAATTCCGTCACGTGGCGAACCACAACTCAGCAGCGATTTCGCAGCGCGTGTGATACGACGCGCCGATCGCGTTGTCGCCCGGCAGCGTCAGGCGCGGCACGCAATCGCGGCAACCGCCGTCGTCGTCATTGCGATAGCAGCGACATATTCGGGACTGCACGTGTCTCCCGCGCCCAAAGTTCCGCCACCCGCGGCGGCGACGGATAGTTTTGCAGATGCCGATGCCGGGTGGCTGTCGGCGTCGGGCCAGACTGAAGACGCGGACGCGCTGGACTACCTGTTTCCCGATGCGGCGCCCTTGGCCAGTTTCGCCGATCAATACGCCGCAGCAAGTTATGACGACGGCACCGACAGCGACTCGCAGGACGCCGAAAGCGACAGCGGAACCTGACAGGCAGCGCGGGTTGGAATCCGAAATTCGCCCGGAGCCATGCCCGAGGTATGGCGAATTCCGGATTCCGCATGCTACAGGATTTCGCAGCCATGACGGAAAAGCAGATTAGGGTCCCGGGACCCGACCATTCGATCGCGATAGAGCCGAATCCGGCGCGTGTCGTCGTATCGCTGGCGGGACGCGTCGTCGCCGACACGCGCGCCGCCCTCGTGCTTCGCGAAGCGAGCTACCCTGCGGTCCATTACATCCCACGGGAAGATGTCGACATGTCGTTGCTGGAGCGGACCAATCACGCGACCTACTGTCCCTACAAAGGGGACTGTTCATACTACAGCATCCCCGCGGGCGGCACGCGTTCGGTGAACGCCGTGTGGACATATGAAACACCCTACGGAGCGGTCTCCAAGATCGCGGGGCATCTCGCGTTTTATCCCGACCGCGTCGACAGCATTGAGGTTCGGTCCGCGGACTGACGGACGACCGGTGCACAAATTCAGCCCTGCAACCGGTTTATCGAAACACCAATTGGAGCCCGATCAGGTTGGCGCTTGTATTGCTCTCGCCCGACAGCGATCCGCGCAGCGCGTTGCCCGCCGTGAACGGCGTCTGCACGATTGACGTCTGCGGTACGAAAAGATGGCTGAACGAAAAGTTTACATCCGTCGTATCGCTCCAGCGATAACCGATGCCGCCGGAGAGCCAGTAGCGGTTGGCGTCCGGAATGCGCGGCGTGGCCGTAGCGGATGGCGCCACACCCTCGTCAAACGCCGTGCCGGCGCGAAAACTCCACCGCGTGCCGGGACGATATTCGAGGCCGAGAGAACCGAACCAAGTGTTTCGCCAATTGGTGACCGTGAGGTCCGTCGGATTTGCGGGATCTTCGGACTGGACCAGCAATTGATGGAACGAACTCCACTCCGTGTATTCGACGCCGGCAAGAGCGGTCCAGCTCGAGGTCACATCCCAGCGCGCGCCGGCGTTGACAACTGCCGGCAGCGCGACACTGGTCCTGCCGATGGCGTTTGCGAACGCGCCTGTCAGCGCGTTGATCGTGGCCGCGATGCCGGCTTTGTCATAAGTGAATTGTTCGTCGCCTTTCAGCGGTTGATGAAGTCCCGAACGATAAGATACGCCCAGGCTCAGCGTGGGTGAGGCCTGCCACATGGCGCCCAAAACATAGCCGGCGCTCCAGCCATAGCCGTGCAGTGTCGCCCCGCCGTCCTGCTCGCCCGAGATCGATCCTGGAATTCCATTGAGCGCACCCAGCGTACCGAAATCGATCGCTTCGGTGAGTTCGCTGCGCGCATATTGGATTTGCGCGCCCGCGGCGAGCGTGAGGTCCGGCGTCGCCTGATAAGAAACGATCGGTTCGCCATTGTAGGTGTTGAAATTGGTGCTGAGCGCGTAGTAACGCCCTACCCAGCCACTGGGATAGGTCGTGCTCTCATCCCAGGGTGCGGTGAGAGAGAATCCGACGGCCCATTGATCCGAGAGCCGATAGCGCAGCGCGAAGGACGGCACGAAGGCGCTGCCGACAAAGGAATGCGGTGTGGCGTTCCCGTTTATAGGCGTTCCGGCGGATGTGGTCGCCGCGTAGCGCGCGTTCGAATCGATCAAAAGGCCCGTCGCGTTGACGGAAAAATCGAAATCGTCGACCCCGCTCAACGTCGCCGGATTGTAAAAAAGGTAGCTCGCATCCGTGCCCGTTGCCGCCGCGCCGGCATAGGCATTGCCCATCGCGCTCGCGCTGAACTCACGCAATCCGAACCCTGACGCCTGGGCTGATGTCGCGACGATCAACTGTCCCACAATGACAACAAAGCCGTAGCGGTGCATGTTCGACCTCTGCCTATAGGCGTACGCAGCCACAAGGCACGGCGGCCGCGTGACGTTCCTGCTTCCCGGACGATCGAGCCCCTGAATTCTCAGATCGGCTTCTGCCTGCTACTCTAACAACCGCGTTTGCCATCTGTCACGCGCAGCGACCCGGTGGCCGTTAAGGATTGTGGTTTCAGAAAATCGTAGCTTTAACTGGTCGCATGGGATGTTTGAGGAAGCGGACCATTGAAACCCCTGGCCATCATCACCGGTGTCGGACCCGGCACGGGAAGTGCGCTTGCGAAGCGCTTCGCGGCAGGCGGCTATCGCGTCGCCATGATCGCCCGCAGCGCGGACCGGCTGGCGGAACTGGAGCGCGACATACCCGATTCGATCGCCGTTCCGTGCGATGTGTCGGACAAGGCGGTGCTGCACTCTGCACTCGATCGTATCCTGCAATCCCACGGGACGCCCAAAACGGTGATCTACAACGCGGTCGGCGGCGCGTTCGGCACGTTCGAGCAGATAGAGCCGGAAATTCTGGAACGGAACTTCCAGGTCAATGTGATGGCGCTGCTGCATCTTGCACGGCGCCTCGCACCGGACATGGTCGCCGCGGGCGGCGGCACGCTCATCGTCACCGGCAACACGTCCGCCCAGCGTGGCCGTGCCAATTTCGCCGGGTTCGCACCAACTAAAGCCGCGCAGAGAATCTTGGCGGAGTCGATCGCGCGCGAAATGGGACCGAAGGGTCTGCACGTCGCCTACATCGTGATCGACGCCGTTATCGATCTGCCATGGACGCGGGAGCGCTTCAAAGCCGCAACAGACGATTTCTTCATCCAACCGAAAGCGATCGCCGACGAAGCCTGGCATGTGGCGCATCAGGACCGTTCGGCCTGGTCGTTTCTCGTCGAGGTCCGCCCGTTTCGAGAAAACTGGTAGCAATTCTCCGCATGCAAACATCTATTTCCCTGCCCTCGCGGATTGACCCGCATCCGGCCTTGCAGCAGGTTGGATTCGAATTAAGGACGACAGATGGGCTCTTCAGAAACGGCGAAAAACGGCCAGGATTTGCCCAAAACCGGTGTTTCCTTGCTGGCGCTTTCTGCGTTGGGCGTGGTTTTCGGCGATATCGGCACGAGCCCGCTTTACACGCTCAAGACCGTCCTCGATTTCACCGGCGACAAACCCAGCGTTGCGGCGATTCTCGGATCGCTTTCGCTGGTCGTTTGGACTCTCATCATCATCACGGCCGTCAAATACGTTTCCATTGCGATGCGCGTCGACAATGATGGCGAGGGAGGCATCCTCGCTCTCATGTCGCTGCTGGGCGCGAAACGTCACAGGCGGCCTCTCATCATCGCCGCCGGGCTCTTCGGCGCGGCGCTCATCTATGGCGACGGGGCGATCACGCCGGCGATCTCCGTCCTGTCAGCGCTCGAGGGCCTGCAGATTGCGGCACCGGGACTACAGCCCTTCATCCTGCCTGCCGCGATCGCGATTCTGATCGCCCTGTTCGCCATCCAGAGCCAGGGCACGGAGCGTATCGGCAAGGCTTTCGGCCCCATCATGGCGATTTGGTTCGCGACGATCGCGGCACTCGGCATCTGGGGCATCGCGCAGCATCCCGCGGTCCTCGCAGCACTCGATCCTCGGTACGGCCTTTCCTATCTCCTGTCCGGCGGCCTTACAGGTTTTCTCGTCCTGGGCGGTGTCTTTCTGTGCGTAACGGGCGCCGAGGCGCTTTACGCCGATATGGGGCATTTCGGCGCGAAGCCCATTCGCCTGGCGTGGTATGCGCTCGTGTTTCCCAGCCTGCTGCTTAACTATGCGGGACAGGCGGCCGTGATTCTGGCAGGCGCCTCCACGTCGGGAAATATTTTTTACCGCCTCTGCCCCTCAGCGTTGCTGATTCCATTGGTCGTGCTCGCGACGGTCGCCACCATCATCGCGAGCCAGTCCATCATCACGGGCGCTTTCTCCATGACCCGCCAGGCCATACAGCTCGGCTGGATGCCGCGGCTGCAGATCACGCAGACATCGGCGCGGGGCTACGGACAAATCTACGTCGGACCCGTCAACTGGCTCCTGATGCTCGTGACGCTGGGCCTCACTATCGTCTTCCGCAAATCCGACAATCTCGCCTCGGCCTATGGGCTCGCGGTTTCCGCAACGATGCTGATGACCTCCGTGCTGTTGTTCATCGCCGTGCGCGAGATCTGGCGATGGAACACTCTGACCGCCATTGCCGTCATCGGCCCCCTGTTCTTCGTAGACGCGGCGTTTCTCTGCGCCAACCTCGCCAAAATCGCGAATGGCGGTTATGTGCCGTTGCTTCTCGCATCGCTCGTCTATGGCACGATGGCCATCTGGCATACGGGCAGCGACGCCGTATCGCGCCGCCTTGAGGACGCGGTGGAACCGATTGGCGAATTCATGGAGCGCCTGGCCCGCGACCGGATTCCACGCGTACCGGGAACGGCGGTTTTCCTGACACGCACGCAACGCGATGTGCCACCGGTAATGCGTTGGTATGTCAAGCACAGCCGTGCCCTGCAACAGAAGCTGCTTGTGCTGACGATCGCGACCGAACCCGTGCCGTGGATTGGCGCAGGCGACAGTTTTGCGCTCGAAGAGATCGCACCGCATTTCTGGCGCGGTGTTGCCCGCTTCGGATTCATGCAACGCCCGGACGTGCCTGAACTGCTCCGAAAGGCCAAAGCCTTCGGGTGCAGTTTCGATCTCGCCGACGTGACCTATTTCATCGGTCGCGAAACCGTCGTCGCCCGGGAAAAAGGTGCGAGGCTGCCGCGCTGGATCGAAGCCATTTTCGCGTTCATGCAGCGTAATTCGGCACATGCGACGGAGTTCTTCCATATCCCCGACGATTCCGTTGTCGAACTCGGCCGCGAAATCGCAATCTGACCGGCGATATTCCTTCGATGCTCGAACGGGAGACATAATACGATGCAGGAATTGCTGCCGATTGCGACCGCCCTGGGCGAGCGCCTCAAGCAACGCGGCGAGACGGTCGCCATTGCCGAATCTTCCAGTGGCGGCCTGTTGTCCGCCGCCCTGCTCGCCGTTCCCGGCGCATCCGCCTATTTCCTCGGCGGCGCTGTCGTCTACACGGCAAGAGCGCGGATGCGATTGCTCGAACTGCCTCGCGAGGCCGTGAGCGGCATGCGCTCGGCGAGCGAGCCCTATGCGCAATTGCTGGCGCGCACCGCGCGCGAGCGTTTCGCTTCGACCTGGGGTCTGTCCGAAACAGGCGCAGCCGGCCCCACGGGCAATCCCTATGGCGATGCGGCCGGCCATACTTGTATTGCGTTGTCCGGCCCGATCGAGCGCGCAGCGACTTTGGAAACCGGGCAATCGGACCGGGTCGCCAATATGCGCGCCTTTGCCATTGCGGCCATGAAGATGCTGTCGAGCGCGTTGGATGAACTGAGCGACGCGCGCTAGACTTCATTGCCCATCCGGAGCCGGATCGTCATGAACTATGTCATACGGGACAACAGCTCGCACCATCGCTACGAAATCGATGTCGACGGAATCGTTGCATTCAGCGCCTACCGGCGCGCGGACGGCATCGTCACCTTCACCCACACCGTGGTTCCCGATGCGCTCGAGGGCCGCGGCATCGGCTCGGCGCTGGCGCACGGCGCCCTTGAAGCGGTGCGAACGCAAGGCGACAAGGTGATCGCGGAATGCCCCTTCATAGCGGCCTATATCGCCAAGCACCCCGAATTCCACGGCCTCCTTGCGCCAGGCCGTTCCGAACATGACAAACTCGACGCCAAACTCGACGAAGCGTTGGACGAAACATTTCCCGCCAGCGATCCGCCGGCTGTGACGCCGAAGCGATAGACGCGAAAATCGTCACCGCCCGGGCGCGGCCGTTGCTGACTGGCTCGTCTTGTCGATCCATTGCACGATGTCGTACCACACCTTCTCGCCATAGAGATCGCGCAGCAGCATGTGATAGCCATTCGGATAGAGGCGGGCATCGGCATGGGCACCCAGTTCCTGTATCGTGGCGTCTGCGGACGCACGGGGTATGACCTGATCCTTCGCGCCGTGCAGGAACAGGATCGGCGTGGTCCCTTGCAGATGGGCGGGTGCTGCGCGTGCCTCATCCATCAGATTGGCGAGGCCGTAGACCTGATCGGTGCGCGCCTTGTGCTGGTAGAGCGGATCGCGGGAAAGCCTGCGCAACATTGGCAGATTGTCGGACGGCCAGATCTTCAGTCCCTCGCCCGACACATGCATCCACGGCACCGTATGCGCCGCGAGCCAGAGCGTGGCGCTGTAGGAGAGCGGCATGTCATCGCGCGACCACACGGCGGGCGCAACGAGAATGGCGCCCGCAATATGGGGCGGATGGGGACCCGCCAAAGCAGAGAGCACGACGGCGCCACCCATGCTCTCGCCCAGCGCATAGACGGGAATGCCGGGATATTTCGCCTGCACGGCGTCGACGAAATCGTCGAGGTCCCCGCGCATCGCGTCGCCGCCGGCCCATATTCCGGGATTGGGCGCACCGCCAAAACCGCGCTGATCGTAAGCGTAGACTGCGATGCCGTTGAACGCCCACCAGGGACCGGGCATATCGAACGCTTCCGAATAATCGCTCATGCCGTGCAGCGCGACGATGACCGCTTTGGGATTTTGCGCATCCCAATGCCTGAGCGGCAGACGCAGGCCGTCGCGCGCGATGAAATCGCCGTTTTCGATGGCGGGAACCTGCGGCGCCGGCCCGCGCGTGGCCAGATTCGGCGCACAGGCAAAACAGGCGCAAGCTGCAAGCAAAGCGAGGAACGATCTGCAATTCATGGACATCCAATCTGTATCTGAAGGATGCAACGACCGGCTTCGAACCGCTACCCGTCCTCACGCAACAGGTTGCGCGCGATCACCAGTTGCTGGATCTGGCTGGTGCCTTCATAGATGCGAAAAATGCGCACGTCGCGGTAGAATCTCTCTATGCCATAATCGGCAACATAACCCGCACCGCCGAAAATCTGCACCGCCCGATCAGCGACCCGTCCCACCATTTCCGAGGCGAAATATTTCGAGCACGCGGCTTCCACCGTAACGCTTTCGCCCAGGTCGCGTTTGCGCGCGGCATCCAGCACCATGGTGCGCGCGGCATAGGTCTCCGTCTTCGAATCCGCGAGCATGGCCTGGATGAGCTGAAAATCGCCGATGCGCTGGCCAAATTGCTCGCGCTCGCGTGCATAGGTCACGCTTTCCCGCAGCAACCGCTCGGCGACGCCGACGCACACCGCGGAAATATGCAGGCGGCCGCGATCGAGCACGCGCATCGCCACCTTGAACCCATCGCCTTCCGCGCCGAGCCGCAACCTTGCGGGCACGCGCGCATTCTCGAAGATCACGTCGCTGATATGCGCACCCTGCTGGCCCATCTTCTTCTCGGGCTTGCCGATGGATATTCCAGGCGTGTCCGCGGGCACGATGAACGCGGAAATTCCCGTGGCGCCTTTCTTCGACGGATCGGTGCGCGCCAAGAGCGTGAACATGCCCGCGCGGTTTGCGTTGGTGATGAAGCGCTTCGTGCCGTTGACGACATAATGATCGCCGTCGCGGATTGCGGCGGTCCGTAGCGAGGCCGCATCGGAGCCCGCGCCGGGCTCGGTCAGCGCGAAACTCGCCACCACTTCGCCGCTGGCGAGCCTGGGCAGCCATTCCGACTTCTGTTCGTCGCTGCCGAACATGACGACGCCCTGGCTGCCGATGCCCACATTGGTGCCGATCACCGAGCGGAACACGGGCGAGGTCTGGCCGAGCTCGAAACAGACCAGAACCTCTTCCTCCATGGTGAGGCCGAGGCCGCCATATTCCTGCGGGATCGACAGCCCGAAGAGACCGAGCGTGCGCATCTCCGCGACGATCCGGTCGGGCATGAGGTCCTCTTCGGCGACCTTGCTTTCGATCGGTACGCATTTCTCGCGCACGAAACGACGCACCGTCTGGATGAGTTCGTTCCGCGTTTCGAGGTCGAGAGCCATTGCGTCCTCCAAGCCTGGGGGTTGCGACGGCAGCCCTATCCGCTAGGGTCGGCGATTGCAAATGAACAACCCCCTGCGTCTCTCGGTCCTCGACCAATCCCCCGTGCGCAAGGACGGCACGGCCGCCGACGCCGTGGCCGAAACGATCGCGCTTGCCAAAACCTGCGAGGCGATGGGCTATCACCGCTATTGGCTCGCGGAACATCACAATACGGGCTCCTTCGCCGGCTCCGCTCCGGAAGTGCTCATCGCGCGCGTGGCGGCCGAAACGCAGCGGCTGCGTGTGGGCTCGGGCGGCGTTATGCTGACCCATTACAGCCCGCTCAAAGTGGCCGAACAATTCCGCATGCTGGAATTGCTGTCGCCAGGCCGTATCGATCTGGGCATCGGGCGCGCACCCGGCACCGACGAACGCACGGCGCGCGCGCTCCAGGCCGGGCCGCAAGCGTGGGGCATCGACGCCTTTCCCAGCCAGGTAATGCTGTTGCGCCAATTCCTCGACGACGCGTCGGGCATAGGCCCTTTGCCGGACGATCATCCCTATCGCGGCATCCACGCCATGCCCCGAGGAACGACGCGGCCGGAAATGTGGCTGCTCGGGTCGGGACTCCACAGCGCCGTTTACGCCGCCGAACTCGGAATCGCGTTCTCCCATGCCCATTTCATCAGCCCCGACGGCAGCATCGACGCCTGTGCCACCTACCGGCAGCGTTTCAAGCCCAGCGGCTGGTGCGACAGGCCCACCATATCGCTGGGCGTTTCCGCGCTTGCGGCGGAAACAGAAGAAGAGGCGCAGCGGCTTTCGGCGTCGCGCAATCTGTGGGTCGTGCGGCTCCTCACCAACCGGCCCATCGCGTTCCCTTCGCCGGAAGAGGCGCTCGGCTATCCGTATACGGACCAGGAACGCGCCCTGCTGGCGACGGTCGAAGCGCGCACGATCATGGGAACGCCCGATCAGGTACGCGCGCGCCTGCTCGACCTCGCAGAGCGGCACGGCGCCGAAGAGCTTGTCATCGTGACCATCACTTATGATTTCGCGTCGCGCCTGCATTCCTACGAATTGCTCGCGGACGCATTCGGAATGCGTTGAGGCATCAACTCACCGGCAGGAAACCGATGATGGCCCCCGTGAGGCCGCTGGCCATCGTGCCCGACAGCAATGCCCGCATCGCGAGAGGCACGATCTCGTCGCGCCGCTCGGGAACGAGACTGCTTACCCCCGCAATCATGATGCCCACCGAGCCCAGATTGGCGAAGCCGCACATCGCATACAGCATGATGAGGCGGGAGCGCGGATCGAGTGCGTCTTTCGGCAACGCCGCGAGCTTGAGATAGGCCACGAATTCGTTGAGTACCGTCTTGTCGCCCATCAGTGCGCCCGCCGTGGCGGCCTTGTCCCAGGGAATGCCGAACAGCCATACGACCGGCGCGAACAGCCAGCCGAAAATACGCTCCGCCGTGAGCGGGCTGCCGGCGACATCGGGCGCGTGGGCGAGGATGATATCGACCAGCGCTACGAGCGCCACGATCACCAGCAGCATCGCCACGATTCCGAGCCAGAGCTTGAGGCCGTCTTCCGTGCCGCGCGCAATGGCGTCCATGCTGGAGCGGTAGCGGAATTCCTGCGCCAGCCCGGCATCGGTCGCGCCTTCGCCAGGTATCATGATGCGGCCGATGTAAATGGCGCCCGGCAGCGACAGGATCGACGCCACGAGAATATGTCCCAGCGCGCCGGGCACGACGGGTTCGAGAATCGTCGCATAGAGCACGAAAACCGTGCCCGCCACGGTGGCGAGGCCGACCGAAAACAGCATGAACAATTCCGAACGCGACAGCCGCGCAAGATAGGGGCGGATCAGGAGCGGGGCTTCTATCATGCCGAGAAAGATTGTGGCCGCCGCACCCAGGCCGATCGCGCCGCCGATCCCCATTGTCTTGCGCAAGCCCCAGGCGAAGCCGTTCACGACGACGGGCAATATGCGCCAATGCCAAAGCAGCGCGGCGAGTGCCGAAATGACGATCACGAGCGGCAGGATCTGGAAGGCGAAACTGGTGAGCCCGTTGGGATCGGACACGCTGAACGGCGCCGGCGCGCCGCCCACATAGCCGAACACGAAAGACGTGCCCGCCTTCGTCGCCGCCATCAGCGCCGCGACGACCCCGTTCAGCGAAAACAATACATTGCGCGCCATGGGCAGCTTCAACAGCAGCAGCGCAAGCGCGAATTGCAGCGCGAGGCCCACGACCACTGTGCGCACGGGAAAGGCACCGCGGTTCTCGGACAACACCCAGGCCAGCGCGACGATGGCAAAGATGCCCAGCAAAGACTGAAGATGGTAAACCCACATCGAACGCGTCCCCGCCGCGGGCCGCCTGGAGACGAACGCGTCCCGGCGGCATAATCCTTAGCCTGATTCGAGCGATTGATGAGCGAACCGCTGAACCGCCCCACCGAAATTCGCGCGCTGATGGGTGCGCGGGCGTTTCCGCCGCTCATCCTCGTACTGTTCCATTTTTGCGAAGGCCATGGCTATCGCGGCGCACCCTGGTTCGATCTGCCCGTGTCGAAGGGCTATCTGTGGGTCGAATTTTTCTTCGCGCTCTCCGGCTTCGTTCTCACCTATGTCTATGAACCGCAGCTGCGCGAATTCTGGCGCGGCAAGGCATATCCGAAATTCGTCTGGGCGCGGTTGGCGCGGCTCTATCCGCTGCATCTCGCGATGCTGCTCATCATCCTCTTCATGGTCGTAAGCCTGCGAGCTCTCGCCGCGCATGGCGGCTACGTCTCGATCTATGACGAGCCCTGGCACCCCATCTGCACCTGGCCCACCTTCATCGCCAATCTGTTTCTGGTGCAGGCGTGGAATCTCTACACCTACCTTTCGTGGAACGGCGCGTCCTGGTTCGTCAGCGTCGAGTTTCTGCTGTGCCTGCTCTTTCCGCTCTATCTCGCCATCGCCCGTGGCGGTTGGAAGACGGCCCTGCTGATTATTGGCGTGGGTGTCGCCGTGCTGTTCCGGCTGGTGCATCCGCGCTGGGGACTGGATCTCACAGCCCATAACGGGATCTTCCGCGGCATGGCCGAATTCGGCATCGGCGTCGGCATGGCGATGCTTTATCGCATCATCCGCGAACGCGGCGGCGCCCCGCTTCCCGTGGCCGTGCACTCTTCGGCGCAACTCGCGGTTCTCGCCATACTGCTCTATGCGATCTATGAAACCGGCTGGTCGCACCGACCAACCGACATCTACACGGCGCTGCCCATCATGGCGCTCGTGTTCGTGCTCGCCTTCGATCGGGGCTTTCTGGCCAGAGCGCTGCAGACCCGCGTGCCGCTCGTACTCGGCGAATGGTCCTACGCGATCTATATGGGCCAGACGGCCCTCCTCCAGTTCCTCCGGCATGCGCAGATGCATCTCTATCCGGTGCCGGGCGACATCGTGCTCGGCCGGCCCTGGGCGGCGTGGGCCCCTGTGTGGCTTTGGCTCGAGCCCGCGCTGCTGGTGGCGGCCGCCATCCTGTGGGGCTGGCTGCTGTTCACGCTGATCGAACGGCCCGCCAACAAGGTGCTGCGGGGACTTTTTTCGCATCCGAAACCGCACCTCTCCGCGCCCGCTTGACGACCTGCCGGGCCTCGGCCATCACTCGCCGCGCAGATCGCCATTTTTCAGGGAGTTGAAGCCATGACCATTCGTTTCGACGGCAAGGTCGCCATTGTCACCGGCGCCGGCGGCGGGCTGGGCCGCGCCCATGCCCTCGAACTGGCACGGCGGGGCGCCAAGGTCGTGGTCAACGATCTGGGCGGCGCAGTGGACGGCACGGGCGGCTCGTCCGACGCGGCCAATGCCGTGGTGAAGGAAATCGAAGCGGCGGGCGGCACGGCGATCGCGAACGGCGCGTCGGTGACCGACGATGCGGGCGTCGCACATCTCGTCCAGCAGACGACCGACGCGTTTGGCCGCATCGACATCCTCATCGCCAATGCCGGCATCCTGCGCGACAAGAGCTTCTCCAAGATGGAGATTGCGGATTTCGAGGCCGTGCTCAACGTTCATGTGATGGGCTCGGTGAAGCCTGCCAAGGCGCTGTGGCAGATCATGCGCGATCAGCAATATGGCCGCATCGTGGTGACGACGTCGTCGACCGGGCTCTACGGCAATTTCGGACAGACCAATTACGGCGCCGCAAAACTCGGGCTGGTCGGTTTCATGAACACGCTGAAGCTGGAAGGCGCGAAGGACAACATCAAGGTCAACGCCATCTGTCCCGTCGCCGCAACCCGCATGACGGAAAACCTGATGCCGCCGGCTGTGCTGGACATGCTGAAGCCGGAATATGTGACGCCGGCCGTCGTCTATCTCGTGAGCGAAGACGCGCCGACGGGCATGATCGTGACCGCGGGCGCCGGCATCTATTCCGCGGCGCAGATCGTGGAATCCAACGGCATCAATCTGGGTCATGGGGCCACCGCCGACACGGTCGCGGAATACTGGTCCAAAATTTCCGACTTCACGGGCGCGCCGCACTACACAATGGGCAGCGAGCAGACCCAGAAACTCATCGCGCGGCTGCAGGAAAAACCGGTCACGGGATGAGCGGCGGCCACGCCGCTTTCGGAACGGCGTTCCGTCTTCGGAACAGGGATCGGCGCGGCGGAACTTTCCGAGATCGAATTCCCTGCTAACAGGGAATTTAACAGGGAATAAATTTAACAGGGAATAACAGGCTCCTCTCCTGCTGTTTTTTTTCGCCGGTTTTGCGTTCGGGTGCATGCTGGGCTCCAGACGTGTCTGTGCTTTGCCCTCGCGAGAGGGCCGATCCTGATTTCACAAGCGAAGATGCCGGCGAGACGCAAAAAAACCGGCCGCTCCTTCCAGGAAGCGCCGGGCGCACGATGCCGTTATGACGAAATTTGTAGTGCGTTTGATCAAACGCGTCAAGCGATTTTATTCGTACACGGAACGTACCGTGTACTCTCCAGGGATTCCGCGGCTTTTTTCGGGCGGCTACTTTCCGTCTTTTTCCTGCGCAATCCGCGCTTTCACTTGCGTCTCCGCCGCATCGATATACGCGCGGCACCCCGCGGGATCGACAAACGGGTTGGTGGCGGGATTCTGGCCGAGCCTTGCGTATTTTCCCTGCAGATCGAAGAACGAACCGTGCGCCGCGAGGAATATGTCGCACGGCAGCGCCTTCAGCGTGGCGATCGAACGCAGGTAATCGTCGGCGATTCCCGGATAGCTGGGATTCGTCACGAGCCGGTAATGCGGCAGGACCGTGAGGCTGCAGATGAACAGCACATTCTCGGGCTTGCCCTTCACATGCGTCGTCAGCGTCCAGCTCGTGCAGCCTCTGGTATGGCCGGCCGTGACATGCGCCGAGAGAACGGTATGGCCGAGAACGATTTTCCGCCCATCCTCGACCACCACATCCGGCCGGATCGGCGGAAATTGCGGGGTGTGCGCGTCGTTCGCGAAATCGCTTGCACCGCCGCTGGCAAGCACCGGCGCGTCGCCGCTGCTCGCATAGAGTTCCGCGCCGCTGGCCGCCTTGAGCGCGGCAAGCCCGCCCGCATGGTCGAAATGCGCATGGCTGTTGAGCAGGATTTTCACGTTCTTGATGTCGAAGCCGAGCGTTTTGATATTCGCTTCGATCTGCGACGCCGTCTGCCTGAACCCGCCATCGGTGAGGATGAGCCCGTCGCCCGTGTCGATGAGAAAGGCGGTCACGTCCGAGGCGCCGACGTAATAGACATCGTCGCTGATCCGGAACGGCGCCTGCGGCCGGTTCATCGCGGCATAAAAGGGCGGCAGGTCGTCCGCCGCGGCAGGAACCGCGAGCGCGAGCGCCATGGCGGCGGCGAACAGAAATCTCATGGGAGCCCCTGCGACAACAAGCACCGCATGATAGAGGAGAGATTGTGGCGGCGATTGGACGACGAAGCGGGACATGACGACCTCCCAACCTGGAAACGACCGGCTCACCATCGCAGCGATCGGCCTGCTCGCGATGTGCGTCGTCACCTGCGATCATGAGGCGCTCGGCCATGGCAGCGCGTGCCTGCTACTGTATGGCCATATCAGCCTTCTGACCTCGTCACTGTTTCGCTGTGACGTGCGGTCCGACTGGATCGATCCCGCCGGCCCCGCGGGCAACCTCCTGATGGGCACGCTGGCGCTGGTGGGCGTGCGCTTCGTTCCCTCGCGCCTCGTGAGCCTCAGGCTGTTTCTGCTTCTCGTCACCGCCTTCAGCTATTTCTGGGAAGGCGGCTATCTGATGCGCGCCATGCACCGGCAGGACGGCGACCTCTATTTTTTCGCCCGGTTCCTGCTGGGCGAGGTCACCGTCTGGCAGCGCTGGGTGGGCGCGGCCATCGGGCTCGCTTTGTTTGTGCTGGCGGCACGGCTCACAGCGCGCGCGCTGTTGCGGCTGTGGCCGCAGGCATCGGTCGCGCGCGGCGTGGCGAGAACGGCCTGGCTCGCAGCCACGGCGGGTGCTGCGCTCGCGGCGCTGGCCTATACCGGTCACGGTTGGGGCGATTTCACCGATTCCGTTATGGAGATAGGCCTCGCATCCTTCCCGTTGCTGTTGATCCCGTTCGGGCGCGGACAGGCAGCGGAAACTGCGCCTTCTGTAGCCCTCAAACGCAGCTCCACCACGATCGCGCTGGCCGCCGTGATTTATGCGGTATTCGTCGCGACCCTCGGACGTGGAATCGTGACGTAGTTCAAATGAAGCTTGTCCGACTAAGCCGCATCGAGGTGGATGGTCGCATACGCCTTCTTGCGCCCTTGCGGCTTGATCACGATGTCGACCTCGCAACCCAGCCGGGTGAGCATCCGCATGAGCCGCTCAACCGACACGTCGCGGAATTGTCCCTTCAGCATTCTGGAAACGTCGGGCTGGCTCACACCCATGACCTGGGCCGCTTCCGTCTGGTTGAGCTTGCGGCCCTCCAGCGTGTCCTGAACGCGGCTCATGAGTTGAGCCTTGAGAAGATGGGTGTCGGCATCCGGAAACCCGAGATCGGCGAAGACGTTCGCTGTGCCGCGGCGAATGGCGGTCTCTTTCTTTCTGTTCATCGTGCACCTCGCATACGCGCTATGTGATCTTCTTCGGCAAGTTTCAATCGCCGCCGGATCAATTCGATTTCCTCTTGCGGCGTTTCGATCCCATTGCGCGATTTCTTTTGGAAAGCGTGCAAGACATAACGGTAGTGGATACTACCGGGTCTTGATGCGAAACGATTGTCCGCGCAATCGTTTTGCAATCTGCCGACTGCAAAACGACGAAGGCCCGCAACGCGAACGTTACGGGCCCTCGCTTGCAAGCGTGCCGGTCTGCCGGGAGGGGCTTACGGCAAACCGGACGCCCCAAGTTCGAGGGGAGATTGCCGCAAGCGTCCTGAACGCAGCGTGGGCCGCGCGTTCATCGCGCGTTCACGCAAATGACTGTCAAAGCCCGAGGACGGCCTTCGCCATGATGTTGCGCTGGATTTCGTTCGAGCCGGCGTAAATCGAGGCCTTGCGTAGGTTGAAATAATAGGGCGCGACCGGCGCGGCATTTTCCGGGCCGGGGCGCGGCACATTCGTTTTCGCCCAGGTGTCGCGCACGAACGGCATGGCGTAATAGCCGATCGCTTCCAGCGACAATTCCGAAATGGCCTGCTGAATCTCCGTATTACGGCATTTGAGCATGGAGGATTCGGCGCCCGGCGGCTGGCCCGCGGACATGGCGGAGAACAGGCGCAATTCGAAAAACTCCATCGCGGAAATCTGGATGTCGATCTCGTCGAGACGCGCGCGGAAGGCGGGATCGTCGAGCAGGCGCAGGCCGCCCGTATCCGTCTCGCCCGCCATCCTGCGCACCTTGCCCAGCGCGCGCTTGAGGCCCGGCGCACCGGCATTGCCGCGCTCGAATTCGAGCAGATATTTCGCATAGGTCCAGCCGCGGTTCGCCTCGCCGACAAGGTTTTCCTTCGGCACCTTCACGTCGTCATAGAAAACCTGGTTGATCTCCTGCTGGCCTGCCACCGGCACGTCGAGCGTTGTGATCGCTTCGACAACGATGCCGGGCGTCTTCATATCGACGAGGATGAAGCTGATGCCCTCCTGCGGCTTCGCGCCCTGCATTGTGCGCACGAGATTGAACATCCAGTCGGCCCATTGCGCATGGGTGGTCCAGATCTTGGAGCCGTTGAGCAGATAGTGATCGCCTCTGTCCTCGCAGCGCATCTGCAGCGAGGCGAGATCGGAGCCCGAGCCGGGCTCCGAATAACCCTGGCACCACCACATCTCCGACGCGAGAATGGGCGGCAGGAATTGCCGCTTCTGCGCGTCGCTGCCGAACGCCATGAGGACGGGCGCCACCATCTTGAGCCCCATCGGGCTCACGACCGGCGTGCCCGCGGCCGCCATCTCCATCTCGAAAATATATTTCTGCACCGGCGTCCAGCCCGGGCCGCCATGTTCGACGGGCCAGTTGGGCGCAGCCCAGCCGCGCCGGAACAGCGCCCGCTGCCATTTGAGCTGTCCGTCCTTGTCGAGATAGCCGTTTTTCGATTGCGCCATCATGGCGCGCATGTCGGTATCGAATTTCTCGTCGATGAAGCTTCGCACCGCGTCGCGAAAGGCGAGGTCTTCCCGCGAAAAAGACAGGTCCATGCGCGAACTCCGAAATGGCGTTTCATCCCTCATAGACCCGACCGTTGCAGCGGTCGAGGGGATGTCTGGAAGCGGGGTTTTGAAGGACGACTGCCCCGACAGCAATGAACTCCCCGGCTTATGGCGCCGGCGCGAATACCGGCTGCCACCGCGCCGAGAGATATCGCGAGAACACCGCGGCGGACACTGGCACACGAAAATCCCCCAGGACATGCGGCCAGACCTGGCCCGCGCCATACAGCAACACGATGCCGTTCGCGCGGGTCTGCCCTTTTTCGTAGGTCAGCCCATAGCTCTTGAGCTTTTCCGCATCGGCGCCGATGCCGTCCGTGGCCTGGTCCGAATCGGGACCGGGCTCGCGCCCTGTCCGCTGCCGGTAAATCCTCGTCCAGCTCCGTGTCGCGGCATCCGCGATCGCGGCCAATGCAGGCTTTGTCAGACCCGGCGCGAAGAGATCGGTGACGGCAACGGCGCGATTGGTGCTCTTGTCCCAGACCAATGTCTGGAAGCCATCGTTCGGATGCGCGCCGCCCGTGTCCGCGAAGGTATCGCCGGAGAGACTAATGACGGTGCCGTTTTCAAATGTCACCCGCCAGGTCGTTTCCACATCATAGGGACGAAAGCCGGGGTCGCTCTCCTTGTCCTCTTTCGCGTCGCTCCTCGTCCGGTCGGCATCGGTCTTGTGGAGCGCCATGATCCTGTCCCTGAGCGCTGGGATGGCCATGGCCGCAGCGGGGACGCGCAGGCGCAACTCATAGAGCGGTGTCCTTTCGCTTTTGTCGTAGTCGGCGCCAAAAGCGGGCGACGCCAACACAGCCAATCCTACGAGTGCGAGTATGTAGGATCGCATTTCCCGATTCCTTCGCTCAGACGCGGGCGAATGCGCGCCGCCGGTGTGATGCAAGTGATCGCAGCAATCGCAAGAAAGTCTGCCGCCACCGCGGCGTCGCGTGACCCTTCAGATCGCGTCGAAATATTGAACATCAGGCTTGCCGGCGAGCGTGGCCCCAAGCTTCGGCCCTGCTGCCCGGAAATGCTCGGACGCGCCATGCGCCTTCACGGCGTCGTCATTGTCGTAGATTTCCATCACGACATAGGTGTTCGCTTCCTTGCGCGATTTGAACACGCTGTAGAGCTTGTTGCCCGGCTCGTTGGCGCGCACGGCGGCGCATAGATCGTTGAAAACGGCTTCCAGTTCAGGACCCTTGCCGTCCTGCACCTTGAGCGTAGCGACAATTCCGACAGCCATGACGTTCTCCTGTTACAATCCCTTGAATTCCGGTTCGCGTTTGTCGAAGAAGGCGTTGACGGCTTCGCCGTGATCGCTGGTGAGATGCGCCAGCGATTGATAGGCGGCCGACATTTCCATGATCGTGTCGAAGCTTGTGCCCATGCCTTCGCGCATCAGCCGCTTCGTCATGCGCAACACATCGGGCGGCTGCCGGCAAATCCGCGCCGCCAGCGCGCGCGCTTCTTCCATCAGCATTTCGCCCGGCACGATGCGGGAGACGAGGCCCCACTGCAATGCCGTCGCCGCGTCGATCGTATCGCCGGTGAAAAACAGTTCGGCCGCGCGCGCCATGCCGATGGTACGCGGGAGGATCCAGGCGCCGCCGTCGCCGGGCACCAGACCGACTTTGAGAAAGGTGGCGCCGAAAATGGCCGATTCCGCTGCGATGCGCAGATCGGCCAGGCACGCCACATCGTTGCCCAAGCCGATGGCCGGGCCGTTGATGGCCGCGATCACCGGCACATCGATTCCCCAGATCGCGCGCACCATGCGGTGAATGCCGGTGCGATAGCGTTCGCGGATCTGGACGCCGGGGCCGGCGAAGCTGCCGGCACGTTCGCGCATCGCCTTGAGATTGCCGCCTGCCGAGAAGGCCTTGCCCGCGCCCGTCAGGATCGCGCAACGCACGTCGCGATCGGCATTGATGCGGCCGGCGGCCTCCGCGAACAGCTCGCCATCGCCGTCGTCGCCCAGAGGATTGCGCGATTCCGGGCGGTTGATCGTGAGCGTCACGATATGCCCGGTTTTTTCGAACAGCAGCGCAGACATGATTTTCCTGTTCCCGGATCAGCTCAGCGCGGCGTAGCGCTTCAGGTGATGATCCGTGTTGCCGTAGAGCGTATCGATCATCGTGAGCCGCTTGAAGTAGTGGCCGACATTCAGTTCGTCGGTCATGCCCATGCCGCCGTGAATCTGCACGGCGCTCTGGCCCACGAAGCGGCCGGCCTTGCCGATCTGCACCTTCGCGGCCGACGCGGCCTTTTTGCGTTCGACGTCGCTCTCGCCGAGCTTGAGCGTCACCATCAGCGCCATCGACGCCGACTGCTCGTAATTCATGAACATGTCGACCATGCGATGCTGCAGCACCTGGAATTTGCCGATGGGCACGCCGAACTGTTTGCGGGTCTTGGAATATTCCACCGTCGTGTCGAGCAGCACTTTCATTGCGCCCACGGCCTCCGCGCAATGCGCCGCGATGGCCTCGTCGGTCGCGTGCTCGACGAGCTTCAGCCCGTCGTCGAGCGCTCCGATGAGACTCGCCGCCGGGACCTCGACATTGTCGAAGTAGATTTCCGACGCGCGCAGGCCATCGATGGTGGGATAGTCGCGCGTGGAGATGCCCTTCGCTTTCTTGTCAACGAGGAAAACGCTCACGCCTTTTTCGTCCCGTTGTCCGCCGGCCGTACGTGCGGTCACGATCAGCGTGTCGGCCCAGGGCGCGCCGAGCACGACGGCCTTCTGGCCGTTCAGCACATAGGCGTCACCCTGCTTTTTCGCAGTCGTCTTGAGATCGGCGAAATTGTAGCGGCCCTGCGGTTCGGCGAAGGCGAAGGCGAATACCGCATGCCCTTCTGAAATCTTCGGCAGCCATTCCTGTTTCTGCGCTTCGCTGCCGCCCAGCCGCAAAACGGCGCCGCCCACGACAACGGTCTGCGCATAGGGTTCGACCACCAGCGCGCGGCCGAATTCCTCCATCACGATCATGGTGTCGACGGGGCCGCCGCCAAGACCGCCATAGGCTTCGGGCAACGGCGCGGCAAGCAGGCCCAGTTCGGCGAATTTCTGCCAGCACTCCGGCCGCCAGCCGGGATCGGTGCGCGTAACTTTCCGGAACGTTTCGAAGGTATAATTGTCGGCCAGATACTTCGCCACCGAATTGCGCAGAAGCGTCTGCTCCTCGCTGTAGGAGAAATCCATTTGCGCCTTCCCAGAAGCTTTATTGTCTGTCGGTTTCTTTTTTAAAGACTGAGAACCGCCTTCGCAATGATGTTGCGCTGAATCTCGTTCGAGCCGCCATAAATGGAAGCCTTGCGCATATTGAAGTAGTGGCCCGCCTCGCCGGCCGCGAACTCCGGTCCCACGGGATATTCGTTATCGCCGAAATTGCGTTCGTCGGGATAGCCGTAATAGCCGATCGCTTCGACGGTGAGCTCGGTGATCCGCTGCTGGATTTCCGTGCCTTTGATTTTGAGGATGGAGCTTTCCGGACCGGCATGACCGCCGCGCGCTTCGGCCGACAGCGTGCGCAATTCGGTGAATTCGAGCGCCGTCAGGTCGATCTCGAGTTCGGCCACCTTGCGGGCGAAATCGTCCGTGCCGATCAGCGGCGCGCCATCCACCATTTCGGCGGTTGCTATTTCCCGCAACCGTTCGATCGCTTTCTTCGACCGCGCAACGCCTGCAATGCCGGAGCGTTCGTGCACCAGCAGGAATTTGGCGTAGGTCCAGCCCTGGTTCTCCTCGCCGATGCGATTTGCGACGGGCACTTTCACATTGTCGAAGAAGACTTCGTTCACTTCCCGCGCGCCGTCGAGCACGATGATGGGCTTCACCGTGATGCCGGGCGTCTTCATGTCGATCAGCAGGAACGTGATGCCTTCCTGGGGCTTCACATTGGTATCGGTGCGCACCAGGCAGAAAATCCAGTCCGCGAACTGCGCCAGCGTCGTCCAGGTCTTTTGTCCGTTGACGATGTAGTGATCGCCCTCGCGCACCGCGCGCGTCTTGAGGCTGGCGAGATCGGAGCCCGAGCCTGGTTCGGAATAGCCCTGGCACCACCAATCCTCGCCCGACAAAATGCGCGGCAGATAATGCTGTTTCTGCTCGGCATTGCCGAAGGTGTAGATGACGGGACCCACCATCGCGAGGCCGAACGGCAAGGTCGGCGGCGTCTCCGCATTGGCGCATTCTTCGTTGAAAATATAACGCTGCGTGACGTTCCAGCCCGTGCCGCCATATTCCCTGGGCCAGAGCGGCGCGATCCAGCCCTTGTGGTAGAGGATCTTGTGCCAGGTGAGATAATCATCGCGCGTCTCGAGGTCGCGGCGGGAGCGGCCTTTGAGTTCGTCTGGCAGACTGTCGTGCAGAAAGCTGCGCACTTCGGCGCGGAATGCTTCCTCTTCTCGCGAAAAGCTCAGATCCATATCGGGCTCCGACAATTTGTCAGCGGCCGAATGATACAGCGACGGCGGGCCGCCGCAAGCGGCCGCCATTCGATAGGGGATTTGCCGTCAGTCCGTCACGCCCGGCTGCGGCACGATGCGCAGATAGGGCCGGGGCGCCTTCCAGCCGTCCGGATAGGTCTTCTTCGCCTCTACGTCGGACACGGAGCCCGCGATGATGACGTCCTCGCCCGGCCGCCAATTGGCCGGCGTCGCAACCTTATGTTTGGCGGTGAGCTGGAGGGAATCGATCACGCGCAAGACCTCGTCGAAATTGCGGCCTGTCGTCATGGGATAGACGAGGATGAGCTTGAGCTTCTTGTCGGGACCGATGACGAACACGTTGCGCACGGTCTGGTTGTCGGCCGGCGTCCGCTTGGCGGGGTCGCCGGACGTCTCGGCCGGCAGCATGTCGTACAGCTTCGAGACCTTGAAATCGGCGTCGCCGATCAGGGGATAGTTCGGCGCGTAGCCCTGTGTTTCCCTGATATCGTCGGACCATTTGGAATGCAGATCCACCGGATCAACCGACAGGCCGATGATCTTGACGTCGCGGGCGTCGAACTCGGGCTTGAGCCGCGCCATATAACCCAGTTCCGTCGTGCAGACCGGTGTGAAGTCTTTCGGATGCGAGAACAGCACGCCCCAGCTCGACCCCAGCCAGTCGTGAAAGCGGATGGGACCTTGCGTCGTTTCCGCCTGGAAATCCGGTGCCGTATCGCCAAGTTTCAGGGTCATCGCACACTCCTTGCACTGTTGTTCGATCGGAATTCGGCACCGGTTATACCGCGCCGAACACGCGCGCAGCAAAGCCGAGCTCTATGAGCCTTACCGACGCGTCTTGATGGCCTCGTGATGGCGGATCACTTCCTGGATGATGAACGCCAACAATTTCTCGGCGAAATCGGGATCGAGCTTCGCGGTCCGGGCAAGCGCACGCAGGCGGGCGATCTGCTGCGCCTCGCGGCCGGGATCGGCCGGCGGCAGACCGTGCAGCGCCTTGAATTCGCCCACGCGCTGCGTGAATTTGAAGCGTTCCGCCAGAAGATGAATCAGCGCCGCATCGACATTGTCGATGCTGTCGCGCAGCCGCAACAATTCGGGATCGGTTTTCGCCTCGGAATCTTCCGCCATCTCACACGCCTCTGAAAGATAAAATGGCATGGCACCGAACCGGCGGCAGGACAAGTCCACCGGCACCGTTCGATGGCGGGATTTGCAATTGCCATCGGCGTGGCGCTATCCGGGTCGCTCTCGAGGTTCAGGTCGCACAAATGAAAGACGGCAAGGTCTATGTTGTCGGCGCAGGTCTCGCCGGGCTGGCCGCCGCCGTCGCCCTGGCGGAACGGGGCGTGCGCGTCGAACTCATCGAGGCTGCACCCCAGGCGGGCGGGCGCTGCCGCTCGTATTTCGATTCCCAGTTGCAGCAGGTGATCGACAACGGCAATCACCTCGTGCTGAGCGGCAACCGCGCGACGATGGCCTATCTGGCCGCAATCGGCGCTGCGGATCGCCTGACGGGGCCGGCGGAGGCGCGCTTCGCATTCTGCGACGTCGTGTCGGGCGCGCGCTGGACGATTGCGCCCAGTGAAGGCCCGCTCGCCTGGTGGATTTTTTCAAAAGCGCGCCGCGTGCCTGACACAAAGGGGCGCGACTACGCGAAACTCGCGCCGCTCCTGCTCAGCAACCGTGGCCGGCGCATCGACGAAGTGGTCGCCTGCGAAGGCCCGCTGTGGGAGCGGCTCCTGCGGCCCCTGCTGCTCGCGGCGCTCAATACCGAGCCGGCGGAGGCCTCCGCGGAGTTGGCCTCCGCCGTGATGCGCGAAACGCTCGCGCGCGGCGGTCGCGCCTATCGCCCGCGCATCGCCACGCCCACCCTCGCCGCGGCCTTCGTAGAGCCGGCCATCGCCCTGCTGAAACGACGGGGCGCAAACATCCGGCTGGGGGAACGGGTTCGTGCCATTGCATTCGACGGCGGCCGGGTGGCCGCGCTGGATCTGGCCGAAGGGCAGATCGCGATGGGTGCGGAGGACCGCATCGTCCTCGCCGTCCCGCCCTGGGCGGCGACCTCTCTTGTGCCCGGCATTGCCGTACCCGACAGCTATCGCGCCATCGTCAACGCCCATTACCGGACGGCTGCGGGCTCCGGAGCCGAACCGATGGTAGGTGTCATTGGCGGCGTGGCCGAATGGGTGTTTGCTTTCCCTGACCGGATTTCCGTCACCGTGAGCGCAGCGGACGGCATCGTCGATCGCGACCGCGCCGAACTGGCCGAGACGCTGTGGCGCGACGTGGCCACGGTACACGGGTTGTCCCAGGAACTGCCGCCCTGGCAGATCGTCAAGGAAAAGCGCGCGACCTTCGCCGCAACGCCGCAGCAAGCCGTGCGCCGGGCCGGCACGGCGACGCATTGGACCAATTTGTTCCTCGCCGGCGATTGGACGGCAACCGGCCTTCCCGCCACCATCGAAGGCGCCATAAGGTCGGGCCAGAAGGCGGCCGAACTGGCATGGCCGCAGCGATGACATGGTTCGGATCGGTGTCGGAGACCTCGCCTTTTTGGCTTTTGGACGCCGACGACGGTAAAAGATGCCCTAAACGGACTCGGCAATGAACCAACACATCGCAATCGAGAGCGATACCGCCGCGCTGGACGGCGCGATCAAGCGCGCGACCGATGCGCTGCTCGCGCAACAGCGTAGCGATGGCCACTGGGTTTTCGAGCTGGAAGCCGACGCCACGATTCCCGCGGAATATGTGCTTCTGGTACATTATCTGGCGGAGACGCCGGATCTCGAACTCGAGCGCAAGATCGGCTCCTATCTCAGGCGCATCCAGGCGGATCACGGCGGCTGGCCGCTCTACCATGCCGGCGCGTTCGACATCAGCGCAACGGTCAAGGCCTATTTCGCGCTCAAGATGATTGGCGATTCGCCCGATGCGCCGCACATGCGCCGGGCACGCGAGGCCATTCTCGCCCGTGGCGGCGCCGATAGGACCAATGTGTTCACACGCATCCTGCTGGCACTTTACGGCGAGACTTCGTGGAATAACGTTCCGACCGTTCCGGTGGAACTGATTCTGCTGCCGCGCTGGTTCCCCGTCCATCTCTCGAAAATGTCCTATTGGGCGCGCACGGTGATCGTACCACTGCTGGTGCTGGCGGCATGCAAGCCTCTGGCGAAGAACCCGCGCGGCGTGCATATGGCGGAATTGTTTGCGGCCAATGCCGCTCCCGCGCCATGGCGCGCGCCGCACCAGAATCCCTCGTGGGCCGCGTTCTTCCACGTACTCGACCGCGCGCTCAAAATCGTCGAGCCGCTTTGGCCGCGAAGCCTGCGACGGCGCGCTATCGACCGGTGCGTTGCGTTCGTGACGGAGCGGCTGAACGGCGAAGACGGCCTGGGCGCGATCTATCCCGCCATGGCCAATAGCGTGATGATGTATGACGTGATGGGCTTTACTCCAGACCATCCCGACCGCGCCATTGCGCGCAAATCGGTCGACAAGCTGCTGGTCGTCAAGAACGACGAAGCCTATTGCCAACCCTGCGTGTCGCCGGTCTGGGATACGGCGCTTGTCTGCCATGCCCTGATGGAAGCACAGGGCGATGCGACGCGTATCGCGCAGGCGCATGAGTGGCTGAAAGCGCGCCAAGTGTTGGATGTAAAAGGCGATTGGGCGGAGGAACGGCCTGATGTGCGGCCGGGCGGCTGGGCCTTCCAATACAACAACGCGCATTATCCAGATCTCGACGACACCGCGGTCGTCGTCATGGCGCTGGACCGCGAGGGGGCGAACGGCACCCATGGCGAAGCGATCGCGCGCGGGCGCGAATGGGTGGAAGGCTTGCAGAGCCGAAACGGCGGCTGGGGCGCCTTCGACGCGGACAATTCCTACACCTATCTCAACAATATTCCGTTTGCGGATCACGGCGCGTTGCTCGACCCGCCCACCGCCGATGTGAGCGGGCGGTGCGTCGGCATGCTGGCGCAATTGGGCGAGCCGCATGACAGCCCGCATATGAGGGCTGCCCTCTACTATCTGGCAAGCATTCAGGAGAAGGACGGCAGCTGGTTCGGCCGCTGGGGCGTGAACTACATCTACGGCACCTGGTCGGTGCTTGCGGGCCTCAATGCGGCCGGCGTCGATCTCGGGTCGCCCATGATCCGCCGCGCGTCCGACTGGCTCATCGCCATCCAAAACGCGGATGGCGGCTGGGGCGAGAATTGTGACAGCTACAAACTCGACTACCGAGGATATGAACCGGCGCCTTCCGCGGCATCGCAGACGGCCTGGGCGCTTCTTGGCCTGATGGCTGCGGGCGACGTGGATCATCCTGCTGTGGCGCGCGGCATCCGCTATCTGCAGGCGACGCAGGTTGCCGACGGTCTGTGGCCGGAGGAGTTTTACACCGGCGGCGGATTCCCGCGCGTGTTCTATCTACGCTATCACGGCTATGCGAAATTCTTTCCGCTGTGGGCGGTCGCACGCTACCGCAACCTCGCGGCGGGCAATTCCCGCCGCGTCGCGTACGGGCTTTGACGATCGTCGCCGTCACCGGTCTCGCACGCGAGGCCCGTATCGCCGCCGGCACATCCGTCAAAACGGTTATTAGCGGCGGTAGCGCTGAACGCCTGCGCGGCCTGCTGTCAGCGGCACTCACCGAAGATGTGGAGGCGATCATCAGTTTCGGTATCGCCGGCGGCTTGTCGCATTCGCTGCAAGTCGGCGATTGCGTTATCGCGTCGGAGATCGTCGGTCCGACCGGTCGCTTCACGGTCCACAAAACATGGACCGCCAACCTTTCCGCGCGTTTGCTTTACGCCTCGATTGCGCCCATCGCCGGAACGGATGCGATCCTCACGGAACCGTCGGCGAAGGCGGCGCTGCATGCGGCGACTGGCGCCGCCGCCGCCGACATGGAATCTCATGTCGCGGCACAATTGGCATTCGAGCGCAATCTGCCCTTCGCGGCGCTGCGGACAATTTCGGACACGGCGGGGCGCGCACTACCCGACGCGGTACGGCAGGCGCTCAATCCAGATGGCGGCACGAATTTGCGCGCCGTACTGCGCTCGGTGCTGCGAAATCCCGGTCAAATCCCGGCGCTGATCCGCACCGGCCGGGAAGCGGAAACGGCATTTCGCGCCCTACTCCGCTGCCGCAACCTGCTCGACGCCCGTCTTGGCGCTGTGGATTTCGGCGAGCTTGCGCTGGACATGCGATGAAAAGACAAACTCGGCCGGACGCGCTTTGTCGAGCGGGATTTCCGGCGCCATCGGTCCGTCGGTGCGCACGCCGCGCATCATCACGCCGAGCGCGGTGAGCGGGCGCTTGACGCTGTCGATCACAGCCGTCGCCTCGAAGCCGCTGTGCACCATGCAATTGGCGCATTTCTCGTAATTACCGACGCCATAGGCGTCCCAGTCCGTTTCTTCCATCAATTCCTTGAAGGTCGCGGCATAACCTTCGCCCAGCAGGTAGCAAGGGCGCTGCCAACCGAACACGGTGCGCGTGGGGTTGCCCCAGGGCGTGCAGTGATAGGTCTGATTGCCGGCGAGGAAGTCGAGGAACATGGCGGATTGGGTAAGCGGCCATTTCTTGCTACCCTTGCCGCGCGCCAGGATTCCCCGGAACAGATTCTTTGTGCGCTCGCGGCTCAGGAAATGTTCCTGGTCGGGCGCGCGCTCATAGGCATAGCCGGGCGAGATCGTCATGCCGTCGAGACCGATCGCTTCCATCTCGTCGAAGAAGGCCGCCACACGTTCGGGATCTGCGTCGCTGAACAGCGTGCAATTGATGCTGACGCGGAAACCTTTGGATTTCGCGAGCCTGATGCACTCGATTGCCTTTTCATAAACGCCGTCGAGGCACACGGATTTGTCGTGCATCGCCTTGTCGCCGTCGAGATGGATCGACCAGGTGAAATCCGGATGGGGCTCGTACTGGTCGATCTTCTTCGCCAGCAGAAGCGCGTTCGTGCACAGGATGACGAACTTCTTCCGCTCCAGGAATCCCTTCACGATTTGCGGCAATTCGCGATGCAGCAGCGGTTCGCCGCCGGCGATAGAGACGACAGGCGCACCGCATTCGTCGATCGCTTCCATGCACTCGTTGTAAGACAGGCGTTGGTTGAGGATATCATCCGGATAGTCGATTTTGCCGCAGCCGGCGCAGGCGAGATTGCAGCGGAACAACGGTTCCAGCATCAGCACGAGCGGATAGCGCTTGCGCCCGCTCATGTGCTGCTTGACAACATAGGCGCCGATACGGGCGGCCTGCTTAACCGGAATTCCCACGCCTTGACTCCATCGCGTTCGGGCCTCGCCCGTGTTTCAATTCCGCAGTTCCGCGGGCAGGCGAAATTCGATCTTCTCTTCGACGCCCTGCATCTCGGACACCTCGACATCGTCCAGCCGGCGCAACGCTTCGATCACGTTGCGCACGAGTTCTTCGGGCGCCGACGCACCGGCCGTCAGTCCTATCGTCTTTTTGCCTGCGACCCAAGCAGGATCGAGTTCGCCGCCATCCGTGATAAGGTAGCTCGGCACGCCCTCTTCGAGGCCGATCTCGCGCAGACGGTTGGAATTGGAACTGTTCTTCGCGCCCACAACGAGAATCACTTCGGCGACGCGGCACAATTCGCGCACGGCGGATTGGCGGTTCTGCGTGGCGTAGCAAATGTCCGACGTCTCGGGTCCGATAATGTTCTTGAAGCGCCGCTTGAGCGCGGCGATTACGCTCTTGGTGTCGTCGATGCTGAGCGTCGTCTGGGTCACATAGGCGATGGGCAGATCGTCGGCCAGATCGAGCGCCTGCACGTCGGCCTCGGAAGAAACGAGGTGAACCGGCGCCCCCACCTGGCCCATCGTGCCTTCGACTTCCGGATGGCCGGCATGACCGATCAGAATCAGGGTACGCCCTTTGGAGGCATAACGTTTCCCCTGGGCATGGACCTTGGAAACCAGCGGACAGGTTGCGTCGAGCACGGGCAGTTTGCGTCCCGCTGCCTCCTGAACGATCGCCTGCGGCACCCCATGGGCGCTGAAAACTGTCACCGCGCCGTCGGGAATCTCGTCGAGTTCTTCCACAAACCGGGCGCCTTTGCCCTTCAGCGTTTCAACCACATGACGATTGTGGACAATCTCGTGGCGCACATAGACCGGCTGGCCGTATTTCTCGAGCGCTCGCTCGACGATATCGATCGCGCGAACGACGCCGGCGCAAAAGCCACGCGGTTGTGCAAGAATGACGCGCATCGTCTGATACCAACACTCGCTTTGTTTCGAACAGTCTGCCCGGCAATCCCGCAGAGGTTAAGCTCAGTTTCCGGGAACGCACGCGCCGCGGCAATAGCCCAAAAACGACCGAAAGGCCACTATAACCCGGGCCGGCCAAAGTGCCGCTGGTGCCGGGTCCTATGGCATTTGGGAGCCGCTTATGGCCACGCCAAGTGGCTCGGATCAAACCGCCGCACCCTTCCAAGCCGCGATCCCCCGTTTCTTGGAGCTTGGAGGGCGCTTTTTTCTTTCATAAGGATAGCATCTCTTGAAATCGGGGGACGGCACCCAGTCATCCATGCAATCGTCGATCGACACGGGCAATGAGGTGACGGCACAGCAAGTGCCGCCGTTGCGGGGCTGGCGTCAGGCGGTCCTGGCAAAATATTGGCCGGTTTTGGCACTGTTCGCTGCCGCTGTTCTCCTCGTTTCGCCGCTTTGGCTCGCCGATTCGCCAGCCATGCCGGACTATCCGGCGCACCTGGCGAGCTTCTATCTGCTCGCGGGCGGCGCGAAGGCCGCGCTCCTGGCGCAATTCTATGCCGTGCATTGGGTCTTCGTGCCAAACCTTGCGGCGGAGATTCTCGTGCCGCCACTGGCGCACCTCATGCCATTGGCGACAGCCACCAAGATGTTCCTCACGCTTGCCGTCGCCATGTGGGTGCTTGGGGCCGGCGCGGTACAGAAGGCGCTCTATGGACGCGTGGGCCTTGCACCGCTGGCTGCCAGCTTCTTCGCATACAACGCCAATTTCATGTGGGGTTTCTTCAACTATTGCTTTGCGACAGCGCTTAGCTTCGTCGTTTTTGCCGCCTGGATAGCGTCTCCGCGTTCGCCTTCGCGTCTGGCCGGCTTCTGCGTGGCGATCACGATCGTCTATTTCTGCCACGTCTTTGCAGCCGCCACGCTGTTCGTGATGATCGCCTGTTACGAACTTGCGGGTTTGCGGGAGCGTAGAGAATTTCCCTGGCCGGACGCGTTTCGCCGCGCCGCCATCATCGTCGCGCTTTATATTCCTTCCGCCTTAGCCTTCCTCGTCCTGAAGCCGAAAGGCGCCGGTGTCAGCCACGTCGAATTCAACTTGATCGATACGTTTCTCGATCGCGTCAGCGCCGCCGTGCAATACACGTTCGATCGGCCTGCCTATTTCCTGTTGCTGGCGCTCGTCGCATTTCTGGCGATGGGGTTGTGGCGGCGGCGCATCGTACTTCATCCCCACATGCGACTGCTTCTTGCAGTTCTGCTCGCCACTTCCTTGCTCGTGCCCGAATGGGCGATGGGGGGATGGGGAGTCGATCTGCGCCTGCCGGCCGTGTTGGGTACGCTGGCTTTCGCGGCAGCCGATATGCGCTTCGCCCGACGTACCACGGCGTTGATCGCCTGCACCCTGCTCGGCCTGCTCGTCTATCAGGCGGCGACGCTTGCCGGCAATTGGCGCTATTACGACCGGCAATTTGCAGAGTTTCGCGCGACTATCGCCGGCCTGGAACCGGGCTCCAAACTCGTCACGGTACTCGATGGCGATGCAATGGGCCTTGCCGCTGATCAACCTTATTGGCACATGGCGGAGTATGCTATCGTCGCGCGCAGCGCGTTTACGCCTTTGTTGTTTGCGACCAAAGGCCAACACGTCATTCAGATAAAGCCGGCGTTCCGGAGCATTGCCGCGACATCGGCGCAGCAGGGCTCCCCACCGGACATTTCGGAACTCGACGACCTTTCCACCGGCGACACGGCGGACGATCCCGATATCGGAAACATCTTTCCCTATCTCATCCGTTTCCAGTGTCATTTCGACGATGCGGTCGTCATTCATCTGGGCGGCAGGCGCAGCGCGGTCCCCGACATGCTTTCGCTGCGCCATGCGGGCAGCTTCTTCTCGCTCTATCGCATCTCGCGTACTGCCGATTGCGGCAAATCATGATGGCGCCGCACGAGCGGCTGCAGAAGTTGGCGTACCCCGCCCTCCTCGCCATCGCAGCTCTGGTCTGCATCGCGGGCATCATACACGCGGCAATGATCATCAGCCTGCACGTGCCGCTCGATCCCAATGAAGGCTGGAACGCTTATCACACCGTGGCAGCCATGTCGGGGCACGGGCTTTACCCCGGCGCCGGCAGTTTCATGAGCAACAACTACCCGCCCCTGTCATTCTATGCTGTGGGCCTGCTCGGACGTATCCTGGGCGACAACATCATCGCCGGCCGCCTGCTTTCGCTCATAGCCTATCTTGCCGTATGCGGAGGAATTGCCCTGGCGGCGCGCCGGATGCGCTGCAGCCCCGCACAAGCCGTGTTCGGTGCGCTCTATTTCGCGGCGTTTCTGCTTCTGGAATCCGACTATGTCGCGATGGACGATCCTCAGATGTTGGGCCATGCGCTCGATATCGCGGCCCTCCTGCTGGTTCTGAGAGACCCCGGGACGATGCGTGCAACATTCGGCAGTGCCGCGCTCTTTGTGCTTGCCGGCTTCGTCAAACACAATTTGTTCGTGCTGCCGCTTGCCGTTGCGACGTGGCTGGCGATCTACGACCGAAGACGCGCGTTCGCGTTCGCAGCGGCGGGACTGGCGCTGTCGTTGCTGGGCCTTGGTCTGTTCCGGCTCGGCTTCGGCTTCGAACTGCTGGAGCGGCTTAATTCGCCACGCCTGTATTCCGTCAGTCAACTGGAGAGCAACCTCGCAGCGTGGTTGTGGCCGGCTATACTGCCGCTTGGTGTCGTGGCTGTTCTCGTTCTCCGCAGCGGCCAAGACAAATATGCCGTTCTCTGCGGTCTCTACGCATCGGCTGCGTTCGTCGTGGGCGCTTTTTTCCTGGGTGGCGCCGGCGTGGATGTGAACGCGATGTTCGATTGCGACATCGCGTTGGCATTGGGCGCTGCCGTTGCCGCAGACAGAGTTGGCCACACTTCTTCACGGCAGGCCGCGCTGGCGCCGATTGCCATCGCGCTTCTCTGTTTCGCGCCGCTGGCGTTCGACGCGTTGCGCAACGCCGATGACGACTGGCGCAGCAGCGCGTTCTGGTTGTCGCCCATGCGCGACGAAAGGGCGTTGGCGCAGGCCGATATCTCATTCCTGCGCGCGGCGAAGGGACCCGCCATGTGCGAGTCGCTTTCCCTGTGCTATTGGGCGGGTAAGGAAGCCGAAGTCGATGTCTTCAACCTCGACCAGCAATTGCAAAGCCATGCGCGCGACGCCGGAGCTTTCATCCATTTGCTCGACAAGCACTATTTCGCCGCGGTGGAACTCGACGCGTTGTCGCCGTTTCCGTTGCCCATGTCCGTGCAAACGGCGTTCGCGCGGAACTATCGCGTTCATCATATCGATGACGAAGGCGCGTTTCTCGTCCCGAAGTGAAGCACCCGCCGTTCAATGTGCCTTCGCATCGCGCGCATATCCGGCGTTCACCGTGCCGGTCCGTTCGAGCTTGGTCCAGCCGACGAGGCGTCCCCTGAGCGCCGTCGAGATGGAGCGCACGACGACGTAGTACATGATCTGGCGGTAGCCGAAGCGCTGCAGCATCAGCCACCACATCAAATTCCAGTCCTCGCCCTTTTCCATCCAGAAGCCGCAGATGGCGGCGAGCAGATCGACGACCATGAACACGCAATAATAGATGCCCACAGTCCACAAATGCGTGTTGCTGAACTCCGCCCCATGTTCGAGATAGGCTATCGCCTGACCCAGCAGTTGCCATATCAGCGCCAGATCGGCGACGGGCGCGAGCGCCGTCAGCACAATCTGAAACAGCCACGCTTGCGGCAACGCCACAAGACCAAGCCAGCCATAGCGCGGATTGAACGTCATATCGCGGTATTTCCACAGGCATTGCAGCGTGCCGAAAGCCCAGCGGAAACGTTGTTTGGCGAAACCACCAAGCGTCGCCGGAGCTTCGGTCCACGCGATCGCGGTGGCGTCGAAGACGATTCTGTATCCCGCCCGTTGCACGTCGATCGTAAGATCCTGGTCTTCCGCCAGCGTGCTCGCGGTAAACCCGCCCAACTGGTTCAAAACCTCCCGCCGCCCGGCGCCGACCGCGCCCGGAACCACCGTCAACGTATCGAGGGCAGCGAGCGCGCGCCGCTCCAGGTTCTGCGCGACGATATATTCCAGCGCCTGCCACCGCGTGATCGTGTTGATGCGATTGCCGAC
>Ga0302324_100003903_pt1 | contig 33449 bp, 29 predicted proteins | sample Palsa_T0_1_FD_201949 | JGI IMG/M metagenome (GOLD analysis project Ga0302324, IMG submission 201949) | Peat permafrost microbial communities from Stordalen Mire near Abisko, Sweden - Palsa_T0_1 | ecosystem: Environmental > Terrestrial > Soil > Palsa > Peat permafrost | place: Sweden: Abisko...
AATGTCGTCGGCCGACCGGGCCCGGCACCACTCGCCGAGCAGGGTGTCGATCCGATCGTGGGCGCGCACCCGGCCGACCGTGGTGGCCAGCTCAGGGTCGGCGGCCCACGCCGGATCACCCAGAGCGCACCGTAGGGCGTGCCACTGCTCGTCGGTGGCGACGGCGATGGCGACCCAGCCGTCGTCGCGTCCCCGCTCGTCGGGACCGGCGACCTTGTACAGGTTCTGCGGCGCTGCCGTTGGCCCGCGGTTCCCGGCCCGTTCGAGCAGCGCGCCATAGGCGGAGAATTCGATCGGCTGCTCGGCGGCGATGTTGAGTGCGGCGTCGACCATCGCCGCCTCCACCAGCCCGCCTTCACCGGTCCGTTCGCGATGCTCGAGTGCCAGCAGGAGCCCGTAGAGCGCGTGGAGCCCTGCATTAGGGTCGCCGACGCAGTAGGGCTCGAACGGCAACAGGTCCGAGTGCCCGGTGAGCCAGGTGAGGCCGGCGGCGTCCTCAATGACGAAGGCGAAGGCCGACAGGTCCCGGCCCGGCCCGTCGAGCCCGAATCCGGGCATGCGCACCATGATGAGATCCGGTTGCTCGGCGCGCAGGGACTCGAAGTCGAGACCCAGTTGGTCCAGCACCCGCGGCGTGTAGTTCTCGACGATCACGTCGCACGTGCCGATGAAGCGCCGGACCAGGTCGAGACCGCGTTGCTCGCTCAGGTTGACGGTCAGGCTCTTCTTGTTCGTATTGAGCGCGGCGAAGATCGGACCTCGCTCCCAGTATTGGTCCTCGCTCTGCGGGACGCCACCGACGAGGCGAGCCCCGTCGGGGCGAGTGGCGGACTCCAGGTGGATGACATCGGCGCCGAGGAGCGCCAACGTGTGGCCCGTGAGGGGCCCGGCCCAGAACGACGTCATGTCCAGGATCCGAAGTCCCTCGAAGGGCAACATCCGAGACGGGCCTTTCGAACGAGTCCGCGCCGGTTGCGCCGGCGGTGTTGCCTCTCTGTCCATCTCTCCCAGGCGGGGTGCCGCCTCGGGCGCCCGGAGGCTGCCCGTCCCCAGCCGGAAGGGTGGTCCGGGGTTCGTGGCGCCGTCCTTGGGGTTGGCCACGAAGGTTCCTCGCTCGCGGAAATGCGCCCATGCCGCGGCATTCGCCCCGTTCGTAATGGGGGCGTTGGGGATCCGGAACGCCGAGGCCTCCCGGAGCACCTCCTCGACGGTGCGGTGTGCGATCCAGTTGTCGATGACGGGTGCCAGTGCCGTGCGGTCGAGAAAGAGCGACTGGTCCTCCATCCACTCCGGGTGTCCCACCAACACGCAGAAGTCCAGCCACTGCTGTCCCGTTCCGCACCCGAGACCGACGAGCCCGTCACTCGCCGCCCCCACGCCCGGCGTCGCCACGAACCGCTTCCGGCGCATCGGTCGACCCAACTGGTCGTTGAAGGTCACCGGGTAGTAGGTGAGGCACATCGCCAGCGCCTCGAGCATGGAAACGTCGACGAGCTCCCCGCCCGACGCGGCACGTCGACGGGCGGCCAGCGTTCCGATCGCGCCGTAGAGGCCGGCGAGCCACTCGCCGATCTGGCCGCCGACGAAGACGGGGGGCCGTTCTGGCTTCCCCCGCGCCAGCCCGACGATCCCGCCGGACCAGGCCTGAAGCGTGAACTCGGTGGCCGGCTTGTTGCTCCAGGGGCCCTCGAGCCCGAACGGCGTGATCGACGTGACGATCAGGTGCGGGTGGACGCGCAACATTTCGCGCGGGTCCAGTGACGGCTGCGCCGCCACCGGCGAGCCTCGCGACCAGACGACGGCGTCGGCCGACTGGAGCAGTCCATGCAACGCGTCGGGACCGCCAGTGTCCGTGCCGTCGATCACAACGCTGCGCTTGGAGGCGCCGAGGTAGTTGAAGAGCGCGCCGTCGTCCTCGGCAGGGATCGCCGCCCCCGAGGCCGACCATCGTCGTAAAGGATCGCCCTCGGACGACTCGACCTTGATGACCTCGGCACCACCGTCGGCCAGCAGCTTCGTGCAGTAGGCACCGCCTATCCAGGTCGAGAGGTCGACGACGAGGAATCCGGAAAGCGGTGGCGCAGATCCGCCGCTCGTTCCCTCCGCCTCCTTCTCGGGCATGTTCAGTCGCTGGCGGGACGACGGCGACCGGAACGGCTCAGACGCCATTCGGGCGGGAACTGATCGTCGTTGTCCTTGACCGCCACGTTCAGGCCTGCGTCCATGGTCTCCTTGCTCAGGGTCGCACGGCCACCGTCGTCGTCTTCGCGGAGCTGTCCGCCCATCGATTCGAGCCAGGCGCTCAAGAGGCTGCCCATGTACTCCCCTTGGTGCTGCTTCATGACCTCGAAGAAGACCTTCTGCATGAAGACAGTGTCGGTCGGCCTGGTCCGGGCGCAGGCCAGCGCGTACTTGGCCACCTCTCCCTCGAGGTCCTCACGCGGCACGACGCTGTTGACGAAATTGCACTCGTACATCTGCTCGGCGGTGAAGGGCCGGCCCGTGAAAACCATCTCCTGGAACTTGCGCATTCCCATCATCATCGCCCACTGCCACATGCGCGGGGCGTAGCCGACGTAGCGGAAGGCGGGATGGCCGAACAGTGCGTCATCGGACGAGATCACCAGATCGGCATCCGCGGCTTGATAGAAGTGCCAGCCGTAGCAGTAGCCCTTCACCTCCAGGATGCTGATCTTCTTGAAGTCCTGCAGCGTCCGGCAGCCGGACCTCGTGTTGCCATACCAATGCAGCAACGACGCACCGGCGCGGTACGAGCGCGCGCTCGGCATGGTGACGTCCTCGTCCTCGTCGATCCCGAACTCCTCGTGCAGGGCGACGCCGGCTTCCCGCTTCGCCATCAGCTCGTCGAGGTCGGCCCCGGTCCCGAGGTGATCGCCCACGCCGCGCACGACGAGCACCTTGACGTCGTCGTCGATGCTGGCCTTGAACAGCAGGTCGGCGTAGCGGCGCCGGGCCGCGATGGTCGGGACGTTGAGCTGGTCCGGACGGTTCAGTGTGATCGTCGCGATCCGCGTGGCCCGATCCTTCTCGTAGAGGATGATCTCCTCGGCCGGCGGGACATCGGCTGCGCTCACGTCGTCAGGCTCCTTGTTCGCGGATGGGTGGTCGACAGAGACTCCGGGCCGGAGTCCGTGACCACGATCGGCTCCTGCCGGTACAGCGCGCCGACGCCTTCCTTCCAGACGTAGCCGGTGAGCGCGAAGACCATGCCTGCCTCGACGTGCTGTTCGCCCGCCGTCAGCGGGAGGGCGTGCGTGACGAGCGGAAGATCGAAACCCAACCCGAGGCCACGGGCCACGGGCATGGGCGGCGCCGGGACGCCGGCGGCGTCGTACGCGTCAAGCAGGCGGGAGAGCGGCGCGCCCACCCCGCAGGCGTCGAGAAGGCGGTCCCACAATTCGTTGCTGCGTTGCGCCAGTTCCGGGTCGATGTCGCCGGCGCCGCCCGCCGCGTACGTCCGGCCCACCTCGCCCGTATAGCCGCCCAGGACCACCCCGGCCTCGAAGGCCACCAGGTCGCCGGGCTGCGCGGGTGCATCACGATCGCTCCGTCGCCACGGGCCCTGGCGCGACGTGATGCAGGCCACGTCCTGTCCGGAGGGTGTGGTGACCCCCGCCGCCGCCATGGCTTCCATGAAGACCGCTGTCAGCTGCCGCTCGGTCACGCCGGGCACCAATGCCTCTGCGGCAGCGGCCAACGACTGCTCCGCCACGCGCACCGAGGACCGGATGGCTTCGATCTCGTCGGGGCTCTTGACCCGGCGGACCTGGCGGAGCATCGGCTCGCCGTCGACGAGCGCGGCCGACGGGAACGCCTTGGGCAAGAGGTTGGCCGACGAACCTGACATGGAGTCGGTGGCGACCCTGCGGGCCGTCGCCGCGCCCTCGATTTTCGACAACACCTTCACGAAGTTCATGGCGTTGAAGGTGATGCCGTACAGGTTCTCGTGGGGTATCTCCTCGGGAATCCCCTCGTCCCACGTGCTCAGGAGGTGTACCGCTCCGCTCTCGCGCACGAACACGCAGCCCGGTCCGAAGGCTCGGGAACCCGCCGTCCACAGTCGCGGCGCGCCCGAGACGTAGCGGGCGTTCCCCTCGCGCCCGACAATGAGGAGATCGACGTCGGCCTCCTCCATGGCGGCCAGAACGCGGGCGCGGCGGGCCAATCTGAGCGCAGCTTCATCGGGGAGTATCTCAACGGCGGTCATCGTCTCCCTCAGAAGGGGTCATAGGGGTAGTCGGTCATGGGCTCCCACCCGTCCTCCGTGATGCGCAGGACTTCCTCGGACCGGTACCCGGCGGCACCGTCGTCCCACACGATCGGCTCGAGCACCAGGACCATGCCGTCGACGAGGACGAGGGAGGCGTCGAACGCCTCGCCGATGTCGCTGCCCACATAGGGCATTTCGGCGCTGTCGATGCCCAGCCCGTGCCCGAGATAGAAGTGCGGCATCCACGGCTTGATGCCGCCGGCCGCGGCGATGGCGGCCGCAGTGAGATCGGCTGCCGTCGCCCCGGCCCTGGTCACGTCGAGGACGGCGCCCATGATCGCCTGCCACTGCTCGTACTGGGCGCGCTGACGCGCGCTGGGCTCGCGTCCCACCACCCAGGTCCGCCCGAAGTCGGAATGGAACCCGGCGTAGCTGATGCCGAGGTCGACCCACAGCACATCGCCCTCGGCCAGCTCACGCCCGGTCGAGAGCAGCGGGCAGGCGAGGTCACCGGTCGTCGTCCACGGCCCGTCCTCCATGCGGGCGGGCATGACCTGCCAGATTGGGTCGAGGATGTTGGCGTCGGCGCCGGCGTCGAAAATCGTGCGAAAGAAGGTCGCGGTCAGATCGGTCTGGCGGACGCCGGGAGCGATCTTGGCCTGCACGTCGGCGATGGCCTGCTCGGTGATACGCAAGCCCTCGCGCATGGCCGACAGCTCGTCGGGCGTCTTGGACGCCTTCGCCATGCTGATCACCCGTCCCGCGTCCTTGGGCGCACCGGAGGCGAACAAGATCGACCGTTCTCGGCGCAGCGCGTTGGTCCATTCGTCCATGCCGACCACCGCCCCGCTCGGCACCAGCCCGCCGAGCTGAGCGGCGAAGAGCTGCACGCCCTCGTCGAAATCGAGATACACCGGGCCGTGGAGGTGATCCGCCGGCATGTTCTCCCGCAGGCGGTCGTCCTCCCGCACCGGGGTGAAGAGGTGTGGCCACTGGTCGCCGACCACGACGACGGCAACCGGTTGCTCGAAGTTGGCCCGGCCCGAATCGCCCAGCGACCAGATCGCCCCCGTGGCATACGCGACATTGGTGTTGCCGAGCAGCACGAGTGCGTCCAGCCCCTGCTGGACCATGATCGCCTGGAGGCGCTCCATGCGCTCCCCTTGCATGCGGACGAAGTCCGGGGCGGCGGGGATCCGCGCCGGTGGAGCCTTCGCCATCAGCCCGGCAGGCATCAGTCGCCCACGCCGAGATAGTGCTTGATGTTCGTGCTGACGATGGCGGTGGCTGCCTCGACGCCGACCGCATCGACCACAGATTTCAGCGACTCGCTGCTGTAGCCGTAGGTGCTCTCGTTGTGCGGGAAGTCGGTCGACCACATGACCTTGTCCACGCCGATGCGGTCGACCAGGTCGAGCCCCAGCGGATCCACCATGAACGAGGCGTACATGTTGTGCTCCCAGTAGTACCGGGGCTCGTGCCGCATCTGCAGGTCGGCGCTGTGCCGGAACGACGCGCTGATGTGCTCGGCGTCCTGCAACGCCGAAGGCACCCAGTTGATACCACCCTCGAACCATCCCACGCGCAGACCGGGGTGCCGGTCGAGGACACCCCCGAGCACGTACTTACCGAACAGATCCCGGAACGGGGCCACCGACTGGAGCATCCCGAGAATAACGGAGTTGAACTCGTTGGGCGACGACGGCGGGCTCTCACCGATGTGGTGCGACACCGGCACCTGTTCGTCTTCGATCGCCTCCCACACGCCGTCCATGGCGATACTGCCGAAGTCGATCGGCTTGCCGTCGTCGTCCTTACCCGGCGACAGCGGCATGAGGAAGGTCTTCAACCCGAGTCCCTTCAGCTCGCGCAGGGTTCTCCGGGCTCCTTCGGCATCCCACCAATTGATCAGCCCGACCCCATAAATGCGGTTGTTCGAGCGCTCCTGCACCTCGGCAATGTGCTCGTTGTAGATGCGGAAGCAGCGCTCCCGCATCTCCTTGTCCGGCCAGCCGAACAGGGCCAGGACCGAATTCGGGAAAGCCAGCTCCTTGGTCACACCCTCTGACTCGAGCGCGGCGAGACGAGCCTCGACGTCGCCCGTGTGCGACCCGGACACTGGGTCGTACATCGTCAGGACCTCGATGAACTCCCGCACCAGGATCGACTTCCCACCCATGCCGAGCACCCAGCCGCCGTCGACGTTCATGACTCGTGGCGCCTGCTCCTTGAGGTTTTCCGGCAAGCGCTCGTAGAAGATGTCGACGGCCAGCGAGATGTGGTCGTCAGCCGAGAACACCTCGACGCCGGCCGGGAGCCCCGAATCCACGAGGGGTCCCACGTGCCGATCCTTCGGCGCTCCGAGACCTTCGGACGGGTATGTCAGCGAACTTCGGTGACCGGTCATGCTTCCCGCTTCACTTTCCCCACCCGATCCTCGTGTGGTGCCGGGCAGATTACTTCGGCTTCGTAGCAATCGTCAACGTATCCTGCTAGCTTGCTCCTTCGAGGCACCGCAGGCTGTTGGGAGGTCGGGGAGGTTGACATGACCACGTGGGACACCACAGTCGACCTCGTGATCGTCGGGTCGGGCGGCGGCGGCATGGTGGCCGCGCTGGCCGCTGACGACGGCGGGTCGAGCGCCCTCGTGCTCGAGAAGCAGGAGCGCATTGGGGGCTCCACCTGCATGTCCGGCGGCATCGCCTGGGTCCCGAACAACCCGGTCATGGAGGCGGACGGCGTCCGCGACTCCTACGAGGACGCCATGGCCCACTTCGAGGCGGTGGTGGGCGACGTCGGTCCCTGCTCCTCCTTCGAGCGGCGCCACGCCTTCCTCACGGCGGGCCCCGAGATGATCTCGTTCCTGCAGGGCCGAGGCGTCCGGTTCGTCTACTGCCCGGGCTACAGCGACTATTACTCCAACGCAAAGGGCGGTCACGACAACGGTCGTGGTATTGAGCCGGTCCCTTTCGACGGGAACGTCCTCGGCGAGTGGCTCCCGAAGCTGCACTCAGGACTGGCCAAGAGCCTCGGCCTCGCCGTCATGACGAACGAGGCACGGTCGCTCTCGCACTACAACCGCAGCCTGCGCGCCTTCGCGGTGTCGGCCCGGGTCGTCTGCAGGACCTACGCCGCCCGCTTGCGCCGTCAGGATCTCCTCACCAATGGCGCCTCCTTGATCGCGCAGCTGTTACACGTCGCCGTCGACCGCGGCATTCCGATCTGGACCGAGGCGCCGCTCGAGGAACTCATCGTGGAGGACGGCCGTGTCGTCGGCGTGCGCACGGTCCGCAACGGCGTCCCGGTGCGAGTCCGGGCCCGCCAAGGCGTGCTGCTGGCCGCCGGCGGCTTCGCCCACAACCGCGAGATGCGGGTCGAGTACGGCGGCGACCAGCCCAACCAGGCGAAGTGGTCGATCTCGAACCCGGGCGACACGGGCGACGCCATCCGGAGCGCCATGGCCGTCGGTGCCCAGACCGACCTGATGGACGAGGCATGGTGGCTCCCGTCACCCCGGACGGGGCGCTTCGGGCAGTCGACACTCGACCAGGCCCGTCAGCGGCCACGCACCATGTATGTCGACGCCGCGGGAAACCGCTTCGTGAACGAATCCAACTCCTACATGGAAGTCGGCAAGGAGATGTACGCCCGCGACAAGACCAGCAAGGCCGTTCCCTGCTGGCTGATCTTCGACGATCGCTACCGGAAGCGCTACGCGCACCAGCGCTCCTCGCCGGGACGGTTCCCGCGCAAGCTGCTCAAGAGCGGCATGCTCAAGCAGGCCTGGACGTTGAAGGATCTCGCCGTCATGTGCGGGATCGACCCCACCGGCCTGACCGAGACCGTCGAGCGCTTCAATGAGAACGCCGAGCGCGGCGTCGATCCTGACTACGGGCGGGGCGAGTCGGCCTACAACCGTGCCCTGGGTGACCCGAACCACAAGGTCCACCCCTGCCTCGGGCCCATTGACGAGGCTCCGTTCTACGCATGCCAGGTCGTGCCGGGTGACATCGGCACGTGCGGCGGCCTCCTCACCGACGAGAACGCACAGGTCGTCGACCAGGACGGCCGTGTGATCGACGGCCTCTACGCGACCGGCAACGGCACCGCCACCGTCATGGGCCGCCACTACCTGGGCCCGGGCGCCAGCATCGCCAACACCATGGTCTTCGGTTTCGTGGCCGCACGCCACGCCGCCCGCGGTGAGGCCGCCACCTCCTGATGGAACGAGACTTACGGCAAGGTCACAACCGATCACCGTCGCGCCGTACCGTGATGGCGTGGGTCGGGCATTGGCGCGCCGCCGTGACGACCGCTTCCTCGGGCGAGGCTTCCGGATCGACAACGCGTGCGACGGAGTCGTCGTCGAGCTCGAAGATGCCCGGCGCGGCGAACACGCAGTTACCCGATCCCATGCACGCGTCGCGGTCGATGTCGATCTCTATGCCCATGGTGCGATCGTAGGTTCCGACGGAGGGTGTACGAAGACGGATGAGCGAGTACGACAAAGCCAACTTCATTACCGATCGGGCGATTCAGGACGATCCGTACCCCTACTTCGACTGGGTGCGGGAACAGGGACCGGTGTGGCGAGAGCCGCACTTCGGCATGTACATGATCACCGGCCACCCCGAGGCAATGGCGATCTACGGCGACCCGGCCACGTTCCCGGAGAACGGCCTGCCGTCCGGGACCTATTCGTCCTGCAACGTGGTCTGCGGATCGTTCGTCAGGTTCCCTGTCCCGATGGAGGGCGACGACGTCAGCGACCTCATCGTGCGATACCGCAAGGAGCTCCCGTTCTACGATCAGCTGCCCTCGTTCGACCCGCCGAACCACACGGCACACCGCCACCTGCTGATGCGGCTCATCACACCCAAGCGCCTCAAGGAGAACGAGGACTTCATGTGGCAGTTCGCGGACCGGCTGATCGACGCCTTCGCCGAGGAGGGCTCGTTCGAGATGGTTGGGTCCTACGCCGAGCCCTTCACGCTCACGGTCATCGCCGACCTGGAAGGCGTCCCCGAATCAGACCACTCGCTGTTCCGAGAGCGGCTCTCCACCGCACACCAGGACGTCGGCCACAAGCCGCTCGAGTTCCTCTACGAGCGCTTCAACGACTACATCGAGGATCGCCGCCGCGCTCCTCGCAACGACGTCCTCACCGGCCTGGCCACCGCCACGTTCCCGGACGGTTCGACGCCCGAGGCAAAAGACGCCGCTCTGATCGCCGCCAACCTCTTTGCCGGCGGCCAGGAGACCACCGTGCGCCTCCTCTCCTTCGCACTGCGGATGTTGGGCGAGCGACCCGACCTCCAGGAGGCGGTACGGGCAGACCGCGAGAAGATCCCCAACTTCATTGAGGAGACCCTTCGGCTCGAGAGCCCACTCCGCACGCAATTCCGCATGGCGCGTGTCACCACGCAGCTCGCTGGTGTCGACATACCGGCCGGGGCCTCGCTGATGCTCATCCCCGGTGCGTGCAACAGAGACCCGCGGGTGTTCGAGGATCCTTCCAGGTTCGACATCGACCGCCCGAACGCACGGCAACACATCGCCTTCGGACACGGGATCCACACCTGCGCAGGGGCACCGCTGGCACGTGCCGAGGGGCGGGTCACCATCAACCGCTTCCTCGACCGCACGGCCCAGATCTCCATTTCGGAAGAGCACCACGGCCCTCCGGATGCTCGCCGCTACGAGTATCTTCCCACCTTCTTCCTGCGCGGCCTCCAACGCCTCGACCTCGAGTTCACACCGGTCAGCTGAGGGTAGGGCTTGGCCCCTCACTTCAGGACGGAGAGTCGGCCCCGCTCTCCGGCGGCCGCAACGTCGACATGATCAGCTTGGTCTGCGCATACGGCGGCCCCGCGGTGGTGCCCCCGTCGATGGGTAGCACGACGCCCGTCACCTGAGCGGCTCGGTCGCTCGAGAGCCAGACAACAGCGTTCGCCACGTCCTCGGGCTGGGCCTCCCGCTCCAGGGGCTGCATGTACTTCAGAACGGGCCCCATCTCGTACGTCGTGATGCCGGTGCGGATATGCGCGGGCGTCAGGCAATTGACCCTGATGCCGTAGGGCGCCAGGTCGATGGCCATGCACTTGCTGGCGTGGGCAATCGCCGCCTTGGACGCCCGGTAGGAGATCATGCCAGTGCCGGCATTGATGGCCGCGATAGAGGCGTTGTTGATGATCGATCCCCCGCCGTGGTCCTTCATGTAGCGGGCAGCACGCTGGGAGCCGACGATGACCCCGAAGAGGTTCACGTTCATGATGCGAGTGAAGTCTTCGAGGTCGTCGGGCAGAAACCGCTTCAGGGGACTCCCGATACCGGCGTTGTTGAACATGATGTCCAAACCACCGAAGCGGTCGACCGCGAAGTCGACCAGTGCCTGCACCTGGTCCGCATCACTGACGTCGGTCTGCTTGAACGCTGCGGCTTCGCCGATCTGATCAGCGAGCGCCCGGCCGCTTTCGTCGTCGACGTCCCCGATCACGACGCTCGCTCCCTCGGCCACGAGCAGCTCGGCGGTCGCTCGGCCGATACCGCCCGCACCGCCGGTCACGACCGCCACCTTTCCTTCAAGCTCTAGCGTGTTCATGCTGCGACACTACGGTCTGGAAGTAAATCCTGCAGGCGTGGACCTGGCCTTCCGAGGATGGCGCGGTTCCAGCCCTAAGCGGTGGAGGGAGCAGCCCTGCCCCTTCGTCGGGCTGCGTCGGCGAGCAACCCGAGGCCGATACCCAGCATCCAGATGTCCTTGCTCACGGCGATGCCCGTCTGCGTCGGCCAGACGCTGCCCGGCTTACGCAAGGCGGGTGTCCGGGCATACATGGCGAGCAACGAGCCCGAAAACCCCGAGAGCGCCGCCCCAGCGACGGCGTTCGGTACGAACGGGGCCAGGAGGAGTGCACCAGTCACCACTTCCCCAGCGGCCAACCCCTTGAGGAAGCGCTCGGGCGGGATCGACTTGAGGAACGGAAAGGCGCCCGCTGCCATGCCATGCACCCCTTCGGCCTGCGCCAGGGGGCCATTCCACTTCTCCAATCCCGAATGGAGAATGAATGCACCCGTTGCGAGCCTCCCGGGGAGGCTTCGTGGCGGAAATGGAAGTCGCATGGGATTGAACTCTCTCTCCTTGTGATGGCTGCCTTTTGACACCTGCGTCCATGGTAAGAGTCGGCGCCAGGACCTCAAGCCAGAAGCGTCAGATCCGCTCGTGTCGACCGAGCCCATCAGACCGGCGGGTCAAGAACCAGGGGACGGTAGCGTCAGGAACGCGAGCCCGAGAGGAGACGACGATGACCAAATCGCTCTACACGGCCCAGGCCCATGTGACGGGTGGCCGAGAGCAGGGGCATGGGGTGACCAGCGACGGTGCACTTGACGTCCGACTGCGCACGCCCGTCGAAATGGGTGGCGAAGGCGGAGGCACGAATCCCGAGCAGCTGTTCGCCGTTGGCTACGCCGCGTGTTTTGAAGGAGCGCTCGGTGTTGTCGGACGTCGTGAGCGAGCGGATCTCGGCAGCGTCTCCATCGAATCGGAAGTCAGCCTGATTACCACTGAGAACCGAGGATTCAACGTGGCCGTGGGGCTCGATGTCACACTGCCCGGGATCAGCGAGCCCGAGCGCGCCGTTTCGATCGTGGCCGCAGCCCACGAGGTCTGCCCGTACTCCAATGCAACCCGCGGCAACGTCGAGGTGACGCTCAAGGCCAACGGCCACCCGGTGCCAACTGAAGCCTGACCATGGACTGACGTAATGTCGGCGCCCATGGTGGGCGCATCCCTCACAGCTGCCGAGATGGTCCGCCGCTGATGGACCGCCGGTCGTTTCTACGGGGCGCTACCGTCGTGGGATCCGGGGTGATCGCCAGCGGCGTGGTGGCCGGGTGCTCGAGTCCGAGCTCCCACTCCGCGAACAGCAACGGCGCCGCAGCCACATCGACCACGACGGGCCAAGGCCCACCGGACTGGGCAAAGCTGAGCGGATCGCTGACCGGCACCCTGCTCCAGCCGAGTGACAGCGGCTACGCGGCGGCCGGCCACCTTTACAACTCGGTCTACGTCCCGAACGCCGCGGCCATCGCCCAGTGTGCGTCAGCGATCGACGTGCAACGCTGTCTCGCCTTCGTCCGCGAACACAACCTGGAGGTGACTGCTCACTCAGGGGGACACAGCTACGGTGGCTATTCGTCTTGTCCTGGACTGGTCATCGACGTGTCGCCCCTGGATGCGATTTCGGTGGGTGGGCCCACCGGCACCTCCGGCCAGACATCAGTCACGGTCGGCGCCGGTTCCAAGCTGATCGATGTCTATTCGGGGCTGGCCGCGCAAGGCCTCCTCCTGCCGGGCGGCTCATGTCCCACCGTGGGGATCGCAGGGCTGGCGCTGGGCGGCGGCATCGGCGTGTTCTCCCGCGCCTACGGCCTCACGTGCGACCACATGACGACGGTCGAGATCGTGACGGCGGACAGCACGCTCCGCCGGTGTGGCTCCGGCGACCACGAGGACCTCTACTGGGCCTCGCGTGGTGGAGGCGGCGGGAATTTCGGAGTCGTGACCTCGTTCGACTTTGAAGCCCTGCCCATCCCCGAGGCCATCACCCTCTTCACCCTCGAGTGGCCGTGGGGAACGGCGGACAGCGTCCTCGACGCCTGGCTCCGATGGATCCCATCGGCACCGGATGAGCTGTGGGCCAACTGCCAATTGTTCAGCAGCGGGACGGTCGGCGGAGGGCTCGTGAAAGTGACCGGCGTCTTCGTCGGCTCGGTGAGCGCATGCTCCGCCGCTCTGAACCCGCTGACGACCGCCGTGACCGAAGGCACCACGTACCGCTTCGTCGGGCCGGAGAACTACCTCACGGCCATCATGATCGAGGCCGGCTGCGAGGGCAAGCCGGTGGCCCAGTGCGCTGCTCCCGCGCAGTCGCCGTTCGCGGCGAAATCCTCGTATGTCGGAGGACCACTCTCGGAGAGTGCGGTCACGGCGATCGTCGCCGCCCTGTCATCACTCCCTGCGTCGCTCCCCGGCGCCGGCGGCGGCGTCGTCTTCGACGGCTATGGCGGTGCGATCAACCAGGTAGCAGCGAGCGAGACGGCCTTCGTCCACCGGAGCGCGGTCTCCTGCGCGCAATACTCCGTGACCTTTGCGAGCACACCCCCGGCGCAGAGTGCACGTTCGGCTGCGTCCACTTGGTTGCAAGGACTGCAGCAGACTTTCGCTCCGGAGACGCAGGGTTCATATCAGAACTACATCGACCCCACCTTGGCCGACTGGCAGCAGGCCTACTACGGCTCGAATCTCCCCCGCCTGCGACAGGTGAAGCGCGCCTACGACCCCGACGACATGTTCCATTTCGCTCAGTCGATCCCGGCGTGACGCTCTGGACGGCAGGCCGAGATGGTGCCCGAGACGAGGCTAGGGCTGAGGCACCTCGACGGAGAACTCGAGGGGCGGATCCGGGTCCGCGGCGTCCGCTGGCGCAGTGGCTCGCCAGATCTCCCGGATGACGACCTGAATGGAGCCCGCAACCGGGATCGCGAGCAGCACGCACACGAAGCCCCCGAAGAGACCGCCGACCCAGCTGCCAATGTCCGCACCGATCAGCACGGCAATGAAGACCAGCAACGGGTTCACCTTGACCGTGCGGCTCATCACGATGGGATTGAGGATGTGGTTCTCGAAGAACGTATAGAGCAGGAACACGACCAGAGTCACGATTCCGGCAGTCAATGAGTGGCCAGCAGCGAACAACACCGTCGGGATGCCGGCGAGCGCGCCTCCAATCGTGGGAAGGAAGTCAACGAGAGCGACCCACAGTCCAAAGAGCAGTGCATACGGCACCCCAAGTGCGGCCAGGGTGACGAAGACGACGACGCCGGCGACGATGGACGTGAGGACATCCCCCACGACGAAGCCCGAGATGGAGCGACTGACCTCTCCGCCGATAGCGGCATACCTCCGGGCCCGCTCCGGAGACATCGCGGCGAGGATCCCCCGACGCATTTTCGGGGCCTCCAGAAGGAGCAGCAGCACGAACGCAAAGACGGCAGCGAGCGACGCCACCACCGAGATCGCCCCTTTGCCGAGATTGAGCGCGGGCTTGCTGAGAGTCTGAGCATAGGAGACGAGCTTCGGAGAGTTCTTGTTGACCCAGGACTCAATGTGGTATTTGCGGACCAGGTGGCCGATCCAGCCCTTCCCGTGTTCCGCCTTGTTGACGTATGCCGGGAGATCGTTCGCGAAGTGCGTGATGCTGTTGACGAGTGGATAGCCGAAAGCCACAGCCAACCCGGCGAAGAGGAGCGCGGCCCACAACGTCACGATGGTGACCGCCAACCCCCGCCGAGGGACCCTCCAGCGCTGGAGCGCGACAACCAATGGGTTCAAGACAAGCGCAGTGAACCCCCCGACCAGCATGAGGAGCACCACATCCCGCAGCCGGTAGAGCAGCTTCCCGACGAGATAGACGGCGACGATGATCGCCACCGTGACGAGGATCGAACGCAGTGGGACCGACCTGAGATCGGCCCACCGGAGGACGCGGGCTCGCCTCGACGTGGTATCCGGCGGCGAGGGATGAGTACCCTCAGCCGTCACAAGCGTCTTCCGCGAGAGCGATGTGCATGGTCATGCACGCAGGGACAAGGCGCAGTCAGCCATGCGCGAGAATATCCGCGGCCGGAGCCGTACCGCCGAGTTACTCCTCGATAAAGGCCAACAGGTCGGCGTTGATCGTCGCCGCCTCCGTGGTAGGCATGCCGTGGGGGAAGCCCTTATACGTCTTGAGCGTCCCGTTCTTGAGGAGCGCGGCAGACAGGGGCCCGGAGTCGGCGTAGGGGACGATCTGGTCGTCGTCGCCGTGCATCACGAGCGCCGGTAGCGTGATCTTCTTCAAGTCCTCGGTGAAGTCGGTCTGCGAGAACGCGACGATGCCGTCGTAGTGCGCGTTCGCTCCACCGGTCATGCCCTGGCGCCACCAGTTGTCGATGATGCCCGGGATGGACTTCACGCCGGGGCGATTGAAACCGTAGAAGGGGCCCTCGGGCAGGTCGCGGTAGAACTGGGCTCGATTCGTCGCGACCTGGACCTGGAATCCATCGAAGACCTCCTTCGGAAGGCCACCCGGGTTGGCATCGGTCTTCAGCATCAGCGGCGGCACGGAACTGATCAGCACCGCCTTGGCCGCTCGGCTCTCACTATGCCGGGCCAAGAATCGCGCTACCTCGCCGCCCCCCGTCGAATGGCCGACGTGCACTGCGTCGTGGAGATCGAGATGTTCCACCACGGCCAACATGTCGTCGGCGTAGTGGTCCATGTCGTGTCCGTCGCCCGTCTGAGTTGATCGCCCGTGGCCGCGGCGGTCGTGGGCGACGACGCGATAGCCGCGCTCGACGAAGAACATCAGCTGCGAATCCCAGTCGTCGGAAGAGAGGGGCCAACCGTGGCTGAACACGATGGGCTGGCCACTGCCCCAATCCTTGTAGAAGATCTTCGTACCGTCTGAGGTGGTAACCGTTCCCATGTGGTGTCTCCCTTTGCTCGGCCCGACGGTCGGGCTGGCCCTTCGTGGACTTGTTCTCTAACCTGCGGTTTTGCCAACCTGCCACGGACCAATTGCCTGTGCCTGCACGATCCTGGTCTCAGGGTGCACGAGCCGGACTCTGGGGCCCATCGCTCCACCGGGGCCGGGCAAGACCTCGGGCCTCCGGGCTGGGCCGATGGCGCCGGACCTTGACAGCCTCATGGACAAGGTGGACACTCTGGGCGGTCCTCCCCGACGGCAGGTCGGTGTTGTCCTGGAGACTGCGCCGAGTCGGGCGGCGATGCCCGGTGTAAGGGTTCCGCTCGGAAGGGACGCTCGGGATCGTGGCCTTGTTGTTGGATACGAGAGACGTCGATCCGGACGCCCGGCGTGACGCGTTGCATGATGCCTTCGCGCAAGCCGGAGTGCCCCGAGAGATAGACCTACTCAGCGAGCAGGCTGCCAACGAGACCCGTATCGAAGCTTGGACCTTCGGCAGCCTGACGCTCTTCTCCCCCGAGACCCCGGGTATGCGCGTCATACGGGACAGCCCTTCGGGACAGCTTGATCCGATGATCGCCCTGTGCATCCAGATGCGCGGCAGCGCGCACTCGACAGAGTGCGACCTGCATCAGCGCATGATTCCCGGTGATCTCCTCATGGTGAGCCCGACAGCTCGGAATGAATTCGTCACGCGCGGCGCAACGGCGGCGATCGAAATCCCCTTTGGCGAGCTGGGGATCACGGTTGAGGTTGCACGAAGGGCAAGTGCGAATCTCCCCGCCAGTCCCCTCTTCCAGCTCGTCGGCAACCACCTCCTCGCGCTGCGCGCCGACGCCGACCTCGTGTCTTCCAGCGCGGCGGCGGGAGATGTCGGTACAGCAACAGCTCAATTGGTCCGAGCGCTCATCGTGTCGGCCGCACTCGATGAGCGCTCGACGCGCTCGGCGTTGACCGATGCATTGGCGCCCCGAGTCTTTGCCTATGTCCGCCAGCACTTGTCCGAGAGAGATCTCACACCGCTCACCATCGCCCGCGCCCACGACATTTCAGTGCGGTATCTTTACAAACTGTGCGATGCGGCCGGCGTGAAGCTCGTCGAGTGGATCATCTCGGAGCGACTTGAGGGTGCTCGCCGAGAGCTCACGTTGTCCCACCAGAGGAACAAGACCATCGCCCTCATCAGCCGACAGTGGGGGTTCAAGGATCCCAGCCACTTCAGCAACAGGTTCCGCCACGCCTACGGGATATCGCCCAGAGACCTGCAGCGACAATCACGACACCAGCATTGAGAGCGACTCTGACCGCGGTCCAGGAGAGGGATCCGAGCCGTCGGGTTTTGTGCTTGCTGAGACCAGAATCGTGCACGCACAGAACACCGTGCGGTGCCACTTTTGCATGATGATCTTCGACACCTTCGGATGCGGCCGATGAGTGCCCCCGCTTCCGGCAGCCCAACGCCTCCGGCTTCCGTGGGTTTCTCTGCCGACATACGCCCGCTGTTCCGACAGAAAGACCGCGATTCGATGCTTCGTGCGTTCGATCTCTGGCTGTACGACGACGTCGTCAGCCACGCGGCGGCTATCGCGACGCAACTGCATGGGGGGACGATGCCGTGCGATGGAGCTTGGCCAGCAGACCGGGTGGAGCTGTTCGATCGCTGGGTGGAGCTGGGAACTCCGGAGTGAGACCAGGTGGCGCCCGGTCGAACCATGAGTCGGCTCGCCACGATCGCGGTCGGTGGTTCCTCACAGTTAGGCAATGAGCACTCCGAACGACTGCTGGTTGCCGTCGCCGGACGAGCCACTCTTTGTTCTGGCCCTGGATCATCGCGCCTCCTTGGCCAGGGACGTCTTCGGCGTACTTGCTACGCCGTCTGACGCCGACCTCGTCCGGATGCGTCTCGCGAAGTCGCTGATCTACGAAGGCCTCCGCCACGTTGCGGGAAGTCTCCCCTTCGGCAGGGAGGGTGTCACGGTGGACGAGGATCTCGGTGCGGACGTCATCCGGGCGGCTCACTCTGATGGCGTCGTCGTGTTGATGCCGATGGAGAGGAGCGGAACGAGCGTGTTCGAGACGGATTACCGGGACCGTCTCAGCAAGCACGTCGAGACAGTCGATCCGGACTTCTTTCACATCCCTTGTCCATTACAACCCCCTCCACGATGACAGCACGCGCCAGATGCAGACCAGCCGCCTGGCCGCGGTGTCCGAATGGGCGCAGGACACCCATCGGCGCTGGATCATCGGATTGCTCGTCCCGCCCCCGTCTGAACCATCGCTGGCGGCACGGGTCATCGTCCAGCTCCAGACGGGTGGGGTCCACCCCACGATCTGGAACTTGGAGGGTTCGAATCGCCTTCCGCCGCCGACGAAGTGCTCGCCGCTGTGGCGGCGGATGTGCAGCATCCGGCCACATGCATCATTTCGGATCGGGGCACTCCGATCAGTCGGATGGAGCATCAGCTGGCGGTTGCGGCCGACAGACAGTTTGCCGGATTTGCGATCGGCGACACCATCTGGGAAGCGCCCCTCCGGCAGTTCCTCGGCGCCACGCTCTCGGACGAAGGGGTCATCGATGCCGTCGCCGAGAACTACTGCGCATTCGTCGAGGCATTCGTCCGCGGATCCGAAGGCATGAAGACGCTCCGTCGCTGAGGGCTTCGTGGACCAGACGAGATCTCACGAGGGCGTGGTCCTTCCGTTCTCACGCACTCTCGCCGGCGATGTCGGTCCCCAGGGGCACCCTCGACGGTTCGGCACACCACAGTGCCTGGGCCTCGCTTCCGAGACAGAATGGCGCCGCATCCGATCCGCCTCCCTCCGACACTCCGAAAGGTAGAAGGCCACATGGCACCGGCCCAACCCGTCGAAGCCAGCGGTCAACACCCACCGAAGGGATCGGCGTGGGCCCCGTTCGAATCGCGCACTTTTGCCGCCATGTGGAGTGCGCAATTCATCAGCAACGTCGGCGGATGGATGCAGACGGTGGCTGCCCAGTGGCTGATGATCTCACTGACCACCTCCGCGACGTACGTCGCCCTGGTCCAGACGGCGGCGAGCCTGCCGGTGGTCCTCTTTTCGGTGCTCGCAGGTGCGCTCGGAGACCTGGTCGATCGGCGCCGCTTCCTGCTCGTAACCCAGGGCCTGATGCTCCTGGCTGCGGCCGCTCTGGGTGTACTCGCGCTCGAGGGTTTGGTCACACCCCTCGTGCTGCTGGCCTTGATCTTCGCCGTGGGAACCGGGGCAGGCCCTCACGTCGCCGACGTGGCAAACACTGCAGCCAGAGCTGGTGCCAGCGGCCGACCGTCGGCAAGCCATCTCTCTCGGTGCGGTCAATCAGAACCTCCCCCGCGCGGTCGGTCCGGCGTTGGGCGGCGTTATTCTCGCCGCCACCAGCGCTGGGACCGTGTTCCTCGTGAATGCGTTGACATTCCTCGCGGTCATCGCGGCGCTGCTCTGGTGGCACAGCACGCGATCGACGCAGCCCCTGCCGCGTGAACATGTCGGCGAAGCCATCCGAGCCGGCGGGCGCTATGTCATGGCCAGCCCGTGCTTCGGGTCATCCTTCTGCGCGCCGCCCTGCTCATCTTCTTCGCCAGCGCCATCTGGGCACTGCTGCCGCTCGTCGCGCTCAGCGACTTGCACCTGGGATCGGGCGGATATGGCCTCCTGCTGGGCTCTGTCGGCATTGGAGCGATCGGCGGCGCTGTGTTACTCCCTCGCCTCAACGCGAGACTGACCCCTGGCGTTCTCCTCTCCATCGGCTCCCTCGGGCTCGCGGGGGTGGCACTCGTTCTCGGCTACGTCCACGTCACCGTCGTGGTCGCCCTTTGTCTCGTGGTGGGAGGTGCGGCCTGGATATTGGCGCTGTCGACTCTCAACTCGCTTTTCCAGCTGTCACTGCCACAATGGGTCAAGGCCCGGGCATGGCCTATTACCTCGTCGTGTTCCAGGGTGGGAACGCACTCGGAAGCGCCGTTCTGGGCATCACGGCGGAGCACCTCGGTCTGACCCGGACGGTTCTCGTCGACGCCGTAGCGCTTGCGCTCGGTCCGCTCGCTGGTCTCCGCTACCGATTTCAATCGATCCCCCCGCAGGATCTCGTGCCTGCAGGTGATTGGCCTCAGCCCACACTGGCCGTGGATACACAGCCCGTAGGTCCCGTGCTGGTCAGCGTCGACTACCACGCTGCTGAGGGCCACGCCGAAGAGATGGTTGCCGCACTGGAAGCCGCTCGCTTCAGCCGCCGCCGCACCGGTGCAACCCTCGTGGCGCGTCTGGCAGGACGCGGCTGATCCCAACAGGGTTGTCGAGCAGTATGTCGTCGCTTCCTGGGACGAGCACCTCCGCCAACACGAGCGTGTCACCGTGCACGATCAGGATCGTCTCGACAGGGTTCGGGCGCTTTCGGACCCGACGAAACCGACGACCGTCACCCATTGGCTGACCCCACAGTGAGGTCTTGGGCCAGACACGGCCGACAGTCACACAACTCCGGCAGCGGACGGCGGCTCGCCGGAGTGACATTCCCGGTGAGCCGTTATGCGGTTGCTTCCAGTTGTTCCTGTTCAACCTTGCGTAGCATGCCGGCGAAGCCTTCCGGTGCTCGTCCTTCCTGTCGAGAACTCGTGGTGACAGGCGCCCGAAGGTCGTAGGTGATCCGAAACCCCCTTGCGGCGGCTCGGCGGTGCAGATCGCGATCTTCACCGCTGCGCATGCCTCCAAAACCGCCGAGCAGGGTGTAGGCGCTGGCGCTGAAGCCAAGGTTCGCGCCATGGACCGGATCCGGTTCGGCGGAGTATCGCTCGGTCCAGCGCTGCAGCGAAGGGGTCTTCTCGGCGACTCGGACCCTTCCCGCCCACATATCAGTACCGCGCGCGCGGGCTTCCAGCTGGACCGTGAGCCAGTGTGGCGGGACGCGGGAGTCAGCGTCGGTTGTCGCCAGCCAGATCCGCTCGGGGTCCTTCTCCGCCCAGCGTGACAGAAGCGCGAGACTCCCAGCTCTGCGCGCCTGACCAACGCTGCGGCAACGCCGCTGAATGACCAGCGCGCCGAAACGGGCTCCCCATCTGTGCGCGATGGCTGAGCTAGCGTCGCCACAACAGTCGAGTACAACGACCACCTGCGTTGAGATCGAGGTAGATAACGCGTCGACGGCCACCTCAATTGCTTGCAGAGCAGCCGGGAGCAGCTTCTCCTCGTCGTTGACAGGTAACACGACGCCAACAGCGCCTATTGATCGTCGGCCATGTTCTCGGCTCATCATCGTTCCCAAATGTCGAGCAGGAATTCCTCTTCACGATGGTGCACGACGTTGACCAGACTCGGCGTCTCGCCGATTATGTGGTGGCTGAGCTCACCGGTGAGCGGGTAATTCGTCTGCCCGCGCCAGTGGACTCCAACGATATGCGCCCCACGCACTGTGGAGTCCATGACACTCGCCATCACTCGACCCAGGTCGGCGGCGCTGAAGTAGTAAGCGATCTCACTGAGCACAACGAGGTCGAACGGACCGGAAGGCCACTGGTCGGAAATCGAGCGTTCCTCCAACCTGACGTGCGACTTCCTCTGGAGCCGGGCTTCGGCGTGCTGCAGGGCAGAGGGAATAATGTCGCTCGAGAGCAGCCGGTCACACCGAGTGGCCAGCAGCTCGGTCAACACTCCGATCGAGCATCCAGGCTCGTAGGCCGACCGGTAGCGGTGCCGAGGCAAGCTGACGACGGTGATGGCATATTTCCGCTGCTCGTACTGGCTGCTTTCGAACTCCCATGGGTCCTTGCTGTCGCGGTACATCTCCTCGAAGTAGGAGCGTTCCGTCGAGGTCATGACTCTGCCTCCACGAATACCTCGAAAGGTCGCCAGAACCGGCGCAATACAGCGTCTGCCAAGAGGGGCCGTCGGTCGTCGGCAAAGGGCCGGATCTGCGAGACGTACGCGTAGGTCGCCCAACGCTTACGAGCCATTTGCCGACGTCCCAGGGCTAGTCGACGACATCGGCTCCAGGGAACGAGCGCACTCTCCGGTGTCGCCCAGTGCCAGGCCCAGACCAAGTACTCCAAAACGGGAGTGCGAGTCACACGCGCGGCGGCAACCACGGCGCAGCCGGTCGCGTCGTGGTCCGGGTGACCGTCCGACCGCCACGGAGCAACGCAGAGATCGTCGGGTCTCAGGACATGAGTGAGGGCATCAGTGAGGTCGGGAACTCGTTCGCTCACAGCCCCGTCGGGCAGGCCGAGCCGTTGGATACGCGCGGCGTCACAGCCCAGTCGTTCGAGAGCAACCTGCGCCTCGAGTGCTCGCGTCGCCGCGAGGTCGTGGCCCTGAGCACGAGCTTCCGGATGCGAGGCCTCACCGTCGGTGACAGCGATGACCGCGATGGCAGCACCGATACCGGAAACCACCTGGAGGAGACCGCCAACCCCGAGAACCTCGTCATCGGGGTGGGGCGCCACGATGACGACTCGCCGAGGCCAGGCGAACCGCAGTGGACGAAGCTCCCTCAACTGTTCCGTTCCGAGCCAAGTTCTCTCGTCCGTCCCAGGGTGCAGGTCGTCGACAATTAGCTCCATGGACCCTCGTCACATACCATTCGACCAAGGAAGTAGGCGTCCTGTGGGCCGTGATACTGGGCTAGGTAGACGTACAAGTCTGCTGCTCGCTGCGCCTGTTCCGCGTCGAGGCAGAACGACCGCGCTCCCCCGGCCGCGGCGGCATGGACCAGGACCTGCTGTGCTGCGTGATGCACACCATGTCGAGTCACAAGAGCACGTCGCTTTGCTGATCCTGCATGGTCGTCGGGGTCGGCATCGATCGCTCGCGCCGCCGAATCGATCGTCGTGGCCATCAGATCGATGTGGGCGACCGCCCGTCCGAGTTCGGCCACGATCAGCTCCGAGGGATGCGGACCAATAGTTCGCAGCAGATGCTGGACGAAACCACGGGCGCCGCCATACCAACATGCCGCGACTCCCGTCGCTCCGAACCAGAATCCAGGGCGCTCGAGGTAGAAGTCGGGCGGCCCGATGGCGCGGCCGGTCGGGACTGGCGGCCCTCCGAAATCAAGGGTCTCGCTCAGCGAATCCGTCATTCCCACGGCAGGCCAGGATCCCACATGAACTGCCGTGACGTTCTGGGCCACCGGGACGTCGAACAGTCGGTACCCGTCTTCGCACTCGGCCGTCACGAGCGCCCGATCGAGACGGGTGCTGCCCGAACAGAAGGCCTTCTCTCCCGTCAGGTTCCATCCATCCGCGGTGCGTCGCGCCGTCGTGCCGCCAACCGGTTGTCGGGCGGCCCAGACCCCGTAGGTAGCCCCCGAATCCGGTTCGTGGCCCGCTTCTTCCAGAATCGCCAAGGCGTCGACATGCCCCTCGACCAATCGGGCCAGCGACAGATCTCGTGTCGCCCAACGAGCGAGCGCTGCGAAGCGAGCAGGCGTGCCGCCCGAGCCTGGCTTCGGGAGCATGCCGCCGTGCTCAGCCGCGATGTCCTTCAGCTCCGCCCACGCTTTCAACTCTCTACCTCTTGGATCGGTTGCGTGAGTCGACCGGGCGACGCTTTCACGGGACCTCTACCCGAGCTGAGCCAGCACAAGGTCTTTTGCCCAGTCGGCACTGCGGACTCACGTCAGGTTCTCGCTCAATGGCGATCGCCACACGCTCGTACCCGTAGATAGTCAGGACCTTCGACGCTAGGGCAGTTCTGGACCGGACCCTGACAGGAACCTCCAGACTGCAGCGACCGATGGCGGCGTAGCCCTGAGCCGAAACGAAGGCACACTGCGTCAAGTCGAAGATGAGCTCCCTCGGATCATTCCAGAGAACCTCAGAAATGATCCCTTGAAACTGAGCCATCGAAGTGATGTCCAGCTCACCGATGAGGGAAAGAATGACGGAATCGTCACGTCGGCGGAGGACCTGAACCTGGAATGAGGTTCCGTAGTGGAGACAAGCAACTTCGTTCTCCCCTTGCGCCGAAGCCTTCACGACGCCACGCCGTGCGGCGGAAGCCCGTTCCCCGATCATGGCCCTCCGCGATGCTTCGGCAATGCAATCCCTTCCATTACTTCTTCTGGACTCGATACCAACTGTGCTCCGCGCCGGAGACAAGGAACCCGAGAAGCCAAATCAAGAGCAACACGACGGCAACGATCCACAGCACGTGTAATGCAAAGCCAGCACCAGCGAAGATCAAGACGAGCAGCAACGCCAGCAAAATCAAACCCATATCATCGGTCCTCTCACGCTCGGAGCTCGGGCGTCGACGGCTGCGCCGTCACGCGTTGAAGCGCCACGCGAAAAGGAAGTGCTCACGTTCCGCCGACGAGAGCCGCTCCCAAGTGGACACCTCGGTGTCACTAGGTTCGTAGACGGGTGGCGGCTGGTCAATCACCCGATCGGGTGATTTTCCGATTCAGCCGCGGCGTCGTACAGTATCGGGCGTGGCGAAATCAATTCGGGTGGCCCTCGTCAACGATTATATGATCGTTCTCGAGGGCCTGCGTGCCCTCCTCGAGCACAGCGATCCGGAGATCCGGATCGTCGAGCTCGACGTCCGGAAGTCGCCCAGGCGAGCGGTCGACGTCACGCTGCTCGATACCTATGGAGAGGCCCTCGCGCTCGACGACCGTGTGCGCGCACTTCGCTCCGACCCTGAAAACGGAGCCATCGTGGTGTTCAGCTTTTCCGATCGGCCTGAGGTGGTGCGCCAAGCCTTTCGTGCCGGCGCTCGAGGATTCATCTCGAAGGCCGTGCCCCGAGAACAGATCATTAGTGGCATCAGGGCTGCCGCGGGCGGCGAACGAGTCGAGTTGACGCAGAGGTCCCAGCACGCCCAGATCGACGAGACTGTGCGCTGGCCGGGCCGCGACATCGGACTCACCGAACGCGAAAGCGAACTCCTGTCCTTGCTTTCGACAGGAATGACCAATCGCGAGCTTGGCACTCACCTTTACATCAGTGAGAACACGGTCAAGACACAACTACGCCACCTGTACGCCAAGCTCGGCGTCCGCAACCGCGCGCAGGCCGCGTCCATCGCCGGAGATGAGATCCTCGGAGAACATCGCCGCCAATCCAAAACCGTCGAATAACCGATCACCGGGCAGGGGCGCTGCGCCTGCTCGCAAACGGCCGGGTCCTCCGCGACCGAGCAACGGAGGTCGACGGAGGTCGACGGATCGACAGTTGTGCTCGACTCAGGTGAGGTGCTGACTCCGGACTTCGTCATTTTGGCCTCCGGCTCGACGTATCCCTTCCCGGCAAAGACGAGCGCAAGCAGCGATTCCGTTCACGGTTTCCCTCCGCCACCGTCATCCTCGGGCTTTGCCTCACTGAAGTAATCGAGCAGGCCTGTGATCTCGAGCACGCGGCGAACGGCGGCTTGCGGCGACGCAATGGACAGATGACCGCCCGACTTCCTGCATTGCTTGGACGCCTTCAGCAATGCCGAGATTCCGCTCGAATCGCAGAAACTCAAGCCCGAGAGATCCAATCGGATGTCGTGTGCGCCCTCCGCACGCAACGCGACGAGACACACTTCCAGCTGCGGTGCCGCCAACAGATCAAGCTCGCCAGTCAGCTTCACCACGGCTGGGTCTTCACCCTTCATCAGTTCGGCCCGGAACAGGACTGCTCCGCCCATTTCGCCTGCTAGTTCATGAATCGCCATCCTGCCACTCACCTCCTGACGTACTGAGGACAACACAACAACAACATCGAGACCGGGCCATGTCTCACGAACCTGGGCCGGGCTCGGCGTCAAAATAACCCCCCTAAATGAGGGGGGTCAACCGGAGTCTGCTGCTGCCGCCGCTCGAATGCCGTCATGTGAGCAGTGCCGGGATTTTCGGTGACGGGTTCGTGAACGACCACGAATTGCTCGAGCAGCACCAGCGAAGAGCGGGACTCACGAATCGCCGCGCCCCTTTGCGTGGGACCGGCAGCAGACCGGTGCCGATCCCGAGACCCTTCCCTCCCGTCTATCTCTCTTGCCCCTTTCCGCCGTCTTCACGACACGCTGAGTCCGCGTGATGGACGATGCGGTTGACGGCCACCTCCGAGGTCTCCACGCCGGTGCGGTTGATGGCCCGAACTCCAGCTCCCGGCGGACAACCTGTCCAGGTCCTCACGAAACAAGAGCGCAGCGTCGGTTGGCATCGGCCGTTTGTGGCTGCACGCCCACGGGTAGGGTCGCCAACGAGGAGGTGCGAACCGAGCATGGCGATGCCGCGCCTGCGAATCCCGGTCTGTGTCGAGACTGGCGTCTGGTTCGCCTTGAAACGTCGATTGACCGAATCTCCGATCTCACCGATCTCTCCGCCGAACAACTGGTCCCGACCGGTTGTCCGCGCCGTGCGCCCGCAGGTGGATGGTGGCCGTCGGCCCGCCAAGACGACGGTGGGTGACTACGTGACCGTCGAGGCCGACGCGTTCGTCGATGGTCATGAGTCACTCGTGTGTGACGTCCGTGCCCGGCATGCCACCAGCGGTAAGTGGACGAGTCACCGGATGCAACCCCTATTGGACGATCGTTGGCGGGGAAGCTTCCCGGTCGCCGAGACCGGTCTGTACCGTTTCTCGGTTCGCGCCCGCATCGACGAGTTCGCCACGTGGCGCGACGATCTGAAGGAACGGAGCAGCGCGGGCCAGGACCTGACCGTCGAGCTCCGGGTCGGCGCCGACATCGTCGAGCGCGCTGCCGCCCGGGCACGCGCCGGCCAGCGTCGCATGCTCGAACTCCTGGCGGAATCGCTCCGATCGAGCCGCAGTGGGCTCCATCAGACCGTTTCCCCCGAACTCGCAACGTGGGCGCCGGGCACCCCGGTGAGCGAGACGCTGGCGGGTGTCCTGTTCGGGGATCTCCTGGGTTCGGTGATGGGAGACCTTGCCGATCCGGATACCGGGACCACCTCGGAGGTCTATGGCGCCTTCGCCGACGTGGCGAAGGCACGGTTCAGCTCTTGGTATGAGCTCTTCCCTCGCTCGACAGCGGAGGGCGCTGCTCGTCACGGCACCTTCACCGACGTGCGGCGACGCCTGGACTACGTCGAACAGATGGGCTTCGACGTGCTCTACCTGCCTCCGATCCACCCGATCGGGACGACCGCCAGAAAAGGCAGGGAAGGGGCTCCTCGCGCCAGAAAGGACGAGCCGGGGAGCCCTTGGGCCATAGGGAGCCCCGCTGGGGGTCACACGGCGATCCACCCCGAGCTGGGCACGCTGGCCGATTTTCGGTCCCTGGTCTCCGACGCCCTCGCTCGCGGCATCGACGTGGCCATCGACCTTGCCTTCCAGGCCTCCCCGGACCACCCCTGGGTCCGAGAGCACCCCGAATGGTTCAAACACCGGCCCGACGGCACCATCCGCTACGCCGAGAATCCCCCCAAGCGCTACGAGGACATCTACCCGTTCGACTTCGAATCACAGGACTGGTCCGCGCTCTGGCTCGCCCTACGCGATGTGGTCTCCTTCTGGGTCGAACAGGGCGTCAGGATCTTCCGCGTCGACAATCCACACACCAAGCCCTTTGCATTCTGGGACTGGCTCATCTCGTCCATCCGCGCCGGCTCGCCCGAAGTGATCTTCCTGTCCGAGGCGTTCACGCGACCGCGCGTCATGGAACAGCTGGCTCGAATCGGCTTCACGCAGTCCTACACCTACTTCACATGGCGCACATCCAAGTGGGAGCTCGAGACGTATCTCGCTGAGTTGACCTGCACGGACAAGGCCGATTACTTCAGACCCAACCTTTGGCCCAACACGCCCGACATCTTGAGCGAAGAATTGCAAACAGGCGGACGTCCGGCCTTCATGGCACGCCTGGTGCTCGCCGCCACGCTCTCGTCGAGCTATGGGATCTACGGTCCCGCCTTCGAGCTCCAGGAGCACCTCCCTCGCTCGAAGGGCTCGGAGGAATACCAGCGGTCAGAGAAATACGAGATTCGCTCGTGGGACCTCGAGAGTCCGGCCAATCTCTCGGCGTTCATCGGACTGGTCAACAAGATCCGACGCGACCACGAGGCGCTCCAATTCAACGATCGACTCCATTTCCACCCCACCGACAACGACCAGCTGATCGCCTATTCGAAGGTGCGGGAGGATCCCGAGGGGAACGATGTCGTCTTGACCATCGTCAACCTGGACCATCACCACACCCAGTCCGGCTGGGTCACGGTCGACCTCGACGTCGTGGGTTTCTCGGGCGGCGTCCCCTACACCGCCCACGATCTGCTCTCGGACGCGCGGTTCACCTGGACGGCGGGCTCGAACTTCGTCTCGCTCGATCCCTTGGTCGTGCCGTGCCACATCCTGGCCCTGAAGCAGGAGGACAACCCCTCAGCCGTGACGGTCGGCGCGTCGTGACCACCACTGCGGTCACGCGTGAGCGACGCCCGGCCGATCCGGGGGCGTTCGGCGCGCAACCGACCTGGTACAAGGATGCCGTCATTTACGAAGCGCACGTGCGCGCCTTCCGCGATGGTAACGGGGACGGGATTGGCGACTTCAGGGGCTTGATCGAGAAACTGGACTATTTGCAGGGGCTCGGTGTCACGGCCATCTGGCTCCTGCCCTTCTATCCGTCGCCACTGCGTGACGACGGTTACGACATCTCCGACTACCGCCAGGTCCATCCTTCGTATGGAAACCTGCGCGATTTCCGCCTCTTCTTGCGTGAAGCGCACCGGCGCGGGATGAGGGTGATCACCGAGCTCGTCCTCGCCCACACGTCGGATCAGCATCCGTGGTTCCAGCGAGCCCGATCCGCCCGCGCCGGTTCGAACTACCGAAACTTCTACCTCTGGAGCGACACCCCGGATCGCTTCGCCGAGGCGCGGGTCATCTTCAAGGACTTCGAGTCGTCGAACTGGACGTTCGATCACGTGGCGGGGGCCTATTTCTGGCACCGTTTCTATTCGCACCAACCGAGCCTCAACTACGACAACCCGTCCGTGCGTCAAGCCATGTTCGACGTCGTCGATTTCTGGCTTGCGATGGGCGTTGACGGCCTACGACTCGACGCCGTGCCCTACCTCTACGCCAGGGAGGGGACGACGTGCGAGAACCTGCCCGAGACCTTCGATTTCCTCCGGCAGCTCCGATCCCACATCGACGATCGCTACGAGAATCGCATGCTCCTGGCCGAAGCGAACCAATGGCCGGAGGATGCAGTGAAGTACATGGGAAAGGGGGACATCTGTCAGATGGCCTTCCAGTTCCCCCTGATGCCGCGTATGTTCATGGCGGCCAGGCAGGAGGACCGCTTCCCGATCGTCGACATCCTGGCCGAGATCCCGAGCACACCGCCCGAGTGCCAATGGGGCCTGTTCCTCCGGAATCACGACGAGCTGACGCTCGAGATGGTGACCGACGAGGAACGCGACTACATGTACCGCGCCTACGCGCAGGACCCCCAGGCCCGTGTCAACGTGGGCATCCGGCGTCGGCTAGCACCGCTGCTGGGCAACGACCGCAGACTCATCGAAATGATGAACGGCCTCCTCTTCGCACTGCCGGGGACGCCGATCATCTACTACGGCGACGAGATCGGCATGGGCGACAACATCTACCTCGGGGACCGCAACTCCGTGCGCACCCCCATGCAATGGAACAGCGACCGGAACGCCGGGTTCTCGGACGCCAACCCCCAGCGGCTCTATCTACCCGTCATCATCGACCCGGAGTACCACTCGCAGGCGATCAACGTCGAGGCCCAGACGCAGAACTCGAACTCGCTCCTGTGGTGGATGAGGCGCCTCATCGCCCTGCGTCAGCGCTACAAGGCCTTCGGAAGAGGCTCCCTCGAGATCTTGCTGCCCGACAATCGCAAGGTGTTCGCATTCATCCGCCGGCTGGGAGACGAGCAGATTCTTTGCGTGTTCAACCTGTCCCGACACGTGCAGTGCGTCGAGCTCGACCTCTCGGAATTCCGTGGCGCCGTGCCCGTCGAGTTGTCCGGCAACCAGGAGTTTCCTCCGATCGGCGAGCTCCCGTACTTCATCACGCTGGGCTCCCATGGATTCTTCTGGTTCTCGCTCGAACGCGAGCCCGAGGAAACGCTGCCGGGACGGCCGTCCTTCACGACGGCAGGATCTTGGACGGCACTCTTCGATGGTTCTTCCCGGCATCGATTCGAGTCCTGGCTCGAGACCTACATGGCCGACCGGCGCTGGTTCGGCCAGAAGACCCGGACCATCACTTCGGCCTCCATTGTCGAATCGCTGCTCGTTCCATCGGCGTCGCAGACCAACGGGAACGGGAGCGGTCGTGATCCCTCGCCTCCCGCCGCCACCATCCTCATTGTGCAACTCGAGTTCGACCAAGGTGCCGCGGAACGGTACGTCGTCCCGGTGGCGTTCGTGGCCGACGTGGAGGCCGAGAACACGAAGAAGTGGCATGCCGACGACGTGATCGCGGATCTTCGCGTAGGGGACCACGAAGGCGTCCTGATCGACGCCACCCACTCGCCTGATTTCGTGAGGACCATGGCGGACCTCCTGGCGCGGCGCCGGACGCTTCCTGGCCGGCACGGTCAGATCGTCGGGCTGCCGTCTCCGGGCCTGCGCCGGTTCAATGGATGCCTGCGCGAAGACTGCCCCGCCACCCCGATCTCAGGCGAACAATCCAACACATCGGTGTTGCTGGGCGATCAGGCCATCATGAAGTTCATCCGTCGGTTCGAGGAAGGCATCAATCCTGGGGTTGAGATCAGCCGGTTCCTGAGCGAGCGCGGGCGCTTCACCCACGCCCCCGGGGCGGGCGGAAGCATCGAATACCGCGGCGATGGACTGGGCGCGACACCGGCCACGATCTCCGTCCTGGAGGAGTACGTCCCCAACGAAGGCGACGGCTGGCAATACGTGGTGGACGCGCTGACGCTGGGGTTGGAGGACGCCCTGACCAACTCGTCCTCCGGCGATCACGAAGTCGCCTCGACGCGGAGCAGTCCTTCCACGCAGGACCAACTGGCGGATCCCGTGCACCCGCTGGTGGGTCCTCACCTCGAGTGGGCCACGCTGCTCGGTCGCCGGACGGCGGAGCTGCACGTCGCCCTGGCCGGCGAGGAACGTGACCCGGCGTTCGCGCCCGAGCCCCTGACCAGCCTCGATCGTCAGGCCCTTTTCCACGGGGCCAGGAGCCTCAGCCGTCAGGTCCTCCGGGACGTGGTCTCGAAAGGAGAGGTCACGCCCCTCGTCGCACGCGTGCTGCAGAGCGAGAACGAGATCATCGAGCGCCTCCGCCGCCTGAGCGCCACGCCCGTCGAAGCGGATCGCATCCGTTGCCACGGCGACTATCACCTCGGGCAGGTGCTGTGGACGGGGAAGGACTTCGTGATCATCGATTTCGAGGGCGAGCCTTCGCGGTCGCTGGGCTGGAGGCGGCTCAAGCGTCCGGCCGCCTTCGACCTGGCCGGCATGATCCGCTCGTTGCACTACGCGGGGCAAGCGGCTGCGCTCAGGGTCAACCTCGAGTTCGGCGCCTCGTTCGAGACGGGCCAGCCGGGCCGATTGGCGGACTGGCTCTCCATCTGGCACCGCGAGGTGTCGGGACAGTTCTTGGACTCGTACCTGGAAGTGGCCACCGTCAGCCCACACCTTCCATCGAGTCAGGCGGACCTCGAATGCCTGCTCGATTTCTTCCGGCTCGAAAAGGCCATGTACGAGCTGGGCTATGAAGTCAACATGCGACCGACCTGGGTCGACGTCCCGGCGCGTGGCATCCTCGACCTCTTGGGCCACGAGTGACGCGGGACGGACTGGGCAGCCTGGCGGAGCTGGCGATGTTCCACGGCGTGCACACCTCGTATAGCGACGTCGACGGCGTGAGCCGACAAGCGGACCCGGCAGTCGTGTTCGCCCTGCTGCAGGCGCTTGGCGTGCCGCTCGAGCGACCCGAGGACGCCGCCGCCGTCCTGCGAGATCAACGGGCCGGCGCACTGCGCCGGCAACTCGAGCCTGTCGTGGTCCACCGCATCGGCCGTCGGGAGTCGGTCGTGGCGACGCTGCCGGGCGGCACCGAGCCAGACTCGGTGTGGCTCACCCTCGAACTCGAGGACGGGACGACAAGCCGACGCGAGCTGACGTCAGCGCTCACGGGGTTCGCGACGCATGAACGAGGCGGGAGTGGCCGTTACGCCCGTGTGGAGTTCGAGCTCGACGCCATCGGCGACGTGGCCGTGCCTCCCGGGTACCACCGCCTGACACTCGAGGGAGCGGGCTTCCCCGAGACGGCGCTGGTCGTGGCCGCCCCTGACTGTCCCGACGGCCCCCGGCGATGGGGTGCGTTCCTTCCGCTCCACGCGCTACGCAGCGAGAAGGACGCCGGGATCGGCACCTATTCGGACCTGGGCCGCCTTGGTGACTGGGTCACCTCCCTCGGGGGAGGCCTGGTCGGCACCCTGCCGTTGTACCCGGTGTTCCCCGGTCCCCCGATCGACCCGAGCCCCTACCTCCCTCTCAGCAGACTCGCCTATAACGAGCTGTTCATCGATCCATCGGTCCTTCCTGAATACGGGGCGCCGGCAGAAGACCCGGCCTCCGTGAATCCAAATAGTCGATTGACGGTATTGCCTTCGTCTTCGCCGGTCGACTACGAGAAGATCGCCGCCATGCGACGCCGACAGTTGGAGCCTCTGGCTCGCGCCGTCTGCTCCGGCGCATTCCCTCAACGCCTGCGGCGCTTCACCGAATTCTCCTCGGCGCACCCCGAACTGGCGGCGTACGCGCGGTTTCGCGCCGAACAGGAAGGCGCACGGGGCGGGGGTGCGTCGGACCCCAGCGCGGTGAGCTACCACCTGTACACGCAGTGGGTGGCGTACGAGCAACTCGAAGCAGCGGGCCACCACGCAGGTCGCTACGCCGACTTCCCGGTGGGGTCCCACCCCAGCGGGTTCGATCCCGTCTGGTCACCGGAGTCCTTCGTCCCGGAGGTGCAGGGCGGAGCGCCACCGGACCGCTTCTTCGCCGGTGGACAGAGTTGGGGATTCCGGCCCTTCCACCCGGAGCGAATCCGCGAAGACGGGTACCGCTTCTTCTCCGCTGCGTTGCGACGTGCCTTTGCGCACGCCGATTGCCTGCGCATCGACCACGTGATGGGTCTGGAGCGGATGTACATGATCCCTGCTGGGCTCAGCGCGACCGACGGTGCGTACGTGTCCTACCGGGCCGAGGAGCTTCACGCCGTGGTCGCACTGGAGGCGCACCGGGCAGATGCGGTCGTCGTGGGTGAGGACCTCGGCACGGTGCCCGCGGGCGTTCGGCGCCGCATGGCACGAGAGCACATGCTGCGCACCTGGGTCTTCCAGTTCGAATCCACCCTCGAGCAGCCCCTCCCCCAGCCGCCCCCGAACACCCTGGCCTCGCTCGGAACCCACGATCTGCCTCGCTTCGGCGCCTTTCTCTGGGGAGAGGACATCGACGAACGCGAGGGCACCGGCGCATTGAGCGCTGACCGTGGGGACGCGGATCGCACCGCTCGGAGGCGCTGGCGACACCGCCTCTTCGGCGAACTCGGCCTTCCCGCCGACGGAGAGCCGGCGCAGGTCACCGCCGAAGCCCTCCGTGGATGCCTCCGGCACTTGGCTGGGGGCGACGCGCAGATCCTCCTGGTCGACCTCGAAGAGCTGTGGGACGAGCGCCGGGCGCAGAATCACCCCGGGACCCAATCCCCCGAGAACTGGCGTCGCCGGGC
>Ga0302324_100003909_pt1 | contig 33427 bp, 31 predicted proteins | sample Palsa_T0_1_FD_201949 | JGI IMG/M metagenome (GOLD analysis project Ga0302324, IMG submission 201949) | Peat permafrost microbial communities from Stordalen Mire near Abisko, Sweden - Palsa_T0_1 | ecosystem: Environmental > Terrestrial > Soil > Palsa > Peat permafrost | place: Sweden: Abisko...
AAGAAGTCAGCGGAGCGCAGGTGGGTGTCTCGCCTGGCGTTCTTGGTGTCCACTGATCCTGTTGCCACCTCGATCCGGCCGGAGACCTCGCCTTCCGGCGACACGGTCCCGCCGCCGTCGAGATCACGGAAGACGCCCTTGACCGGGACGAGCCCCCACATGCTCTTGCTCCGCAGCGTGGCAGTCGACCGCGCCGGGTCGAGTGTCCAGTTGCCGACCAGCGAGCCATTGGCCAGCTGCGCGCTGAGCGCTGCCGATGTCTGTTGCGCCGGTGTCGTCATGACGGGTCCTCCCGGTGAGATGTAGTTTGTACGTCCAAATAGTTTTTACGTGCCAACAATATATACTGCTGGCTACTGGGTCAAAGGCGGTGCGGTGGTCGAGGAAGCGAACGGCAGCGGGCATTCCGCCATGTGCCTGCGGCTGATGCGAGTGTTCCCCCGCGTCGTGCGCGGCATGCGGCGCTACCAGGACCAGACAACGCCCCGCACGGGCGCGTCGCTCGGCCCGCGGCACGTGGCGGCTCTGGAGCAGCTCCGCGACGGCCCGCTGAGCGTCGGCTCGCTCGCCGCCAGGCTCGGCCTGACACTGTCCACCGTCAGCGGCGTCCTCGCTGGCCTGGATCAGGCGGGCTTCGTCGAGCGCTCTGCTGACCAGGCGGACCGGCGGCGGACCATTGCCCAGATCAAGCCAGCTGCCAGGCCTGCGGTGGAGGAGTGGCTGGACGGCGCGGCTGCGCCGCTGGCCCGGGTGCTCAGCCGGCTGGCCGCCGACGAGCGGGCGGCCTTCCTGAAGGCCATGGACATGCTGGAAGCCGAGTTCCGGGCCGCGGGCAATCCCCCGCTGCCGGGCGCCGGACTGGGGTGCCCGTAGCGCTTCCCGGTCGTCGCGTAGCGCTTCCCGCCGTCGGCGGCTGCCCGGTCAGCCGCGTCTTATCCGGGCGGGCTAGCCGATGCCGGCCGTCCGCCCGGCGCGGCCCAGGACCCGCGCCAGCGCCCGCTCGACTTCCTCGGCCAGGCCGGGGGTCTCGCCGCTGCCCGGCTCGCCGCCATACGGGCCGCCTGCCGGGCCGGGCTGCCCGCCGCCGGGCCGGGGGGCGTCCTGCCGGAGGCCGGGGCCGTGGCCGTCGTCAGCGGCCGCGGCAGGCTCGCCGACATGCCCGCAGTCCTTGCACTCGATCTCGCCGAGCCGCCGGACCAGGTGCACGCCGGCGCAGACGGCGCACCGGTCGAGGTCGGCCGCCCAGTCGAACGACGCCTGGCAGCCCGGGCAGATCAGCACCTGGCCGTCGGCCCGCACTCCTCGTTTCCAGGGACTTTGCCCCCGGTCCGGGTCGACCTGCCGCGTCCCGCAGCGATAGCAGGGCATCCAGCCTGTCCGATCTCTCGCCGCCCGCAGCGCGCTCGCGCGCTAGAGGGTGGCCAGTGCCTTTTGATAGTCGGCGATGTCACGCGCCTGCGGAACGGGGTTCACTACCTTCCACCGGACCACGCCATCTTTATCGATGATGAACGTGCCGCGCGTGGCGAATCCCATGTTGTCATCGAACACCCCGTAGGATTTCGCGACGTCGCCGTGCGGCCAGAAGTCAGACAGCATCGAGAACGCGAAGCCCTCGGCGTCGGACCAGGTACGCAGCGCGTACCGGGAGTCGACCGACACGGTCAGCAGCTCGACGTCGTCCCGCGTCACCTCGGGGAACTCATCGCGCATAGCGCACAACTCCCCCGTGCAGGTCCCGCTGAATGCCAGCGGGTAGAAGACGAGCACCACGTTCTTGCTGCCGCGGAAGCCCGACAGCCGCACCGGCGTGCCGTGCTGGTCCTTCAGCTCGAAGTCGGGGGCCTGCTGGCCGACCTCAACCGCCATGGATCTTCCTCTCCGCGGGGAAACGTCAGTCCGGAACGCACTCAGTGTGCCACCACCGTGCAGCACGACGGCACGGCCCCGCACGGTCCGGCCCAGCGGGCCGCCGGCAGGCCAGTGGCCATGGGCCTCAGCGGCGTGCCTTGGGCGCGACCAGGCGGGAGCCCGACCAGTCGCGTGCCGCGCTGACGCTCGACGTCTGCGACAGCCCGGCGGTCGGCGCGGCCTCCCCGATCTCGCTCGGCTCCACGTGGCCTTCCCGGCCCGACTTGGGCGTGAGCAGCCAGATGTAACCGCCGTCGGCGAGCGGCGTCAGCGCGTCCACCAGGGCATCGACGAGGTCGCCGTCGCCGTCCCGCCACCAGAGCAGGACCACGTCTACGACATCGTCATAGTCCTCGTCGACGAGCTCGACGTCCTTTCCCCCGGCGATCGCGTCGCGCAACTCCTCGTCGCAGTCGTCGTCGTAGCCAATCTCCTGCACCACCTGGCCCGGCTTGATTCCGAGCCGTTCGGCCAGGTCACGCTGATCCTGCGCCTGGCCTGCGGTCGCGCTCACTGACGCCCTCCCTGGATCCTTTCCCGCGACCCGCCGGCCACTGCCCTTCTTCCGGTGCATGCCCGGGAGCCTGGGTCAGACGCGGCGTTTGCGGCATCGGCACTTCTTGATGGGACAGTCCACACTGGGTAGGCGCGGTGCGCAAGTCACAATTAGCGCAGAGTTCGAAAACGCCGGTAATGATTTGAACTTCTCCCAGCAGCGCGGGGCCGCCAGCGGTGTCTCCGCCAGCCCCCGCAATGCGGCCGGCGGTGCTGGCGGGCTTGGCCCGCGGCACCCCAGATGGACGCCGCGGAACTCACCCGATTGGCGCATTTTAGTGCCTGGCCCGCCCCATCTGTCACATCCGGTGGCCCCCCGATCACGGCTAAGCTAGTTACTGGCCGGTAGAGATGCGCCGGCGACCATCGCGTACGAGGATTGGTCTGGACAACTGCGAACGCAGACCGGCGGTGCAGCTCACCGCCTCACCACGAGTTCGGGGGCCGGGGACGCCGGCCACCGTGGAAGGCGAGGACACCCCGTGGCCTCCGGAAGCCAGCGCTTCTCGATTATCAGCGACGGCCTGCCCACCCAGCTGCCGGATATCGACCCCGACGAGACCAGGGAATGGATCGAGTCCTTCGACACGGTTGTCCGGACCCGCGGCCGCTCCCGGGCCAGGTACGTGATGCTGCGGCTGCTGGAACGGGCCAGGGAGCAGCAGGTCGGCGTGCCCGGGCTGCGCAGCACCGACTACATCAACACCATCCCGCCGGAGCGCGAGCCCTGGTTCCCCGGCGACGAGTACGTCGAGCGGCGCATCCGCGCCTATATCCGCTGGAACGCCGCCGTCATGGTGTCGCGGGCCAACCGGCCTGGCATGGGCGTCGGCGGCCACATCGCCACCTATGCCTCGGCCGCCAGCCTCTATGAGGTCGGCTACAACCACTTCTTCCGCGGCAAGGACTACGGCGAGTCAGGCGACCAGGTGTTCTTCCAGGGACATGCGGCGCCCGGCATCTACGCGCGGGCGTTCCTCGAAGGCAGGCTCACTGAACATCAGCTGAACGGATTCAGGCAGGAACTGTCCCACCGAGGTGGCGGCCTTCCGTCGTACCCGCATCCCCGCCTTATGCCGGACTTCTGGGAATTCCCCACCGTGTCGATGGGCCTCGGCGCGATCAACGCCGTCTACCAGGCCAGGTTCAACCGCTACCTGCTGGCCCGGCAGATCAAGGACACCAGCCGGTCGCACGTCTGGGCGTTCCTCGGCGACGGCGAGACGGACGAGCCCGAGGTACTCGGCTCGATCGGCCTGGCAGCCCGCGAGGAACTGGACAACCTGACCTTCGTCATCAACTGCAACCTGCAGCGCCTCGACGGCCCGGTCCGCGGCAACGGAAAGATCATGCAGGAGCTTGAGGCGTCCTTCCGCGGCGCGGGCTGGAACGTGATCAAGGTCGTCTGGGGCCGGGACTGGGACCCGCTGCTCGCGCAGGACGTCGACGGCGTGCTGGTCAACAAGATGAACACCACCCCGGACGGCCAGTTCCAGACCTACGGGGTCGAGACCGGTGCCTACATCAGGGAGAACTTCTTCGGCGGCGACCCGCGGCTGCGTGCCATGGTCGAGCACCTCTCCGATACCGACCTGCGGAACCTGTCCCGCGGCGGCCATGACTACCGCAAGGTGTACGCGGCGTTCAAGGCGGCGACCGAGCACGTCGGCCAGCCGACCGTGATCCTGGCGCACACCATCAAGGGCTGGACCCTGGGCCCCGACTTCGAGGCCCGCAACGCGACCCACCAGATGAAGCACCTCACGACCGCCGAGCTGAAGGACTTCCGCGACCGGCTGTACCTGGAGATCCCGGACTCCGCGCTGGAAGCGGAGCTGCCGCCGTACTACCACCCGGGCGAGAACTCCGACGAGATCCAGTACATGAAGGAACGCCGCGCCGCGCTCGGCGGTTACCTGCCGCGCCGGGTCGTCCGCGCGAAGCCGCTCGCGCTGCCGCCCGACTCGGCCTACGACGAGCTGCGGAAGGGCTCGGGCAAGCAAGCCGTCGCCACCACGATGGCATTCGTCCGGCTGCTCAAGGACCTGATGCGGCATTCGGAGATCGGTGACCGCTTCGTGCCGATCATCCCCGACGAGGCCCGCACATTCGGCATGGACTCGCTGTTCCCCACCGCGAAGATCTACGCACCGCACGGCCAGACCTATGAGGCCGTCGACCGCAATCTGCTGCTGTCCTACAAGGAGTCCGAGAAGGGGCAGATCCTGCACGAGGGCATCAGCGAGGCCGGGGCAATGGGCTCGATGGCCGCCGCGGCGACCGCGTACGCCACGCACGGCACGCGCATGATCCCCGTCTACATCTTCTACTCGATGTTCGGCTTCCAGCGGACCGGCGACCAGATGTGGGCGCTCGGCGACCAGCTGGGCCGCGGCTTCCTGCTCGGCGCGACCGCCGGCCGCACCACGCTGACCGGCGAGGGGCTCCAGCACAACGACGGCCACTCGGTCCTGCTGTCCTCGGTCAGCCCTGCCTGCGTCGCCTACGACGCGGCCTGGGCATACGAGCTGGCGTACATCATGCGCGATGCGCTCCGGCGGATGCACGGATCCTCCCCCGGGCATCCCGACGGCGAGGACATCTTCTATTACCTGACCGTCTACAACGAGCCCTACGTACAGCCGCCCGAGCCCACGGACTACCCGGGCGGCCAGGCCGCCCTGGAGCAGGGCATCCTGCGCGGCCTGTACCGCTATGCGGCGGCGCCGGCGATGCCATCCACGGCCGCCGCGAGGCCGGGCACCGGCACTGATTCCAGCGCAGGCACGGCCGACCTGACCAGCGTCTTCCAGGCCATCCGCCGCGGGACCGGCGCCGGCCCGTCCGGCGCGCAGCCGTCCGGCGCGCAGCCAGCCGAAGCACGCACGGCCGAAGCACGGACCGCGGACGCTCAGACGGCCGACCGTCCTGCGGAGCCGCCGCGCGCCAAGATCCTCGCCTCAGGCGTGGCGCTGCGCTGGGCGCTGGAGGCACAGCGGCTGCTCGCCGAGGACTGGGGAGTCGCCGCCGAGGCCTGGTCAGCGACATCCTGGACGGAGCTGCGCCGCGAGGCGCTTCGCTGCGACGAGTGGAACCTGCTGCATCCCGATGATGAGCACCGGGTACCGCAGGTGACTCAGGCGCTGGAGGGTCACGCCGGGCCGGTGGTCGCGGTGAGCGACTGGATCCGCGCGGTGCCCGATCAGATCGCCCGCTGGATTCCGGGGCCGTACACCTCACTCGGCACCGATGGCTGGGGATTCTCCGACACCAGGCCGGCCGCCCGCAGGTTCTTCCACGTCGACGCCCCGTCGATCACCCTCGCGGTGCTGAGCCAGCTCGCCAGCCAGGGCGAGGTCAAGCCCGAGGTACTCGGCCAGGCGATCAGCAAGTACCGGCTGGACCTCGACGTCAGCGACGCCCTGTAAAGGAGGGGTCACAAAGGACGCCGGGGCGCGCGGTGGACGGCAGGTCGTCTTTCTGCGCACCGGCGCTCCTGACCACCTGCGCCATCCGACCGTGCAGGCTCCTCAGGCCGAGACCAGGTCGCACACGAAGATCAGGGTCTCGCCCGGCGCAATCGCCTGGCCTGCGCCCCGGTCCCCGTAGGCCAGGTCCGGCGGAATGACCAGCTGTCGGCGGCCGCCGACCTTCATCCCCTGGACGCCCTGGTCCCAGCCGGCGATGACCCTCCCGGCGCCGAGCTGGAACTGCAGCGGAGCACCACGGTTCCAGCTGGCGTCGAACTCCTCGCCGGTGGAAAACGCGACCCCGACATAGTGGACCTCTACCATGTCGCCGGGCTTCGCCACGGCGCCGTCGCCTTCCCAGATGTCCGTGATCTCCAGATCGGCCGGCGGCTCGCCACCGGCGAAGTCGACCTCAGGCCTGTCGATGCTCATACGTGCGTCTCCCTCTGTGGGTGCCGTCGCCAGGATGGCTGTGCGGTGCCGTCGCCAGGATGTTCCTGGCCGGCCGGTCAATCAGACCGGTTACGTCGCGCCCGGACTTTACGCTACTTCGGTACGCGCACGCGTAGTCGATCGTATATTCGATGCTGAGCGGTCCGAGGATGTACTCTGTGCCTATGGCCATTACGCGAGCCGACGCGTCCCGGGCCGGGTACCAGTCCCGTCCCGGGCGCCGGGTGACGGTCCTCGCCAGCCTGGCGGACCTGCGGGGGCCCACCGAGGGCACGGTCGAGCTGCCGCTGTGGCTGTTCTGGAGCTGCCCTGGTCACACCTTCGACCTCGGCGACCGGGACATGCGGCACTGGCTCTACCAGACCGTACTCCGGGAAGCGGGCCGTCCGGAGGATCTGGCCAGCTACCTGGATGGTGACATGCTGACCGCCCTCTGGCCGGACCTGTACCTGCCCAGGGACGTCCGGCAAGCATGGGAGGACCAGCACCCGGTTCTGCGGGCTGCTGCCGCCGCTGCCTGATGCCGCTCAGCACGCTGCACCGTGAGGTGGCTGCTATCGCCCTGCGCGCCGCCGCCCGGCACGGGTTCGCCCTCGGCGGCGGCAACGCCCTGATCGCGCACGGAATCATCGACCGGCCCACCCAGGATGTCGATGTCTTCAGCGACGAACAAGGCGGCGTGCAGGCTGCTGCCGATGCGGTGGAAGCCGCGCTGCGCGGCGCGGGCTTCGGGATCGAGCGCCTGGACAAGACCGGCGGCCTCGCGGACATCCTGTACGGGATGGCTGAGGGGCTGGCCGAGTGGATCGTCACCGCGGCCGGCGGGGAGCAGATGATGCTCCAGCTGGCCTATTTCGACCGGGCGCGCAGGCCGGTGACCATGGACGTCGGCCCTGTCCTGGATCTTGAGGATGTAGTCGGCGGCAAGGTATGCGCGCTGGCCAGCCGGGCCGAGCCGCGTGATTACCTGGACACGGCGGCAGCCCTGGAGCGCTACAGCATGGAGCAGATGATCAGCTTCGCCCGGCGGCTGGATCCTGGCCTGACCGACCGGGACTTCGCGGACGCGGGCCAGCGGCTGGACAAATGGGGCGACGGGGTATTCGCGCCTTTCGGGCTCAGCCAGCCGGACGTCGCCAGGCTGCGGGAGCAGTTCGCGGCCTGGCCCCGGCCCTGATCGGCCCGGAAAAGATTTCGCCCCGGGCGCGGGCGGCCGGGATACTGGCGGCATGAGCCGGCCGACCAGCAGTGACGAGATCCGCGAGACTTTCCTGGAGTTCTTCACCAGGCGGCAGCACCTGCGGATCGATGCTGCCTCGGTCATCCCGGTGAACGACCCGACGCTGCTGTACATCAACGCCGGCATGGCCCCGCTCAAGGCTTACTTTCTCGGCGAGGCAATCCCGCCGGCCCCGGATCTGTGCAACGTGCAGCCATGCGTGCGCACGGTCGATATCGCCGATGTCGGCGACCGGCATCACCTGACGTTCTTCGAGATGCTGGGCAGCTGGTCAGTCGGGCACTACTTCAAGGACCGCGCGGTCGAGCTCGCCTTCGAGCTGCTCACCGGCGGGTTCGGGTTCGGCACCGACAAGCTGTACGTGACCGTCTACCAGGGCAGTGAGGCTCTCGGCATCCCTCCGGACGACATATCCGCGGCGGCGTGGGGCCGGGCCGGGATACCGGCGGACCACATCGTGTACCTGGGCGACGAGGACAACTTCTGGTCCGCCGGCGACACCGGGCCGTGCGGCCCGTGCACCGAGGTCTTCTACGACACCGGGCCCGAGCACGGCATCCAGTACCGGCCGGGCGGCGAGTTCGACGCCGCCGGCCGGTACATCGAGATCTGGAACGCCGGCGTCTTCATGGAGTTCAACAGGCTCCCCGGCGGCTCCCTTGAGCCATTGCGATTCGCCAGCGTGGACACCGGCTGCGGGCTGGAACGCATGTCGATGGTCCTGCAGGGCTGCGGCTCGGTCTACGAGACGGACCTGTTCGTCCCGATCGTGGCGGCCGTCGGGTCGGCCCTGGCCGGCACCAGCGCAAGCCAGCGCGACATCCGGCTCGTCGCCGATCATGTGCGGGCCTCGACTTTCATCCTCGGCGAGGGTGTCGCCCCCTCGAACGAGGGCCGCGGCTACATCCCGCGGCGGCTGCTGCGCACCGCGATCGCGACCGCGACCCAGGCGGGTGCCGGGGATTTCGACCTCGGCGATGTGGCCAGTGCCGTCATCGGCCACATGCGGCACGCCTACCCTCGCCTCGGCGAGAACCGCGACCGCATCCTCGCGCTGCTGGCCCGCGAGCAGCGCGACTTCGGCCGGGTGGTCCGCCGCGGCCTGGACCAGCTCTCCGCGCTGGCCACCAGCCCCGGCTTCGAGATCAGCGGCGAGGATGCGTTCGCGCTGTTCGCCACGCACGGGATGCCGGCTGACCTGATCCGTGACTTCGCGGCTGGCCGCGGCGGCTCGCTCGACGAGGAGCGGTTCGCCGAGCTGTTCGCCGAGCACCGGGAGCTCTCCCGCGGCGCCGCGGCCAGGCCAGCAGGCGGCACGGGGCACGATGCCGGGCAGCAGGCTCCGGTCACCGTGGATCCGGAGCTGATCGCGGCGGCCGGCCCCGAGCCGACCAGGTTCCTCGGCCACCAGGAGCTCACCGCCGGTGCGAGGGTCCTCGCGCTGGCCGGGCCGCATGGCCTCGCCAGCGAGCTGATCGCTGGCCAGCGCGGCCTGGCGATCTTCGACCAGACCCCCTTCTACGCCGAGGGAGGCGGCCAGATCGGCGACACCGGCCAGGTCACCGCGCCGGGCATGGCGGCCAGCGTGCGGGATACCCGGAACGCCGACGGCCGGCACGTCCATGTCCTGGAGGTCACCAGCGGCGTCCTGCAGCCCGGCGACACCGTCCAGCTTGCCGTGGATCCCGGCAGGCGCGGGTCGATCATGCGGAACCATTCGGCCACCCACCTGCTGCACGCGGCCCTGCGCGAGGTGCTCGGCGAGCACGTCCGGCAGGCCGGGTCGCTGGTCGCCCCGGACCGGCTGCGCTTCGACTTCCAGCACCCCGGGCCGCTGTCGGCAGGCGAAATCGACCGGGTCGAAAGGCTCGTTAATGCCCAGGTGCTGACGAACTCCCGCCGCCGCACCGAAGTGAAGCCATTCGCCGATGCGGTCAGTTCCGGCGCTATCGCCTTCTTCGGCGACAAGTACGGCCACGAGGTGCGCGTCGTCACCTTCGGCGACTTCTCCGCCGAGCTGTGCGGCGGCACGCACGTGCACACCGCCGCAGAGGTCGGCCTGGTCCGCATCGTCAGCGAGGCCAGCATCGGCTCGGGCGTCCGCCGGATCGAGGCGGTGACCGGCGAGGCCGCCGTGGCCTACACGCTGGATCGCGACAGGCTGCTGAAGGATCTCGCCGCCCGGCTGCGGGTCTCCGTTGACCAGCTGCCGCAGCGCGTCGAGGCCCTGACCGCCAGGGGCGGCGGGCCCAGGCGCGGCGGCGTCACCGCAGCATCCCTGGCCGGGGCGGTCCGGACCGCCCCCTCCGGCCAGCGCTACGTGATCGCCGCGGATCCGGGCATCGAGCTGGCCGACCTGGCCAGGGAGGCAAGGCGGCTCAGCGGTGAGCTTGACGCGGTGACCGTGTTCCTGCTGCCCGATCCGCGGTCGGGCTCGCTGCGGGTCGGCGTCGGCGTGCCAGGCTCCGGCGCCGCAGCCGGGCAGCCCGATGCCAGGGCGGTGCTCCGCCAGGTGCTGGCGGTGACCGGCGGGCGCGGCGGCGGCAGCACGGCGTTCGCCCAGGGCGGCGGCACCGAGCCTGCCGATCCCCGGCAGGTCATCCCGCGCATCCGGGCCGCGCTCGGGCTCGAAGACGAGCCCGTGCACGCCGGCTGAGCCATCCGGCGGCCCGGGCGCCGCAGGTCCCGCGGCATGGCAGGCTGGCAGGGTGACGGCCGAACCGGATCCAGGGAGCGCAGACGGTACGCAGCTTTCCGATGGGCACGGCAGGAGGCACGTCAGCAACGAGACGATACGCATCCTGGAATCGTCGATGAGCTCGCTGGGCACCGCCGCGATGGCGTCGATGGACCGGCGGCTGCCGTGGTTCCGCCGGATGTCGGCGGAGAACAGGTCCTGGCTCGGCCTGGTGGCGCAGGCAGGCGTAGCCGCGTTCGTCGACTGGATCAAGCATCCGGAGCGCGGCCGCGCTGCGGTCGGCGGCGAGGTGTTCGGCACCGCGCCGCGCGAGCTGGCCAGGGCGGTCAGCCTGCAGCAGGCCGTGGAGATGATGCGCGTGATCATCGATGTGGTCGAGGCGCAGGTCGACCAGCTCGCGGCACCGGGCGGCGAGGCCGAGCTGCGCGAGGCGGTGCTCCGCTACACCAGGGAAATCGCATTCGCCGCCGCGCAGGTCTACGCGCGCACGGCAGAGGCCCGGGGCGCCTGGGACGCCCGGCTGGAGGCACTGGTCGTCGACTCGCTGGTCCGCGGCGAGGTCGATGAGGGCCTGCAGTCCTGGGCGTCCGCGCTGAACTGGTCGCTGACCCCGGTGTCCGTCATCGCCGGCAATGCCGACGGCAGCGAGCCGGAGGGGCTGATCGACGAGCTGCACATCATCGCCCGGCGGTCCAGGCTCGACCTGCTCGCCGGGGTGCACGGTCACCGGCTTGTCGTGGTGCTCGGCGGCACGGCCGAGCCGATGCAGGCCGCCAGTCATCTCGCGGGCAGGTTCGGCCCTGGCCCGGTCGTGGTGGGCCCGGCCGTGGCTGACCTGAAATCGGCCGTCGCGTCCGCCGGGGCGGCGCTGGCCGGCCTGCGGGCGGCGGCCGCCTGGCCGGAGGCGCCGCGGCCTGTGAACGCAGCCGACCTGCTGCCCGAGCGGGCGCTGGACGGCGACAGCTCAGCGCGCGCTGAGCTGATCGAGGACGTCTACGAGCCGCTGCTGGGCGGCGGCCACGCACTGCTCGATACCGTGACTACCTACCTGGAGCAGGGCAGCTCCCTGGAGGCGACCTCCCGGCTGCTGTTCGTGCACCCCAACACCGTCCGTTACCGGCTGCGCCGGGTCAGTGAACTCACCGGGCTGGCCCCCGGCAACGGCCGGGACGCTTTCGCCCTCTGGCTCGCCGTCGTGCTGGGCCGCCTCGCGCACACCGAGACATAGCTTGTAGACTTCCAACAAATGACGGTGCAAAAAGTTCGTATGTTTCGGCATTCGTATGGCGGAGTTCTACAGTGCACGCTAGGGGGATGCTGTTGATCGCCGCGCCCGGCCAGGGTGCCCAGGCCCCTGGCTTCCTGTCCGCGTGGCTGGAGCTGCCCGGTTTCGCCGACCGGCTTGCCGCATGGTCAGACCTGGCGGGATGCGACCTCATCCGGTGCGGGACCACGGCCGGCGCCGACGAGATCACCGACACCGCCATCGCCCAGCCGCTGCTCGTCGCGGCTGCCATCGCCGCGGCCGATGAGCTGCTCGGCGGCATCGGCCACGCCAGCCGGCTGGCCGGCGCCGCGGCCGGTCACAGCGTCGGCGAGCTTGGCGCGGGCGCCATCGCCGGCGTGATCAGCCCGCCGGACGCTATGCGGCTGGTCCGGGTACGCGGCCAGGCCATGGGCCGGGCCGCCGCTGCCGAGGCGACCGGCATGACCGCGGTACTCGGCGGCGAGGAGTCAGCCGTACTCGCCGCCATCGAGAAGCAGGGCCTCACCGCGGCGAATATCAATGCCGCCGGCCAGATAGTCGCTGCCGGGACCAGCGACGAGCTGGCCGCGTTCGCCGCGGACCCGCCGGCCGGCGCGAGAATCCGCCCGCTGCCGGTCGCGGGGGCATTCCACACCCGCCACATGGCACCGGCGGCGGACGCGCTGCGGGCGGCCTCGTCCGCCATCACGGTCAGCGACCCGCAGCTGACACTGCTGTCGAACGCCGACGGCAGCGTCGTGCGCACCGGCACCGACTGGATGGAGCGGATCATCAACCAGGTGGGCGCCCCGGTCCGCTGGGACCTGTGCATGAAGTCGATGACCGGCCTGGGGGTCAGCGCGCTCATCGAGCTGCCGCCGGCCGGCACGCTGACCGGGCTGGCCAGGCGGGCGCTGCCCGGGGTGCAGCTCACCGCCCTGAAGACCCCTGATGACCTGCGGGCCGCTCGCGCCCTGATCGCCGAGCACGGCCAGGCCGATGCTGACAGTCACGCACCCGAGTGGCGGCTGCTGGTAGCCCCGCTGGCCGGGACATTCCGGGCCTGCTCTAGGGGCGGGGGGCCGGGCGCCGCGGTCAGCAGCGGCGCCGAGCTCGGGCACGTGGAGATGCGCGGCAGCAGCCACCTGGTCACTCCCCCGTTCCCGGCAACGATCATCGAATGGCTGGTCGAGGACGGTGACCCGGTGAGCGCCGGCCAGCCGCTCGTCCGGCTGCAGCCCGAAGGCAGCGAGTGACCCCCGCGACCCCGGCGGGCCATCCGGCCGGCCACGCATCGAAAGGCAGGACCCGCATGCGACTTCCCGAGGGCTCAGCGGGCGCGCGGATCCTGGCTTTCGGCGGATACCAGCCGGCCAGGGTGGTCACCAACGACGAGCTCGCGGCCACCATGGACACCAGCGACGAGTGGATCCGCAGCCGGGTCGGCATCGCCAGCCGGCGGATCGCGGCCCCGGGCGAGACCGTGGCCGACATGGCGGTTGCCGCGGGCGGCAAGGCGCTGGCTGCCAGCGGGCTGTCGCCAGCCGACATCGACCTGGTCATCGTCGCGACCTGCACGCCAGAGGTGCAGATCCCCAATACTGCCGCCACGGTGGCCCGCAGGCTCGGCATCATCGCTCCCGGCGCGTATGACCTGAACGCCGCCTGCGCCGGCTTCTGCTACGCGCTGGCCAGCGCCAGCGACGCCGTGCGCACCGGGACGGCCACGCATGTGCTGGTCATCGGAGCCGAGAAGCTGTCCCAGTGGATCGACTGGACCGACCGGTCCACCGCGATCATCTTCGCCGACGGGGCGGGGGCCGCCGTCGTCGGCCCGGTCACCGATCCGGGCGCGGGTCCGGGCATTGGCCCGGTGGTCTGGGGTAGTGACGGGGACATGGCCGACAAGATCTGCATCAAGGACCGGAACTCCTTGATCTTCCAGGAAGGCCAGGCCGTCTTCCGGTGGGCCACCACCGCGCTGCACCCGGTCGCCAGGAAGGCATGCGAGAAGGCCGGCGTCGACCCGGGCGAGCTGGCGGCGTTCATCCCGCACCAGGCCAATCTCAGGATCATCGAGGCTCTCGCGCGCAAGCTCGGTGCCCCGCAGGCAAAGATGGCCGACGACATCGTGACCGCGGGCAATACCTCATCCGCATCGATCCCGCTTGCGCTGTCCCGGATGATCGAGCGGGGCGAGCTCGCCTCCGGCGCGCCGGCCCTGCTGATCGGCTTCGGCGCGGGCATCTGCTACGCGGCCCAGGTGATCATCCTGCCCTGACCGGCCTGCGTCCGGCGGGACCTCGCCCGCCGGCTGACCACTACCCAAAGCCCCGCGGCCCCCGCCCGGGGCTGACCACCAAGAAGAAGAGAACGAAGTAAGGGAGAGAACGGCACATGTCCATGACGGAGCAGGAAATCCTGGCGGGCCTCGGCGAGATCATCGATGAGGTCGCGGGCGTCCCCGCCGACCAGGTCACCCCCGAGAAGACGTTCGTCGACGACCTGGACATCGACTCGCTGTCGATGGTCGAGATCGCAGTGGCGGCACAGGACAAGTTCGGCGTGGAGATCCCTGACGACCAGCTGAAGGACCTCAAGACGGTCCAGGACGTCGTCGACTACGTCCGGCGCGCCAGCGTATCCGCCTGACCGGATGGCCGTCCCCCGGATGGCCGTCCCCCGGATGGCCGTCCCCGGATGGCCAGCACGGTTCCGCGTGACCAGAGGAGAGGAGTGCTACCGCAGTGGGCACAGACCGGACAGAAGTAGTTGTCACCGGGCTCGGGGCGATCACGCCGCTTGGCGCTGACGTCACCTCGACCTGGGACGGGCTGCTGGCCGGGCGCAGCGGCGTGCGCAAGCTGACCGATGACTGGGCCAGTGAGCTGCCCGCGCGGATCGCCGCCTGGGCGGCAGTGGACCCGGCCACGCTGCTCGACCGCGTGCAGGCCCGCCGCCTGGACCGCTGCGAGCAGTTCGCGATCATCGCCGCGCGCGAGGCATGGGCGCATGCCGGCGCCCCTGAGGTCGACCCGGAGCGGCTCGGCGTCGTGGTATCCAGCGGCATCGGCGGCGTGGCGTCCACCCTGGCCGCCTACGACACGCTCAGGGAGAAAGGCTGGCAGCGGCTCTCCCCGTTCACGGTGCCGATGCTCATGCCGAATGGCTCGGCGGGGTGGATCAGCATCGAACTCGGCGCCCAGGCCGGGGTGCATACGACGGTCAGCGCATGCTCGTCCGGAGCCGAGGCGATCGGCTACGGCATGGACATGATCAGGTCCGGGCGGGCCGATATCGTGCTGGCCGGCGGGACCGAGGCCGCGATCATCGAGCTGAACATCGCTGCGTTCGCGGCGATGCGCGCGCTGTCCACCCGCAACGACGAGCCGGAACGGGCGTCGCGCCCGTTCGACAAGGGCCGCGACGGCTTCGTGCTCGGTGAGGGCGCCGGCATGGTCGTGCTCGAGTCGGCGGAGCACGCGGCCCGGCGCGGCGCAACCGTCCATGCCGTGGCGGCCGGCGTCGGCTACTCCGCGGACGCGCACCACATCGCGCAGCCCGAACCGGATGGCAGCGGCGCGATCCTGGCCATCCGCCGGGTGCTCGCGGACGCGGGCGTGGCTGCTGACCAGGTCGTCCACGTCAACGCGCACGCCACCTCGACCCCGGCAGGCGACGAGGTCGAGGCCCGGGCGATCGCCACGGCGCTGGGCCCCGCGGTCAGCGGGGTGGTTCTGTCAGCGACCAAGTCAATGACCGGGCACCTGCTCGGCGGCGCCGGCGCGGTGGAGTCGGTGGCCGCGATCCTGGCTCTCCGCGAGCGGGTCGCTCCCCCCACCATCAACCTCGACGATCCGGCCGACGACATTGGCGTCGACATCGCCACCGAGCCCAGGGAGCTGCGCCCGCGGGGTAAGGCGCCGATGGCCGTGCTGAACAACTCATTCGGCTTCGGCGGCAGCAATGTCGCGCTTGCCTTCACCGCCGCCTGAGCCGAGCTTGCCCGCCGCACGCAAGGAGACTGACGTGACCGTCCTCGATAACCGGATTCCCGTCGCCCGGCTGGCGTCCGCAGCTGAGACCGCGCTGGCAACCGCGGGGCAGGCCCGCGCTGGCGGCGGCCCCCGTGATCCCGAGGTCAGGCTGGAAGCGCTGTTCGACCCCGGGTCGCTGGAGCTGCTGACCCCGGCCGATGGCAGCGGCGTGCTGGCCGGCACCGGCACGATCGAGGGCATGACCGGTGTCGCGTTCGCCAGTGATCCCCGGGTCCAGGGCGGCGCCATGGGCACCGTCGGGTGCGCCGCGGTCGTGACTGCCTATGACTACGCCATCGAGACCGGAGCGCCGATCATCGGTCTCTGGCACTCGGGCGGCGCGCGGATGCGGGAGGGCGTCGAGAGCCTGCATGCCGTCGGCACTATCTTCGCCGCGATGACCAGGGCTTCCGGCGTCGTCCCGCAGATCTCCGTGGTCCTCGGCCCGGCGGCAGGCGGAGCCGCCTACGGCCCGGCGCTCACCGACCTGGTGATCCTTTCCGCCCGGGGCCGGATCTTCGTTACCGGACCCGATGTGGTGCGCAGCGTGACCGGCGAGGACGTGGACATGGAGCGGCTCGGCGGGCCTGAGCCGCACAGCCGCCGCTCCGGCGTCGTGCACCTGGTCACCGAGACCGACGCGGAGGCGCTCAGCACCGCGCGGCAGCTTGCCCTGCTCCTCGGCAAGCAGGGCACGATGCACGGCAACGGGCGGCCCGGCCTGGCTGGCCAGGCCAGCCACGCCGATACTGCTGGCCAGGACGACGGCGTACTCGCCGACGCCGACCTTGCCGCGCTGCTGCCCGAGTCCCCGCGGCGCGCCTATGACGTGCACCCGCTGATCAGCGGGCTGCTCGACGAGCCAGGCATCGAGCTGCACCCCCGATGGGCGCCGAACATCGTCACCACCCTTGGCCGGCTGGCCGGCCGCACCGTCGGCGTGATCGCGAACAACCCGCTCCGGCTGGGCGGCTGCCTGGACGCGACATCGGCAGAGAAGGCAGCCCGCTTCGTGCGCATGTGCGACGCGTTCGGCGTGCCGCTGGTGGTCGTCGTGGACGTGCCCGGGTACCTGCCCGGCGTGGGGCAGGAATGGGACGGCGTCGTCCGCCGGGGCGCCAAGCTCCTGCACGCGTTCGCCGAGGCAACGGTCCCGCGGGTCACGCTGGTCACCCGCAAGGCCTACGGCGGTGCGTACATCGCGATGAACTCCCGCTCACTCGGCGCGACCAGGGTGCTTGCCTGGCCGGGCGCGGAGGTCGCAGTGATGGGCGCGGTCGCGGCCGTTCGCATCTTGCACCGCCGGGCCCTCGCCGAGGTGCCCGCCGAGCAGCGGCACGAGGCCGAGGCCGAGCTGGCCGCCGAGCACGAGCGCGAGGTCGGCGGCCTGGACAGGGCCGTGGCGCTCGGCGTCATCGACGAGATCGTCGAGCCCGCCAAGACGCGCCAGGCCATCGCCCGCGCCATCGCGTCCGTGCCGCCGACCCGTGGCAGGCACGGCAACATCCCGCTCTGAGCCGCGAGCCGGCCCGCTAGCCCCCGAGCCGGTTGGCCAGCGCGATGGCGATCTCGTCCATCTGCTCGTCGCTCACCCGCTCGTGGCCGGCCGCGCCCAGCAACCGGAAGATCCTGGGCCCGCGTAGGTCACGGCCCAGGCCAGCGGGACGGGGAATGATGTGAAAGTGAACGTGGGAGAAGCCCTCGGCCTCGGCGAATTGCGCGACGTAGGTCTTCTCGCAGCCGGTTACATCCTGCAGCGCGCGTGACAATCCCACCTGCCAGGCGCCCAGCGCCAGTGCCTCGGAGTCGGTCAGCTCCGCGATGGACGTCACGTGCCGGCGCGGAAGCAGCAGTAGCCACCCGGGCAGCGCCGCGTCAAACGCATGCGCCACCCGCCATAGCCCGTCGCTGGCGATCCGCTCTCTCGGCGGCAGCGTGTCCAGCACAGCGTCGCGGCTGCAGATGTAGCAGTCGGCCGTCATTGTCATAGTCAGATTTTATCCGCACGGCCAGACCTCATCCGCGGGCCGAGGGCACCGGGCAGGCGATGCGGCCAGCCATGGCGCGCAAGTGCGCGGGAGCAGCAACCGGGCCCGGCAGGGCCGGGTCGGGCAGCAATTCGTGCCAGCGCGAGCAGAGCGGAAGCTCCCCTGCCCACAAGCCGAGTGCCGCGTCAGGACTGTCGCCGTCGTCGGGAGGGCCGGTGCGGATCTTGACTGACGCCTCGTCCAGGGACATCGCCAGCAGCCTGGTCGCGGCGAGTTCCCTGCGGCTCGGCTGCCGGACGTAGTCCCACTGACCGGGTACCAGGTGCTCGGACACGCAGCGCAGCCCGGCAAGTTTCTCCTGCGGATCGGTGACAGTCCTCGGCCGGGCGTAGATCATGGCGCTGCGGTAGTTGAACGCATGCTCGAAGACCGACCTGGCCAGCACTAGGCCGTCGACCAGCGTCACCGTGACGCACGCCAGCGAATCATCCGCAGCCAGGCTCTGGCTGGCCACCGAGCCGTGCACGTACAGTTGCCGCTCGTCGAATCCGTACACGGTCGGCACGACCATCGGCGTGCCATCGATGATCACTCCGAGGTGGGCGATCAGCCCGGCGCGCAGGACAGCGAAGAGCTCGGCGCGCTCGCTCCGGCCCTGCGCACGCAACCGCCGGTGCCGGGTCCGCTCGGTCGGCGACAGCGTCCGCTCGGGGCCGCCGGCCCGGGCCGCCGCGCCGTCGGCCAGGCCAGCCGCGCTATCAGCCCGGGCAGCCGCGCCGTCGGCCAGGCCAGCCGCGCTATCAGCCGCGCGGCCAGCCGGGCTCGCCTCCGCCGGCGTGCGCCGTGTCCTCGTCACTGTCCCGGCATCCCAGCAGCGACCCGCGCGTAGTCGTCAAGCACCAGGTCCCAGAAGCCGGGTACGTCGATCCCCATCGCGACCAGGGCGTTGCACTCGGCGGGCGGAGCCGCGAAGTCGGTCACGGTCATCCCGGCGGTCAGCCGCCCGGCTGTCTCCACCTGCACCCGCGCGGGCACGCAGCTGAAGAGTCCGGGCCTGGCGACCAGCGCTACAGCGCACACGTCGTGCACGGCCGGGCCACCCGGACCGTCCGGCCATGCGTGCTCGTCCAGCATCTCCGGCTCCGGCAAGGCGGCATTATGCGCTCCGGCAGCCCCGGCTGCCCCGGCCGCCCCGGCAGGCCCGGCAGCCCCGGCAGCCCCGCCCGGTCCGCTCGGCCCGGCAGGCTCTGCCAGTCCGGCGACGTCGCCGCTGAGATAACCGGCCAGGATGGGCAGCAGCAGGTCATCGGCCAGCCGGCCGAGGCCGCGCATCCGCCCGCGCACCGCCATCGTCGCCCGGGCCTGCAGCGTCACGTCAAGCCCGACCATGGTGACTGTCCAGCCCGCGCCGAACACGATTGCCGCGGCCTCTGGATCCGCCGCCATATTGAATTCCGCGGCCGGCGTGACGTTCCCCCGGCCAGCCGAGCCACCCATGATCACGAAGTCCCTGACCCGCTCGACCAGCAGCGGCTCGCGCCGGACCGCGAGTGCGATGTTGGTGAGCGGCCCCGTCGCGATGAGCGTGATCTCCCCTGGCGCCGCGCTGATCGCTTCGGTCAGGTAGTCCACCGCATGACCCGCCGTGGGCGGTGATGCCGGCCCGGGAAGCCGTGCCCCGGCCAGCCCGGAGGCGCCGTGCACGTGGCCTGCGTCGAGCACCGGCCGCAGCAGCGGGCCGGCGCTTCCCGGCACTACGGGCACGTCCTGCATGCCGATGAAGTCCCGCACGCGCAGCGCGTTGGCGGTCGTCCTGTCGAGGCCGACGTTGCCGGCCACGGTGGTGATCCCGCAGAGCTCAAGGCCGGGGTCGCCATGCGCGAAGACTATCGCCAGGGCATCGTCAATGCCCGGATCGCAATCGATGATGATCTTCTGAGCCACGTCTTGATCTCCTCCCCGCCGCGTCAGCCCATCGTCGCACTGCCAGCCCGGCCGGCAGACCCAGCCCGGCGGACCCAGCCCGGCGGGCGGCCGCGTTCTGGGCAGACGCCTTTGCCCGCCTGGTGCATCATTGGCGTGTGCCCCTGTTCGCCTTTGAAGGCCGCGAGCCCGAAGTCAGCCCTGCCGCCTGGATCGCGCCGACCGCCACGCTGGTCGGGGACGTGCACGTGGAGGCTGAGGCATCCGTCTGGTACGGGGCCGTGCTGCGGGCCGACTTCGGGACGATTATCGTGCGGCGGGGCGCGAACGTGCAGGACTGCTCCGTCCTGCACGGCGGCAGCGACCCCGTCACCGAGATCGGCGCGGGCGCGACCATCGGCCACCTGTGCGTTGTCCACGGTGCGACCGTGCACGCGGAGGCACTGGTGGGCAACGGCGCCACCGTGCTCGACGGCGCGATCGTCGGCCGCCGCGCGCTGGTCGCGGCCGGGGCCACGGTGCCACCGGGGATGAGAATCCCTGATGGCATGCTGGCCGTCGGGGTTCCCGCCCGGATCGCCGGCGAGATCACCGGCGCGGCCAAGCAGTGGGTCCTGACCAATCCGGGGATCTATCGCGAACTGGCCCGACGGCACGCAGCCGGCATCCGGCCGGTCACCGGGACCGCGGGCGCGGAGACGCCGGCGCGGCCCGCGGGCGGGCCGGCCGACCAGCCGGGTTAGCCCCCGGACTCGCGCTGGCCGGCGCGGAGCCGGGTGAACCAGGTGGCGACGCTGCGGCCGTAGCCGCAGGGCAGGTCCAGCCCGGTCGTGACCCTCCAGCCGGTCTCCTCGGCGATCTCGCGTGCGAGGACTCCTCGGGGGTGACCCTTCCTGGGCGTGATCAGCCGGTGGCGTGCAGCCACCGCACCGGGGCACCGGCCGCGGCGTGCCGGAACGGCTCCAGCTCATCGTCCCAGGGCTGGCCGAGCAGCAGCGAGAGTTCCGCCTCCAGCGAGCCGCCCAGGGCCGGATGGCGCGGGTCATGCAGATCGCGCAGCCCGCGGATACCGCCACCGGGCGCTGCCTCGTCAGTCATCACGGCGGCGGGCGCGGAGCCAGCCGCGGAGGCGGCGGACCCTGCCGCCCCGATGGTCACGATGGATCCTGACCCGGACCCCGCGAACCCGGCCGGCACCGACGCCGACGCCAGGGTCATCACGGCGCGCAGTCGGCCCTCGGGAATCAGCACGTCACCATTGGCCGACATGACCGCGGAGAATATGCCGAGCGACGGCGTGCAGCTATAACGAACCGCATCACAGCCCGGGCTTGATTCCTCGGTGACCTCGAACCTGAGCAGGTTCCAGCCGGCCAGCGCGGACGTGATCGCCCCGGCTGCTCCCGGCGGGCCCTGCCAGGTCAGCTCGGCGCGCAGCGCGCCCGGTGAAGCGGGCTGATCAACCCAGGGCATAGCCGTATCCACGCCGAGAACCCCGGCCACCGCCCACTCGATATGCGGACTCAGCGCCGGGGGCGCGGAGTGGACCTGCAGCACGCCACGTACGGTCACGGGACCTCCCTGCCAGCGGATGAGATGCGTCTTCCCCAACGACCCTCATCGCCCGCAGGCGCCCTGCTGCCCGTCAGCATGCTTCAGGTACAGGATTCATTGTGCCCCATCGCCACCGATGGTTCCAGCATCCCCGCAGCGAGGCGTCGCCTCCGCTGCCGGAATCACTCTTCCGGCCAGCCAGGTCATGCCTTCCGGCCAGCGGATTGCCCTCCGGCCGGGGATCATGGGGTCACCGGGGCTGCCCCGTGATGTGATAGTCGGGTGATCCCGGCAGAAGGGACAGCGGCTCCCCCGGCGGCCGGCCGCAGCCTGGCCGGACGCGACATCACCGGGCTGCTGTTCGCGGCGGAGATGTACGGCGTTCAGCTGGACCAGCTGGCGGCCGTCCTCGACGTCAGCGGACCACGGGCGCGCGCGATCGCCGGGCGCTGGCGCAGGCAGCGTCAGGTGGAGTCGGCCAGGCTCGGGCCAGGCGCCCCGTGGCTCTGGCTGACCAGGGCGGGGCTGGCCAGCTGCGGACTGCCGTACATGTATGCGCCGCCCGCGTTATCGCGACTCGCGCACATCCGCGCCGTCGCCGCGGTCCGGCTTGCGCTGGAGTCCGTGGACGGTTACCAGGCCGCCGGCGGCTACTGGCGCAGCGAGCGACGGCTCCGCGCCCGGCTGGGCGGCCGGGTAGGGCTGCGTGATCACCTTCCCGACGGCGAGGTGCACTGGCCGGACGCAGCGCCGGTCGCGTGGTCCGGCGAGTGCTGGGCGATAGAGGCCGAACTGACACCGAAAACCGTCCGCCGGACCACGGCCATCATGCAGGAGCTGCTCAGCCGGACCGGTGACTACGGCTGCCCTGCCGCGGACGTCCTGGTGCCGGGCCGGCCGCCACGGCACGCGCGGGTGCTTTACCTGTGCTCGCCCGCTGCCAGGCAGACCGTGACCAGGGCCAGGGCGGCGCTCGCCGGAGCGGACGGCCGGGTCGAGATCCGGGCGCTGCCGCCGGGCGCGGCGATGGAGCCGGATGTCCGGCCCGCCGCCGGCCGCCCGCCGGCACGTCCGCACCGGACGAGCGAGCCCGGGATCAGCGAGGACGGCAAAGGCCTGGACGGCATCGCCTGATGATCAGCCGTTACGTCAGCCTGCTCGCGGTCCGCAGTGCCGCTCGCGGCGCGCTCCGGCTGATCAGGCTGGCGGCCGCCGCCGCGCTGATCCTCGTCGCCGCGCCGGTGTCGCTGGTAGCCGCGGGCAGCGCGACGGGAGCCTGGCTGCGGGGCTGGCCGCCCAGCCGGCTGTACCGCGCCGCACTGTGCTGCCTGCCGATGGTCGTCGTCTGGCTGGCGGCCACCGCTCTTGCCGCCGGGTCATGGCGCAGTGTCGCGACTGCGCCGTATCTCGCCTGGCTGGCGATGTGGCACCGCGCCGCGGCGGGCAGCTACCCGGATGCCGCCGCGATCATCGCGCCAGCCGCGATCCCGCTTGGCCTGCTCGCCGGGGGACTCGCCTGGTCCTACCGGATCCGCTCGATGGAAACCGGCAGCGGCGGCCTGTCGCCAGGATCCGCGGTCGCCTTCGACCTGCGCCAGTGGCGGCATCAGGTCCGCAGCGCCCGGGCCATGATCGCCGCCCCCGGCGCACTGCCATTAACTACCCAGAACGGGGCCATCGTGGCCGGTGCCGTGATCAGGGCCATCGGCCATCAGGCGGGCCGGATCGCCGAGATCCCCTACCCCCGGATGCGCTCGCATCAAGTCGTCATCGGCACGACAGGCACCGGAAAGACGACCCTCTTACTGAGGCTGTGGGCCGGTTTCATGGCTACCGCGCTCCGGCGGCACGTCAGCGGGCACGGCTACCCGCCGCTGCTTGTCGTGCTCGACTGCAAGGGCGGCTCCGATGCCAGGCGCATCGCCGACCGTGCCCGGCGGGTGCTGCGGGCGGCGGGCGCACGGGCCACGGCCATCTGGCCGGACGAGGCCAGCCTGTCACTGTGGACGCTGCCACCGCGCCAGCTCACCACTACCCTGCTCGACCTGATCGAGCACGGCACCGGCGCGGCGGCGTACTACGCGGACGTGATGGAGGCCGTGGTCGCGCTGGCCGTCGGGGCACCGTGCGGGCCGCCCGCCAGCGCAGCGGACTTCCTCGCCCGGCTTGACCCTGGCTGGCTCAGCCTCGCCTACGCGGCCGGCGAGCACGGCAGCGACCTCGCCCTTGTCCGCTCGGCGGCACGGCAGCTCGGCGACATCGCCCTGCGGTTCCGCACCTTGTTCCGCCGGCTGGGCAGCGGCCTCGACGGGCCCGGCGGGTTCGGTGACGCGGACGCCTGGTACTGCATCCTGGAGGGGACCGCGGAGATATCGGTCGCCGAGGGCCAGGCCAGGGCGCTGGTCGACCTGCTCGCCAGTTACGCGGCCGGTCAGCCGGACGGTAGCGGCCAGGCCAGGGAGATCCTGCTGGCCGTGGACGAGTTCAGCGCGGTGTCCCGGCGGCTGCCGATCTGGCAACTGTACGAACGTGCCCGCTCCCTCGGTCTCGCCGTGCAGGTGTCCGCGCAGTCCTGGCAGGGGCTGGCGGCCGACGACGACGAGCGGTACCGGATCGCGGCGTCCGCCGACGGCGGCATCTGGCTGCTCCGCACCCCGTATCCCGAGCCGGTCACCGGCCTGGCCGGAACGCGCAAGCTGGTGGACACCAGCCGCCGGCTGCTCGGCGTGCCGGTCTGGGGCCATCAGGGAACGTCCAGGATCCGGCAGGCCCCAGTGGCTGATCCGGCCCTGATCCGGTCGCTCGACGTCGGCCAGGTCGCCTATATCTACCGCGGCGGCGTGACCTTCGTCCAGGTCAAGCGCCTGATCGGCGGCCCGGCTGCGCTGCCGGGCCCGACTGTACTGGCGGGCACGGATGGGCTGGCTGACCCAGCCGAAATGGCGGCGCCGCCAACATCAGCGCCGCGCCGGCCGCTGCCAGATGTCAGCGAACTCCTGGACGAGGCGTTCGGCCCGGAGGCCGGCCCGTGAGCGGGCGGCCCCGGCGGCGGACGCCTGACCCGTTCGCCGCGCTTGGCCTGACGGCCCGGCCGGAGCTGACCGACGACGACGTCCGGGCGGCCTGGCGCCGGGTTGCCGCCGCTACCCACCCGGACCGCTCCGACGGCGGAGATCCCGAGCGGTTCGCCGACGCCGCCGCCGCCTACACCGAGCTGCGGACCCGGTTCGGCCGTGGTGAGGCCATCGCCGACGCCGCCGGGAAGCGGCGAGTCCGAGCCGGGTGCGGCGAGGCCGTGACTGCCTCCCGCATCGACGGCCCCTGGCTATGGAGAGTGCGCCGGGGTTACTTCGTTAATGCGCGATTTTCCTGGCAGCTCCCCCGGGCGGCGCTGCTCCTGCCGGTCACCCGGGCGGCCGTGCTCCTGCCGGCCCGAATCCGCCGCGGGCGTCCGTGGCGGCTGGCGCTCCGGGTGCTGGCTGCCGCCGCGGCGAGTGCGGCCGCGGTGGCCGTGGCAGGCTCCCAGCCCGCCGCGCCCGCCCTGATCGCCGGGGCGCTGACCTGGCTGCTGCTGACCGCCCGCCAGGACCTCGCCCCGCCGCCGGGCTAATCAGGATCCGTCCGCTTTTCGGGCAGGGTGAGATGGTCGGCCGGGTAGAGACCGGCGATGAATGCCTGCTGGGTTCAGTGGCTCATCGCAATCGAGGGTGTAGTCGGGGTCTGAATCCGCCGGCTTCGAGCAACGAGCGTGCGATGTAGTTCGTCAGGTTCCGGAATCCGAGGGCGCTGCCGCGGAGATGTTCGAGCCTGCCGTTGATGGCCTCGGTGGGGCCGTTCAACGTGCCGGGCCGGTCGAAGAAACGCGAGGATGTCCGTGGCGCGTTGCCTGAGGGTCCGGCCGAGCTTGCGGATCTCGGTCAGTGTGGCCGGGACGCCGCTGGCGACGGAGTCGATCACGGCCTGCATCATGGCCATGCCATGCTTCTTGCCGGGTTCGCGGTAGGCGGCGATCATGCGCTGGTAGATGCCCCAGGTCGCCTCGACCTCGACGTGCTCCGAGACCGCGGACAGGGCTTCGAGACGGGCTTGCTGCTTGTCGGTGAGCAGCGCGGCGCCGGTGTGGAGGGTGCGCCGCGCGGCATAAAGCGGGTCATGCTTGCGGCCGCGGTGCCCGCAGGTGACCTGCTGGACGCGGCGGCGGCACTGGTCCAGAGCATCGCCGGCCAGGCGCACGACGTGGAACGGGTCCATCACCGCGACCGCGTCGGGCAGTTCCTCGCTGGTGGCGGTCCTGAAACCGGTGAACCCGTCCATAGCAACCACTTCGACGCCGTCGCGCCAGGACGTGTCTCGCTCGCCGGGCTAGGTCTTGAACACCTGCTAGCGCCCATCGCAGCGGGCGACGTGACAGCTTCGCCCGCGGCTCGGCGGCCCGGCTGGTGTCCTGGCGCGACACATGCCCGCAGCCGGTGCAGCGATAGCGGCGGATCGTGATCAGCAACGTCGTCGGGCGCCACCCAGCGGTTCGTGCGCCAGCCGCCGGGTCACGCTGTCGCGCGGCGCAGCCTCGCATCCGCAGCGGCGACACCACCGGGCGAACTCGCCGGTCTCGACGACCCGGCAGGCCAGCACCGCACGACCGGGCTCGAGCCGTTGACCCACGACCTGCAGGCCGAGTTCGTCAAGACGGCAAAACGAGCCCAGGTCGGGGGGCAGAAAGGTAGCGTGAGACATGTCGCGCCCATCGGCATCCGAGGCATGAGCAGGTGTCGTCACGCCTGCCAGTCGACTGATTTCGAGGGCGTCAGCGCCAGAATTCGGTGAGCTGCCCGGCAAGGGCTCTGCCTTGGCCGTAACCGGCTCGAGCGGCGGGCGGACGCGTCGACAGATCCATCAGATTGCTGCCGAATGCGTTGCGGGAGTCGCTGTCCGGGAGGACGGTTTCGACTCTGCTGCCGCGGGCGCGTAGTTCGCCGGCCTGTGCTGCAAGATGCATGCCCCACTCCAGCGGCGCCCGTGTTCTGCCGCCAAGTGGTGACAGCACCAGCACCCGCCCGTATCCGGCTGCCAGATCGGCATTCTCGCTGGATCGTCGGTAGCCGCCGTCGATGTACCGGCTGTCGCCGATACCGTAGGGAGGGACACCGAAGCCGTTGGCACAGCTGGCGGCGACGGCGTCCGCCAAGTCGACTCCGCTGTGGCGGTCGAACACGACCGGTTCACCGGTATGGGCATCGACAGCCACGATCAGCACCGATCGCTGCGGCCAGCGCTGACTGGGCAGCCGAGCGGCGACCGTAGCGCGCCACCGCGTTTGCCCGGAGCCGTCCGACGCGGCATCCATCTCGAGCGCCGCCGCACCCAGTCTACGGCGCATGTCGGCCGCATCCTCAGCGGCGGCGATGATCTCGCTCGTCCTCCGCATATGGTCGGCCGCCGGCCCAATGGGAACGCGCCCGCCGTCGGATCCGACCGGACCAGTCCGTTGCTGGGGCGCAGCGGAAAGGATGCCGGCAAGCAGTTGGGTCGGGCTCGCGCTAGTTATCTGGGCAGCGGCCGTCGATCCGGCCGACGTCCCGATGATCAGATCGGCCTCGGTCACATCCAACCCGGCATCAAACAGGCCGGCAATGACGCCGATCAACCAAGCATTGCCTGCCGATCCGCCACCACCGAGGACCAGCGCTCGCTCACCCGCGGCGCGCACCCGCCTTGTGGCGTCGGCCTGCAGCTGATCCTGGCCGGACCTCGGCCGGCCGGGGGCCGTCGTCGAGGTGAAGTGCAGAGTTGAAAAAGGTGTTGTGTTCATGGGAGTCGCCTTTCGCGAGTTGCCTGGCGGGCGCTCCCGGTGGCGACTACCTCAGTCGCGCGATCGTGGACTGCAGCGGAGCACCCACTGCGGATACTGCGTTCATGGGACTCACCTCCTGCCGATGGATCACGATCGCCAAGACGTTAGCACGCCGGCGACGCGTTGCGCAGCCGGCATCATGCCGGTTGCCGTGTCGCTGTCGAACGCGCCGCCGACCGCTACACCCTCATCTGTGATGGGCCGGTTCAGTGTGCGGTCCAGCCGCCATCGACGGGCAGGACGGCACCGGTGAGATAGCTGGAGTCCGGGTCGGTGAGCAGCAGCGCTGCGCCGGCGAGTTCCTCGGGCGCGGCCCAGCGGCCGAGGGGCACGTCGGCGGCGAGGAAGCGCCGGACCTGCGGATCGTGGTCCATGCCGGTGTTGAGCGGGGTGCGGAACGGGCCCGGGGCGAGCGCGTTGACCGTAACCCCAGTTCCGGCGAGTTCGACTGCGAGGCTCCGGGTGAGCTGGACGACGGCGCCCTTGCTCGCCGCGTAGCCCGACCGGCCGGCGGCGCCGACCAGGCCGAGCGCGCTGGCGAGGGTCAGGATGCGGCCGTATCCGGCTGCGCGCATCGGCTTCGCTGCGGCGCGGCAGGCCAGCCAGGTTCCTACCACGTTGACCTCCAGACAGGCGCGCAGAGCCGCGACTCCGAGCTCATCAACGTTCCCGCGAGCCTGCACGCCAGCACTGGTCACGAGCACGTCGAGCCGACCCTGGTCGATGAGGACTCCTTCGACGAGACTCGCGACGGCGCGCTCGTCGGTGACATCACAGGCGCGGCCTTGCACGGTGCGCCCAGTTTCGGCAGACAGCCGGGCAGCGGCGTGCGCGCAGCGTGCAGCCGACCGGCTGGCAAGCACAACGCCGGAGCCAGCGTCGGCGAAGGCTCTGGCGATTGCCAGGCCCAGTCCCGCCGAGCCCCCGGTGACCAGCGCTACCTGCCCGGTCCGGGGCCCCTGCGGCGCCACAGGGACATCAAGATGATGATCACGATCGGGCTTATCAGCCATGGACGCATGATCCCAGAGCCGAGCCACGGCGCGAGCGACCCGGTTGGCGAGATCTAGGATGCCGCCTGACGCTCCGCCAGGCTCCCAGGAGTTAAAGTACGGGACGTTGGCTCGGTCAGATCGGGTCCCGGTCCGGTGCCGGGTCACCGAGCCACCGGTCGAACCATGCGCGGGTACGGCGGAGCAAGTCGAGCTGGTGGTTGCGCTCCCTGCTCCCGTGTCCTTCCCGCGGGTAGACGACGAACTCGTGCTCTACCCCGTATCGGTACAGCGCGCGGTGGAAGTATGTCGACTGGCCGAGCGGGACGTTCGTGTCGTCCTCGCCGTGCAGGATCAGTACCGGCGTGCGGACCTTCGAGGCATACGAGATCGGGCTGAGCTGATCGTGGCGGTGCGGGCCTGGTCCCTCCCAGCCGCAGCTGCCGCCGAAAATTGCCTCCGAGGTTCCGAAGTGGCCGGTGGCAACCAGCATTCCCCAGTCGCTGATCCCGGCGCCCATCAGCGCGGCCTTGAACCGGCCGGTCTGCCCTATCGCCCACGCGGCCATGAATCCGCCGTGGCTGTGCCCGCCGATCCCGAGCCGGTCCGGGTCCGCGACCCCGTCGGCGATCAGCAGGTCGATCCCGCTGACGATGTCGGTCCATTCCTCGAGGCCGACCCTGCCCGCGACCGCCGCCGCGAACTCATGGCCATGGCCCGAGCCGCCCCGCGGGTTGGGCAGGAAGACCGCATATCCCGCGGTCGCGAGCCACTGCCCGGGAGAGAACAAGCCGGCATAGAACTCGTCGGCGTGCCGGTCATAGGGACCGCCGTGCACCATGGTGATGAGCGGGAACGGGCCGTCCTCCCGGCTCTTGCCGACCGGCAGGATCAACAGCCCGTCCAGGTCGAGCCCGTCGCTCGCCTTGTAGGACAGGCGCTCCTGAGTTCCGCACCTGATCCGGCGCAGTTCCGGCCTGGTGTCGCTGAGCCGGACGAGCGGACCGCGGGGAGGTCCGGCATGGACGTCTTCCGGCTCGTAGGAGGTGCTGGCCAGCACGGCGACCACCTCACCCGAGCGGCTCACGGACAGCGCATCCAGGCGGCCGGCCCTGGTGGACACCCGCTGGAATCGCTGTGTGCCGGGGTCGAGCCGGTAAATCGCGGTGTCGAGCCCGTCGGCGAACAGCGCCAGCGGCGCATCGTCCGCGACCTGCACCAGGTGGGTCGGGCAGACGGTCATGCCTGCGGTCATGTTGCGATGCTCCCCTGCGGCACCGGCCGCGGGCACGGTGACGTCGAAGACCGCCAGGCCAACCAGGCTAGGAGGGGTATACGCCAGGTAGGCCAGGTGCCAGCCGCCGGCGGCGCTCCACCAGGCGGGCGAGCACGCCTCCAGCTCAACCCGGCCCAGATCCTGGACCGCTCCGGTCCCCGGATCGACCGTGTGCAGCTCGGCGGTGGAAGCGCCGGGCTCGATCTCCGGAGTAGCCCAGCTGATCACTGCCAGCGGGCCGCCGTCCGGCCGCTGGACCACCTCAACGACATGCCGGTCACCGAGTCCGTCCAGCACGCGCAGCACGCGGGTGCCGAGATCGAGCAGACGCAACCGGCTGTAGGGCACCCGCTCTCCCCACACCACAGCGTCGTCGCGCTCGGCCTGCCTGCGCTCGTCATCCTCGGTCGGCTCATCAACGGCGACCACGGCGACCACCTCGCCGTCGGCGAGCGGCCAGCAGTCGGTGATCCCGCTTCGCCAGGTGGTCAGTGCCTCGGCCTCACCACCGTCGAGTCGTATCCGGTGCAGTTGCCGGTCTGACCCGAAGAAGAGCGACGACGAGTCGGGCGCCCACCGCGGGACGCAATCCCGCGCAGTAACAGCGGTCAGCTTCCTGGGCGGTGAGCTTCCATCAGCAGCGGCGACCCACAGCCCGCTGAGCGGAGGTTCCTGCATGCTCTTCGCGGCCACCGCGTAGGCGACCCAGCGGCTGTCCGGGGAGAGCACCGGATAACAGGGCACGGCGCTGTCCACGATCAGCTCCGCAGTCAACTTCGGTGCGCCTTCACTCATGCGATGCGCCCTTCCATCGGGATGCCGCGAGCTGCCGACGGCCCGGGCGGGACTTCGCCCCGCCGCCGGGCTAACCGGGGTCCAGTCCGGTGGCGACCGGGCGGCCGGGATCGGCCAGCCAGCCGGACCAGGATCCGACATAGAGCGCGGCGGGCACGCCCGCCAGGGCGAGCGCGAGCACCTCGTGCGCCGCGGTGACGCCCGAGCCGCAGTACGCGCCGGCCGGCCGGCCGGCGATAGCGCCAAGAGCGGCGAACCGGTCGCCTAGCTCGGCAGGTGAGCGGAACCGGCCGTCGGCCGTCATGCTGCCAGTGACCGGTGCGCTCAGCGCGCCGGGAATGTGGCCGGCCACCGGGTCGATCGGCTCGGTCTCGCCCCGGTAGCGCTCTGCGGCCCTGACGTCGAGCAGGACGCCGGACCGGGCGAGCTCGGCCGCTCCATCCGCATCAAGGACGGGCATGCCGCCCGGCACGGCGGTGAAGTCACCGCCTGCTGGGGCCGGCCTCGCCGGGCCGTCAGCGGTCACCGGGCCGCCCGCCGTGGCCGGCCCGCCCGCCGTCACCGGCAGCCCGGCCGCCACCCATGCGCTGAACCCGCCGTCGAGCACGCGCACCTGATCATGGCCGAAGTAGCGGAGCGTCCACCAGGCGCGGGCGGCCGCGATCGAGTCGCCGTCGTCGTAGGCGACCACGGGCCGGCCCTCGCTCACCCCGGCTCGCCGCATTGCCGCTTGGAAGGTGGCTGAGTCCGGCAGCGGGTGCCTGCCCCCGCCGCCTGGCGGACCGGCAAGATCGCCGTCCAGGTCGACGAAGGCGGCCCCGGGCAGGTGCCCAGCCAGGTAACTTTCGGCCCCCGGCGGGCCGCCGAGTCGCCAGCGGGAGTCCAGCAGCACGGGAGCGGAATCCCCGGCAAGCTCGGCCGCCAGTCGCGCGGCGTCGACCAGCGGGCTGACCGCGGCGTTCATGCTGGGGATAACCTCTCCATTTCGGCTCAGGTAGCCCGCTGCAGCCAGTCGACGACTTCCTGGGCGTGGGCGTCAGGCGGGAAGACCGGATAGAAGGCGTGCTCGATGCGGCCGCCGTTCAGCACGAGGGTGAGCCGCTTGTAGAGCCGCTCTCCCCCGGCCGTGAACGTGGGCAGGCCGAGCCGGGCCGCCAGCACCAGGCCCGGATCGGACAGCAGCGGGTAGGGCAGCGCCAGCCGGGCCGCGAGCTCGCCCTGGTAATCGCCGTCCTGGCTGGACAGGCCGTACACCTCGGCGCCCAGCGCGGTGAGTTCCGCGTAGTGATCGCGAAAGCCCATCGACTCGGGCGTACAGCCCCTGGCGCCGGGAATCTCGTTCCATCCCTCGGGCAGCGGCACGCCCGGCTGGCCCGTCCTCGGGTAGATGTACACGACGGCCCGCGGACGGCCGGCCCGGGACAGGTCGACGGGCTCGCCGGTCGTCGCGGTCATGGTCACCGAGGGCATCTCGGTGCCGGGCAGGTGGGCCGCGGCGCCGTCGTCCTGCGGTACCGGAAGATCCTCCGGCAGCTGCTCATAGTCCGTGCGCGGCACCGTTACCCCTCTCCTGCGCCGGCCGCTCCGGGCCGGCGTCGTCATGTTTCGGCCAGGACCAGATGCGGCACCAGCTGGTCCGCCGTGGTCAGCGAGCCATGCATGCCGACTAGCGCCGACTCGTGCGGCTCGGTTCTTCCCGCCACTATGGCCCATGGCCCGGCAGGCGCGGCGATCACGTCGCCGATCCTGGCCTTCAGGCGCTCGGCAACCTCGCCGAACCAGCCTGCCCCGATCGCCTCGTCCCTGGACGCAACCCACGCCCTGGCGCCCAGGATCTCGCGCCACGCCGCGAGCACATCGGCCGCCGCCCCTGGCTCCGCGTACACGTGCCTGGCTCGCGGCTCGCCGCCCAGCAGCGCGACCCCTTCGCGCAGTTCCGGGATGGCGTCCACGTCGATCCGGTCCTGCGGCGAGACGTCCACCATGCCGTGATCGGCAGTCACGTGCAGCACCGTGCCCTGCGGCAGCGCCGAGGCCAGCTGCTCGGCCAGCTTGTCGACATGCCCTAGCTGGTAACGCCAGGCATCGGAGGTGCAGCCGCAGCTATGGCCGGTCGAGTCAAGCTTGCCGTAGTAGGCCATCACCAGCGCCCGGTCTGATTCTTTCAGCGCGGTCGCCGACTGGGCGACGAGAGCGCCGAGGCTGTCCGCGACCCGGTAATCCGCGCCGCGCATGACAGCGACGGACAGCCCAGTCCCGCGGAAGGCACCCGGCGCCACCCGGAAGGCGGCGACGCCGGCCTCGGTGGCCCGTTCAAAGATCGTGGAGCCCGGCTGCCAGCCCATCGGATCTACCCTGCGATCCCATCGCAGCGCGTTGAGCAGCCTGTCGTGCCCGGGCACCGCCACCTGGTAGCCGAACATCCCGTGCTGGCCGGGCGGCCTGCCCGTGCCCAGCGAACTCAGGCTGGTGACCGTCGTGGCGGGGAAGCCGGCTGTCAGCGGGCGCCCGGCCGTGGCGAGCTCGGAGAGGAACGGCGCCGCCGCCGGATGATCCCGCAGCAGCTCCCAGCCGAGGCCGTCCACGATCAGCAGGCAGGCCCGGCTTGCCGGGGGCAGGCCGAGCGGGTTCGGGCCGCCGACGCCGAGCGACGCGAGCAGCGACGAAGCCAGATCGGCCAGGGAAGCCTCGCCATAGCGCGGCAGGGTCGGTGCAGTCGCCGGCTGATCTGTCATCGGCGCTTAGATGCGGCTGGTGGCTTCGGACAGGGCCTGGCCGAACGCCAGGACCTCGCGCACCGCGTCCTCCCCGTCGGCCGCCTCGCTCACCCGCATCGCCAGGTCGTCCGCGGTGATCGTGCCGGTGTAGCCGTGATCTGCCTCGCAGTTCTCGTCGCCGCAGTGCGCCGGCTCTAGCTCCACGTGCGAGAGCACGTTCCAGCCGATGGTCAGCACGACCTCGGTAGGCATCGTGACGCCGGGCACGTAGGAAGCGGGATCGGGCACCACGCGGGTGACCGCCACCGACGAGATCTGGGAGAACCGGACAGCCTCGGTGCTGGTCTCGGCCTGCGGGCGGGAGTCTGCATCGTCGGGCGGGTGCTCGTCGGTGTGCGAGAAGACGAGCCGGGTGGGCGTGAGCACCAGCACCGTCATATGGCGCCGCACTTCCATCCCGGGATCGAATAGCGCGTCGTGGTGCACGACGTACGACACGACGGGCTCATGCCCGAGGGCCGCCGAGACCGCGTCGGAGACCACTCCCGGGTAGTACCCGCTTCGCTCGATCGCTGACCGCATGCCGCCAGCCGAGGCTCTGGTATCCCTCATGCCCCCATCCTGCACCGTCCCGGGGCGGAGTGCTTACACAGTGGGGGCTAGATAGCCGTCGGGGTCTGGCATCAGGGCAGATGTCACGTGCAGATACTCGGTCTCGGGC
>Ga0302324_100003911_pt1 | contig 33417 bp, 32 predicted proteins | sample Palsa_T0_1_FD_201949 | JGI IMG/M metagenome (GOLD analysis project Ga0302324, IMG submission 201949) | Peat permafrost microbial communities from Stordalen Mire near Abisko, Sweden - Palsa_T0_1 | ecosystem: Environmental > Terrestrial > Soil > Palsa > Peat permafrost | place: Sweden: Abisko...
CGGATAGGCTCTTCGCTCACCGCGAGACGAAGCTGACCACAACTACAAGAGGCAGAACGAAGGGACATACGTGGTGGGAACGGAAGTTCTTCTGTAGCCTAACGTCAAGGTTGAGCGGCTCGCGGGCGCGGGGGCCGGAGCAGAAGCCTAGTTCATGTAGATTAATCAATTCCCTCCTGACGTTCAACGAAGACGACGCCGCCTGTCCGCTTCCAGCGCAGGTTAGCGATCCACCCTGATCCCTCCAGCACGTCGCGGCATCAGGAATGCCAGCACGCCGGCGACGAGCAATAGCGCCGGAACGTCCCCCCACAGGTGCCCAACGTGCTCGGGATATACGATTGCTTGTACGGTCATGATTCCGCCGTGCACGACGCTCGACCAGACGGTAAACCAAATCAGGCTCCTATGAGCGAGCGGATCTCGCGATGCCATGAGTAGAAATACTCCCAGGGTTGCATAGATCCCAAGAATCATCTGCAGATAGAGGGACTGTCCGGCGTGATGCCATGCCCAGCCCGCCGGCCACACGATCGTGAGCGGATACACGCCCAAGAGAAATATGAGACCGACCACAATTAACGCAATACGCAAGAATTTCACGCGATCGGTAGTGTTCATAAATTAGCCCTCCCTCCTCTTTAGATGCTCAGCCTCGAGAATGGATCACGGTCCGCTCCAACGAAAGTTAGACTGCATCAACTAGAGCTAGAATCGCTTTTCCGCTCGCAACCACGACCGGATTCCCCAGAGCTTCAATCATATCCCGAGGCAGATGCGGTACGGCATCCGTCGAACCTACCATTGGGTTAGCGCCACCTGGAAAGAAGAGGACGGCATTTCCGAGACGCAGGACCCGAGCAAGCGAATCCCAAAGCCGTATATCACCGCACGGTCGGTTCACCGCAATCGCGACGGTCGCACCGGCATTGCTTGGGTGTGGCTTGAGGTGGACGTAACTCCCGTTTGCGACGTCGTACTCCAGCGCCAAGTGACTCGCGTCTGAACTCGAAATGTAAGGGGCGAAGGCAGCACGAACGTCCTCCAAGGCGATTCCAGCTGCCACTCCATGGTCGTAGAACCGAATGAAGAGGTCAAAGCTCACGATATTTTTCCGGTGCGGTCTAACGTTGAAGTCTAGCGGCACGCGGCCGCGCAGGCCGTTCCGAGGCTACTTTATCTCGATTCATCGATTCCCTCAGACGATAAACGAAGACGAAGCCGCGTGTCCGCACCAGCGAAGGTCAGGTGTCATTTGCGCTTCCAGACGGCGCCGACCGTGAGTAGCACCACAAAGCATAGGACCATTAGACCCATACCAATGAACCAAATCGCTTTGGGTGGAATGCTCATGGCTTCGAGAAAAGCGCCAACACCAAAGATACCGGTCCAGGCGAATAGCGTGAATCGTTCAGATGTGCTCAGCCGGGGGCGATCTCCCCCGGTCCTGCCGAGGCTAATCTCAATGGGAGAGATGATCGCAGACGAGCCACACTGACTGCACTTAGCAGTGCCCGCGACGTTGGCGGCGCCACAAACGGTGCATTTCCAGTTGTATTCAATCGCCATGATACCTAACGTCAAAGTTGGGCGGCGCGCGGCCGCCCGAGCACAAACGACGCTACTTTATCCCGACCCATCGACTCCCTCCGACGATCACCGAAGACGCCGCCGTTCGCGAGCCGTCGCCGCAATACGGCTCGCGATCCGGGCTGACCGCCGCTGCGACCGGCGCGTTGCGATTACGGCAGTTTTCGGCCGCCGATGAACCGATAGCCTGCCTCGTCCAGAGCGGATCGAACGCTCGCTATCTCGGTATCGCCGACGGTCGCAACGGTGCGTATGTCGTAGATGGACCCAGGCTGGACCCGGAGCTCGTCTTTGACGAAGGAAACCGCCTCCTTGCATGGGACTGCGCTGCCTTGCGGCTCTTTGTCGAGGGCTACGACGCAGGCGTGCCGATTGCCATCGAGCGTAATGATCACATTCGGCCGCTCGGCGATTTTTGGCGGCGTACCGGAGGATGCGCCGCAACTGGCGACCAGCATGGGGGCGAAGCAGGAAAGGAGTGTGGCGCGAAACGACGCCGCGCCCTTCCGGAAAATTGCTCCCTTCACAAGATTCGGCGGGGGCGGCCGGTATGCCGGCTTCGCGTTAGTAGTCCGCGCGTTAGTGGTCCGTGATGACATCGGGTGCATCCATAAAACGAATTCTTCAAATTAGCCTGTGTCGACCGCCGGAGTAAATACCGCTCGTCCGCGGCGGAGCCGCCGCGCCACTCTGGGCAGACCACTCTCTTCGCTCGAGACGGAGCAGGGAAGCCGACGCGTCGCCGGCCCCCCCTCTACCCATAGATTTAGGGACTGAGTTCTTCGTAAAGGCTATCGGAAGCGATCTTGCGAATCGCCTCGATGCGCTTCATGGTTGCGCCCAGAGCCGAGTTGGGCTTCATCACGGCCTCTTCGATCTTGGCAAGCGTCCCAATATCCGGTACCTCCACCGTTACGATGATGGTGCCGGTGTCGGGACCTGCGTAGGTAGCACGCCAAACGCGCAGCGTGACCGGCAAACCCTCTTTCTTGAACTCGCCTTGCAAGGTGTCGACCTCGTGACGGTATGTCTTGATATCGGACGTCTGTATTGCAATCACTCGTAGAACCGTCGACGCAGGCAATGCGGCAGCGGACACCAGCGCGAGACCCATGGCGGCGAGAACGGACAGGATAAATTTCCCCACGATCTAATCCCCTGTGGTTGACGAGCGCGTGATGCGCCCGGACCTGCGCAGCGTAGCAGCGGCCTGCTCGCGCCGTCTCGCCCCCGGGTGCAGGAAATCCGCTGAATTTGCGTTGATACTGTGTTTATGTACAGTATCGACATGCGCGATCCAAAAGTCGAAAAGCTGTCCGACGGATTCGGTCAGTATCTGATTGTCCTCAAGTGCTCCTGCGGCCACATCCGCCGCTGCAATCCCAGCGCCCTTGCGGCGTTCGCCGGGTGGGATGCGAGGCTGGACGATGTCGTACGGCGCTTGCGGTGTACGAAATGCCATCAAAAGAATTGCACGGCTCGCACGGTGCCGCACCAGAAGCCCAGGGGCTGGCGGGACGAGCGCTAGTTTGTCATTCGACTGGTTGGTCACTTTCTGGGCTGCGATGGCTGAGCTTCGGACAGGATATCGATCAGTGGAAAGGACAGTTGGTGTCGCGGTTGGACACATCGAATTGAACCGGCTTGTCGGCACGCGGAATGAGCGCGATCGCAGCGTAATGTCCAGCAACCGCTTGCGGCGGGCAGTTTGTTGGGCTGGTCACCGTGACGTGCACTCGGATGACATTGCCGACATCGGTGATCGAATCAAATGACACGACGACCGGGCCGTGCTCTTTGTAGCCGGCGCTGGCGACAAGCGCGGTATAGCGCTCGAAATCGATGGGCGGCAAAGGCTCGGCGACTGCAGTCAGATTGTTTGCCCAAACGTCCCACTGTTGCGCGGATCGAATGACGAAATTCGCATGACCGTCCGGCAAACCTAGCGTGGGCGGCAACGCGAGCACTTGGAAAGGGATTTTGTCGTCCTGCGCAGCTGCGGTCGCCGCGAGCGTAGATAGGAGCAGTATTGTCGCTAGCGATCGGAACATCTCAGTCCTGGATGGGTTTGCACTCGTTCTTTTGGCCACGCACAATGAGATGATCGCACGAATGCCCAACGATCACTCAGTGCCCACCCTCATCCTGCTGCCCGGCCTCGACGGCACCGGGATATTGTTTGGCCAGTTCGTGGAGGCGATCGGCTCGAACGCCGACACACGGGTAATCGCCTACCCGGTGGATCAACCGTTGGGGTATGCGGAGCTCGAAGCATTCGTCAGGGAGGCGTTGCCCCGGGACCGGCCATATGTGGTGCTCGGCGAATCCTTTTCGGGACCGATTGCGATTCGATTGGCGGCGGATCCGCCGGCGGGCCTTGCGGGTGTCGTTCTCTGCGTGACCTTTGCCAAGAACCCTTATCCGCTGCTCGCGTGGGCGGGACCGTGGGTAGCCGGTCTGCCGGTGATGGCGCTGCCGACTTGGATGAGGGCGCCTTTCATCTGGGGGACGTCGACGACGGCGCGGGATCGGCTGGAGAGTCAGCTCGCGAGGGCGGCAGTGGGCGAGGCGGTGTTGCGACATCGCGTCGCAGCCGTCCTTGCGGTCGATGAGACGAACTCGCTGGCGTCTGTGCGGATACCGGTGATGGTGCTGCAGGCGAGCGACGATCGGGTGGTCCCCCGGGCAGCGGCGGAGCACATCGTGCGTACTCTGCCGGCGGCGGAACGTCTCGAGATCCGGGGACCGCACATGTTGCTCCAGATCCGGGCGGCGGAATGCGCCGCGGCGGTCGGGCGGTTTATGCAGGGATTGTAGGCGTGCAGGCGTTAGACTCCGTGGACTTCAATCCAGGAGATGGGTTTATCTGTGTGTAGGCTGGTTGCGTCTTTCTTGCTGGCGCTCTCGTTGGTGCTGTCCTGCGAGCCTTCTTACTGTGCTGATGCCGGGCCGCTGGTCATCTCGGTGCCGCCGGGATTCGAGGGCCCGACCCGGGAGGACGCGAACGGGGGCGTGACGATCGCGTGGATCGAGCGCCAGCCGGCCCCTGGCGGCGGCACTTTGCTGCAGGTCTCTGCAATCGACGTGGGGTCATCGCTCGATGGAATCACTCACGCTCAGCAGGTAGAGGGCGCGAGCCATTATCTCCTCGAGTTCGTCCGCGGCATCGGGCACTCGCTCGAGAATTTCGAATTCGGTGAGTTCGAGCAGGTGTCGCTCGCGGGGCTGCCGGCCGCGCGGGTGCGATGGACTGCAACCACTTCAGGCCGCGCGGCAATCGGCGTCATCTATTGTGTGCTGGTCGGTCACTCCGTCGTCAGCCTGCAGACCCGGGATACGGGGACCGCGATCACGCCGGCAATGTACAGCGCGATGGGCGCGATCGAGGGCGTTCGTGTTCGTTGAGGCTCGCGGGGAAACCTTGATATGTCAGGCAACGCGAAATAGAGACTTGGCGAAGCTTTTCGTTAATGCGCTCGGGAGGGGTCGATGATCTGGTTAGACCGTCTGTCGCTTCGCAAACCCGCAGCGCGAGAGTTTTGGCGTACTACGGAACTGGCAGCGGCATCGCGTTCGTTCCTTCTAATGGCAGCGGCTGTGGCGCTGCTGGTCGCGTCATTATCGGCGTCATCTCGAGAAACGAAACTCGGGTCGATCGGCTTCGAGCTTCCGAAGGATTGGAAGGTCCAGATGGATGGAACGGAGCGCCTGACCGCGTCCCCTACAAACACGCCGGACGCGCCCCCGCTCGTCATGGCGGAGTTCTGCGTCACCAACTCCGACGGGCTCTGTCCCCCCGCCGAAGCTCCGAACGCTGCCAAGACAGGCTGCGTCGAACCGCAACTGAACACCAAGCAATGGCCTCACGGGGTCGTTGAAAAGCGTTGGATATGTCCCCGAGTCGCCTCCGCCGCAGGTGTCTTTAACCTTGCTGTAGGCCATTTCACGGCACCCGCCTGGACCCTTCGCGTTGTGTATATCTTCACCGACAAGGACAAGCCGCCCAACAAGTTTCTCGATGATCTGGCCAAGACGCTCCGAAAGGACTGACCGGTCCGGCCGCGCCATACGGCCGAGCAAATCCTGGGCGTCAAGGATCCGGACGCGGCGCCGATCGTGCGCGAGCCGGCTTTGCAATGACTTCGGACCTGTTAGCCGCCGCGGTATTATTGATGTCCTGTGCGATAGCTGCCGCGTAGCGGCGAGATGCGACGAGCCGTTACATCGACGAGGATGTTGAACAGTAGGTGAAGGAGATACTCCCATGGCAATCAGCAGACGTACTTTTTCGGCCGCCCTCGTTGCGGGAGCCGCCGCTTCGTTGACATCGACCCGCGGGATCTCCGCTACCACTGCTCCAACCAAGGCGCGCAACGTCGTCCTCGTGCACGGGCTCTTCGCCGACGGATCGTGCTGGTCCGAGGTGATCGCACGATTGCAGGCCAAGGGGATCAACGCCACGTCCGTGCAAAATCCTCTGACTACGCTGCCCGAAGCGGTTGCCTCGGCGGAGCGAGTGCTGGCACGGCAGGACGGCCCCACCGTACTGGTCGGACATTCCTTCTCCGGAATGATCGTCACTGAAGCAGGTGTGCATCCGAATGTTTCGGCACTCGTCTATGTGGCGGCACGAGCGCCGGACGCGGGCGAGGATTACACGGCCTTGGCCAAGAAATTTCCCACCCCGCCGGCCTCCGCCGGCATCATTTTCGACGGCGATGAAGGGCGCCTCGGTGAAGAGGCGTTCTTGCGGGATTTTGCGGGCGACTTACCGGAAGCAAAGGCCAAGGTGCTCTATGCGGTCCAGGAACCCTTCCAGAAGGCTCTACTGACAGGCAGAACCACTCAGGCGGCCTGGCGGTCGAAGCCGAGCTTCTATGCCGTCTCGACCGAGGATCGCACCATCAATCCGGATCTTGAACGCTTCATGGCCAAACGCATGGGCGCCAAGACCATCGAAGTGAAGGCAAGTCACCTTTCACTGATCTCCCATCCAGAGGAAATCACCGCGCTGATTCTGGAAGCCGCGCAGGGAACTTAGCGCGCAGCCTGCGCCTGGCCGTGACGAAAACGATCGATGCACAGCTTGGGGATGATCAATCCGAATGCCATCGCCAGCATGACGACGAAGGCGGTCGCCCCATCGACGATCACATCCTGCAACAAGCCTGTCGGCGCTTTGGCGCCGAGTGCGATCAGGGCCAGGAGACCGCCGCCCATCCGGAAGAGGAAAACTCCCGGAATGAGAGACACGACCGAGGCAAAGGCGATGCCGGCGAAGGGCAGCCGCAGTCGCTCCGCGATCGGCGTGAGCATCAGGCTGACGATGAGGCACGCGACGAACGCGCCCACCTCTATCCTCAAACCGGCAGCCGCGACAACGAACCAGCGCGCCGCATGCGCGAGCATTCCGATCAGCACGGGGATTGGCAGCATCCGCCAAGGCATGGAGAAGAAGGTTCCGTAGGCCGCCACGGCCACACCGGCGGCAATGACGTCGTAAAGCAATGGTACCGCGGTGGCCCCTGCCGACGCCGGCAAACCAATGGCGCCGACCGCAAGACCTAGAAGCAGCCCTGCACAGATCATCAGGACGATCACGCTTGCGTAAGTGATCCGCGCCACGCCCAGCGAGATCTCGGTGCGCGCCAGGTCGAGCGCGCCATTCAGAAAATGCGGGCCCGGTACCAGCACCATGCAGGGGCACACTGCGACCAGTTGCTGCGCAGCGCCCAGGTGCATATCAACGACGACCGCACCGACAATTCCTGCGATCAGCGCGGCTGCGAATGTCGGCAGTAACGGGCTGCCGCTGACCCGCAGCAGCCAGCGGCGCACCCCTGCGCCGAGCATGGCACTCAGGGCGATCAGGGCGAGGCTGAAGAGCTGCAAAACTCCGAAAATCACTCCGAGCGCCGCCGCCCCGGCGCCCGTCATCAGGATGAGGCGCAATGCCGACAATGGCGGCGAGTGTCGAATGTCCCGCAGCATCGCCGGCGCAGCGCCCGCCTCGATCCCGCGCGTAATGAACCTGTCGACCATTTTCATGGTCGCCGACACCTTTCCCATATCGACATTCGTCGGCGCGACCGCGGCGATGCCATCACGCGGTACACCGCGATCCCAGAGGCGCACCGTGAGCTCGCCCCAACGCGCAAAGACATCGGCGCGAACGTGGAGTGCGGTGCCCATCTGTCGGACGGCTGTTGCCGTGCGCTGGGTCGTCTGACCGTTCAGAAAGAGCAACTCGCCCGTCTCTAGCAATAGATTCAGCGTAGGCTCTACCGCGGCCTCGGCAGCTTGGGCGGCATCTGCCGCCGGAACGACTCGTTCTGCCGCGCGTTCGTGGCTCATCACTTCTCCGGCACGGACACCCCGGCGACCCGCGTGCCAGGCGTGTTTATTCTTGGCCCGCATTCTACACCCAAGATTTCCGTTCTCGAGCGCGGCTTCCCCTGGAGCACCTCCACTCGTAGGCCAACACTGACAGTGAGAGAAGGCCGGCGAGCCCAATCCTATGTAAAGCCAAAGTGGAGACCTGCCTCACAATTAGGAGATCATCGTAAGGCACTACCTTCCGCATGCGGCATAAGTAGAGCAAACGGCTTGTTTCAAAGCACTTTCGATGCATATTACTTAATGAGCCGATGCGAATCTTTTCGTTCGGTGAGATCTAGATGGAGGAGAATTGCAGACATGAAGTCAATTATCTTCGTCTTGTTGATGCACGCTCATAGCGGCGATACCTCTGCTGTGGGCGCATTCGAGAGCATCGAGCAGTGCCGAGCGGCGCAGGCGACCGCTGGCCAGAATCAGGCTGCTGATTACTCGTGCGAGTCAGTACCTGTCGCCGGCGAGTGGAGCCGCAAGAATGCGCGCTATGTGCAGCCTTCAACCTTCCGTGTCGAGGGCGACACTAGCGCAGGGAACAATTAGGCGCGTGCAAAAATCGAGCGTAGAAACAAGCGTAGAAACACCGGTGACGGGGTTGCCCGAAGCACGGAAACGGCCCCACGCATTCGGATCGCCGTCCATTGCGGAATTCCACGCCGCAATCGCGAGACATCGCGCCTCGAGCACGAAGTCTAAAACGCGAAACCCGCGGACAAAGAAATAGCGGCGACGCAGATAGCCGAACCCGTCGCTCAATCGGCGACCCAATATCAATTGTGGTTTTTATGCCGCCATGGTAAGTGATAGCGCTCCATGTACATACCCGCACAATTCAAGAGTGATGACGTTGCCGTGGCCATCGAGCTGATGCGCCGGCATTCCTTCGCGACTCTCATCTGCAACGACGACGACGGGCAGCCGTTCGTGACGTACCTGCCCTTGCATGTGGACGTGGGTGAACGCGACGGGAAACCTTGGCCCTCTTTGCTGGGTCACGTAGCGCGGGCCAATCCCCACTCGAAGTATCTGGAGAGCCGCGGGACCGCTCTCGTGAGCTATCTCGGACCGCATGCGTACATGTCGCCCACGGTCTATCCCGACATCATGCGGGTACCGACTTGGAACTATCTGGCGGTACAGTGCCGGGTACGCGTGCGGCTGCTCCGCGAACGCGCCGAGATGGAGCAGATGCTGGACAAGCTGATCGGGGACAACGAGCCCTCCTATCTTGCGCAATGGCGCTCGCTGAGCGAGGACTATCGCTCGAAGATGACGGCGATGATCGTCGGATTCGAGCTGGAGATTACCGAGTTGCAGTGCAAGTTGAAGCTCAACCAGCATCGGCCCGAATCGCATGCCGCATTGCGCCGGACCTTCGTCGCCGGGAGCGAGGCCGAACGCGAACTGTTGGGCTGGATGGATCGCTTGAAGATGTAACTATTCCGCCGGAACCGCTCTTACTCCGGCAACGTCTCTCCGGAACCGCCCATCTCAGCCGGCATGTCCTTGAACTTGGGCTTGCCGTCTTTGATTGGAAGCACGGTTTCCTGATAGTGGACGTGAACGCCGGGCTCGAACTTCAGCTTCGGCAGCATAGCGGCGTAGATATCGACCAGACCGAATCCCGGATGGTCGGTGAACAAATGGCCGCCGCACTTCGTGCACCATTTGCGGCTGCTGCCCGGTGTCTTGTTGAACGTGCCGATACTCGAGGCGCCTTTCGTCACCTCGAGTGATTCAGGCTTCCAAAGCGTGAACGCGTTGACCGGTCCAGCGGACCAGGTCCGGCACGACGAGCAATGACAGTACCCTTGCGCCTCGGGCGCACCCATCACCGTGAAGCGAACTTCTCCGCAAAAGCAGCCTGTCTCGTGATTCATGACATCTCCGTTCGTGCGAGCCCGCACGCGTTTATACCGCTCACCACCGGGTTCGAAGCATGATCTGCCGAAGCTTCGCGGCTATCGTATAGCAGGCAGACACGACCCCGCCATAGGCCGCCACCACGGAACGGCCTGTCGCCGGGCCCGTGATTCCTTGCGCGCAGCAATTACCAGATGAGTAATTGAACCGGCACCCTTGCTACCCCTGTCCGGTCCGAAGCATGATGAGTAGATCCAGGGGTTCTGGTTCCGCGACTCCAAGTATTGTCAGGATCGCGTGCGCTTGGCCGCGATGATGGGTCTGATGGTTGAATAAGTGAGCGAGGATTTCGCGGAGAGGCTGCCTTTGTGGGGTACCATTCAGCGTCCGGTATTCCCACCCCCTCTCGAATGCCGCCTCATCAAACTCGCCCACGACGTTGACGATCCGGTCGTCTTCCGTCTCCCGCGCCGCGCGCAAAGACTTCAGATCATCGTATACGATCGCATCGAGGCTGCTCGAGTGATCTGCGGACCCTGTTATCCGACTCATCCAGATTCGATCAGCGACTAGAATGTGATTCAGCGTACCGTGAAGACTGCCGAAATAGGCCCCTACATTCTTGCGATACGCCTCATCCGGCAACGCGCTCGCCATGCCATAGAGCCTGGCATTGGCCCACTTGTTATATTTCGCAAGGCTCGCAAAATGCGCATTCATTGAGAGCCCTCACGCTGCCGTCGCCTTCGATCATCAATGCTACGATATCCTCGTTCAATCGACCATGCCGCGTGAAAAACAAGTATCAACCTCCTATCCGGAAATAAACTCGCAGGACGGCGCAACAAGCTGGAGTTGGGCGGCGAACCTCAAGCCCGGTGATCGCATTCATTTCACCGTTCTCGAGGACGGCACGATCATCGTGCGTGTGAAGAACAGAAGCATTGGAGATATTTCGTTCAAGCCCCCGCGTGCCAAGCAGGTGTCGATCGCGCAGATGAATCGGTAGCCCTAAGAGTCGGCATCGATACGCAGGGTGCTCATCGGACGCTCGCGGTGCGCGGATACAGCCGCGGCCGCCAAACCGCCAGTACGATGTTCGCAAGAGCGAGCGCTGCCAGAATCCAGAGTCCGCCCCATTCGGTACGCAGAACCTGTGCCAGCTGCGCCGGGTCGCCGCGCTCCGAGGCCGCGAGGGCGGAAAGCTCGGCCGCGTGCCGCGCACTCGACCCGACGGTGAGCAAGGTGCCCTCGAAAGTGCCGATGCCGAGCAAGGCCTTCACCCACGCCCAAGCTGCGTTCATGTAGGCTTCGTTGGCGGCGATTGCGAGTAGTCCGCTGATGAGCACGATCGCGAGCGAGGGAACCAGCACCCAGTTCGAAATAGAGGAGATCCCCTGCATCACGGCGGCAAAGGCAACCGGCGAGCTTGTCGGCGCGGTGGCGAGCAGCACGATGCAGGCGCCGAATGAACCTAGGGTGCCGATCGCACCCACCTCGTGGAGCAACTTGAGTGATCTTCCGAGCATGTTTCTACTCATCAGAAATTTCTCGACGGGCTTCAGCGATTCGGCGGGCGCTTCGGATGCGCAGCGAGGTGCCGCCAACCGTCAGGTGCCCGGTCGAGGAGTCCCAATATTTCTCGCCGAGATCGGCACGTGTTCGATCGGGCGTTCGCGCCCAGATCCCCGCCGCGATGATCGTCGCTGTTAGTATGGCGCCAAGGATGAGGAGCACGGGTTTCACCACTCGCCGCAGATCTTACCGGACTTGCGCGCCGGTCGCCGATCCCGCGGATTTGCGTGCATGAGATCCTCGGGTTCTATCGGTGAAGTGAAACCCTCGGCGCATCCTCGCCGAGTCTTCTTGCTCGGGGCAACAGGTACCATCGGTCGTGCGACCTTGCGAGCGCTCATGCGACGGGGGCACGAGGTGGTTTGCTTCGGCCGCCGGGCGACAGGGGTTGACCGCAGACTCGGGTTGAACGAGAGCGAGGAGCAACTCGCCGGCGCCGCGGTCCGGTTCGGCGACGTCACAAATGTGGGCTCGCTCGCGAACGAGGGGTTCCGGGGGGAGCGCTTCGACGCTCTCGTGTCTTGTATGGCCTCGCGCACCGGTGCGCCGAAGGACGCCTGGGCCGTCGATTATCAAGCCCATGTGAACGCTCTCTTGGCAGCGCAGGACGCTCGAGTTGAGCACTTCGTTCTTCTGTCCGCCATGTGCGTCCAGAAGCCCCTTCTCGCGTTCCAGCAGGCCAAACTCGCATTCGAGAAGCGTTTAATCGAATCCGGTATGGCCTACACCATCGTACGTCCGACAGCGTTCTTCAAGTCTTTATCGGGCCAAGTCGAGCGGGTTAAGCGGGGAAAGCCGTTTCTCGTGTTCGGAGACGGTCGACTGACGGCCTGCAAACCGATCAGCGACGGCGATCTTGCCGAGTACCTCGTCGATTGCCTGGAGGATGAAGGCCGCCGGAACCGCATCCTGCCCATTGGGGGCCCCGGCGCTGCCGTCACGCCGCGCGAGCAGGGCGAGCATCTGTTTGCGCTGCTCGGGCGCACACCACGGTTTCGCGAGGTGCCGATCGCGGTGCTCGACGGCGCCATCGGCTTGCTGGGGGTGCTGGGGCGCGTGGTGCCCGTACTCGCGGACAAGGCGGAACTCGCCCGCATCGGGCGCTACTATGCCACTCAATCGATGCTGGTTCTGAATCCGCAGACGGACCGCTACGACGCGGCGGCCACACCTTCGACCGGAACCGAGACGCTGCTCGACTTCTACACGCATCTCGTGAACGGCGCGCCGATACCTGAGCGCGGTGATCATGCGGTGTTCTGAAAATATTCCTCAGGCCAGAGCGGACGGCATGTGCCCGTGTCTAAACGGTGACCGTGCCGCAAAGAAGGATCTGGGGAAAGGCCGAACGGACCCCAAGTCACGGAAATGACTCGCCTCAGCCGATCCATTCGTGGCATCGCCTCTGGCGAGTGCAAATGCGGGTTGCTGGGTGCGGCCGTCCTCGTTGCCCCAAATGCGACTATACTCGCGGCCGTGTAAACCGGTGAGCTGGATGGAGGCCAGGCGGTTGGCCTGTGGTCGTCGACAATCGGGCAAATCCAGACCTTCGAGAAATCCCCGAGAAGCGGCCATCAAGGTTTATTCTTCAGCGTAGAGGCACGCCGCTACTTGTATTCAAGATTTGCAACCGCTTCCGCCTTGTGGTCGATCTCCCATTCTGAGTAAGGATCTGACGGGCAAGGATGCAAATGTTGGGGCAACGAGCTGCATACGTCTTGAAGCACCCCGGCATATTTGCCATTCAGGTGCTAAAGAGTTTTCGCGCAAATCAGGGGTTGCTACTGGCAGGTGCGGTGGCTTACTACGCGCTGCTGTCGATCGTACCATTGTTGATCCTCACGGTGATTGCGCTATCGCACCTCATCGATCAGACCGAATTGCTTCAAACCCTCGGGCGCTACCTGGAGTGGTTAGTTCCTGGACAGTCTGGGGTTATCATCGGGGAACTCAGGAACTTTATCGATCATCGGGAAGTGCTGGGGTGGGTGCTGTTGGTGCAGATGCTGTTTTTCAGCTCCCTCGCATTCACGGTGCTCGAGAATGCGATGTCGGTGATCCATCATCATCGCGTCACGATTCACCGGCGCCACTTTCTCGTCTCGGCGGTGATTCCGTACTGCGGCATTCTTTCCCTCGGGTTCGGACTGCTGCTCGTGACCCTTGTCGCCGGGAGCCTAAAGGCCATGGGACAGGCAGAGGTCGAATTCCTGGGACGCAACTGGTCGCTTGGCGGCGTTTCGGGCATGCTGCTGTACCTGCTTGGCGTGGCCGGCGAGATCTTCATCCTCACCTCCATCTACATGGTGATGCCGGTGGGACGCCCGTCGCTTCGGCACGCGCTCCTTGGCGCCGTCGCAGCCACAATACTGTGGGAATTGACGCGCCGTATACTTGTTTGGTATTTCGCCACCCTTTCTCAGATTGGCAGGGTCTACGGATCGCTGACGACGGCCATCGTCGTTTTGCTGAGTCTTGAACTTGCTTCTACCTTGCTTATGTTCGGCGCCCAGGTGATTGCGGAGTACGAGCGGATCGGGAGAGCCCCCTCGCCGGCACCTCCGGAACAGATACGGCTTTAATTGAGGCTGGTGGTTTCCGAGATTGCGGTCAAGGCTATCCGGTTTGTCGTGGACGGCGGCGCCTTCTAGAGCATGATCAGCGCCGCGAGCGCGGCAAAGCTCAAGCTCCCGACTCATTCCCACCGGCGGCTGTCATCATTGTAGATCGCTCATATCGTCACCGGTGGCGTGCGCCTGCTCCCGCGCTGGAGATCCTCCGTATCGCTATGAATTGACACGCGGCGCCGTACGATGATGTAACCCTCCCGTTCGAATACCGCGAGACCCGTGGTGAGCGCGCTCTTCATAAAGGGATATTCCGCGGCCTTTTCGGTGCCGGCGAGTCCCAGCCAATGATTACGGTCGCGTTTGGCCTCGTAGAGGGCGATGTCGGCGATGCTCAGGGTCTCTTCCCAGTTGAGCATTCGCGGATGTCCGGGAATGAACGGATACTGCGCAAAACCGATGGAGCAGCTGGTACGAACGGTCTGGCCGCCGGGTATCCGATATAGCTGCTTCGCGACCGCTGAGCGGATGCTTTCGGCGAGGGCACTGGCGTTGTCGAGATCGGCGTCGGGAAACATCACGACGAATTCATCACCGCCCCAGCGCACGATGAGATCCGAAGCGCGGCACATGCGGCGCAGGATCGCCGCGATCTCAAGGAGCACCGCGTCACCGGCATCGTGGCCGTACTTGTCGTTGATGGGTTTCAGATCATCGAGATCGACGACCATCAAGACGAAACGCGCCGCCCGCTCGGAGTCCGTGAGTGCGGCCATGGCGTCGTGCAGCGATCGCCGGTTGCCGAGCCCCGTCAAGAGGTCGGACAGGCTCGCTTCTTGCAGCCGCTTGTTCACCGTTTGCATGTCGCGGTTGCGTTCCGCGAGCTCGGCCGTCCGCTCCAGAACCTCCCGTTCGAGACGACGAGCGTACAGCGCCTCGCGCTCGCGCCGTTTGCGGTAGGCGAGCCAGATGAAGCCGGCGACGATGAGCAGCGCGACGGCGTATAGCGCTTTCGCTGCGGGCGTCGTCCAGGGCGGAGCGGCGACGTGAATGTGCAGCGACAGCGGTGACTCGTTCCACCGCCCCTCGCTGTTCGCCGCCCTCACGTGAAACACATAGTCGCCGCCGGCTAGATCGGTGTAGCTCGCCTGGCGCGCGTCACCGGTGTACACCCAGTCCTTGTCGTAACCGGCGAGCTGGTAGGCATAGCGATCCTCCCCAGGCCCCGCGAAATCGAGCGCAGCGAAACGCAGAGAGATGACCGAGTCCCGGTGATCGAGATTCAGGTCGCGAAGAGATTCCGGAGACGGGATGTGCTGGTTCAGCTTCACGACGTCCGTCAGGACGATCTGCGGCGGGGTGTCGCTGATCGGCAACCGTTCCGGCCGAAACGCGTTGTAGCCGTTAGCGCCGCCGAAATACAGAGTGCCGTCGGGCGCGCGATAGTGCGCACCGAAATTGAACTCATCGCCCTGCAAGCCATGAACGCGATGGAAAGTCCGGACCGTGCGACCCGTCGGCTCGACGATGGCCAAGCCGCGGTTCGTGCTCACCCAAAGGTTGCCGGCCGAATCGGCTTCGATTCCGTAGACTGTGCTGTCGGGCAGTCCCTCGTTCTCGGAGAGATTCTGGAAACGCAAGCCGCTCTTGCTGAACGGTGCGCCGACGATCCGGTCGAGCCCGCCGCCGCGCGTCCCGACCCAGACGTGCCCGGCGGCATCGACATGCACCGCATAGACGGTATCCCCGCTCACGGAGTTCGGGTTGTTCGCGTCGTGCTTGAAATGCGCGAAGCGGCCGGAGGCCGGATCGAGCACGTTGAGGCCCCCGCCATCGGTGCCGATCCACAAGAGACCGTCCCGATCCTCCGCGAGCGCCGTGGCGCGATCCGCGGAAAGATCCGACTCGGCGTCGCGCCCATGCGGATAGCGCACCACGCGATCGCTACCCGGATCGATGCGCGCCAAACCGCCGCCGTAAGTGCCGATCCAGAGACGGTCCTGCGCATCCCGGAGCAGGCTCATGACGCCACCCGCGGGCAAGCTCGTCGCGTCCCCGGCGATGGAGTCGAAATGTCGAACCTCGCCCCGTGCCGGATCCAAACGATCGAGGCCGTGGAACATCGTGCCGAGCCAGATACGGCCCCGCTCATCGCTCGCGAGCGCCATGACGTTATCGTCACGCAAGACGAATGGAGGTTTCGCGCCGGTCCAGTAGCGAGTCTCGCGACCGGTCGCGGCGTCGATCGCCGAAACGCCGCCGCCGAACGAGCCGATCCACAACGTGTGCGCAGGGTCGGTCGTGAACGATGTGACCCCATCGCCGGCGTTTGCGAGCCGATGTAGACCGAAGGACCACGAACTCGGGTTCCAGCGTGCGACCCCGCCGGTCTTCGTGCCGACCCACAGTAGACCGCTTCGGTCCTCATACAACGTCGCGACGTTGTTGTCCGGCAGGCTCGCCGAGTTGGTCGGATCGCGAGTGAACAACTCCGCTTGATCGGTGCGCCGATCGAGGAGCGCGAGTCCGGTCGACATGCCGATCCACAGCCGCCGGCTCCGATCCTCGAGCAGGGCATTGACGCGACCGTCGGGCAGGGAGTGCGGCGCATCGTCCGAATGTCGCAGCAGCCGTACCGTGCCTTTGGCGGGGTCGATCTCGACCACACCCATGTCCAGTCCCACCCAGACCTTCCCCTCGCTGTCGACGCAAAGCGCGTTCACCTTGACACCCTCGGCGGCTGGCACGCCGGCCAAACTCATGCGGTCGGCGAAATGCTCGATGTGGCCTGACCTCGGATCGAGCGCGTCGAGCCCGCTGTTACCGCCGATCCAGATCTCTCCCGAGGCCGACTCGGCAATCGCGAAAACGGAGTCATCGCTCAGCGATTCCGCATCGCCGGCGCGGTGACGATATTCCGTCGTCTCTCCCTGCTCGAGATCAACGCGATCGACGCCGCCGTCGCGTGTTGCGAGCCACAAGGCATTTTGGCGATCCACATACAAAGCGCGAATGCGGGCACCGCCGTCGACCAGCGGTATACCGTTGGCAGAGAGCGGCGCGTGAAACGATCCGTCGGCTTTGTTCCGCCAGACGACGCCGCTGCCGACGCTGCCGATCCACAATCGCCCCGTGTGGTCGCTCGCCATCGCTGAGATCCAGCCGGCAGGCAAAGATCCAGGTACTCCGCGTTGGTGGAAAAAGTGGCGCAGCTCATACCCGTCGTAGCGATCCATCCCGTCTTCGGTGCCGAACCACATGAATCCGTCGGCGTCCTGGACGATGGCGCGGACCGCGCCGTGGGAGAGCCCTTGATCGGCACCGAGCCGCGTGAACAACATGTCGGGTGGGGACGCGCGCGTTGCCGCGGCCGCCCCCATTGCAAAAAGTAATATGGCCGCAAAAATGCGCGCCCCCGCTCGGCTGTCATTCCGCAGGAACGCGACAGGAACCAGGGTGTGAACGGAAAGATTGATCAGCGATCGCAAGCCTCGTCCTCAAGCGCAAGTGAGCGCACGCAATGCGAGTTCCATGCTAGTCATTTCAGCCCTGAATACGTTGGCGGAACGTGAGATTCGCAACCGGCGTCACAGTCGAGTTCGTTCGGTTCTTAACAGAGGCGTTATGCGACGTGCGTCACGCTTCGCGGGCGCTCCGGCGCGAGCCTCAGCGCGTCTGCCGCTCGGGGCATCGCGGTCAAATGAGCTCAGATCGGTGCGCGGCCGCCTCGATCGGCTGCGGAGACAACATGCTGCGAAGACAACATATGGCGACGTCCAGATTTCGCATTTTCTCGATATTCCTGCTCGGTTTGCTCGGCGTATCGTATGCCGTCGGCTCTCCTCGCACGGCCGACGCCGCCCGGCCCTACATCGTCGAGGCGCGGCAGTGCGCCGGCGGGGCGCTCTGCGCCGCGCGCGCGGTGCGTGCGGCCGGGGGCGCGGTCATTATGGAATTGCCGATCATCAACGGGGTCGCCGCGCGACTCTCGGACGCGGAAATCGCGCGCTTGCGGCGCGCCCGCGGGATCGATATTTTCGCTGACTCATCGATCGCGACGCAGAGTTCGTCCACACCGCTCAGCCCGACGACACCCGACATTTATCAGCGCGCCATGGCCGGCGTGAACGATCTCGCTGCGCTCGGCTACAACGGGACCGGCGTGACAATCGCCATAGTCGACAGCGGTATCCTGCAGGCGACCGGACACAGCTATCTAGCCGACGACATGAACGGCGCCAACCGCCTGGTTGCGCAATACGACGCGATCGAGAACGTGCTCGTCGACGCCAACCATCCCTGCCCCTCATTCCCCTGCGTCAACGACGACTGGGGTCACGGCTCGCACGTCACCGGATTGATCGCGAGCTCAAACACGAGCGACAGCTATCTAAACGGTCAACCGCAGGGCATCGCGCCGATGGCTCGCCTGATCAACGTCAAGGCATTCGACGGCAGCGGCACCGGCAGCTATACGACCGTCCTCACCGCGCTCAATTGGTTGCTCGCGAACCGAACCACCTACGGCCGGATTGGCGTCGTCAACCTGTCCTTCGGTGCGAAGCCGCAGTCCTATTACTGGAACGATCCGATCGACCGGGCGGTCATGAAACTCTGGCAGGCGGGCATCGTCGTGGTCGCATCGGCCGGCAATTTCGGGCCCGCCGCGCAGACGATCGCCGTGCCGGGCAACACCCCCTACGTGATCACCGTGGGCGCGATGACGGACAATTTCACGCCGGACGATCCATCGGACGACGGCGTTACCTCGTTCTCGTCGGCCGGCCCGACCATCGAAGGATTCGTGAAACCGGACGTGGTCGCCCCAGGCGGGCATCTGGCCGCGTTCATGGACAAGGAATATCAAGCCCTCGCCGCGCGCTACCCGCAGTATGGCTCGGTCGACCGGAATCTATTCGTCATGTCCGGCACCTCGCAGGCTGCCGCCGTCACGACTGGCGTTGTCGCCCTGATGCTCGAGGCGAATCCGGCGCTCACACCGGATGAAATCAAGTGCCGCCTGATCGGATCGGCGATAGCGGCTTTGGGCAAGAGCCGCAAAGCGGCCTACTCCGTGTTTCAGCAGGGCGCCGGCCTCATCAATGCCTACGATGCCGTATACGGCACCGCCTGGAATTGCGCCAACCAGGGATTGAACATCGCCGCAGACCTCGCGGGGACAGCTCATTACGGCGGTCCGGCGCGCCAGAATCCGGGGACCGGCACGTTTTATGTGGTCAATGCCTACGGCACTCCGCTTGCCGACGGTTACAGCTGGAATCAAAGTTTCGCGAAGGGTCAGGGATATCTCTGGAACGAAGGATATCTCTGGAACGAAGGTTACCTCTGGAATGAGGGATATCTCTGGAACGAAGGTTACCTCTGGAATGAGGGGTATCTGTGGAATGAGAGCTATCCGTGGAACCAGAACACTCTTGCGCCGGCCTCGACGCCGACCTCCATGGAGTCGTGGAATGCGCAGGAATGATGCAGTCGAAGTCGCCTAAGTCATTCAATTTACTACGACTTTCATGCCCGACGATGTTGAATATATCCAGAGGGTCCTCCGGGATAAGGCATTGATTGACATGGATCGCGCCTTTGAGAATTCAACGGCCGTACGGCGCTCGTCTAGGCTGTACACCGCGCTGCCGCGCATGCATCGCCCGCTCTAGGTTCATCGGCCGACAATAACTCGACTTGCTCCAGCATGAGCTGCGTCGGGTTCTCCCGCTTGTCGGGCGGGCGGCCCGGCCATAAGATTGTCTTCGGTTGGTCTTACCTGACGCGCCGCAATGGCGCAGGCATTACGAAAAACAGCTCAGGGGGCGAGTCAATGGATACGACTCGATTGGGCACGCCGCTCCCGGCAGCTTCTTGGCGCCTTTTTGCATCTCATCATTCGCGGTGGCGGCGATCCTGCGTCGCTGTCGCTCCGGCATCGTCTTTGCGAAGGCGCACTGATCGACTCAAAGGGAGAACTCTAATGATGAAGAATCGTAGTTCCTTGGCCCATTTATGTGCCGCAGTTCGACGGAAAGCAGCGCTGGCCATTTGCCTAACGCTGTGCACGCTGGGGCTCGGCCTCTCTGCTGGCGCTCAAGCGTCAGCGCCAGTGCCTAACGCAAAAGAAAAAATCGCGTTACAAAAATTCGGCAGTGTGGCGCACGGGGTATACCCCGCTGCAAGTGCGATCAGCCTTTCCGCCGACGCGCATCACTCAGCGCTGGTGTCGAGCGCCAAGGAAATCGTGATACACAATTTCGCCAGTCCGCCTTACGGGGCATACCCCGCTTGGGGTGTGATCCGCGACTCGGAGGGCAACCTCTACGGCACGACTAACGGTGCTTACTCAGATGTGGGCGGTGGAGGAACCAACAACGCCGGCGTGGTGTTCAAAGTCGACGCGTCCGGAAACTATGTGGTGCTGTACAGCTTCACGGGCGGAGCGGATGGCAACTCTCCCCAAAGTGTAATCCGCGACCGGGCCGGCAACCTTTATGGGACTACTTCCAACGGTGGCGGTGCATCGAACGCGGGCGTGGTGTTTAAAATAGACCTGTCCGGTCACGAGACGGTGCTGTACAGCTTCACGGGCGCGGCCGATGGCGGCAACCCCTACGGAGGTGTGGTCCGCGACGCGGCCGGCAACCTGTACGGGTGTACCACCAGCGGCGGCGCGTCGAACGCGGGCGTAGTGTTCCAAGTCGACGCATACGGCCATGAAAAGGTGCTGTACAGCTTCACGGGCGGAGCCGATGGCGCCTACCCGAACCCTGTAATACTCGACTCCGCGGGTAACCTTTACGGAACCACTTCCAACGGCGGCGGCGCGTCGAATGCGGGCGTGGTGTTCAAGGTCGATCCGTCGGGCAATGAGACGGTGTTGTACAGCTTCGCGGGCGGGAGCGATGGAGCCAATCCAAGTGGGGGCCTGATCCGCGACTCGGCCGGCAACCTTTACGGCACTACTCCCAATGGTGGCGGGGCACCGAATGCGGGGGTGGTGTTCAAAGTCGACCCGTCCGGCCATGAAACGTTGCTGTACAGCTTTACGGGCGGTGCGGATGGTAGCAGCCCGTCTGCAGGCTTGATCCGCGACTCGGCCGGAAATCTCTACGGCACTACCGACATCGGTGGCACGCCGGGCGTGGGCGTAGTGTTCAAGCTCGACCCGTCCGGCAACGAGACGGTGCTGCACACCTTCACGCGAGGCGCTGATGGTAACCAGCCCGACCTCGCAGGCGTGATCCGCGACTCGGCCGGCAACCTCTATGGGACAACCGCCTTCAGCGGCGCCGGAGGTCAGGGCGCGGTATACAAGTTGGATCCTAACGGCAACGCGACGGTCCTGTACGCGTTCCCGGGTGCGGCGGATGGGCAGCACCCCTACAACGGCGGGGTGATCTTTGGATGTGACGACCAACTCTACGGAACGACTGATTATGGCGGAAGGCACGGCGCGGGCGTGGCGTTCCAACTGGATGGGTACGGCCATGAGACGCTGCTGCACAGCTTCACCCTGTACACGGCCAATGATTTTGGCCAACCAACCGGAACTGTGATCCGTGATTCGGCCGGTAACTTCTACGGAACTACCTTCATCGGCCAATCGGACACGGGCTTCGGGTATGGCGTGGTGTACAAGGTCGATGCCGCTGGCGAAGCGACAGTGCTGCACAACTTCACGAACGGGACGGACGGCGGCAACCCTTACGGTGGTGTGATCCTCGACTGGGCCGGCGATCTTTACGGGACCGCCAGCGGCGGCGGCGCATCGAACGCGGGCGTGGTATTCAAAATCGACGCACGTGGCAACTATACCGTGCTTTACAGCTTCACTGGTGGGGCCGATGGCGGCTACCCGTACGGAGAGCTAATCCGTGATTCACAAGGCAACCTGTACGGGACAGCCAACGGAGGCGGCGCATCGAACGCGGGAGTGGTGTTCAAGATCGACACGTCCGGCCATGAGACAGTGCTGTACACGTTCACGGGGGGGAACGACGGAGGCTTTCCCCTGGCCGGCGTGACCCGCGACTCAAAAGGCAACCTCTACGGGACCACCAACGGCGGCGGCGCGTCCGGCGCCGGCGTGGTGTTTAAAGTCGATACGTCCGGCAATGAGACCGTGCTGTACAGCTTCACCGGCGGCTCCGATGGAGCCTATCCCCTCTGGGTAACCTTGGCCCGCGACGCGGCGGGGAACCTCTACGGGACCACCGTCGGTGGCGGCGCATCGAACGCGGGAGTGGTGTTCAAAGTTGACAGGTCCGGCAATGAGACGGTGCTGTACAGCTTCACCGGCGCGGCCGATGGCGGCAACCCCCAGGTAGGCGTGACCCTTGGCGCGGACGGCAACCTCTATGGGACTGCGGACAGCGGTGGCGCATCGAGCGCCGGCGCAGTGTTCGAGATCAAGCTATAACGAGGGGAGCCTTCCTGGGCGCTGACATTTTATGGGGATCGGGTGATATGCATCATCGTTGATATCTCAATCGGCCGACCGCTTGCGTCTCACGCGCTCATGCGCATCCATCGAGGGCTGGCCGCTGCTGCACGATGAGAGCCAGATCACCTGGCGCGAATGGTTCGCGCGATCGGGTCTGCCGAAGGCGAACCCGATCCGTGGTGCAAACTTTTCCGACCACGCGCTGATGATCGACTCGGCGGCGGCCGGCCACGGGCCTTGTTCATACCGTTTGCCGAGAACTGCCCTCGTCGCCCTTTTAGCGGACGGACTTCGCTCCGGTAGGGTCTCTCTATCCTTTTGGCTGCGGACGCACCTGACGGAGATACGCCAAGCCGGCGCGACTTAGCCGACGCGCCCTCGCCACGTGCTCTGTCTCGGCGTATAAAAGGAAGACCCCACAAGCGGGAGTATGCGGAATGAACACAGCCACCCTGCCCCGCCATGTTGCACCACTGGCGGGCCGCATCGTCGATGTCGACAGCCACGAAATGATGCCGGCGCAAATCTGGGTCGAGACCTTCGGTGAGATCGCCCGGCCGATCGCCGATCTCATGATGTCGCTGCCGGCGCGCAACAAGAACAGTCCCAACATCCCGGGCTATGCAGGCGACCGCGCCCCGCCGACGCGAGAAACGCTGTGGAGCACGAAAGGCGCGGATTCGCCCGGATCGGTCGATATGGCACGCCGCCTCGAAGTGCTGGACATGATGACGGTGAAGGAGCAGCTCCTGTTCCCCACCAGCATCGGACTTTGGGGCATGTCTCTTATCAACATGTCGGCAGACAGCCCGCTTTTGCTCCAGCTCGGGAAAGGCGACCCCGCCGCCGGCTACGCCTACGCGCGCAAGCTGATGGATGCGCATAATGCCTGGCTGGTGGGCGTCGCTCGCGTTTCCAAACGGATCAAGCCGATCGCCCCAATCCATGGCGAGACGGTGGCCAACCTCATCACCGGCGCGCGCTGGGCCATTGATAACGGCATGGCGGGGGTCTGGATTACCAGTGGTCTGCTGCCCGGCGGCGTCTCGCCCGCACACAGCGACCTCGATCCATTCTATGCCATGCTGGCCGAGGCCGGCGTCTCACTTCACTTCCACATCGGCGGCCTGGGCCCCTTCCTCGGCACGAACAAGTGGGGCGATGCCGAGGCTTTCCGCGGTTTCAAATCCTCGGCCGAAATCAGCCTTGATCCCTGGTGGCTCTCGGCAGTGCATTTGTCGGTGCAGAATTTCATCGCGACCCTGGTGACCGGTGGCGTGTTTGACCGCCATCCCGGTCTGTATGCTGCCTCAGAAGAGCATGGGGCGCATTGGATCGGGCCGCTCGCGCAGCTTCTTGACATCTGGCACGACAACAACAACTCGCTACACGAGAAGCAATATGTCAACGGGCCATCGGGCCGAAAGCTCCCGATGCGGCCATCGGACTATATCCGCCGCAACATCCGCGTCTCGCCGTTCGATTTCGAGCCCGTGGGTACTTATCTGGACCATTACGGACTCGACACAGTCTATTGCTTTGCCAGCGACTATCCGCATGTCGAGGGCGGCTCGGACCCAATGGGCAAGTTCAGCGCCGAGCTCGAACGCTTCGGCCCGGCGATGTTCGAGAAATTCTTCGTCACCAACGGCGCCGTTTTGTTTCCCCACTGATCCTCGCCACGCCTAAGAAAATGGGGTTGCGACCGTTCGCGCGCTGCGTTCAATGCGCGCCCGGACGGATTCGAACCGCCGACCACCTGGTTCGAAGCCAGGTGCTCTATCCAGCTGAGCTACGGGCGCATGCCGCAAGTCTAGCCGAATCCCCGCTCTCTGGGGCCTCGCACAGTTCCTCGAGGCGCGCCGTGAGGAGTCTGCGCTCCGGATCGAGCCGGGCGACCGCGAGCGCCGCGTGGTAGGCCTCGCGCGCTTCGTCTCGGCGGCCGAGGCGTGCGAGCAGGCTGGCCCGCGTCGCATGCAACAGATGATAGTCCGCAGCCTCCCCGCGCGCGGCAAGCGAATCGACCAGATCCAACGCGCGCGCCGGGCCGTCGACCATCGAGACCGCGACCGCGTGATTCAGCGCGACGACCGGTGTCGGATGCAGCCGCAGCAGTACTTCGTACAGGCCGACGATCTGCGGCCAGTCCGTCGCCTGCTTGTGCGGAGCCTGGGCGTGCAGGGCAGCGATAGCGGCCTCCGCGGCATAGTGGCTCACGCGTTCGGGCTTGCGCAGTGAGCGCTCGACGAGCGCAAGGCCCTCGTTGATTTGCTCCTGGTTCCACAGCGTTCGGTCCTGCTCCCCGAGCAGCACCACGTCGCCCGCGCTGGAGACGCGCGCCGGCCGGCGTGCATCGTGCAGCAGCATCAACGCGAGGAGGCCCATGATCGCGGCCCGCTCGGGCAGCAAGGCGTCGAGCACCCGCGCCAAGCGGATCGCCTCGCCGCAGAGCTTGGCGTCCGTGAGCTGATCTCCCGCGGTCGCGGCATAGCCTTCCGTGAACACGGCATAGACGACGGCGAGCACGCCCTCGATGCGGGCGTCGAGGGCCGAGGGCTCCGGCGTCTCATACGGAATTCCTGCTTCGCGGATTTTCTTCTTTGCCCTGACCAGACGCTGCGCCATCGTGTCGTCGCCCACCAGAAACGCGCGCGCGACCGCCTGGGTGCCGAGCCCACACACCGTGTGCAAGGTGAGAGCGATCTGTGCCTCCAGATTCAGCGCCGGATGACAGCAGGTGAAAATGAGCCGCAGGCGATCATCGCCCATCCAGTCATCCTCGATGAGACCCTGACCCGCCGGCTCCTCGTCGTCCACAACACGGGTTTCGCGGTCGAGGATCTTGGTTCTAAACACCGTATCGCGGCGGATGCGGTCGATCCCTTTGTTGCGGCCGGCGCGGATCAGCCACGCCCGCGGATTCGCCGGTAGGCCGTGGCGCGGCCACTGCTCGAGCGCGGCGGCAAAGGCCTCCTGTCGTGCCTCCTCGGCAAGGTCGAAGTCGCCGAGAAGGCGGATCAGCGTCGCGAGAACGCGGCCCGCCTCCTCGGTGAACAAGGCTTCGACGATGTCCTCGAACGGAGCCGTGCCCATGTAACCGGGATCAGGTTTCGCCGAGGACCCAAATCGGCCGAACCTCGATGCTCCCGTGTTGCGCACCCGGAATTTTCGCGGCTATCGCGAGCGCCTCGTCGAGGTTTTTGGCTTCCACCAGATAGTAGCCGCCGAGTTGCTCACGCGTCTCGGCGAAGGGGCCGTCGGTGACCAGCGTCTTCCCATTACGCACCCGCACGGTGGATGCCATCGCAACGGGTCTCAACCGGTCCCCGGCCTTGAATTGTCCTGCCTGCACGATTGATTTGGTGAATTCCGCATACTCCTGACTCAGGTGGCCTAAGGCCGCCGGCCCGAGAGCCATGAACTCTTTCTCGTTCGTGTAGATCATCAACAAGTACTGCATAGCGTTCTCCTTTGCGATTGGGGATGTTGTTTGGACGCTATTAAGTCGAACGAGCCGGGCGCGAATCGACGGCGGTCTGCAATTCCTCCAAGGGACGCCGCGACGGACACGCCCCGGGGTCTCGTAAATCCGGCCAAGCGGCTCATTTTACGCGCCGCCTTCCCTGAAAGACGCACCGTTTCCCGGAGAGCCCGCGCGCCGGCTAAGCGCCTTGGGGGAACCAATCGGCTCGCGCGAGCTCAAATAAGACAATAATCAGCTACTTACGCTAACACGGTTCGCCGCTGGCGGCCGTGGGCCCCTAGGCCGTAAGATCGTGCTGGATCGACCCACTCATACAGATAACTAGAGGATTCCCGATGAAGGCTTGGATACCGTTTACGCTGGTTTTTGCGCTTGGCTCCGCTGGCTATGCTCAGGCTGACTGCACCTACCCTCGCGCACCGTCCAGTATTCCCGATGGCAACACGGCGTCCAAGGACGAGATGATCGCCGCGAAGAACGATGTCGCCCGCTACAACAACGAGATGAATGCCTATCTCGACTGCATCAAGCTGGAAATCCAGGCGGCCACCCCCAAAGATCCTTCCAAGCTGTCGAAGGACGAGAAGGCGAAGGCCGAGGAGCAGGAAAAGATGCTGACGCAGAAAAACAATGCGGCGGTGGACGAGTTGCAACAGGTCGTGGGCCGCTTCAACGAGCAGTTGAAGGCATGGAAGGCCGCGCACGCATCCTAAGCGTCGGCGGATAGGCTCCGCCGCACTGAGAGACTATGCAGGCTAGTACGCTAATCACGCCGCGTCTGGCCGAGGAGGCGATCAATTCTCGGCTGACGTGTTTGCCGATCGAATCGCTGCCGCTTGCGCAATGCGTCGGCGGCACGCTGCGCGAGAATATCTATGCCGAACGCGATCAGCCGCCATTCGATCGCGTCAGCATGGACGGCATCGCAGTCGGCAGCGAAGCGCTGCGGCGTGGGCTGCGGCGCTTTCGCATCCAGGCCACGCAAGGCGCAGGATCGCCCGCCCTCAAACTTGCCCCGGACGCGGCTATCGAGGTGATGACGGGCGCGGTCCTGCCGCTCGCGAGCGACTGCGTCGTGCCGATCGAGCAGTACCAGGTGGTCGACGGTTATGCCTCGCTCGAGCCTTCGGTGGTATCGACGCCCTATCACAACGTGCATCGCCGCGGCACGGATGGGAGGCAGGGCACCCTGCTGCTGCAGAGCGGAACGCTGCTGCGGCCGCCGGAGATTGCGGTTGCCGCCTCGGCGGGCATGGCGCGTGTGCGCGTGAGCAGCCAGCCCGCCCTCATGGTCGTATCCACCGGCGACGAGCTCATCGAGCCCGGCGATCCGATCTCGGATTACCAGGTGCGCCGCTCGAATGCGTATGCGGTGGCCGCGACGCTGCGCCGCCGGGGATTTGCTCGGGTCGGCGACGATCACGTGCTCGACGATGAGAGCATGCTGCATGAGCGGCTCGCGCTGCATCTGACCACGCACGAGGTACTGATCCTGAGCGGCGGCGTGTCCATGGGAAAGTTCGATCTCGTGCCGAAGGTCCTCGGTCGACTGGGCGTCGAGGAAGTCTTTCACAACATCGCGCAGCGTCCGGGAAAGCCGATGTGGTTCGGCATCGGCTCGCAAGGACAAGCGGTGTTCGGTCTGCCGGGCAATCCGGTGTCGACGCTCGTGTGTCTCAGCCGCTACGTCATTCCCGCGATTGCCGAAGCGATGGGAACGCGCCGCTCTGCCCCGGAGCGCCTCGCGCTCGCCGCGCCGGTGACGTTTCAGCACTCGCTCACTTACTTTCTGCCCGTCACCGTCGAGCACGACGAATGGGGGCGTCCCTGGGCCCATCCGCGCCCCTCGAATGGTTCCGGAGATTTCCTGAGCCTCGCCGGCACGGAGGGGTTCGTCGAGCTGCCGCCGGGACCCAATACCTACGCCAAGGGCTTCGTGACGAGCATGTACCGCTGGTGAGCCGATGAGCACCCCTACCAACGTGCACGACATCCAGGGCTCGAAGCATCCGCTCGACCGCCGCGGGCGTGCACTGCACGACCTGCGCATATCGGTGATGGACCGCTGCAATTTTCGCTGTCCTTATTGCATGCCGAAGGATCAGTTTCACGAGCAGTTCCGATTCCTGAAGTCGCAGGAACGCCTCTCCTTCGAGGAAATCGTGCGCCTGGCGCGCCTGTTCGCGAGCCTCGGGGTGAGCAAGCTCCGTCTCACCGGCGGCGAGCCGCTGCTGCGCGCAAATCTTGCCGACCTGGTCGGCGACCTTTCGGCCATCCCGGAGATCGAGGACATCGCTCTCACCACCAACGGTGTCCTGCTCGCCCGGCATGCGGTGGACCTGCAGGCCAATGGCCTGAAGCGCGTGACCGTGAGCCTCGACACTCTGGATCGAGAAGTGTTCGCCCGCATGAGCGGCGGATTCGCCGCGCTCGATCAGGTGCTTCAGGGCATCGACGCCGCCCTCGCGGCGGGTCTCAAGCCGATCAAGCTCAACACGGTCGTCGAGCGCGGCGTGAACGATCACACCGTTCTCGATGTACTGGAGTATTTCCGCGGCAAGCCGGTGATCGTGCGCTTCATCGAGTTCATGGATGTCGGCAATCGCAATGCCTGGCGGCCGGACATGGTGGTGCCCTCGCGCGAGCTGGCCGATCGAATCAATGCCCGCTGGCCCATCCATCCTCTGTCGGAGAACTATCGCGGCGAAGTGGCGAAGCGCTGGCGCTTCGCTGACGGCGCCGGCGAGATCGGGTTCATCTCATCCGTATCCCAGCCGTTCTGCGGCGATTGCTCGCGGGCGCGGCTCTCCTCGGAGGGGAAGTTCTATACCTGTCTTTTCGCAACCCACGGGCTCGATTTGCGCGAGGCGATGCGCGCGGGTGCCTCCGACGATGAGCTCCTGCAGTCGATCCGCGGCACCTGGCAAGGGCGGAATGATCACTACAGCGAGCTGCGGGGGGTAGCGCAACGCACCTCGCAGGCGGTCGGTGAGAAGAAGATCGAGATGTACTACATCGGCGGCTAAAATGAGCTTTTCACATCTCGATGCCGACCGCCGCCCGACCATGGTCGACGTGAGCGACAAGACCTCGACCAAGCGCACCGCGGTCGCCGAGGCGCGCGTGCACTTCCCGGCTGCCGTGGCCGCGGCTCTGCGCGAGAGCGGTTTGCGCTCGAGCAAGGGACCGATCTTCGATACGGCCATCGTCGCCGGCGTCATGGGCGCGAAGCGCACCCACGAGCTCATCCCGTTCTGCCATCCCCTCGGAATCGAGAGCTGCCTGATTGCCATCGAGCTGGAAGGAAATTCCGCAGTGATCCGCTGCACGGTCTCGGTGCACCACAAGACCGGCGTCGAGATGGAGGCGCTCACCGGTGCGAGCGTGGCGGCGCTCACCGTCTACGACATGTGCAAGGCGCTGTCCCACGATATCGTGATCTCCGATGTGAGGCTCCTCGAGAAGGAAGGCGGCAAGAGCGGGTACGTCCGCAAGGAGTCCCCATGACCACCCGCTCGGGCTCGGCGGCCGCCCCTGCCTCGGCCGCGAACCCTGCGCCCGCGGCTGTCCCGCCCGTATTCGGTCTGGTGCTCGCAGGCGGGTTGAGCTCGCGCATGCAGCGCGACAAGGCGACCCTCCTGTATCGCGGCAAGAGCCAGCTGGAGCGGGCCTTCGAGCTCGCCGCCGCCTATCTCCCCGAAGTGTATGTCTCGGTGCGCGCCAGCCAAGCCGCGGATCCGTCGCGCCTGGGCTATCCGCTCATCATCGATTCGGTGCCGGGCGAGGGTCCGATCGTCGGCATCCGCTCGGCGCTCGCGACCCGTCCGGACGTTGCCTGGCTCGTGCTCGCCTGCGATTTGCCGTTTCTGAGCGAGGCGGCGCTTTCGCAGTTGCTGGCGGAGCGTGACCCGGCCGCGAGCGCGACCGCATTTCGCAGCACGCACGACGGCTTGCCCGAGCCCCTGTGCGCGATCTGGGAGCCGAAATCCGCGGCTGAGCTCACCGCTTACCAGGCGGCGGACGGACGCTGCCCGCGGAAGTTCTTGATGCGCCACGGCGCCAAGATCATCGACCCCCGGGACCGCCGGGCCCTCGACAACGTCAACACCCCGGACGAGTACCGGGACGCTCTGCGGTCGTTCGACTCTGAGGTCTCGGCGCCCATGCAACTCAAAATCCAGTATTACGCCTTGATGCGCGAGCAAGCGGGCCGCTCCGACGAGACGCTCGAGACTGGGGCGTCCACGCCCGCGGACCTCTATGCGGAGCTCAAGGCACGCTACGGCTTCACGCTCTCCCGCGAGCAATTGAAGGTGGCCGTTAACAGCGAGTTCGCCTCATGGTCGCGCAAGCTCGCGGCCGGCGATTCCGTCGTGTTCATACCGCCCGTGGCGGGCGGCTGATGAGCTTTCGCTTTGTCGAGGAGGCGATCGACAGCGCGGCCGCCCGCGCGCAGCTCCTCGACCCGGGCGCCGGCGGATTCGTCACGTTCGAGGGATGGGTGCGCGATTTCAACGAGGGCCGCGAGGTGACTGCGCTCGAGTACGAGGCGTTCCAGGACCTCGCGGTCAAGGAGGGAGAGCGCATCGTCGCCGAAGCGGCCGCGCGCTATCCCGTCAAACGCGCCCTTTGCATCCATCGCGTCGGACGCCTCGCGCTTACCGACATGGCGGTCTGGGTCGGGGTGAGCGCCACGCATCGAGGCGAAGCCTTCGCTGCCTGCCGCTTCATCATCGACGAGGTCAAGCATCGCGTGCCGATCTGGAAGAAAGAGCACTATCGCAATGGCGACTCCGGCTGGGTGAACTGTGAGGCTTGCGCCGCCGCGCCTTCGCACGACCACAGCACTGCGCATGCGCACGGCCACGAGCCGAATGCAGCCTGATTATTCCCGGCAAATTCTCCTCGAAGATGTAGGTACCAGCGGCCAGGCGGTCCTCGCGGCGAGCCGCGTGCTCATCGTCGGCGCCGGCGGCCTGGGAAGCCCCGTGCTGCAATATCTCGCCGGCGCCGGCGTCGGCTTGCTGGGAATCGTCGAGGCCGACGTCCTGCAGGCGAGCAACTTGCACCGGCAACCGATCTACGCGCTCGCACAGGTCGGTGAGCCCAAGGCGGCCCTGGCCGCCGCCGCGGTGGCGAAGCTCAATCCGACGGTGCGCGTCGAGACGCATGCCGAGCGTTTCGGCCCCGACAACGCGCTGCGCCTGGTGCAAGCCCACGATGTCGTGGTCGATTGCACGGATAATTTTCGCACCAAGTTCCTCATCAACGATGCCGCCGTGCTCGCCGAGCGTCCCGCCGTGTTCGCGAGCGTCTATCAGTACGAGGGGCAACTGCAGGTGTACCAGCCGCTCCCTTCCCACGCATGCCTGCGCTGCCTGTGGCCGGACGCGACGCCGGACGGCATCGTCGGCAACTGCGCGGAGGCGGGCGTGCTCGGCCCGGTGCCGGGAGCCTTCGGCGCCCTGCAGGCGCTGTTGACCCTGAAAATCCTGCTCAAGATGCATGGCCGTCTCGACGGCGAGCTGTTGCTCATGGACTTCACTACCTTCACCAGCACGAAGCTCAAGGCGCCGCGCCGGCTCGAATGCGTCGCGCCGCGCTGCACCCTCGTGGTTGAGATCGAGCGCGAGGACGCGGACATCGAGATCGCGTGCTCCTCGCTCGAGGAGGCCGCGCGCACCTACCGGCTCGTGGACGTGCGCACGCCGGAGGAGTTCGCGGCGGAGCCCTCCCCGGCACGCCACATTCCCATGGCGGCGCTCCTCGCGGATCCCGGGTCGCTCGCCGGGAAGGCCGAGTATCTGCTCATCTGCGCATCCGGGAAACGCAGCCTCGCCGCCGCGCGCGAGCTGCGCAAGCTCGGGATCAACGTGCACTCCCTCGCCGGCGGTTTGCAAGGATTGAATCGCTGACATGCGTTTCGACAGCAAGCTGCCCGATGTCGGCACCACGATCTTCACCGTCATGTCACGCCGGGCGATCGAGGAAGGCGCGCTCAACATCGGCCAGGGATTTCCCGACTACCCCATCGATCCGCGCCTCGCGCAGGCGCTCGTCGATGCCGTATCGGAAGGTCACAATCAATATGCGCCCATGGAAGGCGTCATTGCGCTGCGCGAGCTCATCGCGGCGAAGCTCGAGGCGAGCTACGGCATCTCGGTCGATGCGCCGAGCGAGATCACGGTGACCTGCGGCGCGACGGAGGCGCTCTACGATGCCATCCAGGCGGTCATAGGTCCCGGCGATGAGGCGATTATTTTCGACCCCGCTTACGACGCCTACGAGCCATCCGTACGTCTCGCGGGCGGGCGGTGCGTTCGTATCCCGCTGATGCCGCCCGCGTTCGCGTTCGATTGGGACCGCATACGGCAAAGTCTCACGCCGCGTACGCGCCTGGTGATCGTCAACAGTCCGCAGAATCCGAGCTGCACCGTCGCAAGCCGCGCCGATCTCGATTCGCTCGCCGCGCTGGTGCGCGACCGCCCGATCAGCATCCTCTCCGATGAGGTGTACGAGAGCGTGGTCTTCGACGGGCGCCGGCACGCCTCGGTGCTCGCCCATCCCGAGCTGCGGGAGCGCAGCTTCGCCGTGTTTTCCTTCGGCAAGGCACTGCATGCCACCGGATGGCGCACCGGCTATTGCGTCGCACCGCCACCGCTCACGCGCGAGTTGCGCAAGGTACATCAGTTCAACACTTTCAGCATCGCGGCGCCGCTGCAGCACGCGATCGCGCGTTATCTCGCGCTCTGCCCCGACGCCTGGAGCGGCTTGTCGGCGTTCTTCGAGCGCAAGCGCGATCTCCTCGCGGAGTGCTTGCGGGACTCAGGTCTAGAGACCTTGCGCGCGGCGGGAACCTATTTTCTCCTCGTCGATTATGGCTCGCTCAGCCGCGCGGGCGATCTGGAGTTCACCGACCGGCTGATCCGCGAAGCGAAGGTCGCCACCATTCCGCTCTCGCCGTTCTACGCCGAGCCTCCGCCCATGACGCTGCTGCGGCTCTGTATCGCAAAAAAGGATGAGACTCTCACCGCGGCTGCCGACCGGCTGCGCTCCTTCGCCGCGGGAAACCGCGCCGCCTCGCTTACGCCCGCACCCTGACGACAGCCGCCGCGAGGCGGCGCTCGCGCACTCGGGACCACCACAATGCCGCGATCGCGATCGACAGCGCGGCGCCGAAGCCCGCCGCCACCACGATCACCGAGGCTCCCGCCCGCATGATCACGGTGTACGCCCCGATCATCAGCAGCATCATTGAGTTTTCCGCTAGATTCTGGATGGCGATGGCATGGCCCGCGCCGACACTTTCGTGGCCTCTCTCCTGTAGCAGCGCGTTGAGCGGCACGACGAAAAAGCCGCCGCTCGCCCCGACCACCGCGAGCGCGAGGAATGCGGTCGGCAGGCTCGTGGTGATCGACAGCACGCAGACCGCAAGGCCCAGCACGATGCCGCCGCCGAGCGAGCGCTGCGCGTTCGCGAGAGTCACGAACCGC
>Ga0302324_100003914_pt1 | contig 33394 bp, 25 predicted proteins | sample Palsa_T0_1_FD_201949 | JGI IMG/M metagenome (GOLD analysis project Ga0302324, IMG submission 201949) | Peat permafrost microbial communities from Stordalen Mire near Abisko, Sweden - Palsa_T0_1 | ecosystem: Environmental > Terrestrial > Soil > Palsa > Peat permafrost | place: Sweden: Abisko...
GCAGTTCCGCAATGAACAAGGAGTCATCGAATTCACGCCTGCCGCGCTCGGGATCACCAGCAAGCTCAAGCTGGACAAATGTATTTTTGGCGATGACTTCGCGTTTCTAAAATCCGTGGCGCAGGCCACGCCCAAGCTGACGATACCGTCCCCCAGCATGATGCACTACCGCAGCGGGCGCGCGGCCATCGATCCCGCGATTTATCCGGACGTCGAGGAGTTCTGGCACGATCTGGCGCAGGTCTACGCGCAAGAGATCGCGGAACTGGCCAAGCTCGGTTGCACCTATTTGCAGCTCGACGACATCAGCCTGGCTTATTTGAACGATCCGGCGCAGCGCGAGGTGGTGAACAAAATGGGCGAGGACGGCGAGCACGCGCACCTCCGGCACATTCGCACCATCAACGAAGCGCTGGCCGCGAAGCCGGCCGGCATGTCCATTTGCACGCATTTGTGCCGCGGCAATTTCCGCTCGTCGTGGGCCGCTTCCGGCGGCTACGATCACGTGGCGGAAGCCTTGTTCGGCGAGCTCAACGTGGATGGCTACTTCCTGGAGTTCGATGACGCGCGTTCGGGGACCTTCGCGCCGTTGCGTTTCGTTCCCAAAGGCAAAAAGGTTGTGCTTGGGCTGCTGACGTCGAAACGCGGCGAGCTGGAGAACAAGGACGATCTGAAGCGCCGCATCGATGAAGCCGCCAAGTATGTTCCGCTCGATCAGATTTGCCTGAGCCCGCAATGCGGCTTCTCGTCCACCAGCGAAGGCAACGCGCTCAGCGTGGACCAGCAGTTCCAAAAGCTGCGCCTGGTGGTGGAAACCGCGCGCGAAGTCTGGGCCGGCTAATGTCCCCGCTCATTGATATGTAACCGTCGAGTTGCTGAATTCCGATTGCGTGTACGCGCGTCCGAAATCCAGGCCTGTCGCGGAAAACCATACGGGCGCGCTACTGGAGCTGATCCCTAGTGAGCCGGTGGCAATCGAAAGGATGCTAGTGTTGAAGCTCGCGCTGGCCGGCAGCGACTGAAGAACGCTGGCCGGGACCGTGAACTGGTTTGCGTTGCCCGGCGCGGTGCAAGTGAATCCGGCGCCGGCGGCATCCGACGCGGTGGCGCCTCCCACCGAAAATCCGGTGATCTGCACCGTTCCCCCCGGATCGGCGCCGCTCCAGGTGACGTTGACGCCGCTGGATCGCGTGATGCTGCTGATGCTGTTTTCATTGGTCCAATCCAGGTTTTCGGTGCCGATCGGCAAGGTAACGCTAAACGGTCCGACATTGGCTCCGCCTGGGGCGGTGAAAGTCGCGGAGCCGCCGGCCGGCAGTTCGTACCGGGCGCTGTACGATCCTTTGTTCGCGGACGACTCCTTAATTTCACCTTGCGAATTGCCCTCGGTCACCGTGATGGTGCTGCCGGCGTCGAGGCCCATGCTGGCCGTGACGCCGGGAGCGGTGAACGAAGTGCCCTTGAACGTGTAAACCGTACAGGCTCCAGAGTTCAATATCGGAGAGAGCGCGGTCAGGTCCGTGAACTGATATTTGGCAAAGGTCCCAGCTTCCTGAGTTCCGGTGCTCACTTCCGTGGAGCCGCCGCCGAACAGATTGAACCCGGGACTGGTGTCGTTGTAGGTCTGGTAAATGATGTTGCCAATAGAGGCCGATCCATTGGCGGCCGACGTGGTCAGCTCGGACGCAGCGAGTCCGCTTGGATCGGTACATGTGTCGCTGCCGCTGGGTGCGATGGCCAGGCTGACGAAATTGCTGGTGGTGCTTCCGGTCTGGACCGACACAGGGACATTGCATCCGGTGATATCGGAAGGAAGCTGAAAAACGATTTGATCCAGTCCGCTGCAGCATCCGGACCGGCCGTGGTAACTGGGAGTGACGTGCGCGCCACCGATATAAACGATCGGGTTGCTCGCGCCGACATTGCCTACCGGCGGAGCATCAGCGTCGCTGCCGGAAATCGCACCCAACCCGGTGCCCCAGATGATCAACGTGTCGCCAGGATGGGCGGCCGAGTTGTAGCCGATGATCGCGTCGGAACTGGTGGTGATGATCCCTGGACCGCTGCCGGAGCTGTTGACGCTGAAGATGCCGACGTTCGCGGGCACCACCTGTGCGGTCCCCGAGCTAGTCTTGCCCTCATAGGTGACGTAGATAGTGGCCGTGCCAAGCGGAGTGTCCGATGGCATAATCGCATTCACTTGAGATCCACTGACAAAGACAGGAATTGCGGCGACCGTCCTGGACCCCTGAGCGACAACGATCGACACGCCTCCCAGTGTCGTGGATAACGGAAAGGCCAGAGAAGGATTGGTGGAGGGCCCGAGATGTGATCCAAAAATGGTGAATAGCGACCCTTGCGCGATGCCTGAATTCGGCAGGGCGATATTGGCATAGCTGCCCGCGTTCACAATACCGCCCGCAGCCGTGGTCGGGCCGGTTGGCACACTTGGCCCCGTACCGAATGCACTCTTGCACTCCCCCGCGGAACCCGCGTTGTAAATCGACTGCAGTTCGGATTGAGTCAGCGCGCGATTGAACGCCTGAACCTCATCGATCACGCCGTTCAGGGTTCGGGGATAGTCCACCGAAATTCCAATTTGGCCGGAGGAGGCGATACTCCAGGGATTGGTGGAGTAGCCGATGGTCTTCGCCTCGCTGAAAGATCCTTCCGCCATTCCGTTGACGTACAATCGGAAAACGCTGCCGTCATACGTTCCCGCCACGTGATAGAAACTGCCGGCGGGGAAGCTGTCCGTGGAAGTAAACATTTCGGAGCTGATATTGCCGAACACGAAAATGAATTTGTTATTGACGGCGGTCCAATACAGGCCCACGGAAATGTCGGAACCGTCGATGTCCTGAATTACCAGCGCGCTTCCGTAGGAGTCGTTGTTCGGCCCCGGCCCCATGGGCTTCACCCAGAAAGCCCAGGTGAAGTTCTGATTCGCCAGAGATGACGACGGCGGGACCTGCAGATAACCGTTTGTTCCGAGGCTAAATCCGTCCAACACCTCGGCCGGAACCAGGCTAACGCCGGTGGCCGCGTTCGGATTGTTCGGGCCGGCGATGTCGTCGTTGTTGGCATCGCCTGGCCACCAGCTCACCAGCCCGGATGGCGGGGCCAGGCACGTTGACGTGGCGGCGCGGGCGGGCGGCGAGCTAGCTGCAAAGCACAGGATCAACGCTGCGATCTCCAAAGTGGTGAGAGGCGTCCGGCGTCGGGTCATGGCGGATAGAATTCCTTTCTATCCACGTAGGCGTAGACACGAGCCAAACACCCTCACTGCAGCGTGAAGCCGCCGAATCTCGTACCGTCGTTGTAGGTGCCGAGGGTTCCGAGTGTGAGACCCGCCGCCGTGAACGGAACCGCCTCCGTCACGGGCGAGAATTGGAACGTGGTGAAGTTGCCAGTGGGGTTGGGGAGCGCCAGCAGGACATAAGGGGGGATCGCGAATGTGCCCGCGCTCGCGGGAACCGTGCAGAACGCTTGAGCGCCTTTGGCGAATGTGCTATCGGTGGCGCCCGTTAGCGAGATCTGAACGTTTCCGCCGCCTCCCTTCCAGGTCACCGTCATTCCGGTGGAGCGGACCACAGTAAGATTGTCGCCGCTGGCCGGACTGACCAAACTCGGCGTTCCGGGCAGCGTGGTTGTGGCAGTGAACGCGCCAACGTCCGCTCCGCCAGTCCCGGTGACCGTGTAGGCGCCGGGAATCAGAAAAGTTCCCGCCGCGCTGAGTGTTGCGCTGAAACTCCCAGGGGTTCCCGTCACCGGTATGCTTCCGTTCGGTCCCTGCACGGTGAAACTGGGTCCGGCGTTCGCTGCAACCGAGCTACCGGTCGTCGGAGGAACGAACGTCCCGTGAGGATTATTGGTCCCACTGAGACTGTTGTTGACGAGGCAGACGCCGAGCGGTTGGTCGTCAAGCCAGGAGGCAAAGAAAGGCTGATCTCCCGGGTTGACGTTGATATTCTTTTTGAACTCCAATTGCGCCTCGTCCTGATAGCTGTTGCCGCTGCTATTAAAGTATTTGCCGAGCGTGATCGAGCCCGAGCTGAACGGTCCGGCGAACGCCTGCGCGATGTTGATGGAGCCGAGCGCCGGATTATTTGGAGTGCAATTGCGGCTTCCGTTGGCCACCGGCATTACCGTGTTGTTGCTGATCTCGCTGCCGATCTGCACCAGCAGCGGCACCGCGCACCCGGCGGGAACATTGTCCGGCACCGTAAATACAATCTGATCCTCTCCGATGCAGCATCCCGACCGGCCCTGGTAAACCACCGGGGCTTGAACTCCGCCCAGCCACAGCTTCAGCGGAATGTTCGGCATGTTTTCACCCAGGCCTGCACCGGAGGCATCGCTTCCGCTGACCGGACCCAATCCCGTACCCCACAAAAGAAGCGTGTCACCGGGATTGGCCGCGCCGCAAACCGTGTTCGGCCCTCCGCACGGGGTGGCTTTGACGGCCGAGACCAGGCTGTAGTCCGTGTATGTCACGATGCCCGGCCCTCGGCCGCTCGAGTCGATGGTAAAGATGCCCAGATTATTCGCCGCTACGGTGATGGGCGCCGGGACGCTGGTCTGGCTGTTATAGGTCACAGTAACCGTGCCCGTGCCGGCCGGCGTGTTGGATGGCAGCAGCGCGGCAACCTGGGCGGCCGAGGCGTAGTACAAGAGGGCATTCACCGTGACGCCTCCGACCGTAACGGCAACCGATGTGTCGCTCAAAGTAGTGTTTTGGAATGCGGACGCAGCGAAGGAGATGTTCGAAGGGCCCAGGTCGCTTCCATAGACGACAAAGATGGAGCCTTGCGCGATTGCCGCGTTGGGCAATCCTGGCTGGATACCGCTGGCCGCGTTCTCGACGTTGGTGATAGTGGGAAACGGGAACGATACGCTAGCGGCGGTGATGCTGAAATTCAGAAAAGTGACCGCGGTGGCGTCCTGGGAAAGATTGTTATTCAATTCCAGCGCTATGGAGTCCAGAGGCGCCGACGTAGCCGCTGCCGAATAAATCAAGACGCCGTTGAAATAGCCGCTCAAGGTGCTGCCGCTGCGAACAATCGAAAACGTTCCGGCAGTTGCGGTAGTGTTGGTGACGCCCTGGTCCGGAACAGCCCCCGTCCAGACGTGGACATTTTGATGGCTTTGACCCGTCGCCAAGGTGTCGCGGACGTCAAACCAGACGCTGCCATCCTGGAAAAAAGCATCGAATTGGGCTTGGTCCAGTCCAGGACCCGGAAGCTGGGCATTCGCGAACGCCACTTGCATGCTGAAGTCTCCCGCCACGGGCCCGCCGATAGCGTTCATGTTCAGGACTAAAGTGACGTCTTGAAACCCGCCGTTAGGATTGCTATTGCTACCTGTCTAGAACGTAACGCCGCTGGAATTGGCCGTGACCGAGTACATATTGGGCGTGGTCTGGTGTACCGTCCAAAGTGTCGGGTTGATTCCGTTGGTTAGACTGTCGCTGAATGTACCGGCGTGGGCTTGAATCGCCGCCGTCAATGCGGCCAGGGTCTGAAGCATGCAAAATATTTTCTGCATGGAGTTTGCCTTCCCGATAGTCACGGATGTTACCACATAGCGCGGATGTGCGGGCAGGATGTAATACCCTGGTACACGCGGCTTTTCAGCCGCGTTCACGCGGCTTTTCAGCCGCGTTCACGCGCAGACAATCGGCTATTCATCGTCAAAACGCGGCTGAAGCCGCGAAACGCGGCTGAAGCCGCGAGTACCACTATTTCGACCCGGTAAGCCCCTACGCTTGGGTTTCTCCTGTTGGCCGGCCCTTGCCGAAAACCTGCACTTTCAAGCCGTACGCCCACAAACACCCTCACGCTTGACACCGATCGCGCTCTCGGCGATTATGATCCACATCCCCGATTGCGGGGCGTGCGCCATGGCTGAACAGGCAAGTGTCGACCCGATCACCAAGCTCTCGCGGCGCTCTTTTCTGACTACGTCCGCGGGGCTCGGCGCATTGGCGATCGTGCAAAATGAGCCCGTGCGCGCCGCTATCGTGCACACCGATTTTTCGACGCTTCCGGCTTACGGCAACGGCACGCTCCCGGCCGGCATCCGCTCGCGCCACATCGCCAACGTGAACGGCATGACCGTACATATTTTGGAGGCAGGTTACGAAACGCCGGGGCGGCCGGCCGTCTTGCTCCTGCATGGCTTTCCGGAACTCGCCTATAGCTGGCGCAAAGTGATGCCGTCGCTGGCCACCGCCGGCTATCACGTGATCGCCCCGGATCAGCGCGGCTACGGCCGCACCATCGGCTGGGACGATTCCTACGACGCCGATGCGGATCCGTTCCGCATCCTCAACATGACGCGAGACGCCATCGGGCTGGTCTACGCGCTGGGCCATCGCTCGGTGGCGATGGTGGTGGGACACGACGCCGGCGCGCCGGTGGCATCCTGGTCCGCGCTGATCCGGCCCGATATTTTCCGCTCCGTCACGATCATGAGCTCGCCATTTGAAGGCGCTCCCTCGCTGCCCTTCGACACAGCAAACGGGACGGCGCCGCCGCGCCCGGCAATCACCGACGACGAGCTGGATGCGGAGCTCGCGAAGCTCAACCCGCCACGGAAATACTATCAGAACTATCAGCGCACCCGCGGCGCCAACGACGACATGCTGCATGCGCCGCAAGGCCTGCACGCCTTCTTCCGCGCCTATTACTTCTACAAGAGCGCCGACTACAAAGGGAACCATCCCCATCCCCTGAAAGCGCGCACCGCAGAAGAGATGGCGCAAATTCCGACTTATTACGTGATGGAGAAGGACAAGGGCATGGCGGCGACGGTTGCGCCGTTCATGCCGCCGGCGGATTACATCGCGAATTGCAAATGGCTGACCGAGGCCGAGGTGGATGTGTACGCAACCGAATACGGCAGGACTGGTTTTACCGGCGCGCTGCAGGGCTATCGCGTGCGGCGTGGTTCCGATCCCAGGAGCATCGCCGAGATGCACACCTTTTCGGGCCGCACCATCGACGTGCCGTCGCAGTACATCGCGGGGAAAAGCGATTGGGGCGTCTATCAAACGCCGGGCGCGGTCGACAAGATGCGCAACAGCGCGTGCACGCACATGGCCGGATTCCATCTTCTGGATGGCGCCGGACATTGGGTGCAACAGGAACAGCCCGAAATGGTGAGCGCACTGCTAGTTCAATTCCTACGCGATTACGCGAAGCCCTGATCGTTCGGCGCGTTAGGCGAATTGACCGCTCAAGATCGCCCATGCGGCCAAGGCGCCGTTGTGGCTGGTGTACAACCCATAAGCGGTGTAAATGGCTTCGCCCCAACTGCCCTGGGAACGGTCTGGAAGCGCGGCGTTCTGGATTGGATCGGAGACGTTGCGGACGGATCCAAACGGCGTCTTGCCGGCTGTCGCTTTAGCGATGATGGCGTCGTCCATCTCCACGCATGCAAAGTTGGCAAGATTGCCGGAAGTATTGCCCACAACGAAAGATTTCGCGGTTACCAATGCGGTTCCTAGCTTCGTAAGGTTGTTGATAGCCGGCGATGGCGCACCCATGTTGAGATTATCGGGATTTAACTGATTCAAAGAATACTTCGAATTATAAAACGTGTTAAATTGCGCACAGATCGACTTCAAATCGGCGGCGGTGGTCGGTACTCGAAACAGCTGGTTGCCGAATCCTTTTCCGCCAAGGAGCGTCCAATCCGGATTCCACGCGTTGGTGTACGTGGGCCAGCCACTCTGCGGCTGGTTGCTTTCGTAAAGAGTGTCGGCGTGAACCACGTTGACAGTTCCAATCGGATCCGTGGTCCGGGACCCTCCCGCCGTCCCGATGGAGAGGATGAGCGAGGGCTTCACATTTTGGAGGAAAAGATTGGCAAGTTCTTCAAGATCCTGCTCTCCCTGGCTGGCCGCATAATGTGTATTGGACTTGAACAGAAGCAGTTTGGCGGTCCCGATTCCGACCAGGCGATAATAGCCCCAATATCCTAAGCCGCTGGGAGCACCTTCGCTATATTTTACCCAGCCGCTCCACGATCCCTGGTTTTGCTGGCTATAGGGCATGCTCGTGCCGCTGCTGCAAAAGACATGCTGCAACGCTGCCCACTCAGGCTCAGCCCAGGTAATGACCACTGCATCGGCTGCAGGCAACTGAGCTGGGGTATCCAACAATTGAGGAACCTCGCAACCGATTGCGCTCCATTGGATCGCGGGTAACGGCGGAGTGTTGCTGATGGACGGACGGAACTTCTTCGAAAATCCAGCCGAGCTCATGGCCGCGGAAACCAGGAGCCGCGCTGGATGCAATGCGTCAGTCGTCTTTGTCTTTGATGTTCTCGTAATAGCTGCCCTCTCTTCTTCAACAAGTTCGGTTATTATACGCCGAACCGCTTCAGCGGATGGCTCTTTTTGCGTTTGTAACCGTAAATTGATCGATGTGATATACCGGACATACCAATAAATTTATTAAATGTAGTGCCACAATTCCCGTTCTGATATATACTGACCGCGTTAGTGGAAGGAAACATGCGCTGGGCTAGGTATGATTCACTGTGCCACCTAGGCCGCCAGCGGCAATCTGACACGATTGCTTTCGATCGACAAAAGGAGGATCCCCCATGGACGTGCCGCGTGATTATAAAGCTTTGAAAGGTACGGAGCACATTTATCCGGATGACCACAAGTTTCTAAATCCGACCAGCGACGCCAGCGGTCCGATCACGGCGACCGTCATAGTACGGCGCCGTCCAGACGGTCAGAAATTGAAGGGAATGGCGGAGTTTTCGGCGGGCTCACGAACGGCCCAGCCGCGTCTTTCTCGCGACCAGTTTGCCAAGCAACACGGGGCCGACCCGAAAGAGCTGGAGGAGGTTGCGGCGTTTGCGAAGTCGCACGATCTAAAAGTGGTGGGGACCCACCCGGGACGCCGGTCGGTGGTGGTCCAGGGCACGCCTTCCGCCATCAACAAAGCCTTTGCGATCCAGCTTTACGATTACGACTCGCCTGGCGGGAAATATCGTGGTCATAGCGGCAGAGTGAACGTGCCGAGCGGACTGGCCAACGTGATTGAAACAGTAATCGGTTTAGACAATCGCCCAGTTCCGGCGCAGCATTTTTCAACAGCCCGGCGGCGCAATCCAAAGGATCCGCCCAATACCAAGCCCCTTACGCCTCAACAGGTGGCGCAGTTTTACAGTTTTCCAAAAGGTAACGGCAACGGCGCCGGCCAGACCATTGGAATTTATGAGATGCAAACTCCGGACGGTCCGGCCGGATATACGACTCAGGATCTTACCGATACGATGCAGGCCTTCGGGGGCGGTTTGAAGACGCCCGTGCCGATTAATGTATCGGTGGATGGCGTCACCAATTCAGGTGTATCCGACGGTGAGACCGGTCTTGATATCACGGTGGCGAGCGCAATCGCTCAGGGTGCGCAAATCGCGGTGTACTTCACGGGCGGCGACACCCAAAGTATTATTCACGCGCTTCAGCAAATGATCCACCCAGACCCCGGCGATCCCGAGCCTTCCATCCTCTCGATCAGCTATGGGTGGGGACCCGACGATCCATCGGCACACAGCTTTTCGAATGAGGAATACGTGCAGATGGATCAACTGTTTCAGGACGCCGCCAATCTATCCATTACAGTACTGGTGTCGTCGGGAGACTCCGGCGCTTTTGTTGCCAGCAAGACCCAGGCGCAGACCAGCTATCCAGCTAGCGACCCGTGGGTGATCGCGTGCGGCGGGACAACTGTGGGCGACGTGAACGGGACAAACTACGTGGAATATGTCTGGAACGATACTGGCGCCGGCGGCCCAGGCGCAACGGGCGGAGGGATCAGCGCGAGATTCCCGGTGCCCAGCTATCAGGCGAAGGCCGGGCTGCCCAAGCGGAACGTAACAGGCCAACCCGGGCGCGGCCTTCCCGATATTTCGGGCAATGCGAGCGAAAACAGCGGCTATCCTCAATATATAAATGGACAAGAGCAGCCAGTTGGCGGCACAAGCGCGGTGGCGCCGCTCTACGCGGGTTTGATCGCGCTGATCAACGCGGATCTCGGCGGGCCGGTCGGCTTCATTAATCCGACCCTTTACAGTGTCGCGAGCAGCACTTTCCGCCCCGTCACCGGACCACCCGGACCGGCCAACAATTCTTGCAAGGGCGTTACCGGATATTCGGCTGGCCCGGGATGGAATGCCTGTTCCGGCTTGGGGAGTGTAAATGGCGTCGCATTGGAAAACGCGCTTAAGGCGGTCCGTGTGGCGGGCGTCGACTAAAGTTCAACTGGACGCGACCGCAAGCGTGATTGCGGACGGATGCTCGGGACCGTGAAGAATCCGCTGGTGCGCGACAACCATGCTGGTGGCGTCGCCTAAAGGCTCGCCGCTGCCCGGATTGCGCGAATAGCGGGGATGGGCGCCGCTTGCGACGATGATTCGCAGCCTGTGCCCACGACGGAAACGATACGCGGTAGGCCAAAACTCTATGTCGACCTTGCGAGCCTGCCCGGGTGGACCATCCGGACGCAAGCGCCGGTAGCCATCGCAGACGTTGCTGGAACGGCCGGCTGGCGTTACGTCGCACAGGCAGAGATACAGATCCGTGTGCCCGGTATTGGAGCGGAGGAAGATCCCGGCTGAAACTGGCCCGATCGCGTCTACGTCCGACGCCACGGGCTCAGTCGTAAAGACCAGAACATCCGAACGGCGTTCGAGTTCCGCCATGTCGCCCGAGCCCTTCTGGGCTTCGAGCTCAGGGCCATGCAATGCGGGTGTGGGCCGGGCGGGATCGTAATCGAAAGTGCTCTCGCTTTCCGAAGTTGGGGCAGCGGTGGACAGGCCGCCCGAGGGGTGCAAATAAAAAGCCCGAGGGGCAGTGTTCGGCGGAGGCCAGGACGGATATTCGCGCCATTCATCGGCGCCCATCAGGAAGAGGCGAACGCGCGGCTTGCCGTTGGCCCCGGCTGTCTCCTGTGGCAGGATGCCGAACCTTTCCTGAAATAGCGTGATGCTCTGGCGCAGCGTTTCATCGAATCCACCCCCGTGAGTCCAAGGTCCGATAGTGATTCGAACATCCCGGCCGGCGTTTTGAGCGGCCGCGAAATCGCGGAGCTGGAAAGGCAGGAAGATGTCATACCAGCCCCCGACCATCGAGGTGGGAGGCAAGGTGCGCGCCGCGGCGCCGTAATCGATCGGGTTCCACCACGGGTCGCCCGGCTCGGCGTGGTCCATCCAATCCTGCCACCAGAAAACGCCTTCCGGCGCGAGAATCCGGTCAGCTTTTCGCAGCGGAATTGTCGCGGCCGCTCGCTCTAACAAGGCCTTTAGCCTCCAGCGTCCAAGGAGGGCGAGGAAAAGGTTCAGCCCACCAGCACCAGCGCGAACGATCTCCACCATGATGCGGGTCCAGCCGACACCGGTCATCAAGCTGAAGCCGTCAAAAGCATAGGTCTCATCGCGGAAATTCGTGAGTGTCACGTGCAGGCCCAGTGCATCTATTTTCGGCGCGGCCCTCGACCCGGCGATGGCCCAGGCGGTATTTCCGAGATAGCTCATGCCCCACAGCGCGAGACGGCCTGAGAACCACGGCTGGCGTTCGATCCACTCCACAGTGTCCTCGCCGTCGCTGAGCTCGTCGAAAAAGGGGCGAAAGGTTCCCTGCGACCCGCTCGTTCCCCGGCAACTTTGCATGACAACCTGCATGCCGCGCTCGGCGAAAACGTGGGCGATGAACTTGAATACACTGCGTCCGTAACAGCTTCGGATGAGTACCGTCGGGGTCTTCGCGGCGTGGCGCGGATAGCAGCGGTCCGCCAGCAATTCAACTCCGTCGCGCATGGGGATGCGGAGCGGCTCGGTCGCGATGTCGCGAGTAATCGGAGCGGGGAGCTTCCAGCGGAGGCCGAAGAACCGGCTTGCAAGGCTCATTTAGCTGGTGCTCCTTCTGCAGCGCATGAGGGGCACTCTATCACAATTTCCGGATACTCTAAAGATATGCGCTCGACGTTACTTGTGCTTTTGATCGCGATGATCGCTGGGGCCCAGAATCCGCCCGCATGGGTCCAAAAGAGCAATCAGAACTCTCAGTTGCTGGTTGCGATTGTGGCGCGATATGCACCGGAGCAGGCCGCTTCGATGGGCGCGCCGGAGTTGGACGAGCAAATCAGCACGTTGTCGCCGGACCAGCCCGAGCGCTTCCGCAGAGACACGGCGGTTGCTCGCATCGAGTTGCAGAAGCGGTTGGCGGCGGAGAAGGATCCGCTGGTGCGCCAGGATCTCGAGATCCTGATCGCGGAAGCGGATCGCGACATCCGGTCCTCGGAAGCTTCGGAGCGCAATCTGCTGCCCTATAGCGATGTCGCGGGCGACATCTTCTTCGGCATGCAAAGCCTGCTGGACGACCAGATCAAAGCCGATCGCCGTCCCGCGGCAGTGGTCCGCCTGCTGAAATACACCGGCCTCCTGGAGGGTTTTGAACCGCTTACGATGCAGGCCGAGCAGCGCTTTCGCGAGAAGCTGAATACGCCAGGACTCGTCGGGCCGCCGAAAGCTGAAGTCGAAAAGAATCTCGAAAATACGAATTCGTACGTCAGCGGGATCGGCCTGCTGCTCGAAAAATACAAGCTGCGCGGTTATCAGGATGCATTGGCGAAACTGAAGGAGCAGCTTGCATCCTACGACGAATTTGTCCGCGGCGAAGTGTTGCCCAAGGCGCGCAGCGACTTTCGGCTTCCTCCGGAGTTGTACACAATCGCGCTTGCGAACTACGGCATCGACTACTCGCCCGAAGACCTCACGCGGCTGGCTCATCAAATGTTTTCCGACCTGCAGAACCAGATGCAGACCATCGCCACCAAGATCGCGAAGGAACGGAACTTGCCGTCCTCCGACTATCGCGACGTCATCGGCGCGTTGAAGAAGGATCAGATCCCGGGCGATCAGGTGCTGCCGCACTATCAAAAGCGGCTGGCGGAAATCGAGGGCATCATCCGGCGCGAGCATCTGGTTACGCTTCCGGATCGCCCGGCCATCATTCGGCTGGCGACCGCAGCCGAGACCGCGCAGCAACCCGCGCCTCACATGGTTCCTCCAGCGCTGCTCAATAATCATGGCGAGCGCGGCCAGTTTGTGCTTCCGTTGGAGACGACCGGCAAGGGAGGCGAGGCGCTGAAGTACGACGATTTCAGCTTCGCGGCCGCATCCTGGACGCTGACTGCGCACGAAGCGCGGCCAGGTCACGAGTTGCAGTTCGATGCCATGGTGGAGCGCGGCGTTTCCCTCGCCCGAGCGCTGTTCGCATTCAACAGCACTAATGTCGAAGGCTGGGGACTTTACTCGGAATGGATGATGCTGCCCTACATGCCGGACGACGCCAAGCTGGTCTCGTTGGATTACCGGTTGCTTCGCGCCGCGCGCGCGTTTCTCGATCCGGAATTGCAGCAGGGCAAGGTTACTCCCGAGCAGGCCATGCAGGTTTTGGAAAAGGACGTGGTTTGCTCGCCCGCGTTTGCCACCGAGGAAGTGGAACGCTTCACTTTCCGCATGCCCGGCCAGGCGCCATCGTATTTTGACGGCTACACTCGTCTGATCGAGATTCGCTCGGCGGCCGAGAAAGCACTCGGGGCCAAGTTCAATGCCCAGCGCTTCCACGATTTCATCTTGTCGCAAGGATTGCTGCCGCCGAACGTGTTGCGCAAGGCGGTGATGGAAGATTTCGTCAAGGCAACGACCAGCCCGTTATAATGTTGAGCGATGGAAAAACAGATGTTCGAAAAGGGCCTGAGCATCCGCCGCGATATATTCGGCGCGGAGCTTGCCGACAAGGCCTGGGCTGCCGCCGATGATTTCAACCGTCCGTTCGAAGAGTTGGTGAATCAGTATTGTTTCGGCGAAATTTGGGGACGGCCCGGCCTGGATCGCAAGACGCGCAGCATCGTCACGCTTTCGATGCTGACCGGTCTCAATCGCCCGAATCAAATCCGCGCTCACGTGCGCGGCGCAATTGCCAACGGCGTGAGCAAGGATGAGTTGCAGGAGCTGTTCTTGCAAGCCGCCATCTACTGTGGCCTGCCCGCCGCCGTGGATAGTTTCCGCATCGCCAGGGAAGTGTTCAAGGAGATGGGGATCTAGTGGTCGGGTGCGGCAACGCGGTCTATGGCGTTGCCTTGAATTTTCGCGCCGATCTGGAAGGCCTGAGCGAGCCTCCGATCGCGCCGGTGCTCTACCTCAGGCCGCGCAACACTTGGAATGTGAGTGGCGCGCCGATCCTCTTGCCGGCCGACGCGAAACAGTTGAGGATGGCGGGGACGCTGGGAGTCGTGATCGGCACTGGCTATGTCGCGGTAAACGACGTTAGCATTCCGCATGAATCTTATTACCGCCCCGCGATTCGGCAGCGCTGCCGAGATTCCTTCTGCGTGATCGGCGCCGCGGTAACCGATCGAGCCCCGCGGCATTGGCGAATTGTGATCAACGGTGAATTGAGATGCGAGGCGAGCATCGCAGATCTGGTGCGCCCCATCGATCGATTGATTGCGGACATCAATGAGTTCCTGACCCTCCAACCCGGCGACATTCTGTTAATCGGTGAACCGCACGATGCGCCGCTCGCCCGAGCCGGCGATCGCGTCCGCGTCGAAATAGACGGCCTACCGGCAATCGAAAACGAGGTCGTGCCGGAGGTTACCCCAGAGTGAAGCACGCCCGCGTAGCCTACGCCGGTGCGATCCATCACGTGACCGAGGGCGATCCCTGCCTCCACTCTGGAAATCCAGTTGTCTGGCTTCCGCCGGTGCAGCCGGGAACCATCTTCGCGCTGGGTCTTAACTACGCCGATCACGCCAAAGAGCTGTCTTTCAAGCCTCCCGATGAGCCGCTGGTTTTCTTGAAGGGTCCTCAATCCTTGTGTGGACATCTCGGCCAGACGTGCCGGCCAGCAGGCGTCGCGTATATGCATTACGAATGCGAGCTCGCCGTCGTGATCGGAAAGACGGCGCGCAAAGTGACGCGGGCCAACGCGTACGCGTACGTTGCCGGTTACACCGTCGCCAACGATTACGCGATCCGCGATTACCTGGAAAACTACTATCGCCCGAATTTTCGCGTGAAGAGTCGAGATCGCGCCACTCCGCTCGGTCCTTGGCTTGTAGACGCAGGGGACGTGCCCGATCCAATGAACTTGAAGCTGCGCACGCTCGTGAATGGCCGGGTCACGCAAGAAGGCTGCACGCGCGACATGATCTTCGATGTTCCCACGCTGATCGAGTATCTGAGCGGCTTCATGACGCTCCAAGCGGGCGATATCATCTTAACCGGAACACCCGAGGGTCTGGCCGGCGTCCAGGTGGGCGACGAAGTGATCACCGAAATCGATGGAATCGGGAGTTTGAAAAACACGATTATCGGCGATCCGGAGGACATCGAACATGTTGGATGACCGCAGCATTCAGGACGCGGCGAAAAGGCTGGACGAATCGGAACGCGCGCGGACACAAATCCGCCAGCTCTCGCTCCAGCATCCGGCGATGAAGATCGACGACGCATATGCGGTGCAAAAGGCTTGGGTGGATCTGAAGATCGGCGCCGGCCGCGCGGTGCGAGGCCATAAGATCGGCTTGACATCAAAGGCCATGCAGTATTCGTCCAACATCAATGAGCCCGACTACGGCGTGCTGCTGGATGACATGTTCTTCGCCGATGGCTCCAGCATTCCGGCTGATCGTTTTATCGTTCCGCGCCTGGAAGTGGAGTTGGCTTTTGTCTTGAGCAAGCCGCTCGAAGGCCCTAACTGCACCATCTTCGATGTCCTGACTGCCACCGAATACGTGACTCCAGCCATCGAGATTATCGATGCCCGCATCCAGCAAGTGGATCCCGATACCAAGGCCACGCGCAAAGTGTTCGACACCATCTCCGACAACGCCGCGGGGGCTGGATTGGTTTGCGGCGGACGCCCGTTCCGGCCGCTAGACGCCGACCTGCGCTGGGTCTCGGCGGTTTGCTATCGCAATGGCGTAATCGAAGAATCGGGCGTCTCGGCGGCGGTGCTCAATCATCCGGCGAATGGCGTGGCGTGGCTGGCGAACAAATTCGCGCCGCACGGAGTGTCACTTGCGGCCGGGGAAGTGATTCTCGGAGGCTCGTTCACGCGCCCGGTTCCGGTGCGCCGGGGCGATACGTTCCACATTGATTACGGAACGTTCGGCTGCATCTCGTGTCATTTTGAATAAGGCAGTTGAATAAGGCAGTTGAATAAGGCCGCATGGAGATCAAGAAAAACACATTCAAGGCCGCCATCGAAAACGCCCGCGCGCAGATCGGCTTGTGGGTAGGCCTGGTGGATCCTGTGTGCGCGGAAATCTGCGCCGGCGCCGGGTTCGATTGGCTGCTGATTGACGGCGAGCACGCGCCGAACGACGTCCGATCCATACTGGCGCAGTTGCAGGCCGTGGCGCCGTATCCCGTGCATCCCATCGTGCGGCCGGTTTCGGGCGATGTCCCGCTCATCAAACAATTGCTCGATATCGGCGCGCAGACGCTGCTGGTTCCCATGGTTGAAAGCGCGGAACAAGCCAAGCAATTGGTAGCGGCGATGCGCTATCCGCCGGCCGGGATTCGCGGCGTTGGGACGGCGCTGGCGCGGGCGTCGCAATGGAACCGTTTGACGAATTATCTGCACGAAGCCAACGATCAAATGTGCCTGTTGGTCCAAGTGGAGACGCGCTTGGGACTCGATAATTTGGATGCGATCGCCAGCGTCGAGGGCGTGCACGGCGTTTTTATCGGGCCAGCGGATCTTTCCGCGGCGCTCGGGCACTTGGGCAAACCCGGACACGCCGATGTGCAAAAAGCCATCGAGGACGCCATCCGCCGCATTCGTTCGGCCGGGCGCGCGGCCGGGATTTTGAGCACGGATGAAACGCTTTCGCGGCATTACTTGTCGCTTGGGTGCACATTCGTCGCGGTCGGGCTGGATGGAAACCTACTGATGCGCGCCACGCAAGATTTGGCGAGGAAGTTCAAGGAATAGCCGACGCTTTGCGCTTCCAAACATCCCAGGCGCGCTCGAAGCCATCCTGCGGCGCGGTCTTCTTGGCTTCTTCAGGCTCGAAATACTTGACGTTGCCGCCCAGCAGAATGGCTTGCTCCTGCACTCTGGCGTTGAGATCGAGATAAATCGCGCGGCCGACCGCGACCTTGACCGACTCGCCGACGACAGCCGCGCCGTGCCCGCGCATTAGCGCCGCCGGAAACTTTCCCAGCACCGTCGCCAACGCTCGCCCGCGCTTGGGGTTCGACACCAACATGTCGGTCATGCCGTCGACGTCGCGAATTTCAAACACGGGAATGCCCTCGCCGATGAACGCAGCCATATGCGACACCGCGCGCAACGGCACGGAGCTGACGCTGAACGGAATCACGGCCGGCGAATGATCGTGAACCACGGCCCTCACGTCCGGCCGCGCTTTGTAGATCTCGCCGTGGATGAATCGCTCGCGATATCCGGTGCGATTGTCGCCGGCGGCGGGGTTGCTATCGAGATCGTACTCGATGATGTCGGCCGCCGTTACCAAACCCGGCGCGAGCGAGCGCGAGAGAAAATAGTGATTCGGATTCGAGGGGTCCCTTACGCTGACGTGGCCATAGCCATCCAGAATTCCTTCGGACGCCAGGATGTGATTGGCCGTGACGAGGTCGTCGATGAGGGCGGCCAGGGCCGGATCGCGCGGCTGCGCCGACGCAACAGCGGCGAGGGCCAAGATGACTGCGAACGACGTGAGGGTCGCGATTTTCATGCCTGGGATTCTATCATTGGCGGTGGCGGTGGGCGGTGGGTGGTGGGAAGTCATGCTTGCCCTGATCCGCGTGGGCGGGTGGTCTTCTTCGGCGCTTCCGTTGACCGCGCGCGGCGCGGAGGCTGGCTCTCCATCGCGGCGCGCAAAATATGATTGATGCGGGTCTGGTAGCCTCTACCGTTGGACTTCAGCCAATGCAGCACGTCCGCGTCAAGGCGGATGGTCAGTTGATGTTTCGCCGGGGGCCACGCGGCCGTGGCCTTCTTGAAAAACTCGTCCCCGAGCGGCGGAATGTCCGAATAATCAATGGGCGTTGCATCCAGCCGGTGCACCTCCGCAGGGGCCAGCCTCCGGGGTTTCTTCGGGTCAAGTTGGTATCGTTTCATCATACTTCCTCTGCTCGCGTTCGTTCGCCTTTCGCGCGGAAATCAGCCGGATGGTTGTGCCGCGCGGGATATAGGCCACCGCAAAAAGCCGCCCATCTATCTTGCCGAGGCTGAGGCGCCGTTCCTCACTGTAGTCGCGGCGGGTGTCCTCACTGTCCAGCCGGTGCGGGTCGAGAAAGACCCGTGCCGCGTAGTCGAATGGTACACCGTGCTTAGCGGCGTTCTGCGCGGCCTTCCGGTCGTCCCATTCAAATACCACCCGCTGTCAGTGTAGCTATTTCTGTAGCTACAAGCAAGGGAAGGGAGAATACCGGGCCCGCTTGCTAACACGCGCGGCTCAGAATCGCGGCGTCTGTTTGCAAGGGTTCCAGAGCAGGGATGGGCATTAAAGGAATAATGGATATGGATGCCGCGTGAGACGCTGCTCGACTTCTTCCATGACTTTGCCGGGCTGGAGGATGAGTTTCTCATCCATGACGATGGGTTCAACGCCCGGCACTATAGCTATCGCGAGATCGCGGCGCGGGCGCGGGCGTTTGCCGCGAGGCTCCGCGAGGCCGGAATCGGCCGCGACGAAAAAATCATTCTTTATGGCGAGAATCGGCCGGAGTGGATTATCGCGCTGTGGGGATGCCTGCTCGAAGGCGTGATCGCGGTTCCGATCGACTATCGCTCGTCGCCTGAATTTGTCGAGCGGATTAAGGCAATTGTCGGGGCGCGAATGGTTCTGACTGGCGACGAAGCCGGCATGTACGATGGCGATGCGTCCGGGGCGCCCGCTGAGCCGGCGACTATCACGCGAAGTCAAACCGCCGAGATCATCTTTACCTCCGGTGCCACCGCCGAACCCAAGGGCGTCATCATTACGCACGGCAACATTCTCGCCAACATTGTTCCGGTGGAAGGTGAAGTGAAGAAGTATCTCCCTTACGCGCGGCCCTTCGCGCCCATCCGTTTTCTCAACCTGCTGCCGCTGAGCCATATGTTCGGGCAAGCGATGGCGACGTTCATCCCGCCGATGCTGCCCGGCGTCGTGATCTTCATGCGCGGGTTCCATCCCAACGAAATTCTTCGCCAGATTCGCACCCGGCGCGTCTCGGTGCTGGTATCGGTGCCGCAAATTCTCGAAATCCTGCGGACGCATGTGATTCAGATATTCCCGGATCTCCGCCAGCTAAAGCCTTGGAAAGGCCACTGGGTGTGGCGCTGGTGGCGCTATCGCAAAGTGCATCGGCTGTTCGGTTGGAAGTTCTGGAGCTTTATCGTGGGCGCGGCGCCGCTGCCGGACGACCTGGAAGCGTTTTTCTCCGAGCTTGGGTTTCTCGTGATCCAGGGCTATGGCTTAACCGAGACCGCGCCGATCGTGACGCTGAATCATCCGTTCCACGCGCGGCAGGGGAGTGTCGGCAAGCCCATTGGCGGCGTCGAAGTGAAGATCGCGCCCGATGGCGAGATCCTGGTGCGCGGCGAGAACGTGACCGCCGGCTATTATCGGCAGCCCGAGGAAACTTCGCGCGCGTTTGAAGATGGCTGGTTCCACACGGGCGACATCGGCGCGTTGAAAGAGAACGGCGAGTTGACCATCCTGGGCCGCAAGAAGGAAATGATCGTGACGCCGGAAGGCCTGAACGTTTTTCCCGGCGATGTTGAGAGCGTGCTGAAGCAGCAGCCCGGTGTTCGCGATGCTGCCGTGATTGGAACGGATCGCGTGCACGCTGTCTTGATTCTTGACCCGGGAGCCGATGCCGAAGAGATCGTGCAGCGCGCCAACGCGAGGCTGGCCGACTTCCAACGGGTACGCAGTTTTTCGATCTGGCCCCATGACGAGTTTCCACGCACCGAAGGAACCGGAAAGCTGAAGCGCTTCGACATCGCCAAAGGAACGCCCGCGCCCGCGGCCACGGTGGGGCGCCTGGATGTCCCGCTCGAAAATCTGACATCGCTCGAGCGGGTGGAGCGGATAGTGGCGCTGGGGTTGGACGAAACCGAGATTACCGGAGCCGCATCCACCGTCGCCGATAATTTTCCCAGGTGGAATCGAGGAGCGCTCGCGCGCGCGATACGCCGCATCTTTCTTCCCGGATTCCTGTTGCCGCTCAATCGAGTTTTCGCCCATGTCCATACGCAGGGACTCGGCAATCTGAAAGATCTCCAGCCGCCGGTGATCTTCGCCGCCAACCACCAAAGCTATATGGACGTGCCGTCGATTCTCGGCGCGCTTCCGCCGCGTTGGCGATACCGCTTGGCAACGGCGATGCGCAAGGAGTTCTTCGACCAACATTTCCACGGCGACAGCTTTACCAATAGCCTGAATTACTATCTTTCGACGCTGTTCTTCAACTGCTTTCCGATCCCGCAGCGGGAGCCCGGCGCGCTGGCAACGCTGCGCTACATCGGAGAGCTTACGAATGATGGATGGTGTCTGCTGATTTTTCCCGAGGGGATCATGACGGAAACCGGCGAGATGTTGCCTTTTCACCCAGGCGTTGGAATGATCGCAGCCAAGCTCGGAATTCCCGTGGTTCCAATCCGCATTCGGGGTTTGGACCGCGTGCTGCATCCCACCTGGAAGATGGCGCGGCCGGGTCGCGTCGACATCGCGTTCGGGCCCGCGCTGCGCCTGACTGGCGACGACTACCGGGCGCTCGCCAAGCAAGTGGAAGAGGCGGTAAGAAGGCTCTAGCCACTCCCTCACGGACGTGGTTCAGTAGCGGTCGTGGTTCAGAACAGTTCGATCTGCTCTTTGGGCGTTAGTTTTGGCTTGCGCGGGTGTCGCAGCGGGGTTCCAACGACGCCCAGCACCTGAATCCGCGATAGGGCCGCTTTGGGCACGAAGATGCGCTGGTTCTGGAAGCCAGGATCGGGCGGGACCACCGAAAATCCGTGTGGGTCCAGTTGCAGCAGGTTGTTGGAGAGTATTCCGTCCATCGTGTCGCCGTCGCGAAAATACATGCGGAGCCACAGGCCCTCCATTTTCGGACGCGTGGTAAACAGGCGCAGTTCCTTGCGCGGCTCGCCTTGCTGGAAATCGCGGACGAAGCAGACCAGCTTTATCTCGGCGTAGGGGATGATGCTCACCGATCCGCTCGGGGTCATCAGCTCCAAGCCCTCGTCCAGTTGATAGCCCTGCGGATTGACGAAACCCGAGAGCGTCTCGCGGTCAAACCGCGAAACCAGAACCTTTTTGTGGGTGGAGACCCCCAAATCCCTCCTTTAGGGACCGCTTGCTCACGCGAGCGGCTCGGTAAGACAAAACACCGCTTGCTCACGCGCGCGGCTCAGTAAGACAAACACCGGTTGCTCACGCACGCGGCTCGCTAGCGCGCCGGAATCACTTTTCTTCCAAACAAATTTGCGAATATTGTATCATTGGCAGAATGCGATCCGTTGAATCGATCTCGGCTCACATCGCCTCGTTTCTCGACTTCTGCCGTATCGAGAAGGGCTTGTCGAGGACCACAATCATCGCGTATCGTGCTGATTTAGAAAGGTTTGCGGCCTCTTTGCAACCAGGCGACCAACTGGCGAGTCCGGAGCCGGTTCGCCGTTATATCGATTCACTATACCAAGCTCGGATGGCTAGCCGGTCCATCGCCAGGCATATTGCGACGTTGCGCAATTTCTCCGCTCACCTGATCGAGAAAGGCGCCCTGGAAGGGGATCCAACGGCGCACCTGGCGGCGCCGCGGCAGTGGCAAAGTCTTCCTAAATATCTTAATAAGAAACAGATCGACGACTTGCTGGCGGCCTGCGACGGGTCCAAGCCACAGGGCTTACGGGACCGCGCCATGCTCGAATTTCTGTACGCCACCGGACTGCGGGTTTCCGAATTGTGCCATGTCCGCGTATCGGAGCTCGAGATGAACATGGGCGTGGTGCGGGTGGTGGGCAAGGGCAACAAGCATCGGATCGTACCGGTGGGCAAATCGGCGCTGGCCGCGGTGGAACGATACTTGGGCAACGGAAGGCCGAGGTTGCTGAAGGGGCGGGCGAGTCCATACCTATTCGTTACCAATCGGGGCGGCGCGATGACGCGCCAGGGATTTTGGATGCTGCTGGGGGCCTACGGCAAGAAGGCTGGGATTTTCCACAACCTGACGCCGCACGTGCTACGGCACACCTTCGCGACGCATCTGCTGGAAGGCGGGGCGGATTTGAGAAGCCTCCAGAGCATGCTGGGGCACGCCGACATATCCACTACACAAATTTATACTCATGTAGTGCGTTCGCGGTTGCGGAAAACCGTGGACGAGCATCATCCGAGAGCTTGAACGGCGCACAGCGCGGGACGCGCTCGCATAGGGGAGAGACCAAGCGATGAGCGATTACATGTTTATGCTCGAGAGCCACCTGAGCGCTGACCAGAGCCGGGCGGTTTCCGAGATCCAAGCAGCCGCGACGCAGGCCAACCTGAACGTGTTCCTGACGGGTGGGGCGATGCGCGACATGCTGGGCGGTTTTCCGATCGTCGAGATCGATTTCACCATCGAGGGAAATGCGCTCAAAGTGGCGCAGGCGGTGGCGAAGAAGAGCGGCGCGAAGATTCAGGCCGAAGACGATAACCGGAAGGTAGCGAACCTGGTGTTTCGGAGCGGAGTGCACGCCACCGCCGGCATGGCGCGCCAGGAGAAATATTCCAAGCCGGGAACGAAGCCGCTGGTTCGTCCGGCCACCATTCACGAGGATCTTCACGGGCGCGATTTCACCATCAATTCCATCGCGCTCTCGCTGAATCCGGCATCGCGCGGGCTGCTGCTGGATCCGAATAACGGAGTGGGTGACTTGGAGCGCAAGGAACTGCGCGCGGTGAGCAACTACACGCTGTACGACGATCCCATTCGTCTGCTGCGCCTGCTGCGTTTTAAAGTTCGGCTGGGCTTCACGATCGAAGAGCGAACCAAGATGCAGTACGACAATGCCAGGGAAGCGCAGTTGGAAGCGCGTATTCAACCCCAGGAGTTGCTGGAGGAGTTGCGGCATATCGCCAATGAGCCTAATTGCGCCGACATCATCAAGTTGCTGGAGGAAGAGAAGCTGCTGCATCTCTATTCGCCCGACTTGGCGGGCGCCAAGCTGAATCACCCCGGTCTGCAAAAGCTGCAGAAGGCCAGGCAACTGGTCCCGTTCGGCATCGACATTCACCTGGAGAGCATGGGCCTGTTCCTCTATTTTCTTGCCGAGAAGCTGCCAGTCAAGGATCGCGCGGCGTTTATCAAGAGCGTCGGACTCAGCAGGCGCGAAGTAGACCAGTGGCAAAAGCTGGAAGCGAAATCCAAGAAGCTTGAAAAAGAGCTGAAGTCGGCCAAGCTGCAGAAGCCGTCGAAAGTTTATCAGGCTCTGACGGACGTGCCGGGCGATCAGATTCTGTTTCTGCTGGCGCATTCCTCCGAGCGCCTGGTGCATGACCGCATCAAGAACTATCTGCAGAAGTATCTGCCGAGCGCGCAGGAGGTGACCGATCGCGACATCCTGGCCACGGGTGCGCGGCCGGGCACGCCGAAGTTCCAGAAGCTGCGCGAGGAGATGATCCTGACCAAGCTGGACGCGCGTCCCAAGAAGATTCCGCCGCCATTGGAGGCGCCGGCTCCGGGTGGTCCGGGTCTCGCGGCGGGGGCAGGTCCGGGCCGGCCGCCAGGGGCTCCGGGTGGTCCCGGCCGTCCGCCGGCGGTAGGTCAAGGTCGTCCGCCAGCGGCTCCGGGTGGGCCCGGCCGCCCGCCGGCGATGGCGCGAAAATCGGTGTAAACGGCCACAGATGAACACAGATGAACGCGGATTAAAAAGAAAAGCTTCATCGGCGTCCATCTGCGTTGATGGGCGGCTGAACTCAATCTTTCAGCGTGCTGCGTAAGGGTGCGTGCTGGTTCTTGCCTCCAAGTCGCCGCGCCGCCAGCAGATCTTGCGCGATGCGGGAATTGCATTCGTGGTGCGCTCGGGCGACGTTCCCGAAAAGCGCCGTCCCGGCGAATCAGCGGCCGATTATGTGCGGCGTTTGGCGGAGGAGAAGGCCTTCGCCGTGACAATGACCCCAGGCGAAGTCATATTGGGCGCCGACACGGTTGTAGTGGTGGACGGCCTGGTGCTCGAAAAACCGAGCGACGCCAGCGATGCCATGCGAATGCTCGGGCTCTTGGCGGGCCGCGAGCACGAAGTGATTACGGGCATCTGCCTGCGCAGCGATACGCGCACGATCGTGGATGTCGCCACCACATGCGTCCGCTTCGTTCCGCTCACGCTCGACGAAATAGAAGCGTACGCGGCGAGCGGCGAGCCGATGGACAAGGCGGGCGCGTATGCAATTCAGGGATTGGCATCCAAGTTCATCGATCGGGTCGACGGGAGCTACTCCAACGTGGTTGGGCTGCCGGTGGCGCTGGTATGGCGGCACCTGAAAGAGATTAGGTTGGGGTAGAAGCACCGCGCGTCGCTGAGCCGCGCGCGTGAGCAAGCGGTCCCTCCCGACCTCTGCCACAGGCCGCTAGTCGCCCTGTCAGCCTCTGGTTCTCTCGTGTTGGTATATCCGCCCACTCACGGGAATGCTCCTTGGAGAGAAATGACTGGAGAGAAATGATCTCCCGCAGCCACAAGATGCATTAGCCTAGTGGCCTATATCCGACTAGTTCCTTGCGCGCTTCTGCTGGCGGCCGTGCAGTGGCTGGAAGCGCAGACCATCTTTAATCCTGCCCCTTCGCGCATCGTGGGCCAGGCCGTGTTGCAGCAGCAGGGGGTGCTGACCGCAACCGCGCCCAACCTGGTGGAGGGCAGGGAATTCAACAATCCGCAGGCGATTGCCGTGGACGCTTCGGCGAACCCGCCCATTCTCTATGTCGCCGATTTCGGCAACAACCGCGTGCTCGGGTGGAAGAATGTGTCGGCCTTCACCAAGGGCGATTTCGCCGATATGGTGATTGGCCAGCGGGACTTGTTGTCGACAGCGCCAGAGGGTCCGCGGGCGGATCTGAGCACCGGGTTGTCGAGTCCGGTCGGCGTGTCTGTCGATTCCAGGGGCAACCTTTATGTCGTCGATGCGGGCAACAACCGCATCCTCCGGTATCCGGCGCCTTTCGCGCAGACCGGCGACTTACTGACGGTGGATCTGGTCATTGGCCAGGCGGATCTCAGCAGCAGCGCGCCCAACGCGGGCCTCACGGGGCCCACTGCAAGCACGCTCGCGCTAGTGAGCGGCAGCGGTGTTCTTCGCGCGGGGCTCGCCTTTGACGCGCAAGGCGATCTGTGGGTCTCCGATCCCGGCAACAACCGCGTGCTGCAATTCCCCGCGGCCGAACTAGCCGCCGGGTCCGCCAATCAACCCGTTAATCAACCGGCCGCCAATCTCGTTCTGGGTCAAAACGATTTCTCTTCGAGCTCGCTGCCATCTAACGTAACGCGCAGTTCCAAAAACTATCTTTCACAGCCCGCCGGACTCGCATTCGATCCCGAGGGCCGGCTCTTTGTGGCGGACAGCGCGAATCGCGTGGTGGTGTACACGCCGCCGTTTTTCATCGGGCAGCCCATCGCGCGCATAATGGGCGTGGTCGACACGCCTAACGCTCCCGCCATCAGCCAAAGCACGCTCGGCGCCGCGACCAGCGGCGGGCAAGCGCAGCCTCCGCAATCGGTGTTCTTTGTCGGAGACGATCCTTATGTCGCCGACACCGGCAACGCGCGAATCCTGGGATATGCTCCGTTCGCGCAATGGCCCCTGGAAAGCCTGGCATTTTCGCCACCGGCCAATGTCGTGATCGGGCAGACTGGTTTTCAATCCGCGCAGTCGAATCAGGGCCTGGCGCAACCCAACTCGGGGACATTCGCGGGCCCGCAACCCGATCCGTTCAAGGGGGGCCCGGTAGCGGCGGTCTTCGACGGCGCCGATCTTTTGGTGGTGGACTCGGGGAACAATCGCGTGCTGGCGTTTCCGCAATCGAACGGCTCCTTCACCGTCGCCACGCGCGTTCTCGGACAGCTCGATTTCGAATACAACTCGCTCAACCTGATCGATGGGCGCGAAGTAGGCTTCAGCGGCAACACGGGCTCTTGTATCGTCAACGGCTCGCTTCCGTTTTTCGCGGGAGGCAGCGCGGTGATCGACGCCTCCGCTACGCCCCCGCACCTTTACATCGCGGACCCGCTGAACAATCGGGTCTTGGGCTATCAGGATTATCGGAAAGTAAACGCGGATGTCGCAGCCGATTTGGTGATTGGGCAGCCCAATTTTATGACAGCGCTGGTGAACTATCCGAGCAACAATCCAACGCAGGCCAATGCGCAGGGGCTGTGGTCGCCCGAGGGGTTGGCTGTCGATCCCTACGGCAACCTTTACGTCGCCGACGCCTGCAACGCGCGCGTGCTGCGGTTCCCCGCGCCGTTCGCGCAAACGCCGGGCGCGATGCCGCGGGCCGATCTTGCGCTTGGTCAGGCTAGCCTGGTTGGACAGCCCATCCTGGCCGCCAGTGGACAAACGCTGACCAGCGCATACGGAGTCGCCTTGACGGCCGCCGGCAATTTGGTGGTTTCGGATCCGCTCGCGAACCGCATTCTCTATTTCCAGAAAACCGCGGCGGGCGATTTTCAAACCGGTGAATCGGCGAGCAACGTTTTCGGCCAGCCGAATTTCAACTCGTCGCTGGCCACTGTTTTGGCCGGCCCGCATTTGATCGCAGTGGACGCGAACGATCAGTTATATGTTGCCGACACGGGCAACAACCGCATCGCCGCGCTGCCCAGCGTGCCTACCGCCGGCGACAATCCGCCGGTCCTGTTCGCGATTCCGCAGTTGAACAGCCCCTACGGCGTGTTCGTGAATAAAGCGAGCGGGGAGATCTGGGCCGCGAACACCGGCGGCAATCAAGCGCTGCGCTACGCCAACAGCGCCGCCATCATTATCAATGCCGCGCCCAGCGCGACTCTCGGGGTCTTCGGCCCGGTGTCCATAGCGCTCGATCCGTTCGGCAATCCGATTATCGCCGAGGGTTCGACCAACCGGGTTTCGTTCTACTACTCAGCGATCGACTACACGAATTCCGCGGGTGGAGTGCCCGGCCAATCGTCCGGCAACGCGGCCAATTTCTTCGGCAGTTTCGCTCCGGGAATGCTCGCGACCATTTTCTCGTTCCCCGCGTCGCCATTCGGCGATCGGACGGCGTCGTTCTCAAGCGTTCCGATCTCCACCGCGCTGGGCGATGTGCAAGTCACGGTGGGCGGAACGCCGGCTCCGTTGCTGTACGTCTCGCCGAGCCAGATCAATTTTCAAGTTCCGGGCGCGACTCCGGTCAACGTGTTTAAGGAAATCCAAGTGTCGCAAGTTTCCACCGGCCAAGTTCTCGCCAGCTGGCTCTTCCAGATCGACGCGGAGTCGCCTGGATTGTTCACCATCGATGGCAGCGGATCGGGCCAAATTGCCGCGCTGAACCAGGATGGTTCGCTCAACAGCGGCGTGAATCCTGCCAAGGCCGGCAGCGTGGTGACGCTGTATGCCACCGGCCAGGGTCTCATCAGCGGAATGCCGCCTGACGGAGCGCCGGCGCACGGGCTCGTTGAGACCAGCCAGACGCCGCAGGTGTTCATCAATTCCGGCTATGTTAGTCCCGGAAACGTGCTGTATTCGGGGCTGGCGCCGGAATTCGTGGGATTGTGGCAGATTAACGTCAAAATTCCTTCGGACGTGCCTCCCGGCGCGGTGATCGTGTTCATCAGCTACGGCGGGATCAACAGCATTCTGGATCCGAACGGGGTTCGGCGCATGACCACGATCCAGGTTACGCCGTAATAGGCCGGGTCTAAAGGCCGGAGCCTGGCTGGCCGATGAGTTGATGGGCGGCGCCGCATTGAAAAAGAATGAACTTCGGGATGTGCAAGGGGAGTTTCTCGCGAGTCTGAACCACGAGATCCGCACACCCTTGAGCGGAATCCTGGGGATGACCGATCTGCTGCTGGAGACGCACCTCACCGAGGACCAGCGGGAATACGCCGGTGCGACCCGGATCTGCGCCGAAAACTTGCTCGAAATCCTGAATGTCACTCTCGAATATTCGGCGCTCTCCGCCAATCAGGTGCGGCTGGAGGAGACCGAGTTCTCCCTTATCGAGACTTTGCGGGGAGTGGTGAACGAGTTTGCCCCCAAGGCTCAATCCAAGGGGGTGCGCCTGGTAAGCGCGTTGGACGCCAGCCTGCCGGAAACGGCTTTCGGCGATCCGATGCGTCTTCGCCAGATTGTTTGGCACTTGGTGGGAAACGCCGTCAAGTTCACGCGGGAAGGTCAGGTGGAACTTCGGGCTTCAGCCGCCGCGCCGGATGCCGAACCGGGGCGCCCGAGACAAGTTACGGTCAACATCGAGGTGCGCGACACAGGTGTCGGAATCGCTCCGCAGCAGCTCAAGGACATCTTTGAGAGCTTTCGGCAGCTCGAGACCGGGCTGTCTCGAAGTCATGGAGGTTTGGGTCTGGGCCTGGCGGTGGCTCGAAAGCTGGTGGAGTTGCTCAAAGGAAGGATCCACGTCGCGAGCGAGCTGGGCCGAGGCAGCGTATTCTCGCTCCAACTGCCGTTGCAGGTTCCGGCTAACTTGGAAGCTCGCTCGCTTGAGATCAAGAAGAGCCGCGGACGGATCCTCGTGATCGATGACAATAGCGTGGCTCAAACCATCGCCAGTCACGCGCTGCGGAGGCAGTCATTTGAGGTGCGGTGCGCGGGAGACGGTTTGGAGGGGCTGGATGCTGCTTCCAAGTCGCAGTTCGACGTCATACTGATGGATCTGCAGATGCCGGGCTGGGACGGGTTCGAGACCGCCGAACGGATTCGCAAACTTCCGGGCTATCGCGAAACGCCGATTATCGCCGTGACAGCCAATTGTTCCGATGAGAATCGGGCGCGTTGCGCCAGTCGCGGGATGCAAGACTTCCTGGCCAAACCGGTACGGACCAGGGAACTGGTTCAAACCGTGGAGAAATACCTGGAGCAGGAAGCGATCGCCGGTTAAGGGACGCCACGCGGGTTACAATAAGAATTGTTCCGCCTTGACAGTTCCCACGTGTACCGGGCGGAGAGGCTCGAGCAGTTCGGCTGGCTCCGACACGGCTTCGGCACCCGGTTAAGCGCCGGATGGCCCGAATCCGCCGGGTTGGCAACCGCAAAGCAGATTCATTCGAATCAGGTATTGGTGGCAACCCAGCCGGGGCACCTTGGCCCAGGCGATGCAATCATTTCCAAGCAGCCGGGTGTGACCGTCTCGATTCGAACCGCCGACTGTTTGCCGATACTCATTGTTGATCCCGGAACACGCGCCGTGGCTGCGGTTCACGCCGGATGGCGCGGGGTGGTGGCGGAAATTGCGCCGAAAGCCGTCGAGGCGATGACGCTGGAATTCGGCAGTCGGCCCGAGGATCTGGAGATCGCGATCGGTCCCGGCATCGGGCTCTGCTGCTTCGAGGTAGGACCCGAGGTGGCGGGTCAGTTTCGCGCGTTTTTCCCGGAACGGAACGACCTAGACAGGCGTGCCAAATTGGACTTGGTTGAGACGGTCTGTCGGCAATTGAGACGAAATGGCGTCGGCATGGGCCAAATCAGCACTTCGGGCCTCTGTTCGTGCTGTAGGCCGGAACTGTTCGAATCTTATCGCAGGGATCGAGAATCGGCAGGCAGAATGATTGCGGCCGTCGGCGTCGCGGAAAACCTAAGTCATTGATTCGGAAGAGAGCGCAGCGATTGCGCCCCCTTCCTAACGGTCGTTGGGTCGGGAAATCGGGATTTACGCTGCGTGAACGAGAATGTCGTCGAGCGAATCGGAACCTTCTTCTTGATTCCGGTCAGCGATTTCCTGGCACTGGATGCAGTAGGCTGCCCAGGGCACGGCGTTCAAACGCTTGATACTAATGTCCTCTTCGCAGTGCGCGCAAACGCCGAAGGTTCCTTCGTCGATGCGATGCAATGCGGCGCGAACATTCCGCAAAAGGTTTGACTCCCGGTCCAAGTTGCGAATAGCAAGCTCTCGTTCCGCGGCGTTTTGGACTTCGTCCAGCGCGTCCGGGCTCTTCTCGATTGCGATACCTTCACGGTTCCGTAACACCTGCGCCAACTCAGCCTGTTTAGCTTCCAGGACTTGTTTGAATTTGTTTAACTCGGTCTTCGTCATACGATTAACTCTCCTTCTTCTAATTACTTACTTCACTTCTACTTTCAAAATGTTTAGACGTGCAAAACTCTCGAAAGGTTCAAGACGTTACAGCAAATTACTGAACTATGATGAACTCTAGATCTTAACAGCCAATGGCAACGCTCATCGGCCGGAGAGGTTCGCAGTCGGGCTCTAAAAATCATACCACACTCACTGAGCAATTCAAGTGCCAGCTATTTTTTCTGGTACTGGGACGGGCTAGGCTGTTTCCTTGCCGTCCGGAGTACGCTCTCACGCCTAGCATTTGTGTCATATCGACCTTCCACAGTCAAATGTTTACGTCCCCTGTCGAAAAAAGCTGTTCAACGTGACTGAGCTTCTTCACTGACCTACTGATGTATACTGATTACCTTCCGGCCAGTAGTTATTTCTACCCCGCTTGAGAACGGCCACCGGGGCGGCTCAATTCGGCCACCTGAACTCAACCATGCAAGCGTCACCCAGATTTAACCTACGATGGTGGCCCGCCCGGTTGCTTCCTCTCGTCTTTTTCGGACTGGGATTGGCGGTGCTGCCTCACGCCGGCCTGCAAAACGACGAGGTTCTGTTTGCCACGCCGATCTTCCATGTGCCCGCAGCCACCGTGTTTGATGCCCAAATTCTCCAGTGGCGGATTCCTTTGATGCTGCTGACCTATTTGGGGGCTCTAAAAAGTTGGCTGTACTTTCCAATCCTGACCCTCCTCCGCCCCTCCTTTCTCACGATTCGTTTGCCAGTTCTCATAATAGGTAGCCTGACGGTCTGGCTATTCATTTGGTTACTGGAGAGAGCCGGCGGCCGGACAGTGGCCTGGGTTGGCGGTCTGTTGCTCGCCACCGACACGATGTTTCTTCTCACCACTTGCTTCGATTGGGGACCGGTGGCTTTACAGCATTTGCTCGGCATGGCCGGCCTGGCGCTGGTGTTCAAGTTCGCGTCCGAGGGAAAGCCCTCTGCGCTTTTCTGGGGGTTCCTTTGTTTCGGACTAGCGCTGTGGGACAAGGCACTGTTTCTGTGGCTCTTCAGCGGATTGATGGTCGCGGCCATCGTTGTATTCCCGCGCGAGCTGTGGTCCCGTTGTAGTCTCAGGAACTTTGGACTGGCGGCCGCGGGGTTGTGTCTGGGCGCGCTGCCGCTCGTAGCCTACAACGCCGCTTCGAATCTGGCCACGTTCCGCGCGAATTCATCCTTCGACCTGGCGCAACTTCCCAGCCGGCTGCACGCCTTGCGGATCACCTGGGATGGCGAGATCCTGTGGGGCTACATGGTCCACGCGCCCTGGTCGCCTGGCACGCCTCGAGAATCTGGGGCGCTGGGAAGGATATTGGGGGCAGTGCGCTCGCTGGCCGGCATCCATTATCACAACGAGCTGGTGCCTGCGTTCTGGGTAGCGCTCGCGCTGGCGCTTTGGCTCTGCTTCACTCCGGGGTCCAATCGCGCGCGCAAGACGCTGTTGTTCTGCTTGATCGCGAGCGCGGTGGCTTGGATCCAGATGGCGATTACGAAGGACGCCGGATGGGGCGCTCATCACGTGGTGTTGCTCTGGCCGCTGCCGCAGTGGTTTTTGGCGGTGGTTTTTGTGGAGGCGTCCCATCGACTCCGGTGGCGCAAGGCGGGAGCCATGGCGCTGGCCGCCGCGATGGTCTTTCTGGCCGGCGAAAACCTGCTGTTGACCAACGAATATTTCTACCAATTGGCGACCTACGGGGCGCTCGGCAGTTGGAGCGATGCCATCTACCGGCTTTCCGGCGAGGTGGGCCGGATTCAATTCGCCCACTTGGTAGTGGACGATTGGGGCATCGCGAATTCGCTGCTGGTGCTGCACGGCGGAGGCCTTCCGCTGGTGATGGCTGGCGGCCGAGAATGGGATCAGGCGCGCTCGGCGGAAGATGTTTGGATCGGCCATACGCCCGAATATCAGCAGACGGCCGGGGCCGACGAAAGAATCGTTCGAGGGGCGCGGTCGGCTGGATTTGAGAAGCAGATCATCGAGACTGTGCCGGATCGCAACGGCCGGCCGGTTTTCGAGATTTTCCGCTTCGTGCGCGCGGCGGCGAGCGTGGCACACTGATTCGGACGCAATCCGCTACTTGATCGGCTAAACTTAGCTGAGTTCTGCCTATGCCCCTTTCCGCCGGGACTCGCCTGGGCCCCTACGAGATCCTTGCGCCGATTGGTGCGGGTGGGATGGGCGAGGTCTACAAGGCGCGCGATACGCGCCTGGATCGCGTGGTCGCGATCAAGGTTTTGCCCGCTGCCCTCGCTCAGGACGCGGAGCGCCTCGCACGGTTTGAGCGCGAAGCCAAAGTTCTCGCGTCGCTGAATCATCCCAACATCGCGCAGATTTACGGCGTCGAAGAGTCGGGCGACGTCCGCGCGTTGGTGATGGAGTTGGTGCCAGGAGAATCGCTCAAAGGACCGCTGCCGCTCGAGACTGCGCTCAGCTACGCCAAGCAAATCGCCGATGCGCTCGAAGCCGCGCATGAAAAGGGCATCGTCCATCGGGACTTGAAACCGGCGAATATATTGGTTACCAAACAAGGGATCAAGCTGCTTGACTTCGGGCTGGCGAAGCAAGCGGTTCGCCTCAGCGAGGAAGACGCCACCAGGGCGCTGACGCATCAAGGGCAGATCGTGGGCACGTTGCAGTACATGTCGCCGGAGCAGTTGCAGGGCAAAGCGAGCGACGCGCGCAGCGATCTGTTCAGTTTCGGCTGCGTGCTGTACGAACTGTTCACCGGCAAACGAGCTTTCGACGGAACAAGCGCAGCGAGCGTGATGGTGGCGATTCTGGAGCGGGAGCCCGCGCCGCTGGAAATCGCTCAACCGCTCGACCGGGTAGTGAGACGATCGCTTGCAAAAGATCCCGACCAGCGTTTCCAAACCGCCCGCGATCTGAAAGCCGCGCTCACATGGGCACTGGAGCAACCGGCGCAAGTAACCGCTCCCTTGGCCCCGAACAGGGCTTCGCGGTCACGGCTCGGATGGGCAGTTGCGGGATTGCTCGCGGTAACGTTGGCCGGTCTTGGTGGCCTTTACTGGCGCGCGATGCGGCCTCTCGATCGCCCGC
>Ga0302324_100003916_pt1 | contig 33375 bp, 25 predicted proteins | sample Palsa_T0_1_FD_201949 | JGI IMG/M metagenome (GOLD analysis project Ga0302324, IMG submission 201949) | Peat permafrost microbial communities from Stordalen Mire near Abisko, Sweden - Palsa_T0_1 | ecosystem: Environmental > Terrestrial > Soil > Palsa > Peat permafrost | place: Sweden: Abisko...
TGCGCAGCCCGAGGAGCCGCGGCGCCGGCCGGGTTCCGAGCCGCGGAGATTCGATCCAGGAGCGCGAGCATCTCGGCTTTTTGCAGCGGTTTGGAAATGTAATCGTCCATCCCGGCGGCGAGACAGCGCTCGCGGTCGCCGGCCATCGCGTGCGCGGTCATCGCCGCGATCGGGGTGTGGCGGCCGGTCGCTTGCTCGAACTCACGGATGCGGCGGGTGGCTTCAAAGCCGTCCATTTCCGGCATCTGCACGTCCATGAAGATGAGGTCGAACGTCTCGGCGCCAGCGAGTTCCAGCGCTTCGCGACCATTCGCCGCCTGGAGGAGCAAGTGCCCGCGCTTCCCCAGGATTCCGGTCGCGACGGCACGGTTGACCACGTTATCCTCGGCGAGGAGGATCCGGAGGCCGGCAGTGGCGCTGGCTTCCGGCGCGCGGGGCGCTCCTATGAGGGAAGGGAAAGACCGCGGGACGGACGACTCTGCCACGCCGAACCACGCAGTGAAGTGGAAAGTAGTCCCCTTACCGGGTGTGCTCTCTATCCAGATCTTCCCCCGCATCTGCTCGACGAGTTGAGAGGCGATGGAGAGCCCGAGGCCGGTGCCGCCGTAGTTCCGCGTGGTCGAGCCGTCCACCTGCGCAAACGCTTCGAAGATAACCTGCTGCTTTTCCAGCGGGATGCCCGTGCCCGTGTCCTTGACTGAAAAGTGCAGGCACTGCTCGCCGCCGCGGGCCGCCTCGGCGGCGACCTGCACAACGATGGAGCCGCGCTCGGTGAACTTGATCGCGTTATCGGTGAGATTGATCAATATCTGCCGCAGGCGCAACGGGTCGCCAATGATATGACTCGGCACGTCTGGGGAGATGTCGACCACGAGTTCAAGACCTTTTAGATTTGCGCGAATGCCAAGAGGCGTGAGCAGCCCGCCAATGCAATGGCCGAGGCTGAAATCGATCGACTCGAGTTCCAGCTTGCCGGCTTCGATTTTTGAGAAATCGAGAATGTCGTTGATTAAGCCGAGCAGTGAGTGCGCGGAGCTTTTCACCATCCCGAGGTATTCGCGCTGATCGGGACTGAGGTCAGTTTCCAGCGCGAGATCGGTCATGCCGATGATGCCATTCATCGGCGTGCGGATCTCGTGGCTCATTTTCGCGAGGAATTCGCTCTTCGCGGCGTTCGCCCGCTCCGCTTCGGCGCGTGCGGCCGCCGCTTCGTGCTCGGTCTCGACGAGGTGATCCAACGTCTCGTGCAGACGCGCCTCTTTTTCCCGGCTTTCGCTGATGTCGGTGGCGACCAGACAGATAGCCGCCGCGGAGTCAACGGGGAGCGGACCCAACGCCAGCCGCAGCGGCACCGCGCTCGCGTCTCCGGCACAGAGGGTGGTCTCCCCGGTGCTGCCGCCGACGCGCCCCGCATCCAGCAGAACGGCAAACCCCGAGCGCTCCGAAGGCGCGACAAACGCGTCGAAGGCGAGGCCGACGATTTCCTCTAGGGGCCTCTTCAACAATTCGCCAAACCGGCGATTGCAATAGAGAATCGAGCCGCCGGCTGAGAGGGTGACAGCGCCCTGGTTCATCTCCTCGATGAGCACACGATAGGGTTCATTGGCGCCTTTGAGCGTGAAGAGCTGGTCTCCACGCGGCCCCTGCACGAGCACGGCGTCCACCTCGCCGTTCCGAATGGCGTGCAAGGTGTCGTTGGCCTCCGAGAGACGGGTGCGCAAATCGGTGACTTCGTCCGTCAATTCCTCATGGGTCTGGGGCGCCGGATTCATGGCTAAGGCGGCGCCGGGGGTAAATCCAGAGCCGCGAGGACACGCTCGGTTTGCGACAAATTGCCGAACAGCCGGCGCTCCGGCAGTGGATATTCCCGGACGAGTGTCGGCGCCACCGTGATGTGGTCGTCGCGGGCGTTCTCCCTCTGCTCGTAAAGGTCCACGACGGTGAGGGCGTAGCAGTCTTTCAAATGGGTCTCGCAGATCGTCTTGATGTTCGTGATGGCGCGGCTCGATTGCGGCGTGCTGCCGGCGACGTAGAGCCGCAGGACACATTTGAGAGTCCGTGGTGGCAGTGCCCGGAGCAGGGCCAGCATATCACGAGCCATGCTTTTCTCCCCTCCGGGCGGGGAAGGGGTCCGCATCCTGAAGACGAAGGTCGAAGGCGGCCAGGACGCGCTCGGTGTCGGTCAGGGTGCCGATGATCTTGCGGATGGGCGGGGGCTGTTTCCGCACGAGCGTTGGCACCGCCAGGATCTGGTCGCTCTGCGCGAGCTGCGGATTTTTCATCAGATCGATGACCTCAATGCGGTAGCGGCCAGCGAGGTGCGCTTCGCAGAGTTGCTCGATATTGCGAAAGGCGGTGGCCGATTTGGGAGTCGGCCCGGCGACGTAGAGCCGCAGTTCCCAAGTCCAGGCCTCCGCTACGGCTTGTTTCGATTTGCGGGATGCGGCTGGCGTTTTCATGATTGCTCTCCTCCCCTGACGTTGCGGCGAACCCGGCTTCCGTTGCTTTTGATAGCGTCTTGTTTGCGGATGCGGCCCATCGCCACCTCGTTTAAGGCGAGAGACGCCTTGCGCTGTTTGTCCTGGCTGAAGATGCGTGTGATGATGGTTTCCTCGGCGGAAAACTCGGCGCGCAGCGCGGCGATCTGCCCTTCGAGCGCATCGCGTTTGCATTCGAGCGCCAATTGTTGCCGCTCGACTTCCTCGCTCATGCTCACGCGCTCCGCCAGCGCCTGCGCTTCCTGCGTTATACGCGCCGATCCGGTGAGCATCCCGCTCGGGCCGATATAGACATCGGTGAGTTGGATGCCGGTGGCCGTCACCAAGAACTCGCGCACCTGATTCGAATGCCCCATGCCGCGCGACTTAAGGACGTGCAAGCCGCGGTTGCGCTCACCGTCGGTTTCGAGATCGCGGAGCACCAGCCATGTGTCCACGAGCGAGGAAATTGCCGCATCCGTGCGCTCCACCGCGCCGCCGCCCATCGTTAGATCGGTAAGCATCACGGTGATCCCTTTCAGTTTCAGCCAGTCCAGCAACCGCATCAGCGCCGCTTTGATCTCCAAGGGGGTGCCAGTCGTCTCCAAACCGGAAATCGGATCGATGATCACCACCTCCGGCGCGAATTCGGTGATGGCCTGAATCTTGCGAGCAAGGTGCGTTTCCAGGCCGTGGGCAAACGGCCGCACGCTATTCAACTGGAGGCGCCCCTTTTTCACCCATTGCTGCAAGTCGAGCCCTATCGTCCCCATGTTGCGCATGATCTGGCTGGGGGATTCCGCGAAGGAAAAGTAGAGGCACCGCTCGCCGCGCCGGCAGGTGGCGTCGGCAAAGGTCGCCGCCACACTCGTCTTGCCCGTGCCCGCGGCGCCCGACAGAAGAATGTTGCTCCCGCGATAAAATCCCTTGCCGCTGAGCATGGTATCCAGACGCTCTATGCCGGTCGGGATGCGCTCGTGCGACGCTGTGTGCTGGAGCTGTACGGAAGTGATCGGCCAGATCGAGATGCCATCCTTTTCGATGAGGAACGGATACTCGTTCGTGCCGTGCGTGGTGCCGCGATATTTTATGACGCGGATGCGCCGGGTCGTCACTTGATCCACCACGCGATGATCGAGCGAGATAACGCAATCAGAGACGTATTCCTCCAGGCCATAGCGAGTCAGCGTGCCGTCGCCGCGTTCGCCGGTCATGATGACCGTCACGCCTTTTTCCTTGAGCCAGCGAAAGAGCCGGCGCAGTTCCGCGCGCACAATGGCTTGATTGGGCAGGCCGGCGAAAAGCCCTTCGATCGTGTCGAGCACGACGCGCTTGGCCTTGATGGAATCAATCGCATAACCGAGCCGGATGAAGAGCCCTTCGAGATCGTATTCGCCCGTCTCCTCGAATTCGCTGCGATCCACGTAAACGTAATCAAGGAGCAGCTTCTTGCCAGCGACGAGCGCTTTCAAATCGAAGCCAAGCGATGCAACGTTTTCGGTCAGCTCCTCGCCCGTTTCTTCAAACGCCATGAAGACGCCCGGCTCGCCGTACTCCGTTGCGCCGCGCACGAGAAATTCCATCGCCAGCAATGTCTTTCCGCAGCCGACGCCGCCGCACACCAGCGTGGGCCGGCCCGCGGGCAACCCGCCGCCGGTGATTTCATCGAGCCCGCGAATGCCCGTGCGCGATTTATGCAAAGTTTTCGGAACGGATAATGTTTTCGTTTTCTGCATGGTGGCGTTTCCAAATCGGCGTTTTTTCATAGTAGAATCAGAATGTTTTATGAGAGAGATGGAGGCATTTGCTTCAACTGATCGATCTCATCCTGGCGTGGTTGCAAACTTCCTTGGTTGGTCTGATTTTCCTCGAGGCAAGCAATGCGGCCGAAAGCGGCTCGGAGCGAGGTTTCGAGCGCCGCCGTGCGTTCGCAGACGCGGCGATCGAGATCCGTGTTCGCGGCGCGGAGGTTCGCGTGCAGTCCAAGGATGCGCTCGGCAACGCGCACGCGCGCCGCAAATGGATTCTTTTCAAAGGGCTTTGTGATGAAATCGTCCACGCCGGCGGTCACCGCTTCGACGTAATTCGTTTTCCCGGAGCGTGAGGTGACCAGGACGATATAGGTGTAGTCCGTGCGCTGCTCCGCCCGGACGCGGCGGCAGAGATCCAAGCCATCGAGGTCAGGCATCATCCAGTCCGAGATGATGAACGGGAACTTACCCCCATACCATGCGGCCCATGCTTCGCGGCCATTGGTTACCTCCTGCACGTGGTGTCCGAGCTTCCTCAGGGCGTTGGTGAGCAGCAGCCGGGTGATGTCATCGTCCTCCGCGATCAGGGTGTTCATTTTCACAACCATATGTAAGCATGTTTAGTGCCCGCTGGCGGATTGGCAGAAGCGGCGAAACAGAAGAGATAAAAGTCAGCCGGCTAGCACAGCCGCGTCTACAGCTTTCCGGTAAATGGCGAGGGTTTGCTCCATCTTTTGATCCAATGAGAGATCTCTCAACGCCAGCGCGTGACCGGCGTCCGCCAGGCTTTTTCGCAAATTTGCGTCATCGATCAGCCGCTTGATCGCCGCCGCCAGGGCATCCGCGTCGCCGGGGGGGACGAGCAACCCGGTCTTCCCGTCCTCGACCAGTTCCGGGATGCCTCCCACGCGCGAACCGATAACCGCGCGCCGCATCGCAAACGCCTCCGGAATGATGCGGGATTGCGCCTCGGCCTTGGACGGGACAACCACGATGTCCAGCGCGGCGATCACCTCGGGAATGTTGCGTTGAAACCCGGTCATCTTTATGGAGGTGCCGGGCGCTGGCGCTCCGAACGCCTTTTCGATTCGGGCCCGGCATGCGATTTCCAGCTTTCTCTCACCCGTCCCCTCGCCCACGAGGACGAAGCGCGCCCCCGGATGCGTTTTCAAGACGGCGAACGCCGCATCGAGGAAAATGCGATGCCCCTTCTCGCCGCGGATCATCGCTACGATCCCCACCAGCGGAGCGTTCGCCGGAATGTCAAACCTGTCGCGGAAAGGACGGCCATCGATCGCCGGGTTGAATTCATCCAGATCGACGAATTCCCCCACCACGTCGATGCGCTCCGGCGCGATTCCATTCGTCTCGATCAGGTCGCGGCGGATCATGGCGGCGGTGGCAATCACCCTGCGACAGCCGTGCTTGTAGATGAACGAACGCGCCCCCGGCGTCACGCGCAACGTCAGGTGGCGCGACCGGACCACGGGAATGCCGGCGACATGGAGTGGATAACAAAGCCACGAATCTTTCGAACCGTGCGTATTGATGAGATCGATCCCGCATTTGCGCACTATTCCGCACAGGGCGATGAAACCGGGAAGATCGAAATTGCTCCGCATCGAAACGCCGAGCACGGAAGCGCCTGCTTCCCGGCCCCGCCGGTAAAGTTCGCTCCGCGGGTCGCACGCGATGGACGCTTTGTGTCCGTGCTTGTTCAGCCAGCACGTTTCGACCACGATGCGCTGTTCGAGTCCGCCCCAGTTGAGGCTGCATTCGGTATGAAGGATATTCAAAGGATGGACGATAAAACGGATTTGGCGCGCGCGGCCTCGCCGCCGCCGCTGAAATACTACAGTTCACTCCCCGCGTTCCGAACTTATTTCCGCACTGGCATTCCCATCCTGACCTACCATAAGGTCGGCCCTCGCCCCTCCGCGGCGGTTTTGAAGTTTCTCTACGTCTCCCCAAGCCTTTTCTCCCGGCAGATGGCCGAACTGCGCAAGGCGGATTTCACGAGCATCGGACTGGACTCCATCCCGGGCAATGCCGGAGAAAAGCGCATCGCCCTCACGTTCGATGACGGGTTTCGCAACGTCCTCCGCCACGCGCTCCAACCGCTGGCGGACGCAAACTTTCACGCCATCCAATTCATCGTTGCGGATTTGATCGGCAAAAGCAACGAGTGGGATCTGCCCATGGGAGAAGCACCCGAGCCGCTCATGGACAAGGCGGAGATCGCGGACTGGCTTGCCGCGGGGCACTCGATAGGCGCCCACACCCTGACGCACCCCAATCTTCGCCGCATTCCGCCCCGGCAGGCGCGCGAGGAAGTCTTTGCGAGCAAGAAGCGCCTGGAAGATCTTTTCGGAGTGCCAATCCGGCATTTTTGTTACCCGTACGGCGCACGGGACCGCGCTCTCGGCGAACTCGTCCAGGAGGCCGGCTATGAAACGGCCTGCACGACCGAATGCGGAATCAACGAAGCGGACACGCCGCGCTTCGGTTTGAAAAGGCTCACGGCGCGTTATCCCTCCCGCAACCCGCGCGACGTGCTTGCCCGGCTCTTTTGCTGGGCCCGTTTATGACCGCCTGGCGCCTTATGCGGACGCCGCATCGCATGTAACATAAGCACGCACAGATCAAGGCACACTAGACATATAAGCGTTTTTGTCCTAGGCTGGACGGATGCCAAAGACACCGACCGTTTACACCGCATTCCGATGCCCGGCGGATTTGATCGAGAAGGCGAAGCGCAAAGCCCGGGACCAGCGGAGGTCGTTGAGCAACTATCTCATCACGCTCATCGAAAGGGCCGTGGAAGAGAACCTTCCCCAAACTCCCCGGGTGAGCCGCAAGCGGGCAAGCGGGTAAACCGGTCAATTCCAGAGCCGCTGCAAATCGGGATCGATTTGCGCGTTCTTTTTGAAGGAAGAGTTGATCTGGATGGCCGCCCGGATGCATTGCCGCGCCTTGGCGAGATCGCCCAAACGCGCTTCGTAACATGCCAGGTTGTAATGGAGGATGCCCGTGCGCCGAAGCCAATGGGGAGCCGCGAGCAAAACCTGCACAGCCTGCCCGCCCTGGTTCAACTGGTCGAGGGCGAACACCCGCTGCACAGTAAACTCCTCTTCGTCGGGATAGGCTGCATTCCCCTTGCAGGAAAGCGTTTCCGCCTCCCCCCACCGTTTCATGTGCAGAAGCGCGCGGATGCGCATGCGCAGCACCGGGGAGGATTGCTGCAAAACGGGCCTGACTCCGTCGATCTCCGCGAGCGCTTCCAGCGGCAATCCCAGGAAAAGATAACCTTCCGCGGCCCCCAGGGGACGGCGCAGTTCGGAATCGGTTTCCGACTTCCTGTTACTTAGATGCAACATATTGTCCCCCACATTATTTCGACGTAAAACGCTTCCTTTGAATTCAGCAGGATCTCTGGCAGCAATGCCTGTGCCATTTCCCGGCATTCGCAACGCACCCCCATCTCATGGATCGAATCCGCCCTCCCTCGCGGCTGTAGGGCCCGCGCTTGCAGCCAGCGATGCGCCGGGCGGGAATCCCGTTCTTCGGAGTTCATTTTCTTCCGCTCCGTCATTGCTTTGCTGGATTTGAAAGTGAGATGTTTGGCTCAACATGGATTGGACCCATTGGGCTCCGCGCGAGCGCGCGAACCTCTGTTTCATTATGAAGGAGGGCCGCCTTCTTCTCATCCGGAAAAAACGCGGCCTTGGCGCCGGCAAGATCAACGCTCCGGGCGGCAAGATCGAGCCGGGCGAGACTGCCCTGGACTCCGCCGTCCGCGAGACGTTCGAGGAAGTCGGCGTGGTGCCTCTCGCCCCGCGAAAGAGAGGAGAACTCTCCTTTCAATTCGCCGACGGATACAGTCTTCACTGCACGGTTTTCCTTGCGCTGGATTGCGAGGGCGAACCCACGGAAACCGCCGAGGCCGCGCCGTTCTGGACTTCCGTGGACGCGACTCCATTCGACGAAATGTGGGCTGACGACGCCTATTGGCTTCCGCTCCTTGTGGCCGGCAAAGCGTTTTGCGGATACTTCACTTTCGACGGGGAGATTTTGCTGAGCAGGGAGATAAGACTCCTTGACGACCTCGGCAAAAGCAGCGCGGGCGGCTCTCAATGCGCACTCTCCTGATCGCCGGTTGCGGTTTTGCCGGGAGGGCGGCGGCCCGTCTTTTCCACCAAGCCGGCTGGGCTGTCTCCGCGCTCACCCGTTCCGAGCAATCCGCGGCGGCTCTCTCCGGCGAACCTTATCCCGTTTTTGCCTGCGATATAACCGACGAATCCCGCCTCGCCATTTTGCGTGAACGCATCGGCCCGATGGACGCGGTTCTTCATTGCGTCAGTTCCGGACGCGGCGGCGCGGAGGAATATCTGCGCGCCTACCTCTTCGGGGCGCAAAACCTTTGGCGGACGTTTTCGCCGGCGAAATTCCTTTTCACGAGCAGCACTTCGGTTTACGCGCAGACGGACGGCTCCTGGGTCGATGAAGACTCCTCCCCCGCCGAACCCGCGCGCGAGACGGGCAGGATACTCCGCCGTACCGAGAACTTTGTGCTCGAACAGGGCGGGTGCGTCGCGCGGCTCGCCGGCCTCTACGGCCCGGGGCGAGCCGTCCTCCTGGAGAAGTTTTTGAATGGCCGGGCGGTGATCGAAGGGGACGGAAGCCGCTGGATCAACCAAATCCACCGCGATGACGCCGCCGGCGCTCTCTTCTTCCTGCTCAATGACGCGCCGGGTTCTGGAATCTATAATGTGGCCGACGATTCTCCCCTCACTCAACTCGAATGCTACCAATGGCTGGCGGAGCACTTCCGACAACCGACGCCGCCGAACGGGCCGCCCGACCTGGATCGCAAGCGCGGCTGGACCAGCAAGAGAGTGAGCAACCGGAAGCTCCGCGAACTCGGCCGGAGTTGCAAATACCCCTCGTTCAAGGAGGCCGTGTTGAAGGATGCGGAACTGGCCGGCGTGGCGCGGAAAGTCGATTAAGCGAAGAATCTTTGCCGGATTATGACACCGAGCATCACGGCCAGAGCCGCGAAAAGGACCTCCAAAAAAGTTATCTTCGGATGCCATTTTGGTTTCGTGGCAAAATAGACCGGCCTCGAAGACGCCGAGACTTCTCCGTTCGAATCGATCGAGCGAATGCGGATCGCGCAAGGATACTGCGGAGGCAGTCCCGACAGGCGCGCCCGGATCTCGTTTCCCACCGTCGTGGTGGAAAAGTTCGTGAATGGAACCCAATCGACCTGCAAGTTCTTCTGGCTGTCCAACGATAACCGGCGCGATTCGATCTCGTAGCGAAGCTCCCCGCGCGCGGGCGGTTTCCACGACATTTCGCAGGTCGTCGCTTGGACCTTGCGGAGGAATATTCTGGAAATCGCCGGGACATCGGAGACTTTTGGCTTCGCCGCCGGCTGCCCGTTCCCGGAAACCGAGCCGCCCGCCGCCATCAGGGTGGCGAGCGGCACGTTCGTTGACACGGGTCCCGGCGCGACCCTGGCCTGGACACGGATGCTCAGATCATTCTCGGCGGCCTCGATGCGAATCCAATCGTTAAAATCCCCCGTGTCCCGCGCGGCGAAAGTCACCGGGATGGATTTTTCGGCTCCGGGTCCGAGGGGAAAGGAAGCATCCTCTTCCGCGATCTGAAACGGAGGTGGAATCGAGACGGCGACGATGGCTTGATATCCCCCTCCGTTTTTCACCGTGAGATTGGTGGTCAAGTCGTTTCCCACGGTCGTTTCGCCAAAGGAAATCGCCTCCGGAGTCGTCCGGAGGATAGGCCCGACCACCGCTCCGCGCACGGTGAGCGTCTTTTTCCAGGCGGGGACGCTGAGAACGGCCGAGCCCTCGAGCGGCTCCACGTACTCGGGCGAGGTTTTCACCGTCACGGTTTTCTTCTCCGCCGCGGCCAGTTCGATTTCCTTCGGACCCTGAACATGGCTGGGCAGCGTTATTTCCACCTTCTCGGGCTCGTCCGTTTCGTTGGTGACCTCGAAACTGCCCGTCCTCACCGGGTCGCCCCTGGCATTGCGCAACTCGACCACCTCCGGCAGAACGCTGAACGGCGGCTTGACGCTCGCGTGCAGTGAGGTCTCCCGGTCGGGATAATCGGAATAGTGAATTTCACCTCTGAATTCCCCATCGGTTTGCGCACTGAACTCGATAACGAAAAGCTGCTTCTCGCCCGGGCCGAGATGATAGTTCTCCTTCGGCTCGATCTTCCACATTTTATCCACATCCATGACTCCGTCGATGATTCCGGAACCTTGATTTTCGAGTTCGATCTCCTTTTTCGCGGTCGAACCGATCACCATCTCCCCGAAATCGATTTTGTCCGGCATCGCGAAGATAGGCGGATCGTCCGTGACCGTGATTTCAACCGTCGCCGGGGCCGAGACTCCTTCGGACGTCTTGGCTTCGTAGGTGAATGCGTCCCGCAGATGGGTGAAATCGCCCGAATTCCGGTAGGTTATGACCGCCGCGGTGGAGGACACCATTTTCGGTTCCGAAATCTGTCCGTACCGGGGCTGCGTCTGAATCCGGAATGTGACGGACTCGCCCTCCCTTCCATAAATCCCCAGCGTCAGCTCGACCGAGCCGCCGCGCTTCACCTCCGCCTTGACCGATCTCGGGATCGGCACCGCCAACGGTGGCGCGCTGATTTCACCGCGAAGGAGAGCGGGCCCGGCAAGCAGCGTGACGAGCAACGCGCCAAGCCGCAAAAACCGGAGCGCCCCGTTCGGAGCCATTGCGGGAGGGAGGATGTTTGGCATTTGAATTCCGAAAATCGCACCCTATTCGAAAAAGCGCATCCGTGAAAGAGGCATCCGGAGAAACGCGCCTTGCAGGGACGCGGCGGGGGGGGCGCCGCCGCCTGTTTGGGGTTGTATGCTTTTATCGCCATGAGACAATCCTTGAATGGCAACTGTTCTGGAAGTCATTCAGGCGACGAGGGCCTATCTCGCCAAACACGGCGTGGAGAATCCGCGTCTCAATAGCGAACATCTGCTCGCATACATCCTCGGACAGAAGCGGATAGATCTCTACCTCGGCGCGGACCGGCTGCTTGCCGAGGCGGAATTGAACCCGCTGCGCGAACTCGTGCGAAGGCGGGCGCGCCGTGAACCGCTTCAACACCTGCTCGGGACAGTCGAGTTCTTCGGACGAACTTTCTCGATCGACTCCAGAGCCTTGATTCCGCGGCCCGAGACCGAACAGCTTGTCGAATTCATTCTCGCCCGTCCCTTCCCCCCGGAGCCGTCCATTCTCGATGTCGGCACCGGCAGCGGCATCATCGCGCTCACCCTCGCCGTTGAAATCGAGAAGTCCGCCGTCACCGCCATCGACATCTCAGGCGAAGCGCTCGAACTCGCCCGGCACAACGCCAGAAAGCTCGTGCTCGAACAGCGGGTCACCTTCCTCCAAGGCGATCTGCTCGAGGGGACAACCGGGGCCTTCGACCTCATCGTTGCCAATCTTCCTTACATCCCGACCGATGTCCTTCACGGCCTCGCCCAGGAAGTCCGCCACGATCCAAAGCTCGCCCTCGACGGCGGCGCGGACGGCCTTTCTCTCATTACCAGGCTGCTCTGCTGCGCGCCCTCACGCTTGAACTCCGGCGGCCTTCTCGCCCTCGAGATCGGCCACGATCAATCCGAACGGCTCATTCCCGAACTTCAGGCCCGCGGCTATCAAGACATCCAGTGCAAAGAGGATTACCAGGGAGCGAAACGATTTCTCTTTGCCATGCGCGCATAAGATTCTAATTTTCCACTTTAGATGGATAAAATTCTCGTCCACGGCGGCCCGAAGCTTTCCGGTTCTGTCAAGATCAGCGGGTCGAAGAACTCCGCGTTGCCGATCCTCGCGGCCACTCTGCTCACCCGGGATCAATGCGTCATCCATCACGTCCCCGACTTGAGCGACGTGCATTACTTGCTGCAAATCCTCGATCACCTCGGCGCGCAGGTCGAACGGGCCAGCGGCACCGTCACCGTCCAGGCCGAGAAAGTCACCACCGACGCCCCTTATGAAATCGTCCGCAAGATGCGCGCTTCCGTGTGCGTCCTCGGCCCCCTCCTTGGCCGCGAAAAGGAAGCCACCGTCTCCCTCCCCGGGGGATGCGTCATTGGCGACCGGCCCATCGATTTGCACCTGAAAGGTTTTGAGTCTCTGGGCGCCAGCTATCGCGTCGAGGGCGGCAATGTCAAGGTCTTCGCCGCCAGGCTCAAGGGGGCTGTCTGCAATCTCCGGGGGAAATTCGGCTCGACCGTCCTGGGAACCGACAATGTCATGATGGCCGCCGTCCTCGCCGAGGGCACCACCGTCATCGAAGGCGCCGCCGCCGAGCCGGAGGTCGTCGATCTCGCGAATTTCCTCAACGCCATGGGCGCCAAAATCGAAGGCGCGGGCACCCGCAGGATCATCATCGAAGGCGTCCCTGAACTGCACGGCGCGGAGCACGCCGTCATCCCGGATCGGATCGAAGCCGGCACCTTCCTCGTCGCGGCGGCCATTGCCGGCGAAAAAGTCACCCTCACGCGCGTCAACCCCGCCCATTTGGCGGCCGTCACGGACTCGCTTCAGAAGGCCGGTTTTCTCATCGAGCACAGCGAAAGCTCCGTCACCCTCAGCGGCAACGGTGCTCCGAAACCCCTCGAATTGGCGACCGAACCGTATCCGGGGTTTCCCACCGACATGCAGGCCCAGATGTGCGCCCTCTTCAGCAAGACGAGCGGCATCAGCGTCATCACGGAGAACATTTTCCCGCAGCGTTTCATGCATATCTCCGAGCTTAAGAGAATGGGCGCCGCCATTCAGCTCGAAGGGGCAACCGCCATCATCCAGGGCGTCGAGCGCCTCAGCGGGGCGCCCGTCATGGCCAGCGACCTGCGAGCCTCCGCCGCCCTCGTCCTGGCGGGCCTCCAAGCCGACGGCGTGACCGAGGTAAACCGCGTCTATCACATCGACAGGGGCTACGAGCAGATCGACGACAAGCTAAACTCTTTGGGCGCACAGATCGAACGCGTCAAAGCCTGAGAGACTTGCTCCACGGGGCACGCTTATTGCTTCAACTGAAGGGTGCGGGAGGGCGCGATTCTGTCGCCTGAATTTCAAGACCCCGCCGGCAACAATGCGTAAGCACTTTATAGCGCCCACGGAGTCCTCCTATTCATTCCATCGACCATGAATTCAAGGACGCTCCGGTGACAGGGCAACGGCCATCGCCGACAGAGGATTCAGGCCACACCGTGGCTTGTGACGAAGGCGAGCCAGGGAAGAACCAAGACGCGGACGTGCCCAGTCGCGACACGCGGACGGAGGAGGCGGAGAAGCGGACGGAGCAAGCCAATACCCGGACGGAGCAGGCGGAGATGCGGACAGTGCAAGCCAACACGCGGACGGAACAGGCCGAGGCGCGCACAGAGCAAGCCAATACGCGGACGGAGCAAGCGGAGATGCGGACGGAACGGGCCGACGCGCGCACAGAGCAAGCCAATACGCGGACGGAGCAAGCGGAGATGCGGACGGAACGGGCCGACGCGCGCACAGAGCAGGCGATATACGCCTCCGAACTCCGTTACCGGCGGCTTTTTGAAACGGCGCAGGACGGCATTCTCATTCTCGACGCCGACACGGGGCTCATTGATGATGTGAATCCCTTTCTTTTCAAACTATTAGGTTTTTCCCAAAGTGAAATGGTCGGCAAAACCGTTGGTGAGCTTAGCCCGTTCAAGGACATCGAGTCAAACAAGGTCATGCTCGAGCGATTACTAGCGGACGGGTGTGTCCGCTATGAAAACCTGTCACTGGAAACGAGAGCCGGTCGCAAGGTCGCCGTGGAGTTTGTCGGCAACGTGTATCAATCCGGTGAGGGGAAAGTGATTCAATGCAACATCCGCGACATTACCGAGCGCAAGCGGGCGGAAATAGCTTCAAACCGGCTGGCGGCGATTGTCGAATCTTCGGACGACGCCATCATCGGCAAAGACCTAAACGGCATCATCTCCAGTTGGAATAAAGCCGCGGAAAGGATTTTCGGCTATACCGCCCGCGAGATGATTGGGACTTCAATCATGCGGCTGATTCCAGCCGACCGGCACGATGAGGAGAATCAAATTCTGGAAAAAATCAGGCGTGGCGAAAATATAGAGCACTTTGAGACACTACGGCAAACCAGCGACGGACGGATGATTTATATGTCGGTCACAGTATCACCGATCAAGGATGCCACCGGCAAGGTCATCGGTGCGTCGAAAGTGGCGCGCGAGATCACCGAACGCAAGGCGGCGGAAAAGAAAATCCGCCAACTGAATGTCGATCTGGAGCAACGCGTCGTCGAACGCACGGCGCAACTGCAAGCCGCCAACCAGGAACTGGAGGCGTTTAGTAATTCCGTCTCTCATGACCTGCGCTCGCCGTTGCGCCATATCATGGGCTTTGTGGAAATGCTGGAAAAAGACGCCGGGACGTCACTTTCAGCAAAAAATCTCGGTGATCTGAAGACGATTTCCCAAGCGGCAAAACGGATGGGGATTCTGATTGATGACTTGCTGGCCTTCTCGCGGATCGGACGTTCGGAAATGCAAAAGACGGAGGTCAATCTCGACCAGTTGGTCCAGGAGACGTTGAGGGATTTTCAGGCGGAGACCAACGAGCGAAAGATCGCCTGGGAAGTCCATCCGCTGCCGGTGGTGCGGTGCGACCGTTCCCTGCTTCGCATGGTATTCGTCAACCTGCTTTCCAATGCGGTGAAATTCACCGCCGCCCGCGCGGAAGCCAAGATCGAAATCGGTTCTACTCCCGGCGGAAACGGTGAAACAGTGATCTTTATTCGCGACAACGGCGCCGGTTTCGATCCGAAATATACCAAGAAACTATTCGGCGTTTTCCAGCGTCTTCACAGCCAGGCCGAGTTTGAGGGCACGGGCATCGGGCTGGCCAATGTCCAGCGCATCATTCATCGGCATGGCGGCCGGGCATGGGCCGAAGGCGTGGTGGACGAGGGCGCGACGTTTTACTTTTCAATCCCGAAACAAAACGGAGGCGTCCATGGGCGCTAAGTTGATGAACATTAATAACATCCTGCTCGTCGAAGACGATCCGCGGGATGTGGAGCTTACTCTGGCAGCGCTGGAGGAGCACCATCTGGCCAACAACGTCGCGGTCGTGGACAACGGGGCGGAGGCGCTGGATTATCTCTACTGCCGGGGAAAATTCAAAACACGCCTGGGCGGCAATCCCGTCGTAGTGCTGCTCGATCTGAAGATGCCCAAGGTTACCGGGCTGGAAGTATTGAAGATCATCAAGGTCGACGAACAGTTGAAGACAATGCCCGTCGTGATGCTTACCTCTTCGCGCGAAACGCCCGACTTGATCGAGTGTTACAAGCATGGCGTCAACGCCTACGTGGTGAAGCCGGTGGATTTTGGCGAGTTCGTGAACGCGGTCAAACAAGTCGGCGTCTTTTGGGCGGCCGTCAACGAACCGCCCCCGCATAGTGGGAGGGAAGAAACTTTGGTTCAAAACGGCAAAGTCATTTCTCCCGGAAATAAAGAGGCTGAAAATGAGATCCCCGCTCCGAATCCTGCATCTTGAAGATGATCCGAACGATGCCACGCTCGTTCAATCGACGTTGGAAGCCGAGGGCATCCAGTGTGCGACCACCCGCGTCGAAAATCATGACGATTTTGTGGCGGCGCTCGAACGCGGCGGCATTGACTTAGTCCTTTCGGATTTCTCGCTGCCTGCGTTCGACGGGCTGGCGGCCATTGAAATCGTGCGCAGCAGATGGCCCGACCTGCCGGTCATCCTGGTTTCCGGGACGCTGGGCGAGGAACTGGCCGTCGATTCGCTCAAGAGCGGCGCGACGGATTATGTCCTGAAGGAACGTCTCTTCCGGCTCGGCCCCGCGGTGCGCCGCGCCATGCGGGACGTCGAAGCGCGGGCCGAATGCCGCCGGTTGAAGGCTCAGTTCGTCGAGGCGCAAAAAATGGAAGTGATCGGCCAACTCGCAGGTGGCGTGGCACATGACTTCAATAACATCCTCGCGGTCATCATGGGTTACACCGATTTGATCGCGTCCCACCTTGGCACGGAGAGCCCGCTGCAAAAATATGCCGAGGAGATCCGGCGCGCCTCGGAGCGTGCCGCCGGGTTGACGGCGCAACTGCTCATCTTCAGCCGCAAACAAACGGTGCAACCGGTCGTGCTCGACCTCAATGAGGTGGTGAAAGACCTGGACAAAATGCTCCAGCGGCTCATTAGCGAGAACATCGCAATGACAGTTGTTCCCGGAAAACAAATCGGACGCATCAAGGCCGATGCCGGCTACGTCGGGCAGGTGCTGATGAATCTGGTCGTCAATGCCCGTGATGCGATGCCCAACGGCGGCAAGCTCACCATCGCGGCAGATAACGCCACGCTCGATGAAAGCTACGCGCGCGCGCACACGGGAGCAATTCCCGGCGCCTACGTGATGCTTAGTATCAGTGACACGGGAACCGGCATGACCGACGAAGTCAAAGCGCGTCTCTTCGAGGCGTTTTTTACGACGAAGCCAGTGGGCAAGGGCACGGGATTGGGCCTGGCGACCTGCCAGACCATCGTCCAACAATCCGGCGGTTACATCGACGTTCACAGCGAGGTTGGCAAAGGCACGACGTTCAAGATTTATTTCCCCCAGGTCGAGCAGCCGCCCACTGCCGTGGCAAAACCGACCCAGACAGGGCCGTTGCCGCGCGGGACGGAAACCCTTCTGGTGGTGGAAGACGAGCCATCCGTGCGGCATCTGGCCAGGGGTGTATTGGAAGCCCAGGGTTATGAAGTGCTGTCGGCCTCCAACGGCCAGGATGCGTTGCGCGTGGCGCGTGAGCATAAAGGATCGCCGATTCGTCTGGTGGTCTCCGATGTCATCATGCCGCTGATGGGCGGCAAAGTAATGACGGAGTGGCTGAAAATAACTCATCTCGATCTCAAAGTCCTCTTCACGTCGGGGTACACGGATGACGCCATCACACACCACGGAGTGCTTGAAACAGGAGTTGAGTTCCTACCCAAGCCTTATATGCCCGCCACGCTTGCCCGCAAAGTGCGCGAAATGCTGGATGCGCCGCAGGCTCGCGTCTGCGCATGAACAAACTTAAACAACCGCCGGTTGGCAAACAGGTGTTGCTCACCTTCGCCACACTGTGTGCAATTCTCCTGGTTATCGGCGGCTTGTTTTTTTTCAGCCTGCGAACCATTGAGCGCAGCAATCAACTGCAACAATCGCGCGCCCTGGACAAATTGGCCTTGATTGACGACACGGCGCAGGATGTTGGACAGATGCAAGCCGAAGCTCTTCGGGAGGTCTTGGCGTCTGACATCGAAGAGATAAAGAGTCTTGATCACACCGTTCGCGTTACTGAGAAAATCAATCTCAAGGAGCTCGCCGACTATGAACAATTGATTGAAACGGAAAAGGAAAGACAACTTTACGATAGAGTCATGCAGGCGCGAAAAGCGTATTGGGAACCGACGCAGCAGGTGTTGGCGCTTGGTTTGACCTATCGAGACGCCGAGGCGACGAAAGTCATCACCTCGACGCAGGCTCCCGCATACGACGAATACCTGAACGCGATCAACAAGTTGATCAAATATGTGGAAACCGACGCGGAAGAAACTGCCGAGGCAACGGCTCGTTTCATTTCCCAAATTAGAATCGTTGGAAATGTTCTCGCTGGCATTGCAATATCCATTGCCGTCGGAACCGGTTTTGCCGTTGCGAGAATTGTCGGCCGGCTCAAGGGGGACAACCGGTTTTTGCAAATCGAAGTCACCGAGCGAAAGCGAGCGGAAGAAACGTTGCGCGAAAGCGAGGAGAAATTCCGCCAGTTGGCGGATAACATTTCCGACGTATTCTGGACGACTTCGCCCGACTTGCAGCAGCTGTACTACGTCAGCCCAGCGTATGAACAGATTTGGGGCCGCTCGGTGGAAAGCGTGTACGCCAACCCGCTCGAATGGAGCGAGGCGATACTGCCGGAGGAACGCAAGGGTGTGTTCGCCATTTATTCCAAGCTCTCGGAAGATGAGCCCAGTGTGAGTGTGGAGTATCGTATCGCGCGCCCCGATGGCACGGTGCGCTGGATATTTAGCCGCGGTTTTCAAGTCCGGGATGCCGCGGGCAAAGTGGTTCGCATCACGGGTGTCGCCAGCGACATCACCGAGCGCAAACGAGCCGAGAGGCACTTGACCATCCAGTATGCGATCAGCCGCGTTTTGGCGGAATCGTCCACGCTGAAACAGGCATCGGTGGGAATTCTCAAAACCATTTGCGAAAACCTGAATTGGGACACGGGCAAATTCTGGAATGTGAATCGACAGGCTGGGGTGATGCAATTCGATGATATGTGGATTGCTCCGGACATCCATGCGGAGGAATTCATTTTGCTCAGCCGTCAAATAGGATTTGCGCGCGGCGTAGGGTTGCCTGGGCGTGTGTGGAAGAGCGGCAAACCCGCCTGGATTCCTGATATTGCCGTCGATGCGAACTTCCCTCGTGCAGCCGCCGCGCAAAAGGCCGGGCTGCACGGCGCTTTTTCCTTTCCGATCCTGGCTGGAGACGAAGTCGTCGGCGTCATCGAATTTTTCAGCCGCGAGATCCGGCAACCCGATGAAGAGTTGCTATCCATGTGCGCTGTTCTGGGCTCGCAACTGGGTCAGTTTTTTGAACGCAAACGACTGGAAGAGCGGTTGATTCAATCTCAGAAAATGGAAACCGTCGGCAAATTGGCGGGCGGTATCGCGCACGAGTTCAACAGCATCCTGACAGCCATCATCGGCCAGAGTGAATTACTGCTCGGCAATCTTCCCGCGGGGAGTCCGCTGGCAAAACACGCGACCGAAATCAGCAAAGCCGCGGGCCGCGCCGCGACGCTGACCCGGCAACTCCTGGCGTATGGCCGCAAGCAATTTCTACAACCGGAAACCCTCGACCTAAACCGGGTCCTCGCGAGTATGGAAGGGATGTTTCGCCATCTCATGGGCGGTGATGTGGATACGCAGATCGTTCCCGCCCACGGCCTGCAAGCGGTAAAGGCGGACGCCGGACAGATTGAACAGGTCATCATGAACATGGCCATGAACGCGCGCGATGCAATGCCCAACGGCGGCAAATTCACGTTGGAAACCGCGAATGTCTCGTTCGGCGAAGAGAGTGTGGGCCGTTATCCGGAATTGAAGGCGGGCGACTACGTGATGCTGGCGATAACGGACACCGGCACGGGGATGGGCGCGGAAGTGAAAGCGCGCGTGTTCGAGCCGTTTTTTTCCACCAAGGGCGTCGGCCAGGGGACGGGTTTGGGATTGCCCACCTGTTACGGCATCATCAAACAAAGCGGCGGCCACATCAGCGTCTATAGCGAGCCGGGCCGGGGCACGACTTTCAAAATTTATCTGCCGCAAATCGAACAGCAGGCGGCAATTCCCATTCAGCGTCCTGGTCCGCCTGATTTACCGCGCGGGACGGAAACCATCCTGCTGGTCGAGGACGATCCCGCCTTGCGTGAGATGGCTACAACGCTGTTAAGACAACTCGGTTACACGGTTTTGGCGGCGGCCAACGGCATCGAAGCCTTGAGCTTGAAGCAGCAGCGCGGCATCGGATACATTGATTTGTTGTTCACCGATGTCATTATGCCGCATATGAGCGGGAAGGAATTGTCTGACCGTATGCGGGCGTTATATCCGCACACCAGGATTCTTTTCACCTCTGCCTACACCGAGAATGCCATCGTCCATCAAGGCGTGTTGGACGACGGCGTGGAGCTTCTGCAAAAGCCTTTCACGCCGTCCGCACTGGCGTTCAAATTGCGGGAAGTGCTGGATCAACCGAGCGCTCCGAAACCGGACACGCGCGCGAAACTGGCTTCGCTCGAATTGCAGAATGACGAAAAGGCCATCCATGATCGGCTCCATTCGAAAAACTTAAACCATGAAGACCAACACACTTACCGATGAACTACTCCGCAAGATGGATGCCTACTGGCGGGCCGCCAACTACCTGTCGGTCGGCCAGATCTATCTTTACGACAATCCGCTCCTGAAGCGGCCGCTGGCGCTGGCGGATGTGAAGCACATGCTCCTGGGACACTGGGGCACGACCCCCGGGCAGAACTTCATTTACGCGCACTTGAACCGGGTCATCAAAAAATACGATCTCGACATGATTTACGTTTCCGGCCCCGGCCACGGCGGCCCGGCCGTCGTGGGCAACACTTACCTCGAGGGCACTTACAGCGAGATCTATCCCAACATCAGCCAGGATGAGGAGGGGCTTCGGAAGCTCTTTATTCAGTTCTCGTTTCCCGGAGGGATTCCCAGCCACGCGTCGCCCGAGTGCCCGGGCTCGATCCACGAGGGCGGCGAGCTGGGGTATTCGCTCAGCCATTCTTTCGGGGCGGTGTTCGACAATCCCGATCTCGTCGTCGCCTGCGTCGTCGGCGATGGCGAGGCGGAAACCGGGCCGCTGGCCACGGCGTGGCATTCCAACAAGTTTCTCAATCCGGCCACCGACGGCGCGGTGCTGCCGATCCTGCATCTCAACGGCTACAAGATTTCCAACCCGACCGTCCTAGCCCGCATCACACGCGAGGAATTGGAACAATTGCTGCGCGGCTACGGGTGGACGCCCTGCTTCGTCGAAGGGCACGAGCCCGCGCTGATGCACGAGGCCATGGCCGCGACGCTCGACACGGCGGTCGAGCAGATCAAAAAAATCCAGGAGGACGCCCGCGTCCACGGCAATCTCGCGCGTCCGCGCTGGCCGATGATCGTCCTCAATTCACCCAAGGGCTGGACGGGGCCGAAGGTGGTCGATGGCTTGCAGGTTGAAGGCACCTTCCGTGCGCACCAGGTGCCGCTCTCCGACCCGGCCACCCATCCCGAACACCTCAAACTGCTGGAAGACTGGCTGAAGAGCTACAGGCCGGAGGAACTCTTCGACGGGCAGGGCCGCCTGAAACCGGAACTGGCCGAGCTTGCGCCCAAGGGCGAACGACGCATGGGCGCGAATCCCCACGCCAACGGCGGCATTCTGCTCCGCGACTTGCGGATGCCGGATTTCTGCGACTACGCGGTCGACGTGCCCTCGCCGGGGGTGCGCGGCATCGGCGACACGCACGTGCTCGGGCGTTTCCTGCGCGACGTGGCGAAGCTGAACGGCGAGCAACGGAACTTCCGGGTCTTCGGCCCTGACGAAACGCTCTCCAACGGCCTGGAAGCCCTCTTTGAAGCGACCCAGCGCCAATGGGACGCCGCGACCGTGCCGAACGACGAATTTCTCTCGCCCACGGGCCGCGTGATGGAAATGCTCAGCGAGCACCAATGCGAGGGCTGGCTCGAGGGCTACCTGCTGACCGGGCGGCATGGGCTCTTCAACTGCTACGAGGCGTTCATCCATATCATCGATTCGATGTTCAACCAGCACGCCAAGTGGCTGAAGATCACTTCGCGCCTGCCGTGGCGGCGGAAGATCGCCTCGTTGAACTACCTGCTGGCCTCGCATGTCTGGCGGCAGGATCATAACGGCTTCACGCACCAGGATCCCGGCTTCATCGACCACGTGGTGAACAAGAAAGCCGAGGTCGTGCGTGTTTACCTTCCGCCGGATGCGAACTGCCTCTTGTCGGTCATGGACCACTGCCTGCGCAGCCGCCATTACGTCAACGTCGTCATCGCGGGCAAACACCCGGCGCCGCAGTGGCTGACGATGGACGCCGCCGTCAAGCATTGCACCGAGGGCATCGGCATCTGGCAGTGGGCAAGCAACGACCAGAACGTCGCGCCCGACGTCGTCATGGCCTGCTGCGGCGACGTGCCCACCCTGGAGACGCTCGCCGCCGTCTCGATCCTGCGCGAGCATTTGCCGGAACTGAAAATCCGGGTCATCAACGTCGTCGACCTCATGAGGCTTCAGCCGCAAACCGAGCACCCGCACGGGTTGAGCGAGAGGGATTTCGACGATCTCTTCACCAGGGACAAGCCGGTCATCTTCGCGTTCCATGCCTACCCGTGGCTGATCCACCGGCTTACTTACCGGCGGACCAACCATCACAACATCCACGTCCGCGGTTACAAAGAAGAGGGCACCATCACCACTCCCTTCGACATGACAGTGCTCAACGACCTGGACCGCTTCCATCTCGTGATGGACACCATCGACCGCGTGCCGCGGACCGGCGCCAAGGGCATTTACCTGAAGCAGCAACTCCAGGACAAGCTGCTCGACCACAAGCAATACATCGACAAATACGGCCAAGACCTGCCCGAAATCCGCAACTGGAAATGGAGCACTCCGAAATGAATACACAAAACCTTACAGACACCGCGAAGACGCTGGTCGCCGGCGACAAGGGCCTGCTGGCGATGGATGAAAGCAACCCAACCTGCAACAAACGATTTGCCGCGTTGGGGATACCCCAGACTCCCGAGGCGCGTCGAGCGTACCGGGATTTGATTGTGACCACGCCCGGCCTCGGCGAGTCCATCAGCGGCGCGATCCTGTACGATGAGACGGTCCGCCAGCGGACAAACGACGGCACTTCATTTGTGGATGCCCTTTCTCGTGCAGGGATTATTCCCGGCATTAAAGTGGATGCGGGCGCAAAGGAGATGGCCGGTTTCCAAGGAGAGAGAATAACCGAAGGCCTCGATGGTTTGCGCGCCCGGCTGGCCGAATACGCCCAACTTGGCCTCCGTTTTGCCAAATGGCGCGCGGTGATTGCCATCGGCGAGGGCACTCCCAGCCGGGGGTGCGTCGAGGCCAACGCACAGGCGCTGGCCCGCTATGCCGCCTTGTGCCAGGAAGCCGGTCTGGTTCCAATCGTCGAGCCCGAAGTGCTCATGGAAGGCGCGCACACCCTCGAGCGGTGCTTCGAGGTGACGAAGGAAGTTCTATGGACGGTTTTCGACCAACTCCACACCGGACGAGTCGTCCTGGAGGGGATGCTCTTAAAGCCGAATATGGTGCTCCCTGGAAAGGATTGCCCAAAGCAAGAGAGTGTCGATGAAGTCGCGGAGGCCACCATGAGATGCCTGCTCAGAACCGTCCCCGGCGCCGTTCCGGGGATTGCGTTCCTGTCGGGCGGCCAATCCGCCGAACTCGCCTCGGCGCGTCTGAATGCGATGAACGTTCGATTTAAACAGCGCATGCCCTGGGCCGTGACTTTTTCGTTTTCTCGCGCCATCCAGCAACCGGCTTTGGAGATTTGGCGGGGCGAGGAGGCTCATGTGCCGGCGGCGCAGCAAGCCCTGTATCACCGAGCCCGGTGCAACCGGGCTGCGCGCCGTGGCGAATACAGCGCCGCGACGGAAGGGTCGTGAGCATCACGCCTCCCTTTCCTCGATTTTTTACCGTCTGTTGGTTTTTCGGCATTGCCATCGCCTGCGCACAGCCGGCCAGTTCAACGCCCAGCCCTGCGATGCCCGCTCCCGTCATTCTCACGCCGCCCTCACCGAAAACCCCTCTCATCCATGGCCCCAGGATTTTTGGCGTTCATCCCGGATCGCCCTTTCTTTTCACCGTAGCGGCGACGGGCGACCGCCCCCTGACTTTTTCCGCGGATAATCTCCCCGCCAGCCTGGTTCTGGATTCCAAGACGGGGCAGATCACGGGCGGCGCACCTCCAGCCGGTGATTACCAAGTCACCTTTCACGCGAAAAATGGGCTCGGCGAGACGCGGCGCCCGTTCTTGATCAAGGCGGGGAGCACGCTTGCGTTGACGCCGCCGATGGGCTGGAACAGTTGGAACTGTTTTGCGAGCGCGGTTTCCGATGCCAAAATCCGCGCCGCAGCCGATGCGATGGTTCAGAGTGGCCTCATCAATCACGGTTGGACCTACATCAACCTCGACGACTACTGGGAGGTCAAACCCACGGCAAAAGATCCGACACTGCTCGGAGCGCAACGCGACGCCGGCGGCACGATCCTTCCCAATTCCCGCTTCCCCGATATGAAGGCGCTCGCCGAGTATATTCATGGGAAGGGGCTGAAGGCGGGCCTCTATTCCTCGCCAGGGCCTTTTACCTGCGGTGGCTGCACGGGCAGTTACCAGCACGAGGAACAGGACGCCAGGCAATATGCGGACTGGGGCTTCGATTACTTGAAATACGATTGGTGCAGTTACGGCAAAATCTACAAAAAGGAAGAGGGCGTGGACGGCCTGAAAAAACCGTACGAGGTCATGGCTGCGGCGCTGGGCGAGACCCATCGCGATATCGTGTTCAGCTTTTGCCAGTACGGGAGGGGACAGGTCTGGCAATGGGGCGCCAAGGCGGGGGGCAACTCCTGGCGCACGACCGACGACATTTCCGACAACTGGAAGACCGTGGTCCGTAATGCATCGCGCGGAGACGGGATCGAATCCTATGCGGGCCCCGGCCATTGGAACGATCCCGACATGCTCGTGGTAGGGCAGGTCGGATGGGGGGCAAAGCTTCATGCCACACGCCTGACTCCGGATGAGCAATACACCCACATCACCCTCTGGTGTTTGCAGGCGGCCCCGCTTCTGATCGGCTGTGACCTGACCCAGCTCGACCCGTTCACCCTCGGGCTATTGACCAATGACGAAGTAATCGACGTGGATCAGGATCCTCTGGGGCAGGCCGCGCATGTGGTCAAACCTGCGATGGCAGGTCAAACGCCGATCCAAAATTGGGCCCGGCGCCTCGAAGACGGCTCGGTTGCAGTCGGTATCTTTAACATGGGCGCCGCGCCTGCCTCCGGTTTGGTGAACTGGAGTGACCTGCAACTGACGGGTTCACAAACTGTGCGCGATCTCTGGCGGCAGAAGGATTTGGGAACCTTCGACCACAAATTTGAAACCGAGCCGATCCCGCCGCATGGCGTGGTGCTGATTCGACTGGCTTCCTCCGCGTCGCGATGACGAAATCCGCCGTCGCCGCCGCTCTTGCGAGCGGCCTTTTTTCGATAATCCCGGCCGGGGCGTTCGCGGCCGATTCGCCCCAGTTTCCGCCGGAGCCGACGCCGCCCGTCCTGACGCCCGAGGAGGAACTGAAGACTTTTCAGCTTCCCGAAGGCTACCAGCTCGAATTGGTCTTAAGCGACCCGGTCATCAAAGAGCCGGTCTTGTGCGTCTTCGATGGGGATGGACGCATGTATGTCGCTGAAATGCGGACCTACATGCAGGACATCGACGGGACCGGCGAGTTGACCCCAGGGAGCCTGGTTTCCCGCCACGAGAGCACCAAAAGGGATGGCGTTTTCGACAAACATACCGTTTTTGCCGGCAAGCTCCTTCTTCCCCGCATGGTGCTGCCGCTGGACAAGGACCGGGTCATCATCGGCGAGACGAACACGACCGATTTGAACATTTTCCGGGATACGAAAGGAAACGGCGTCGCGGATTCAAGAACGCCGTTCTTCAAGGGCGAATCGCTTTCGGCGAACATGGAGCACCAGCCGAGCGGGCTGATTTGGTCGATGGATAATTGGATTTACACATCCTATAACGCATACCGCCTCCGCTGGAACCCGAAGGGGATGGCGCTCAAGGAGCCGACGGCGCCAAACGGCGGCCAGTGGGGACTGGCGCAGGATGACAATGGCAAACTCTGGTGGTCGAACGCCGGAGCCGAGAAAGGCCTCTTTCATTTCCAGACCCACACCCTTTACGCGGCGGTGGATGTCCCGGAGCAGTTCGATGCCGCTTTCATGGAGGTCTGGCCCGCCGTCGGCCTTTCGGACTTTCAGGGCGGCCCCATGCGGTCCCGCCCGGACAAGACGTTGAACCATTTCACCGGTTGCGCCGGACAGGAAGTCTATCGCGGCGACCGGTTGCCGGCCGACCTGCGCGGCGACGTTTTGATGAACGAGCCGGTCGGACGTTTGATCCGCCGCGCCAAAGTCGAGGTCAAGGATGGCATCACCCATTTATACAATCCGTACCAAAGCGAGAAATCGGAGTTCATCCGCTCGACCGATCCTTACTTCAGGCCGGTGAACATCACAACCGGCCCGGACGGTTGCCTCTACATCGTCGATATGTATCGCGGCATCATCCAGGAAGGCGACTGGGTCAAACCGGGGTCCTACCTGCGACACGTGGTTCAGCAGTATGGAGTGCAGGACAACGTCGGCCATGGCCGCATCTGGCGGCTCGTCCATAAGGATTTCCAGCCGGGCCCTCAGCCGCGCATGCTCGAAGAGACATCTCAGCAACTCGTCACCCATCTCGAACATCCGAACGGCTGGTGGCGCGACACCGCGCAAAGGCTTCTCGTCCTGCGCCGTGATAAATCCGTGCTCCCGGACCTCGCGAAGATGGCCCGCGCCAGCCGGAACCCCATCGCGCGGATGCACGCCCTCTGGACGCTCGAAGGCCTCGACGCGCTCGACGCCAGGCTCGTCGGAGAGACGCTCAAGGATCCCGACCCCCTGCTGCGCGCCGCGGGCATTCGCCTAAGCGAGTCTCTTTTCAAAAGCGGAGATGCATCGCTGAAACCGGACATCGAGGCTCTCGCAAAGGATCCTGATCCCAGCGTCGTCCTTCAGGCGATCATGACCTCCAGGCTGCTGAATTTCCCGGAGTGGAAACCGGCCGCCACGCTTTTGATCCTCTCCAGCACTTCGCAAGGCGTGCGGGAGATCGGCCAGCAGTTGCTCTTCGCCCCGAGAGGGTTCGACAGAAAGCAATTTGATCCTGTCCAACTCAAGCTTCTGAGGAAGGGGCAGACCGTTTACGAGCAGCTTTGCTTTGCATGCCATAATTTCGACGGCACCGGCATGCCGATGCAAGGGGCGCAGCCGGACGCGACACTGGCTCCGCCTTTGGCCCGCGCCCCAGCCGTCATCGGCCCGCCGGACGGCGTGCTCAGCATCCTGCTCGACGGCGTGTCCGGGCCGGTGGACGGAAAGAGCTACGGTGCGCAAATGGTATCCATGGCAGCGAATAACGACGAATGGATCGCTTCGGTCGCCTCCTATATACGCAACAGCTTTGGAAATAGAGCGCCGCCCGTCAGCGTCGAGGATGTCGCCCGGGTTCGCGCGGCTACAAAGTCGAGAAAACAGCCGTGGACGATTCAGGAGATCGATGAAGAGGTATTGCCGCGGCCGCTTACCAACAAAAGCCAATGGAAAGTCATCGCCAGCAATAATCCGGAGACGGCCCCTCTCGCCATCGACGGCAAGAGGGAGACACGTTACACCACCGGCGCTTCGCAGACTCCCGGTCAGTGGTTCCTCGTCGAGCTGCCCCAGGCGGCTCTCATCTCCGGCGTGAGCCTGGATGCGGGCAGTTCGCGGGATGATTACCCGCGCGGCTACAAGGTCGAGCTCTCCCTGGACGGCCTTCACTGGAGTCCGCCCGTCGCCGAGGGCAAGGGCGCCGAAGTCATCACGTTCATCCCGTTTGCGCCTGACAAGGCGAAATTCGTCCGCATCACGCAAACCGGTTCCGTGAACGGCCTCTTCTGGTCGATCCACGAACTGGATATCCTGCAACCCGCGAAAATCTTCGCCTCCGCCCCCCGATCTCCGGCTATCCTTCAAACCCATTGATTATGAAACAGTCGCTCCTTATTTCCGCCATCGCGTTGCTACCGCTGTTCTCTTCCCATGCGGCGACCGATTCCGGCACGCCCAAAAAGCTGCTCGTCGTGAGTGTAACCACCGGATACAGGCATAGCTCGATCCCGACCGGAGAAAAAGTTCTCCGGCAGCTTGCCGAAAGCAGCCGTGCTTTCACCCTGGATTTCGCCGAGCAGCCGCCGGGAAAACCCAACCCGCCCAAAAAGCCGGCCGAGGACGCGATGGATCCGGCCGCCGGGCAAAAATATCAGGAAGCGGTCGCGGCATACAGGGCGGCGTTGGAGCCGTGGAACGCCAGGGTCAAGGAGGCGCTCTTGAAGTTGAGCCCCGAGTCGCTCGCCAAGTACGACGGAGTTGTCTTTCTTAGCACCACCGGCGATCTGCCGATTCCGGACAAGGACGGGTTCCTTGCATGGATCAGGGCCGGGCACGCCTTTATCGGCGTCCATTCCGCCAGCGATACATTCCATGGCTGGCCCGGGTATATCGACATGCTCGGCGGCGAATTCCAGACTCACCATGCCCAGGTGGCAGTGGACTGCCTGAACGAGGATCCCAAGCATCCGGCGAACAAGAGTCTCGGGCCGGACTGGCCCATCCAGCAGGAGGAAATCTACCGGTTCAAGAATTACGACCGCGCGCGCGTCCATGAATTGCTCGCGCTCGACAAGGATCCGAATGACAAAACGCCCGGCCATTTCCCCCTCGCCTGGTGTCGCGACTATGGAAAGGGCAAGGTCTTCTACACCGCGCTCGGCCACCGGGAGGACATTTGGGATCCCGATCCGAATATCAAGGACCGCAAAAACCCCGCGGCTGTCGCCGAGGCCTTCCAGGCGCATCTCCTTGGTGGCATCGAGTGGGCGCTCGGCCTCGAGCCCGGCGACTCGACGCCGCAAGTCGTTCGCTCCAATTAAGGAGACGAAGTTGCCTTCCGCCCGCGGGGCGCCGCAACAGGATCTGCGACGGGGTGACACCGTCATTCTCCGGGAAGGAGACTTCGCGCCGGGGGACGGAGTGCTTTAGCCGGAGATGTGCCGCCGGTCGCTCCTTTTCTGAATGACGCGCCGCGCTCGGAGGAATAGAGTCGTTGCCATGCCGGTGGCGAAGTGCGCTCGTGGCTTCTGGCATGGCAGTTGCTGCAATCACTTACCCTCAGAATTTCCACGAAAACCATATAGGCCATTATGCGTATCCTTGCGGTCTCACCCTCTCTGGTCTCACGCAGCTATTCAAAATGGCGGCACGCCGGTTCGCTTTGCCTTGTCACCCTCGGTGCGATTTCGCTGATTTTCGGTGGCATCACTCTGCATGCCGCGCAAAGCGAGCGAGTCAAGCTGGTGGATAGCATCAAAGATGTCTCCCTCCACGCAATAGCCGTTCGACAATTAACCGGTGAACATCTCTCGGACCAGCTCGAATTCGAGATTTCGCTTCGGATGCACAATTTCGACGAACTGGTTCAGCGGACATCTTCTGGAGAGCGAATCGAGTCGAAGGATCTGGCGGCCACCTATCTGCCGACCAAGCAGGAATATCAGTCTGTGAAAACATGGGTGGAATCCCAGGGGCTGAAAGTGTCGGAGACAGATTCGAACCGGCTCTCCCTATTTGTGGAAGGGAGCGTCGCACAAATCCAATCGGCGCTCGGCGTGGAATTCGCCCGAGTGACAGGGGATGAGGGCGATGTGGACTCTGCAACCACAGCACCCTCGGTGCCGGCTGACTTGGCGAACATCATTCTGGGCATCAACGGCTTGCAGCCGCATTTGCACCCTCATCATTTGATCGTAAGGCCGGAGGCGGTGTCATCCAACCAGCCGCCCTACAAGGTAAGTGAGCTTCTGGGCGCCTATGGCGCCTCGGCCGTGACCACAAGCGGCAGCGGGGAAACGATCGCGATTTTGATCGATACTGTCCCTGCGAACAGCGATCTCACGAATTTTTGGGCGAACAACGCCATTTCCCAATCCCTTTCGAATATTCAGGAAATCAATGTCCGGGGAGTGACTCTGCCCGCGCCCTCCGGCGAGGAAACGCTCGATACGGAGTGGACGAGCGGCATTGCGCCGGCTGCGAAGATTCGCATTTACGCGACGGGTGACTTGCAGTTCACCAGCTTGGACAAGGGGCTTCAAAGCTTGATCAACGACCTCGCCACCTTGAAAGGCATCCACGAACTCTCGATCAGCCTGGGCTTGGGCGAATCCGAGACGCCCGCCAGCCAAATGCGAACCGACTCCCAATACTTCGCGACAATCGCCAGCAAAGGAGTCACCATCTTCGTCTCGAGCGGCGATGGGGGCTCCAGCCCGGACGGCATTCTTCAACCCTCCTATTATTCCACCGACCCGAGCGTAACCGCGGCTGGTGGAACGACATTGCGGATTTCGACCTCAGGCACGACTAGCGGCGAGACGGGATGGACCGGCAGCGGCGGGGGAAAAAGTTCTTACTTTACGAGGCCGGCATGGCAGACTGGGACCGGAGTTGTCTCCGGCACGACTCGATTGGTCCCCGATGTCGCCTCCGCGGCGGATCCCAACACCGGCGCTTACATCTATCTGAATGGACAAGCGGAGCAGGTCGGTGGCACGAGTTGGAGCGCCCCTTCATGGGCCGGATTTGCGGCATTGATCAATCAGGCACGGACCGCGGCTGGGCTAAGCCCAATCGGCCAATTAAACCCAAAGATTTACCCGCTGAATGGCACGGCGGCCTTCCGGGATATTACCTCGGGAAGTAATGGCGCGTATTCATGCACGTTGGGATACGATCTAGTGACGGGTCTTGGAACTCCCAATGTCGGCGTTCTCCTCCAGGATCTGGTGGGAACCGCGGCAACGAACGCGCCCTCCATCGAGGGCTTTAGTCCGGCGAGCGGCTCTCCCGGGACCAGCGTGGTCATCACGGGCATGGACCTCTCGAATGTAACCGCCGTTCAGTTCAACGGTGTTAGTGCTCTATTCACCATCAACTCCGCCAGCCAGATCACCGTGACGGTGCCTGCAAACGCATCCACCGGCGTCATCACCCTCACAACCAGCGGCAACCAAACGGCAAGCACCACGGGCTCGTTCACGGTTATCACCCCCGCGACCCTTCAGATTACGGGCTTCTTGCCTACGAGCGGAACCACTGGCACACTAGTGACTGTAACCGGATCGAACTTCTTGAATGTCTCCGCGGTCAACTTTGGAGGCGTGAACGCCGCCTTCTCGGAAACCTCGAGTACGCAATTGAGTGCCACCGTGCCGGCAAGCGCGGTAACCGGACCGATCACAGTCCTCTCCGGTTCAGCGAGCGCCACCAGCACGGGAGGCTTCACCGTGGTGGCTGCCACCTCGGGAAGTTCCGGAACACTCTATTCGACCAATTTCTCGACCGCACAGGGCTACAGCTTATCCCTCCCATTGGCCGGGCAGAACGGCTGGCTGGGCAGTGGACCCGGGGCAAATGGGCTCGTTTCCCTCAATGCCGGCGGCCAGGAAGCCTATCTCGGTTACTACCTGCCTCCGCAACGCAATCCGAATCAGACTTTCGTTTGGCATCCGGTTAATTACACTCCAACGACAAACGCCCCGATCGTGAAGTTCTCCACGTCGCTTGCCGTCATTGATTCGAGCAACGGCCGCTATGACGACTTCGAATGGGCTGTATTCAACTCGGCTGGGGCTCTTCTCTTTACGATCGATTTCGATAATGCGTCCAACAAGATTTATTACCTCCTGAACGGCACAAACAGCCAGTATATCGATACTGGAGCCACATTTGCCAACGGGACGACATACCAACTCCAGGTCACCATGAATTACTCTCAAAATACCTGGAGCGCGACGTTGAATGGCAACGCGATCGTCACCAACCAGCCGATCAGCCTCACCGCTCAAACCCTCAATTTCGGCGACGCGGATGCCGTATGGGTTTACGGCAGGCCGTCCGCGCCGGGCAACAACTACCTGCTCTTTGGCAATTATTCGGTCACGGCGGGTTCCCAGTAAGGGAATGCCATCAAGGAGAGAATCATTTTGTCGATACGAGGCTCACTTTTCAGGTGACCACTTTTTACATGTCAGTGCCGGAAAAAGCGTCCCCGTGAGGCGAAATGGCGGGCCAACCTCGCTCTCGCCAAAGAATGTAACGCAGGTTACTGAATCTGTTGGATCATCGGGTTGTCCAGCATCGAGAAAATATATCACCTCAGGCGCATTCACCGGAATCCACTCACAAACCTCCAACTTTACCTGATATCCATCCTGCGAGATCAAATTTGCCGTTAGAAACTCCTTCGCTGTGGCTTCGTGTCCAAGACGCCGGAAAATTACGATTTGTTCCATCTGATTGTAAAAGTAATCGTATCGGCGGAGGTGTCAAAGCTGCAACTAAAGACCGCCTTTGAGATGATCCGGTTCGCCGGTGATTGGATGAATAATCAAGCGAACTAATCGTGCCTGCGGAGCCTCTCATGTCTTTAAATTATTGCTCAATACTCTGCCTCCCATCGGCCCGCATAGAAGCCATCAATCAACCTAGGGCAAAAAGAACTTCGTCCCCGGCCCGCTTCCCTGTTTCTTCAACACCTTGGGATTATCCTGGATAAACCTGCGAATCCTTACCGGGTCTTGCCCCAGTTTATCGGCGATCTGCCTTGCGTTCATCCCCTTGGCTCCATCAGTAGCCATTACGGCGAGAATCTGAGGCTTCACCTGGTCATCGGTAATGGATGGACGACGAACCCTCGGAGCCTGGAATTCATTGAGCGGCTTCCCTGTCAGCTTCGCCAACTCCGTCTCCAGATCGGCAAGGATGCGACGACTTTCAATGATCTTGGACTTCAGTTCCAGAATTGCGTTATGCTTCAATTGCTCAATTTGAGCTTGGAGCTGTTCGATTTGGGCTAGCGCGGTGATTGATTCGGTCATAAATGGAAATCGGTAATGGATCATTGAACTTGCGTCAAGCTTACAAAGGCACGGGCCTTTCCCCGTACAACCCGCGGCAAGCGCGGGGAAAAACTTGAAATTCATTTCACGGAGCGCTATTGCTCAAATATGAAATCGCGGTTTTTTGTCGTGTGCGCTTTCGTGTTTGCCCTCTCCGGATGCGCCACACTCAATCACGATGATCGCGTGATCCTCGGACAGCACAATGTCTCTCCGGCATTGTACGACAAGATGGCGCACGACGAGCCGCTTGCTGTGCCGGACGTCATCGAGCTTTCGAGAAAGGGATTGCCCGTTCCTTTCATCATCCATTACCTGAGATCGACAGAGGCCTCGCATCCGCTAACTGTTGATGACGTGTCCCGGCTCAAACAGGCGGGAGTCAGCCCCGATGTTATCAACTATCTGCTCGCGACCCCGTCCATATATGGTCCTCCACGCTATCCTTATCCTCCGCCGTTTCCCTACGATCCTTACTATTACAGCGACACATTCGGCCCCTATTACCACTTCCATCGCTGGTAGGATGGAATAGTTGCAGACGTGTTCTTGTGCGCCGCTGTTAGAGACTGTGAAAAAAGTAGG
>Ga0302324_100003918_pt1 | contig 33367 bp, 29 predicted proteins | sample Palsa_T0_1_FD_201949 | JGI IMG/M metagenome (GOLD analysis project Ga0302324, IMG submission 201949) | Peat permafrost microbial communities from Stordalen Mire near Abisko, Sweden - Palsa_T0_1 | ecosystem: Environmental > Terrestrial > Soil > Palsa > Peat permafrost | place: Sweden: Abisko...
GCTCGAGTCCGCGCACGTCGATGTGCGTATCGACCATCGGAGCCTCGCGGCCCAAGGCATCACTCGCGAACGCAAGCCATGGATACCGCGCGTCGCGTACGAGATCGAGCGGCGCGGCGGCCACAGCTTCGTCGCCGAACGCATCCGCGAAGGTCAGCGTGCGCGCGCCGAGCCGCAACATGCGCCGCCCGAGGCGCGCGGCCTGGAGCGAGATCGCACTTCTGTGCACAGTGAGGATCTCGCTCGCCGATCGGCCGAGAAGTGGGCGGCGCTAATTGGAAACGAGGAGCCTCGCGATCTGGTCCGCGAATCGGCTGAGAAGTGGGCGCGGTATCTGGATGATGTGGACAAGCTTGGCGAGGCCCGCGCTGCGGAGATCCACTTCCAGCGAGCCTCGGTCGCCGACCGCGACCGGGACTACGATTTCGGCCTATGAGCGCTTTGGAATCGGTGGTGCGCTCCCTGGAGTTCGCTTCCTGCTACGTCTACGCCCCGGGCGGCGCGTGCGCAGTCTCCGCCAGGTCCCGATCGCTCTGCGCGATGATCAAGGCCCCCGAGCCGCACTTCGTGGCGCTCTGCGCCCGCTGCGTGATGCGGCAGGCGCAGCGGATGCCGATCCTGGCGGAGTTCTTTCGGGCGATCGACGTGCTGATTCCGATCCCCGCCAGCGAGCCGCACGCAAGTCGCGAATACTTGCCCAACCGTCTCGCCGACGCGCTCGTCGCCGAAGGACTCGCGCGCAGCGCCTGGCAGGGTCTCTCCAGAGTGCGCGCTGTGCCGAAGTCGGCGACCTCGGCCCCCGGACGGCGACCCACCGTACGGATCCATTACGACTCCTTGAGTGTGCTGCCCGGCTCCGATCTGCCGCAGGATCCGCGTTTTTTGCTGATCGACGACGTGGTGACCAAGGGCAGAACCCTGCTTGCGGCCGCGATACGGCTGCACGAGGCCTTCCCCCAAGCCCGCATCTCGGCCTTTGCGCTGCTGCGCACCTTGGGGTTCAAAGACCATATCGAGGGGCTGCTCGACCCGTGCGTCGGCCGGATAGGCTGGCGCGCCGGCGAGGCGCACCGAAACCCTTAGTCCCATTCAAACCTTTCCGCTCCCCCCCGCATCTAATGTTGCAATGAGCGCTTTCGCGGGGAGCATGGTGGGAACACTGCAGTTTCGGCAATTCGCGGCGGGGAGCGATTCCGACACCGAGGCGGCGATAGCGGCCGCCGTGCGCGGCGACGTGGCCGCGTTCGAGACCATTTATCGAGAATTTGCGCCCCGGATTTACGGATTGTGCCTGCGGCTCACCGGTCAGCGGGAGACCGCCGAGGACTGCACTCAGGACTCCTTCGTGGCCGCCTGGCGCTCGCTCGGTCGTTTCGAGAGGCGCAGTCTCTTTTCTACCTGGTTGCAGCGGATCGCGATTCGCACGGTGCTCGCGCGCCGCCGGGGCCTGCGAGCGAGCCGCGAGGTGGCCGAGCCCGCCGGGGGCCTCCCCGATCAGGCGGATCACGGCACCATGCCGCCGATCGACCTCGAGCGCGCCATCGCAGCGCTCCCACCAGGCGCGCGCGACGTGCTGGTGCTGGTCGGCATCTACGGTTACAGCCACGACGAGGCGGCGAGTGCGCTCGGGCTGGCGGAAGGTACTTGCAAGGCTCAATTGCACCGCGCGCGCGAATTGCTCCGCGCTACGCTCGGTTTGGAGGAGGCATGAAAGACCCGGCCCGGGAGTCCCTCGATGCGCGGCTCGCGAAGCTGCCGCGAGATATCGTCCCGCCGCGATACCTGTGGCCTTCGATCGAGCGCGAGATCGAGCGCCAGCCGCTACGGACCCCGCAGGTAGTGCTCGCGGCCGCAGCCAGTGTTGCCGCGCTGATGATCGCAGGCGCCGTAATCTGGGCGGTGCTGCACAGCCGCCAGGTGACGAGCGCGCCCAGCGCGCAGAGTATTGCGATGAGTCTCGATGAGCCGCACGACCCCGGCTATCTCGCCGCGCGTGCCGGGCTTGTCGATACCTTCAGGGAGCGCCTTGCCATGCTCGATCCGCCCACCCGCGCCAAGATCGAAGCGAATCTCGCCGTGATTCACCAAGCGCGCGATGACATCCGCAAGGCCCTGGCCGCCGATCCCAACAGCCCCGTGCTCGAGGAGCTGCTCGAGAGCGCCTGGCACGACGAGTTCGACCTGTACGACGACGTGATACGGACCACACAACCCACCTTGGCGAGAATATGACCATGCGAACGACACACACGCGATACCTGCCCCCACTCGCCGCCGCGGCGCTCGCGGTCGGATTGATCCCCGCGACACTGCACGCGGACGCGCCCTTTCGCGAAGCGCATGACGCCGACCCGCAGGGCATGGTGGAGATCATCGGGATCACCGACTCGGTCGATGTGACCGGCTGGGACCAGCCCCGCGTGGAGCTCACTGCGGAACAAGATCTTGGCAATCGCCTGCACTTCACGTCCCATGGGCAACGCACGGTCATCGACCTGGTGCCCGGCAGCGGCAAACACCAAATCTCCGTCCACGTCCCCGCGGGTAGCACCCTCACGGTCACGCTGGTGAACGGCAACATCGGCGTCCACGGCGTCGCCGGCGACGCGACCCTGCGCTCGGTGGGCGGCAACATCAGCGGCGAAGTGGGTGCCAATGTCCGGGCCAACAGCGTCACCGGGGCCATCCGCTTGTCCGCGCCGGGCGCCAAATCTATCGAGGCGAAGACCATCAACGGCGACGTGGAGCTCAAGGGCGCCCCGACGGAGGTCGAGGTGGTCACCGTGAGCGGCAACGCCAAGGTCCAGCTCGGCGCGGTGAGCCGCGGCCGGTTCAAGACCATCTCGGGCAGCGTGAGTGCCGCCCTCTCGCTCGCGCACGACGCCGAGCTCGAGGGCGAATCGGTGAGCGGCAATCTGCGCTTCGATTTCCCGGCTGTTCCAGGAGCGCAATTCGACGTCCAGTCCTTCAGCGGCAACATCGACAGCTGCTTCGGTCCCAAGCCCGAGAGCGCCGCTCACTACGGACCCGGCTCGCGCCTCGAGTTCAAGTCCGGCGACGGCAACGGCCACGTGCACATCGAGACCAAGAGCGGTGACGTGCACTTGTGCGCGCCCCGCTAGCCACGGCCGCCGCCGTCGCCGCCATGCCGCCGGCCTTTTGATTCGGGCGCCGGCGCGGGTATCATCGCCGACTGTTGAGCATCGTCGACGTCAACACTTCGCCGCAGGCTCGGCCGCTCAGGCGGGAGCATCGTGCCGAGCTTGTTTCCCGCTTCGAGGCAGCCCTCGAGCGCGCCGACGGTCCCGCCGCCGCTCACTGCATTCACGAGTTATGGATGCGCGGCGAGATGTCCATTAATATCGAGACTGCGCTCGAGCGGCTGTGGCGGCGTGCCGCCGCCTCGATACCGGAGTGGCTGCCGATGCGCTACGTGGACTGGTTGCCGCGCGCCTACGAGATTGCGCTGGGCTTCCAGACTCCTGACAAGGGACGGTCGAATATCTATCTGGTGCTGCTCGACTATCGCGACCAACGCAAGGAGGCGTATGGCGTGTACGTAGGCATGAGCAATTATTCCCCGGCCGAACGCTTCGACCAGCACAAGGCGGGAATTCGCGCCGCCGGCAGCGTTCTCAAGAGAGGCTTGGAGGTGCTGACCGGTCCCTCCCTGCACTTGCAGTCGATCAAGAGAACGCAGGCCGCGCGCATCGAAGTCGAGCTCGCGCAACGCCTTGCGGCGGAGGGCTTCAGAGTGAAAGGCGGACACTGAGAAATGATTTTGATCGGTATGTTCGATTCTCCGTTCGTGCGGCGCGTGGCCGTTAGCCGAGACTTCGAGTTGATCCGCCAGTACAATCCGCTGGGCCGGGTCCCTGCGCTGGTTCAAGCCGACGGCGAGGTGCTGATCGATTCGAGCGCCATCCTCGACTTCCTCGACTTCCTCGATGCCGCCGCCGGCTCCGAGCGGGCGCTCCTGCCGCCATCGGGCGATGAGCGGCGCCGCGCGCTGCAGCTCAGCGTGCGCTGCGAGGGGTTGCCCGCTTTCTCCGATTTACAAGCGAAGTTCACACCGAATGAATCGGCGCTACCGCGGGAATACGATCGCGCAGCTCGCTAGAGGTGCGCGAGGACATGGTCCACTTGGTCGGCGGCGCCGAGGATGACAGGCGTGCGCTGATGGATCGCAGTGGGCTGCACGTCCAGAATCGGCTGCTCTCGGCCCGCCAGGGTTTTACCGCCGGCTTGCTCGATGAGCATGGCCATCGGGTTGGCCTCGTACATGAGCCGCAGCTTGCCTTGCGGCGCTTTGCGCGTGGGCGGATACAGAAAGACGCCGCCTTTCAGCAAGATGCGATGCACGTCGGCGACCATGGCGCCCGCGTATCGGCTCGAATAGCCGTTGCTCTGCGCCCAATCGAGGTAGCGGCGATAGCCTTCCGGAAAGCTCTGGCGGTTGCCCTCATTCACCGAGTAGGTTTTGTTGCCGGCGGGGATTCTGAGGCTGCGCTCGACCCGCATGAAGGCGCCGACGCCGGGGTCGAGCACGAACATGTCCACGCCGTTACCGAGTGTGAGCACGAATACGGTCGACGATCCGTAAAGCACGTACCCCGCCGCGATCTGCCGCCGCCCCGGCTGGAGCAAAGACTGCGTGGCCCGCGCTTGGCTGCCCTCGAGCACAAGGATGCTGAAAATCGTGCCGACACCGCCGCAAACGTCGAGATTGGACGAGCCGTCGAGCGGGTCGAACAGCACGCAATAGCGCGACACTCCGCGGCCGTCGTCTTCGCGCAGCATGACCGGTTCCTCGTTTTCCTCCGAGGCGACGATGGCGACGCCTTCGCGGCTGCCGAGCGCGCCCATGAGCACTTCGTTGGCGAGCACATCCAGCTTCTGTTGGGTTTCGCCCTGCACATTCTCTGTGCCGACGCTGCCGAGCACGTTCTCCAACCGCGCGCGCCGCACCTTATCGGCGATGATCTTGGCGGATATGGAGAGCGCAGACAGAATCCAGGAAAGGGTCCCGGCGTGCGCATGCCGATCCTGTTCGGCCAGAATATGCGCCTGGAGAGTCATGATGCGCACGTCGTCGCGGCCGGGAATTGAGCTCATTGTTCAGAATCCTTTGAAATCAGACTAGTTTAGACGAGAATTTACCGAAGTCCGCCCGGATGCGGGCGGTGCGCGGGTTGGAATAATTTCAATGACCAAGGGGGAAAGACACATGTCCTTATCGAACAGAGTGCGCCTGGCTGGGGCGGCGGCGGTCTTGATGTGCGCGGCCGGCTGTAACCAGGGCACGCCATCGAAGGCACCGGCACCGCGGCCGCCGTCGCAGGCAAGCCAGCAATGGAAGCAGACCGCCGACGGCTTCGTGCAAAGCTATTTCGCTGCGCAGCCTTTTTTCGCTGCGCAACAGGGCAAGCATGAATACGACGGCAAGCTTCCCGATGTAAGCGCGCACGGCATCAAGCGCGAGATCGCGCGGCTGCACGATGAGCGCGATCAGCTGAACGCCGTCGATCCGAGCCAGCTCGAGCCCCAGGAGCGATTCGACCGCGCCTATCTTCTGAATGTCGCCGACCGCGATCTGTTCTACCTGGAGAAGACTCACTTCCCCTTTACCAACCCGTACTGGTATCTCGGCGACATCGATCCCGATATGTACCTGAGCCGCAATTATGCGCCCCTCGATGTACGCATGAAGGCATACATCAAGTACGCCCGCGGTATTCCGAAGATAGCGAGCGATATCCAGGACAACCTCAAGGGCCCATTGCCCAAGAGCTATGTCGAGCTCGGCATCTCGGTGTTCGGGGGCTTCGTGGATTTCTACAAGAAGGACGTCGCGGCCGTGTTCGCTTCGGTCAACGATCCTGCTCTGCAGAAGGACTTGACGGATGCGGACGCGAACGCGTCCAACGCGATGGCGAACTTGACTACTTATCTGACGGGTCTGCGCAAGACTGCGACGGACAATTTCGCGCTCGGCAAAGATGTGTACGCGCAGATGGTGAAGGACACCGAGATGGTGGATCTGCCGATCGAGCAAATCGAGGCCGCGGGCCGCGCCGATCTCGATCGCAATACTGCCGCGATCAAGGCGGAGTGCGCGAATTACTTGCCGAAGGGCACGATAGCCGCCTGTGTGGCGAAAGTGGCCGCGAAGAAACCGCCCGAAGGCACGCTCGATGCGGCTCGCCGCCAGCTCACCATGCTGCGCGACTTCGTGCAGAAGAATAATGTCGTGAGCATTCCGAACGACGACCAGGCGTTGGTCGCCGAGGCCCCGCCGTACAACCGCAATAACGCAGCCTTCATCCAAGTGCCCGGTCCCTATGACAAGGGCGTCGCGGCGACTTACAACATCGCGCCGCCCGACCCGAAGTGGTCCAAGGCCGAGCAGCTGCAGTACATACCGAGCGAGGCGACGCTGCTGTTCACCTCGGTTCACGAGGTCTGGCCGGGACATTTCCTGCAGTTCCTGCATTCGAACTCCAACCCGGACAAGCTCGAGGCGCTGTGGGTCGGGTATGCCTTCGCGGAGGGCTGGGCCCACTATTGCGAGGAAATGATGTACGAGGAGGGCCTTGGCCGCGGCGACCCGGAGATGCACATCGGCCAGATCATGGACGCGTTGCTCCGCGACGTGCGGCTGCTCTCCTCGATCGGCCTGCACACCGAGGGCTGGACCGTTGCGCAGTCGGAGAAGATGTTCCGCGAACAGGCATACCAGGATCCCGGCAACGCGCGTCAGCAGGCCGCGCGCGGCACATATGACCCGGCGTATCTCAACTACACGCTGGGCAAGCTCATGATTCGTAAGCTCCGCGCGGATTGGGTGGCGAAGATGGGTGGCGGCGGCGCGGCGGCGCCGGCTTCCGCCGCGACAACCGGACCTGCGATGACGGGTCCCGCCATGACCGGGCCTTCGATGGCCGGTGCGTCGGCCGCTCCGGACCAAGCGTTGTGGCATGACTTCCACGACAAGTTCCTATCCTACGGCGGTCCGCCCATTCCTCTGGTGCGCAAGGAAATGGTGGGTGATGCAGGGACTCTCCTCTAGCCGGAGGACATTGCAAGCGAGGCGCTGACGGCGACTCGAACGAGCCGTCGTCAGCGCGCGAGCGCCGCGAGGAGTCCGCCGTCGAGCCAAGTCGCGATCAGCGAGGCAGCGCGTAACGGCACCTCGTCATCGGGTAACTGCAGCGTGAGCGCGTCGCAAATTGCAGCGAAGTTGCGCCCCGCGAGGGCGGCGTCGAGCGCCGTGGCCTCCACGGAATCGAGTGAGCGAAAATAGTTCTCGAGATTGCCCCGCCAGATGAGCCACTCGACCGCGTCGGCGGAGCGCTGCGGTGCGGGGGGTGCCTGCTCCGCGGACAGGGCTTTCCAGACCGCTATGGTGTTCCACTCGAAGGTGAGACGCAGCACTGAAGGGTGAAAGCGGAACGTCAGATCGGCCCACTCGGCAGGCTCGATGCTCGCGAGAGCGGCGCGGTCGAGGACACCGGCATCGGCGGAGTCGAAGGCTTGCGCGAGCGTCCACTCGAAGCGGGCGATCTCCGCAAGGATCGGCTGCCCGGCGAACGGGGGCTCTGCTCGCAGGAAGTCGGCGATCTCCCGGCCATACCAGCGTATAGAGCGATGGACCGAGGGGTGAGCGCGCACGAACATGCCACCGAGCGCCTCGAAGTCGTCATCGCCCAGGATCTGATGCAGCACCGGGTAGTACTCTCGGAGCGCATCGATCAACCGGGCCACGTAGGCGTGCCGGTAGATGCCGAGTCGAGCCTCCTTGGTGAGTGGCGCGGTGTCGGCGATCTGCGCCTCGATCGCGCTCCCTGCGCCGAAGAGACCGCTCTGCATCTCGCGCTGGAGTTGGCGCAGCTTCATCACGCCGCCTCGAGCGCCCGGCCGGCAGCGATGGCGCGCGCCACGTCGAGCTCCGCGACCAGCTCGGCGAGGGGCGGGATGTTGTCGTCGCGCTCGATCATCGTAGGCACGGGGCCGAAATGCGCCAGCGCCTCGCGGTAGAGCGCCCACACCGGCGCCGCGATCGGGTGATCGTGTGTGTCGATCAGGTGATCGCCCATATCGCTGTGTCCGGCCAGATGGAACTGGCGCACACGTTCCTGCGGAACGCCATGCAGGTAGCGCGAGGCCTCGAACCCGTGATTCACCGCGCTCACGTGGATATTGTTGATATCCAGCAATAGCGCGCAATCGGCGCGCCGGGCGACTTCACTCAAGAATTCCCACTCGGTCATCTCCGAAGAGCGGTACGTCAAATAGCTCGAGACGTTCTCGAGCAGGATCTGCCGCCCAAGCCGGTCCTGCACTTCGCCCACGCGCGCGACGACGCAGGCGAGCGCCTCTTCCGTGTAGGGCAACGGTAACAGATCGTGCACATTGCGCCCTTCGACACCGGTCCAGCACAAATGATCGGAGATCCAGGCGGGCTCGATGCGGCGCGCCAGCTCGCGCACGCCGGCTAGATATTCCCGGTCAAGGGGGTCGGTGCTGCCGATTGACAGCGAGACGCCGTGCATCACGACGGGAAAGCGACTGCGGATGCGCTCGAGATAATGGAGCGGCTTGCCGCCCGGCACGAGGTAATTCTCGGTGATGATCTCGAGCCAATCGATGGCGTGCGGCTCCTCGAGTATCGCCGCATAGTGCGCGGGACGGAGCCCCAGGCCAAAACCGTTGATCGGCATGATGATAAAGTCCGGGGCCGTGCGCGAGCCTTAGTGGGCACGCGCCGACCCCGTCTATAGGCCCCCGGATCAGCTACCGGACTTTGCCTTGGCCTTCGCCGCGTCGCAGTCGGACTTCGACATAGACACAAAGCCCTGGCCCTTGCAGCTGTTTTGGCCTTTACAGCTGTTTTTCGCTGACTTGCAATCGGAAGTTCCCTTGCAGGAATTCACACCGGTGCACTTGACCGTCGCGGTGTCGGCAGCCGCGGAGACTCCAGCCAACCCTGACGTAAACAGCATCGCGGCCGCGACCGCCAACGCCGCACTCGACCCCTTGTTGATATGCATGTTTCAAGCCCTCTTTTGTAATAAATTCGCAGCGACATTGCTGCTCGCGTAATAGGACCCGGGCAGCGCGGGGATTATTACGCCTTTGTATAAGTTTGGCACTTTTTGGTATGACTGATCAGCCATCACCCGAGCAAATGGTCCGTGTAGCCGTCCGCCTCGATCGAGAGGGTCGATTGGCGGAGGCGATCATTGCCTATCAGAACGTCCTCGCCCGCTGGCCCGCGCTACCCGATTGCTGGTACAGACTCGCGATGCTGCAGGGCCGCGCCGGCTTTTTCCCGGCCGCGCTCGCCTCCTACAGCCAGGCGCTCGACCGTGGGGTGAGACAGCCCGAGGAAGTGCACCTCAATCGCGGGGTGATATTCGCCGATCACCTGCGCCGGCCCGATGATGCGCAGCGGGCCCTGGAGGCGGCCCTTTCCTGCAATCCCACCTTTGTGCCTGCGCTTCTGAATCTGGCCAATCTGCAGGAGGATCTGGGTCACCGCGAGGAGGCGGCGAAGATCTACGACGAGATACTCACGCTCGATCCGCGTTGCTTCGAGGCGCTTGCGCGCCGCGTCAACGTGCACCGATTCGCGGTGCCCGACGTTCCGCTGATCGACCGCCTGCGAGGTGCCCTCGCGGACCCGACCGTGGCCGCCAAGGAACGAGCGAGTCTGGGTTTTGCTCTGGGGCGCGCCCTCGATTCCTGCGGCGCATACGCTGCCGCGTTCGATGCGTATGCAGGTGCGAACCGGGATAGCCGAGACAGTGCCGCCCCCGGCTTCGCGCGCTACGATCGCGTCCTCGAGGAGCGCTTCGTCGACCGACTGGCGGCGGCGTTCCCCGCGGCGCGAGCCGGCGCGACGCTCGGTGGGCGGCCGCGTCCCATTTTCGTTTGCGGCATGTTTCGCTCCGGCTCGACGCTCGTGGAGCAGCTGCTGGTCGGGCACCCGAGAATCTGCGCCGCGGGCGAGCTCGATCTTTTACCGCAACTCGCGCAAGGACTGCTGGCGCCTTTTCCCGAATCGCTGACGACCGTCGCAGCGTCCCGGCTCGAGGCCATCGCGCAGCGCTACGAGAGCTCGCTGCGCGCGCTGTTCCCGGATGCGGACTTCGTAACCGACAAGCGGCCCGACAACTTCATCTATATCGGACTGATCAAGATGTTGTTTCCGGACGCCAAGATCGTGCATACCGTAAGAGATCCGCTGGACACTTGTCTGTCAATCTTCTTCTTGCATCTCGATCAGCGAATGAGCTACGCGCTCGACCTTGAGGACACGGGCCACCGTTACGTGATGTACCGGCGAGTCATGGCCCATTGGAAGGGGATCTACGGCGCAGATATCCTGGATGTGAGTTACGAGCACTTGGTTCGCGATTCGAGAACCGCGATGGAACGGCTCGTGGCGTTCCTGGGTCTCGGATGGGACGAGCGCTGTCTCACCGTTCCATCGGCGGGCCGCGCCGTCAGAACCGCGAGCGTTTGGCAGGTTCGCGAGCCGCTGCATTCGGGATCCGTGGGACGCAGCGCGCATTACGCACGGCAGCTCGAGGGGCTGCATCGCTATCTCGAGGCGAACGGCGCGGCACTATGATTCGAGCGCTCCCGACAAGTGCCGGATGACTAATGCGCCGATGTCCCCGACATCGACTGCCGCATATTCTGCTTGGCGGTTTCGCGCATGGCGATCATGGCATCGACGCCGGCCGCATCGGTACACTTCTTGGTCGGGAAGCGCGATCCGACGTTCGAGTCCTCCCAGCAGAATACCGTTTTCCCGCCACGCGTCTCCGGATGCATTCCGACCCCCTTCGCGCGTTTGATGGTGTCCGCGGAAGGTCCTGACTGGTCTGCGCTCGCGGCCGGCGTCTGCGCAGCGGTCGGCGCCGCGGCGGGAGGGGTCGCCGGCGCGGCGGCGGCGGGAGCGCTCGCGGCCGGGGCGGGAGTACCTGCGGCGGGGGCGGGCGTCGAGCTCGAGGATTGCTGCGCGGAGCACGGCAGCGCCGCCGATAGAACCGCGCAGATCAAGAATGCAGAAGTCGAGAGTTTCACGATGTTGTCCCCATATTCGATAGAGAAAAGCCGTCGCGCGCGAATACCGCGCGCAATTCCGGAGCCGAAGTTTCTGTCCTTATACGCCTGCGCCTTCGTAACCCGCAATGCGGCCGCTCGGCCCGCGCGCATTCCGCGGAAGCTGTCGTTTCGCGGGACGCTCGACTAAGCTTGGCGAGCATGGCGGCCACCGCAATCAACCTGCCCGCGATCACCGCAGCTGGGTATGCTGCGCTGCAGCGCGGCGACCTCAAGGCCGCGCGTCTGCATTTCGATCAGGCGGTTGTCGTTAACGCCGCGGATACAGCCGTGTGGCTGGGCCTCGCTAAACTTCACCGCGCGCTTGGGCAGTCCGCAGAGGCAGACCAGGCCCTCGATCGCGCCCTGGAGTTGGACGCCTATTATTTTCCGGCGCTGCTCGCCAAGGGCGATATGCATTCCGAGCGCGGCGATGGACGGGCGGCGAGCGCGTATTTCAGCGCGGCCATCAAAGCCGCGGCAAGATATCAGTCGCTCCCCGACGAATGGCGCGCGGAGCTGCGCCGAGCGGAGTCTCTGTCCCAGCGTCACAGGCGCGACTTCGAGGCGCATCTGTTGTCATCGCTGACCCGAGCGGGCTTTGATCCATCGGCCGGGGGTCGTTTCGCGCACGCCGTCGATCTCTTGCTCGGCAAGCGCGAGGTGTTCAGCCAGCAGCCGAGGTTCTTCTATTATCCCGAGCTGCCGCAGGTGCAGTTCTTCGACAGGCGGCTCTTCCCCTGGGTCGGCGCTCTCGAGAGCGAGTTCGCGGCGATCCGCGGCGAGGCGCGCGCCGTGCTCGATGCCGACAAGGACTTCGAGCCCTATGTCCAGCGGGAAGGCAACCGGCCCGTCTACAACGAGCGGGGTCTTCTGGACAATTCCGACTGGGGTGCTTTTTTTCTCATCAAGAACGGTGTGACGGTCGAGGCAAACGCGGCGCGCTGCCCGCGCACTTTCGCGGCGATCTCCAGGGTCCCCTTGAGCCGCATCGACAAGCGCACGCCCTCGGTGCTGTTCTCGTTGCTGCGGCCGGGGGCGCGGATACCGCCGCATCACGGCTTCATGAACACTCGGGTCATCGCACACTTGCCCCTCATCGTGCCGTCCGATTGCGGGTTGCGCGTGGGTAATGAAACCCGCCGCTGGAGCGAGGGTGAAACGCTGTTTTTCGACGACAGCATGGAGCACGAAGCCTGGAACTTGAGCGCGGAGCCGCGGATCGTGCTGATCTTCGATGTCTGGCGCCCGGAGCTCTCCGTGCGCGAGCGCGAGCTCATTGCCGCGACCCTGACGGCGGTCGACGGGTTTGGCGGGCCGATCCGCCCGTGGACCGAATAGCGCCTTGCATTATGATGGCGCGCGGCAGCGCTTACCGCGCGCGAAGTGCCCCGAGGATGGACGATGTTTCTGCAGATTGAAAACCTTCTCACGACCATTGAAGTCGCTGCCGTAGCGGAAATTGCCCGGCAGGCCAAGTTCGTCGACGGGCGGCGCTCGAATCCGCACAATCCGACCAAGGACAGCGCGATCGCCGATCCGGCCGATCCGGTCGCGCAAAAGGCCTCGCAGATCGCTTTGGGCGCGTTCCAACGCAGCGAGGAAGCGAGGAATTTTGCGTTTCCCCAGCGCATGGCGGCGCCCTACCTGTGCCGGTACGAGACCGGAATGAAATATGGGCCGCACATCGACGCGGCGTATCTTCCGCTCGGCGCACAGCCGCTGCGTTCGGACGTCTCTTGCACCATTTTCATCTCGGGTCCGAAGGACTACGAAGGCGGGGAGCTCGTTGCGCACATGGGATCGGAGATCGTGCGCTTCAAAGGCGAACCGGGCTCCGCCGTTCTTTATCCGTCGACGACAGTGCATCAGGTAGCTCCCGTGGGGGCCGGTGAGCGGCTGGTCATCATCACCTTCATCGAGAGCCAAATTCCCGATCAACTGCGGCGCGACATGCTCTATGCGCTCGGCGAAGTGCGCGCTCTCGAGGCTCAGAAGATGGATTGGCGCAATCGCGTGCAGCTCGACTATGTGATCCAGAATCTGCACCGGATGTGGTCGACCTAGAGCACGCCTCGAGCCCGAGCAAGAGATGTCACGCAATCCGGAAGCCGATCGAGCGACGCTGCGCGCCGTGTACGACGCGGCGCGCAGCGGTAGCCATGCGCACGCCGCCGAGCTCGCCGAGTTGGCCTTGGACACAGGATTCGAGCATCCGCTTCTCCTCAACGTGGCGGCGTTGGGGCTCGAGCAGCAGGGACGCCTGGTCGAGGCGGTGCGCTTGCTCGAGCGCGCGGTACAACTCGCGCCGAGCGATCTGGGCTCGCGCAATGCGCTGGGTCTGTGCCTGCTGCGGCTCGAGCGGCCGCGAGAAGCGCTCGAACAATTCGATACCATTCTCAAGGCCGGCCCGGGCGTGCCCTACGCGCATACGAGTCGCGGCAACGCCTTGCTCGCGCTGGGCGAGATCGGCGCGGCGGAGACGAGCTTCCGATCCGCGATCGAGACCGATCCCGCGCAGAGCCTCGCCTTGGCGGGCCTCGCGCACATCGCGAGAAGCCGCGGGGCGTACTCGGAAGCGCGTGAATGGGCCGAGAAGGCGCTCGAGCGGGTACCGGGACTTCCGAGCGCCGCCATGAGTCTCGCCGCCGCCGATCTTCACCAGCGCCGGGCGAGCGAGGCCGAGTCGCGGCTGCGGGGGCTGACGGAGGACACGCGCCTCAGCGATCTGGAGCGCGCCCACGCGACCGGCCTCCTCGGCGATGCGCTCGATGCGCAAAGCCGGCCGATCGAGGCTTTCGCGGCTTATGAGGCCTGCAACCAAACGCTCCAGCGACTTTATGCCGACCGCTACGGGGGTGATGCAAACGCGCTCGCATACGCCCGGAGTCTTCTCGGCTATTTCGAGCGCGCGAGGCCCGAGGCTTGGAGCGCGCGCCCGGCGAAGGGACCGGATTTCTCGGGCGCCCGGGGGCACGTATTCCTGCTGGGATTCCCGCGCTCCGGCACGACACTGCTCGAGGTGATTCTCGAAGGTCACCCGAGCGTCGTGAGTCTCGAGGAGCAGGAATTGCTGGGCGATTCGGTGCAGCAGTTCATGCAACAGCCGCAGAATCTGGACGGCTTGCTGCGCGCGACTCCTGCCATGCTCGAGTCGGCACGCACCGCTTATTGGCGGCGAGTCGCGCAGGGCGGGGCGGATGTGGCGGGCAAGGTGTTCGTGGACAAGTACCCTCTGAACACCCTGAAGCTCCCATTGATCGCACGCCTCTTCCCCGACGCCAAGATCCTGCTTGCCGGCCGCGACCCGCGCGACGTCGTGCTGTCGTGCTTTCGCCATCGCTTCACCATGAGTGCGCCGATCTACGAGCTTCTGTCGATCGAGGGGACCGCTCGCTACTACGACGCGGTCATGCAGCTTTTGATCCGCTTCAGCGCAACGCTGAAGCTGGAACCGTGTCTGGTGCGGCACGAGGACCTCGTGGCGGGCTTCGTGCGCGAGATGAAGCGCATTTGCACGTTCCTCGGCATCGACTGGGATCCCGCCATGGGCGATTTCGCGCTGCGCACCCGCAACAGAGCGGTGCTGACCCCGAGCACCGCCCAGCTGGTTCGCGGACTCAACACGGAAGGCCTCGGTCAGTGGCGGCGCTACGAGGCAGAGCTCGCGCTCGTACTGCCGTTGCTCAAACCCTGGATCGAGCGTTTTCTCTACGATTCAGCCTGAATTCGCGCCGAGCTCAATCGGGGAGGTTGAACCAGCAGTTGAATGCGATGGTGACGCGCTCGCCCTCGCCCTCGAAGGGCTTCACATCGTGCAGCACCCAGGAGGGAAAGATCACCAGCTGTCCCGCCTCGAGCGAGAACCCGGCAGTCTGAAATCCATAGGGCAGTTGCATGCGAGCGATGCCTACATCCACATACATGGCATTGGCGATCAGGGGATTTACGAAGGTGAGACGGCCGCTGTCGTTCGAGCTCGGATCGTGGCGTCCGGGGTCGACGCAATAGACCCCGCTCCATGAGGCATTGGGATGATTGTGGACCCCGAAGAAGCCGCCGCGACGGGTGACATGGAACCAGGAGTTATTGAAAATCTGCATGCGCTCGAGGATCGGGCGGTCGAAGCGATTGAGCGTTCCGATCACTGCGAGGAGCTGGTCCCAGCAGAACACCTTGAGCTCTTGGATCGCCGGGTCCGGATCGCGAAACAATTCGAAATGACTCTCGAAGACAGCTGCGTTGCGCTGCGTGAGGGGCCGGGGATTCGCCAACTTGACATCTTCCGCTGCCGCCAGGCAGTAGCGCTTCAACGCCCGGTTCACCCGCTCCCCGGCGGGGAAGCGGCTGAAGGAGAAGGGCACTGCGAACATGTTGACGATTTCAGGCGCCGGCATCTTCCCGGACTCCTCGGGGCATCGAGCAGGAAGGTATACTTTACACAATGAGCGTGACGCAGGCCGGAATCGACGTCGATGAACAGCGCGTCGCGGCCCTCATGGGGAATGTAGAGCGCCTCGTCGCCGAGCGGCGCGACGCGGACGCGCAGCGGCTGTTCCGGGAGGCCGAGGCAATATTGCCCGACCATCCGTTGGTGCTGCACGAGCGTGGGCGGCGGCTGGCCGCAGCCGGCGATGCGGCTGGCGCCCACGCGATTCTCGAGCGGCTGGTAGACCGGGTCCCCAATCACCTGCCATTCTGGCTGAGTCTGGCGGCAGTGCAGCGGGCTCTGGGACATCGCGAGGAGGAGCTCGAGACGCTCGAGCGTGCCCTCGCCCTCGACCCCACACATCTGGTGGTGCTGCTGCAAAAGGGCGCGCTTCTTGATCTCATGGGCAAGCCGCGCTCGGCGGCGGCGGTATACAGTCATGCGCTGCAAACCCTCGCGCCCGGCACGCGACTGCCGCCGCCGATCGAGGCACACGTTCGCTTCGCCGAGTCCCGAGTGCGCGAGAACGCGGGGACTTTGTCCGAGGCGATCGATGCGCGCATCGCGCAGCTACCGAGCCCTGCCGACGGCGGCTCCCGCATACGCTTCGACCGCTGCCTCGACCGCGTGCTTGGACGGCGGCGCGTCTACGTACCCGAGCCGACCTTCATGCTCTTTCCTTATCTGCGGAATTACGAGTATTTTGACCGCGCGCTGTTTCCATGGCTGGCCGGTCTCGAGGCCGCGACCCCCGCGATCCGCGAAGAACTACTCGGTGTGCTGAAGGAGGATCAAGCGGGCGTTCAGCCTTACATCGCTTTCGGCGAAGGGCTGCCGTTGCGGCAATGGCGCGAGCTGAATAACTCGCGGCGCTGGAGCGCGTACTTTCTTTGGAATCAGGGGCGCCGCGAGGAGGCGAGCCTCGCGCGCTGCCCACGCACGGCGGCAGCGCTGGCCGAGCTTCCGCAGGTGGACATCGAGGGCCGCGGCCCGACCGCGTTCTTCTCAATTCTGGACGCCCACACCTACATTCCGCCGCACAGCGGCGTGACGAACACCCGCCTGACCGCGCACCTGCCGCTCATAGTTCCGCCGGGTTGCCGGTTTCGGGTGGGCGGTGAAACCCGCGAATGGCGCGAGGGGACGGCTTGGGTGTTCGACGACACCATCGAGCACGAAGCGTGGAATGATTCGGACGCACCACGGGCGATTCTGATCTTCGACGTGTGGAATCCCGAGCTGACGGCGCTCGAGCGGGATCTCGTGCGCGAGACCATGACCGCGCTTGCCGAGTACTATGCTGGCGAGGGCGAAATACCAGGAGTGGTGATTTGATGGTGATCCGTATTTGCAAACTTTGGTCCCTCGCACTCGCAGGTTGCGTTTGGCTGGGCCCGAGCTTAGCTGCCGAGCCGTTGGCGGGGATCCTCGCGTGCCGCGCTATCGCGGACTCCGCGGCGCGACTCGCGTGTTTCGACCGAGAGTCGGCCGGCCTGGCGGCCGCTCCCACGGCGGCCGCGTCCGCATCCGCCCCGGCAACGCCGGCCGCTTCGGCCGCCGATGCGACAGCGGCGTCGAAAGCGAACTTCGGTCTCTCCGAGGGGGAGGTCGCCAAGAAAGAAGTAGCGGCGGGTAAGCGTCCCGCGGACACCAAGGAGATCGAGGCGCACATCGCCGCCGTGTCGACGACGGGCGTTGGTTTCGCGGTGTTCACCCTCGATAACGGTCAGGTGTGGATCGAAATCACGCCGGACGGAGATCTGATGTCCAATCCCGGGGACACAGTCAAGCTATCTCGAGGGCTGCTCAACTCTTACTGGCTGCAGAACCGAAACGGCCGGGGCGCCAAGGTCCACCGCGTCCTCTGATGCAGGGTTTTAGTCGACAGCGATCCCGGCGGACTCGAGACGCGCGCGCAGTGGCGCAAGCTGTACCGAGTAGTTCGTCCACTGGCTGACCGAGGTGTCATAGAGGGGTTGTCGCACCTGTAGCGAGCTCGCCCGGTTGGTCGTCGCCTCGGGGCTCAAATGAAAATCGAGACAGGCCGGTTCGAACGGCAACTCCAGGTATTCCAGCAGGCGCCGCGTCGTGGCTTCCTGCGCGCCGACGATGTCCTCATAAGCCACGTCCAGAATGCGCCCCGGCAGCACCCGGTGCCAATGCGCCATCAGACGCCGGTAGCCGGCATAGAAGTCGGCGAGCTCGTCGAGGTCATAGGCGAACGGAAAGCCTGCGTCGAATCGGGTCTTGTAGATGGCGTAGCATGCCGCCAGCGGGCGGCGTGTCACGTGCACGATGTGCGCGCGCGGGAATGCCCGCAAGATGAGCGCGCAGTAGAAGAAATTCGTCGGTTGCTTGTCTGCGAGTCGCGCGCGGCTTCCGCGCTGCGGACGCGTGAGCTCCAGGTATTGAAGGGCGATCGGCTCTGCGCCGAGGAAGCGCAGGTTAGCGGCGAATTCGCGAAAGCTGCGTGCTGCGCCTCCGGTCAGCGGATTCATTGCGGTGCTGATGGCCTGCGACAGCGCCGGCAGCTCGCCCGCGGCCTGCACCTGCGAATGACTGCCGATGATGCGCTCGACGAGCGTCGTGCCCGTGCGCGGCAGTCCCACGATGAAGATCGGACGCTCTTGAGTGAGATCGGGTCTGACGGCCTCGATTTCCGGGAATCCTCGGATGAGCTCTTCGATAACTGCACGGTCCCGCCCGCGGTCGTAATGGCTGCGCGCGCGCTCCAGGCGATTGCCCTCTAGTAGATGTTGCCAGCTCGACGCGTACTGCCCCAGATCCTCGTGCGATTTGGCAAGCGCGAAGCGCAACACCGCGGCGTCGGGCGAGGTAGGCGCAACGCTTGCAAGCGCCATATCGAGGGCCGCTAGGTGGTTGCGTTCGGTAGTCTGGGGCTCGAGATCGACCAAGCCTTTCAATGCATCGCCGTTGAGCGGCGAGAGACGCAGGACCGCCTCGTAGTCGAGCGCCGCCCGATCGAATTGGCCGAGCATTCGGTGCATGAACGCTCTATTCATCCACATCGTCGTGTTGCCAGGAGCGATCTCGACGGCGCGATCGTAGATCGGCAGCGCCTCGCGGTAGGCGCGCATGTTTACCAGCACTTGACCCGCAGCCTCGAGCGCCGCGACGCTGACGTCCTGCTGAGCAGAAACCCGCGATGCGGCCGCGATCGCTTCGGCGCGCCGGCCCAAGGCGGAAAAGCATTCCGCCTGCTGCAGAATGAATTGCAGGTTATTGGGGTCCCGTGCCAGGCATTCCTCGATGAGCTCGAGCGCAGTCTCGGCCCGCCCGTCGCAAAGCGCGGCGAAGCTGCCCAATAGCCAGCCGGCGCTTTGCGCCGGCCAAGCCGCGCGGCACGCCGCGGCCGCCGCGACCGCGCCGATGAAATCGCTCCGCGCCATGCGCGCGCCAATCTCGTACTCGAATTCAGCAAGGGTAGGGGTCGACATGCCCGCATATTAGATGGGTCGCGGCTTGGATGGGGAGCCGCGTATCGCGGCTGATTAGGGGGTTGCCCCACATGCGTTGTATGTAGGCAACGTCCCAGCTCGGGATGGTTGGCCCGATGCGTCGCCGCGACGATACGGCAATGGTTAGAGATTTCTCCTGCGAACGCACTTGTTGTGTAGCTCGAAGACTGTGTTATATTTTAGCCATCGGTGAAGAGTACGTAGAGACGACGCTCCGAAGGGATATCTTGTAGCGCAAATGCGACGGGTCGCGGAACGGCTATCGAACAGCCGGGCCCGCGATCCGGAGTCTTTAGCCACTTTCCCCTTCTCTTGGGTCTTTCTGGCGGTTCTCTTCGCCACCTAGTTGCCAACTCAAGATATAAAGGGAGACGCATCCAAATGCTTGACAGACAATCCGAGAATCCAGCTCTGCGGTTGGCAATCCGCGCTGCGCTGACCGGCGGTTCGATTGCCGCTTCACTGGGTGTGGCCCAGGCCCAGCAGCAAGCTGCGGCTCCCGCTGCATCAGATAACGCTTTGGCTGAGGTGGTGGTCACGGGTTCCCGTATCGCCGTTCCCAATCAGACTTCGATCAGCCCCGTCACGTTCGTCTCGTCTGCTGAAATTCAGCAGTCCGGTGTGACCCGCGTCGAGGACTTGCTGAACCAGCTGCCGCAGGTGTTCGCCGACCAGAACTCGAACGTATCGAACGGCTCTGACGGCACGGCGTCGGTCAACCTGCGCGGCTTGAACGCCAAGCGCACCCTGGTTCTCGTCAACGGCCAGCGTCTCGGCCCCGGCGATCCGTTGAGCGGCGCGCAAGCGGACATCAACATGATTCCGGTCGAGATGATCGACAGCATCGAAGTGCTGACCGGCGGCGCCTCCTCCGTGTACGGTGCAGACGCCGTCGCGGGCGTCGTGAACTTCAAGCTCAACGATCACTTCGAGGGCGTCAAGGTCGTTGCCGACGGTGGTATCTATCAGAACAGCAACCGCGATGTGCAGGGGATCAACGAGGCCATGGCGGCCGCGGGTTTCCCTGAGCCTCCCAACAATGTCTGGGCCGGCGCGCAGCGTTCGGTCGCGGTAATCGCGGGCCTCAATTCGGCCGACAACAACGGCAATGCGACGTTCTATGCCACCTATCGCAACGTCCTGCCGGTGCTGGAAGGCCAGTACGATTGGAGCGCTTGCTCGCTGGCGTCCGGCTATTTGGGCACCAGTGGTGGACCTAGCGGCTCGGGCGGCAAAAACGGCAAATTTGCGTGCGGCGGCTCGGAAACAGCCAATCCGCTCAACATCATCAACGGCAACACCGGTGCGGTCAGCACCGTCGGGCCGGGCGGCAGCCTCGTGCCGGGACCGGCTCTGTACAACTATGGCGCACTCAATTACTTCCAACGCAACGACGAGCGCTATACCGCCGGCGCGTTTATGCATTACGACTTCAACGAGCATGCGACGATCTACGAGAACTTCATGTACATGGACGATCGCACCACTGCCCAGATCGCACCCTCGGGTGACTTTGCAACGGCGAACAGCGTCAACTGCGCCAACCCGTTCCTGAGCGCATCCCAACTCGGCCTTTTGTGCGCGGGCAGCACTGCCGGATTCTCGGGTTCGGAGTTCTACCTCGCCCGCCGTAATGTCGAAGGCGGCAATCGTCAACAGAGCATCGAGCACAGCGATTTCCGCGAAGTCCTGGGCGTCAAAGGCAAGATCGACGATGTGTGGAGCTATGACACGAGCTTCAACTACAGTCTCGTCAATCTCAACACCGACGCACTGAACTATTTCTCGTCGGCCAAGCTGGCCAACGCGTTGGACGTCGTCGGTACGGCCGCCAACCCAGTCTGCGCCAGCGGCCCGCCGTGCGTGCCTTACAACATCTTCCAACTCGGCAAGGTGACGCCCGCAGCTCTCGCTTATCTGTACGCGCCTGGTATCGAGGTCGGTCGGATTCAACAGTACGACGTCATCGCCAACTTCACGGGTGATTTTGAGAAGTATGGCGTCAAGCTGCCGACCGCGAACTCGGGCCTGAAGATCAACCTGGGCGCCGAATATCGCGATACGAATAGTGAGACGTTGCCCGACTCAGAGACGCAGAGCGGGGATTTGTCCGGCAGCGGTGGCGCGGTGCTACCGGTCGGCGGCGGTGTCATCTCGCGTGAAGGATTCATCGAGGCGGCCATGCCGCTGATCGATGATCTGCCCGGGGCGCAGTCCGTCGACTTGGACGCCGGGTATCGCTACTCGAGCTACAACTTGGGCTTCAAGACCAACACCTTCAAGTTCGGCCTCGAGTGGTCGCCAATTCAGGAGGTTAGGCTCCGCGGCAGCTTCGCTCGCGCCGTCCGTGCGCCGAACGTCATCGAGCTCTATTCGACGGCATCCGTCGGACTGGATGGCTCTTACGCGTCGGATCCCTGCGCGGGAAGCAAGCCCGTGTACAGCGCGGCCCAGTGCGCCAAGACGGGTGTGCTCCCGGGACAATACGGGAACATTGCCGGCAATGCGGCGGGGCAATACAACGGCTTGCTCGGTGGAAATCCGGACTTGCAGCCGGAAACGGCGATCACGGCATCGTTCGGCATCGGCTGGACGCCGGCGTACATACCGAACTTCCGCGCGCAGGTCGACTACTTCGATATCCACATCGAGAATGTCATCCAGGGAACCGGCGGCACCGTAATCCTTACGGAGTGCGCGACTCAAGGCGTTTACTGTAACGACATTCATCGCGATCCCAGCAACGGCTCGCTCTGGCTGTCCACCAACGGGTACATCTCGGACCTGAACGTGAACGATGCCGGATTGCGCGAGAAGGGCGTCGATGTCGATGTCAGCTACGCCTACGATCTGGGCGCCTTCGGCAAGATCCATAGCAACCTCGTCGGCACTTATGTCTCGCAGTATGACGAGATTCCGTCCCAGGAATTTGGCGGCTTCGAGTACAACTGCGCGGGTCTTTACGGTCCGTCTTGCAGCAGTCCGACAAGCGGCGCCGGCACTCCGGTGTTCCGCTGGCGGCATCGCTTCTCGACCACCTGGGAAACTCCGTGGAGCGGTCTGGACGTAACGCTCGCATGGCGCTACTACAGCCCGGTCAAGCTCGAGTCTCTAAGCCCCAACCCGAATCTTGCCAGCACTGGCACGATTGCGAACGGCACGGTCTCGAACACGGATGCGTACATCTCCTCGTACAGCTACTTCGACTTGACGGCAGCGGTGAAGCTGGCGGACAAGCTGACCGTACGAGTGGGCTGCAACAACCTCCTCGACAAGGCGCCGCCGCTGGTTGGAGCCACCAATATTGCGGCTCCACCCACCGGCAACGGCAACACCTTCCCGGGTGTGTACGACTCGCTGGGTCGCTACATATTCGCGGAGTTGACCGCGCAGTTCTAACGCCTTAGCTCGAAACTAAAAGAGGCGGCAGGCTTATGGTCTGCCGCCTTTTTTATGCGCATCGGCAAGGTGTTGGTGTCTGCGCTGACCCCATGATTGAATAACTCGCTTCACGGGCGCGCAAGGGCGGTGTTGACCTGGAATCGTTATCTCAAGCGGCGGGAATATCGTTGACCTTGGCCGATGCCATGCGGCGGGCGAACGCCGCGCATGCTCGTAACGATTGCATCGAGGCTGAGCGGCTGTGCCGGGCGATCCTGGCGGCCCGCGCGGATTACCTCGAAGCGCTGAATCTACTGGGAATTATCGGCGCGCAGAGCGGACGCGTGGAATTGGCTGTCGAGCTGTTCGGACGCGCGGCGAGCGCATTTCCGGGCTATGCCATCGTCCATAACAACCACGCCAACGCGCTCAGAACGCTCGGCCGCCTCGCCGACGCGCTCGAGGCCTACGATCGAGCGCTGCTCCTCAACCCCGATTACGCCGAGGCGCACAACAGCCGCGGCGGCGTCTTGCACCAATTGGGTCGATTCGCGGACGCCGCCTCGAGCTTCGACCGGGCGTTGGCAGTCAAAGCGGACTATGCGGAAGCCTTCTACAACCGGGCTCTGGCGCTACAAGATCTGGACCGGAACGAGGAAGCGGTGCTCGACCTCGAGCGGGCCGTCGCCATCAACCCGGGATTTGCCGAGGCTCACTATAACCTCGGCAATGCGCTGCGGGATCTAAAGCGGCCGCATGAGGCCGCGTGCAGCTTCGAGCGCGCGGCGCAAGTGAAAGCCGATTTCGCCCAAGCGCACAATAATCTCGGCTCCGTGCTCGAGGGCATGGGGCTCCATGCGCAAGCCTTGCGGAGTTACGACCGCGCGATCGAAATCGCGCCTGATCTTGCGGCCGCTTATTTCAACCGCGGAAGGATGCGCGAGGACCTCGGCAGCGTGGATGAGGCCGCTGGCGATTACGAGCGCGCGCTCGATATCGATCCCACGCTCGATTGGCTGCCGGGCGCATGGCTATATCTGCAATTGCGGCGCTCCGAATGGGGCGGCCTGCGAGAGCAGACGTCAAGTATATTGTCCGATGTGGCGGGGGGTCGGCGGGCAGTGCAAGCGCACACGGTGATCTTCGTGAGCGACGATCCTGCAATGCAGCGCCGCGCCGCCACGATCTGTGCGCAGGAGAGTGCCACATTCGTCCGTCCTCTTTCCGCGATCGCCCGGCCGGCAAGACATGACAAGATACGAATCGGCTACTTCTCCGGTGACTACCACAATCATGCGACCGCGCAGCTTGCGGCCGGCCTGTTCGAGCTGCATGATCGTGCCAGATTCGAGGTCTCCGGTTTCTCGTTTGGGCCGGACAAGTCGGATCCCATGCGGCAACGTCTTTCGGCGGCCTTCGATCGCTTCATCGACGTGCGGGCTAACACCGATCGGGAGATCGCCCAGCTCTCTCGGGACATGGAGCTCGATATCGCCGTCGACCTCAAGGGATTCACGCGCGACTCGCGGACCGGGATATTCGCGCGCCGAGCGGCGCCCGTGCAAATCAACTACTTGGGCTACCCGGGCACAATGGGATCGTCGTTCATCGACTACATCGTTGCGGACCGAATCGTCGTTCCTCCAGACGAGCGTCGGCATTATGCCGAGAGCGTCATCTATCTGCCGGACAGCTATCAAGTCAATGATCAGCGCCGGGAAATTGCAGCCTTGAATTCCTCTCGTGAGGCGCTCGGCCTGCCCGCAGAGGGCTTCGTGTTTTGCTGTTTTAACGCCAACGTCAAGATAACACCGGATGTCTTCGAGAGCTGGCTGCGTATTCTGAGCCAAGTGCCGGGCAGCGTCCTGTGGCTGCTTGGGGACAACGCCACCGCACAGAGAAATCTCCGCGGCGCGGCTGCCGGGCGGGGAATCGCCTCCGACCGGCTGATCTTTGCGCCGTATCTGCCGCCCGCAGAGCATCTGGCCCGCTATCGCGCGGCGGATCTATTCTTGGATACCTTCCCGTGCACTGCCCATACGACGGCGAGCGATGCGCTATGGGCCGGCGTTCCCGTTCTGACGCGCGTGGGCCGCTCGTTCGGTTCGCGGGTGGCCGCCAGTCTCCTTTCGGCAATCGGGCTCGAGGCCCTCATTACCGGCACCGAGCGGGAATACGCGACCTTGGCCGTGCGGCTCGCGACGCAACCGGAGGAAATTGCGCGATTAAAGCGCTGCTTGATCGAGCGCCGCGATTCGGCGCCGCTGTTCGACACACAGCGATTCACGACACAGATCGAGGAAGCCTATCTCATGGTCCATGAGCGCTGTCAGCGCGGCTTGGAGCCGCAGGACATCGAGGTTCAGTGATGCTCGAGGCGTGCGCGTGGTGACGATCCAGCAAGCACTCGAGGAGGCGGGCGCGTTGCTCGGCCGCGGCCGCTGGGCTGAGGCGGAACAGTTGTGCCGCACGGTTCTGAAGTCGGGCACGGAGAACTTCCAGGCGTTGAGCCTTCTGGGCGTCATCGCGGCCCAAACGCGCCGCACGCGCGAAGCGGCAGAGCTTTTTCGACGCGCCCTGGGAGCGAAGCCGGATGACATCGGTGCGGCGGCCAATTACAGCAAGGCTCTGACAGAGCTCAATCGATTCGATGAAGCGCTGATAGTTTGCGAGCGGCTGCTGAAGCTCGATCCACGTTATGCCGAAGGCCACAATCTTCGCGGCATGTTGCTGCAAAAGCTCGAGCGGCCCGAGGCGGCGCTCGCGAGCTTTGATCAAGCGCTCGAGCTCAAACCAGGCCTCGCCCAGACCCACTACAATCGCGGCGTGGTCCTGCGGGGAATGCACCGTGAGGCGGAGGCGCTTGCAAGCTACGAGCGGGCCCTTGCCATCAAGCCCGCCTATGCGGCGGCTCATAACAACCGCGGCGCTCTGCTGCAGGAGATCGGCCGCCCGATGGAGGCGCTCGCGAGCTTCGATCGCGCGCTCGCGATCCAACCCGATGACGCCGAGATGCGCAGCAACAGAGGCAGTGCGCTTGAGGCGCTGGGACGCTTCGAGGATGCGCTCGGGAGCTACGAGCGCTCGCTAGCCCTACGGCCGCAAGACCCCGAAGCTCATGGAGCACGCGGCAGAGTGCTGCGGGAGCTCAAACGCTTCGATGAGTCGCTGATGAGCTACGAGCGGGCGCTCGCGCTCAACCCCGACTACGCCGAAGTCCATAACAACAGGGGCCTCGTGCTGCAAGATCTCATGCGGCCCGACGAAGCACTGCAGAGTTTCAAGCGAGCCCTCGAGATCAAACCGAGCGATGCCGACGTCTACGTCAATATGGGCAACGCACTCGTGCGGGTGCGACGTTGGGAAGAGGCGGTGGAAAGCTACGAGCGGGCGCGCCAACTCAACCCCGAGCTGAGCTGGCTGCACGGCGAATGGCTGCATGTGAAAATGCGCCTCTGCGATTGGCGGGATGTGGATGTCCAGGTGAGGAAGCTGCTCCGGGAAGTGGCCCAGGCGAAGAAGGCCGTCTTGCCGTTTCAGGCGCTCGCGCTCACGGACTCCGCCGCCTTGCAATTGCAGGCGGCCCTGACCTGGGCGAACCACAGCGCTCTTTCACAGGTATTGCCGCCCACCGCCCGCGTCCCGCACCCGACCGGGAAGATCCTGCTCGGGTACTATTCCGCCGACTATCACGATCACGCCACTGCATTCCTCGCGGCGGGTTTGTTCGAGCAGCATGACCGGACTCGTTTCGAGCTGATCGCCTTCTCCTTCGGACCGCCAAGTGAGGACGAAATGCGCCGGCGTCTGACCGCGGCGTTCGATCGCTTCGTGGATGTGCGCTCACGATCGGACAAAGAAGTTGCCGAGTTGTCCCGCGAGCTCGGCGTCGATATAGCGGTAGATCTCAAAGGCTACACCGCGGGTGCGCGGATGGGGATCTTCGCTCATCGTGCCGCACCCGTTCAAGTTAGTTTCCTGGGCTACCCGGGCACCCTCGCTGCGCCCTATATCGACTACCTCGTCGCCGATGAGACCCTCATATCACCGGAAACGTGCGCGAATTACACCGAGAAGATCGCCTATCTGCCCGGAAGCTATCAGGTCAACGACCGCAAGCGCTCGATCGCGGAGCGGAATTTCACGCGCGCGGAGCTCGGCCTGCCGCCTGAAGGGTTCGTGTTCTGCTGTTTCAACAACGCCTACAAGGTCGGGCCGGCCGCGTTCGATGTTTGGATGCGAATCCTTGAGCGCGTGGAAGGCAGCGTCCTGTGGCTCTTGTTGGACAACGCGCGGGCGGCCGAGAACGTGCGCCGCGAGGCCGAAGCGCGCGGTGTGAGCGGTGCACGCTTGGTATTCGCGCCGCACATGAAGCTGCCGGAGCACCTGGCACGCCACCGCCATGCGGATTTATTTTTGGACACGTATCCCTACAACGCGCATACCACGGCCAGCGACGCACTTTGGGCCGGATTACCCGTGCTGACGCGAAGCGGTGCGTCGTTTGCGTCCCGTGTGGCGGCGAGCCTGTTGAAAGCCGCAGGCTTAGCGGAGCTGATCACCACCACGCCGGAGGCGTACGAGTCGCTCGCAGTGGAGCTCGCTGCGGATCGCGGCCGGCTGGCCAGCCTCGCCGAGCGGCTGCGCCGAACGCGGCTCGAAGTCCCGCTGTTCGATACCGAGCTCTTCGCCCGCCGTCTCGAAGAGGCCTACAACCAGATGTACCAGCGCTCGGTGCGCGGATTGAGTCCGTCTCACCTTCACGTCGCTTGAGCGGCCGCGATCGTGGCACCGGCGGGGCTGTCCCAGCCGTTGGTGGCGGCAACGTCCTTGCCGCCGATCGGCGGCAGCGGCAGCCGTGTGGATTGCGGCTTCGGCCGAAATTCGCGATGCAGGAACAACGACGTCGTGCAACGGTAGTGATGCAGCGGCCGGAAATCGTGGAAGTCGACCTGAATCAGGTCCGACTCGCGCAGCACGCGAGCGGCGTTCGGGAACCAATCCGAATTGTCGAGGATCACGAAGCCGCCCGCTCGAAGCACTTTGAGCGCATTCTTCGCGAGCTGATAGCGGTTGGCCGCCGCATCGATGACCACGATGTCGAAGGTCCGGTTGACGCTCAGCATGTCGCCCGCGAGGGCCTCGGCGGCCGACAGTCGGGCCTCGACGTTCGGCAGCGGGCGCGACTTGAGCGCCTGCATCCATTCCGGACTGGTCTCGAAAGTAAGCACCGACTTGGTGCGGCTCGCCCAGAACTGCGTGGAGCTTCCGCCGCCGAGCTCGAGCAGCTCGAGTGCGCTCAGATCGAGTCCGAGGAGATACTCGACCACGGCGTAGGACATCATCGGGATCGGCCGTCCATCGCCGAGCAGGCTGGCGCGCTGGTCGGCGGAGGCTTTGTAGCCGAGCTCCATGGACAAGATGTTCATGGCCGAGGCGAGAAAAATCGCGCTGTCGGGTGCCTCGACCACCTCGAAGCGGCGTTTGATCTGCTCCGCGTTCATGCGCTCGGTGGGTATGGCTTTGGTCCAAAACATCGCTGCTCCTTACTTAACCCCGCGCCCCAAGAATCGCCGCAATTGCAGTATCTGCGCGGCCCGCCGCGGCGAGCCAGAGCATGCCTGCATGAATCTCGGCACGGAAATCCTGATCGGCGCCCGCGAGCACTTCGCGGCGCAGTTGTGCATCGTAGGCATGTTCGGGCGCCTTGGAATAGCGCCGCATGATCGGGCCGCAGACCAGATCCTCGATCATCGACGGGGCCGCCGGCGCGCCGAGCGCGCTCAAGATCGAGGCGAGGCTGGAAGCCGGTGCGCCGAGAAAACTATCGAACTCCACCCAGTGCACTTGCAAGGAAAACGCATCTGCAATCGCGGCGAGGGCGCTCATCTCGCAGAGCCAGCTCATCGCGATCGATTCTCCCTCGAAGCGCGGCGACGGGACCGATCGGAGCGCCGGGTGCCGTTGCAGGAGCCGTCGCAGCCGCTCCGGTGCGAGCGCCTGCGACTCGCGGCGCGAGTTCGGGCCGCCGAAGATGCCCCGCAGATACGCGAGGGGCCGCGCATACACGAGCAGCGCTCGCGGCTGTTCATCGCTGGCAGCCAGGATATCCCGCCCGATCTCGCTCACGAAGCTGGTCAGCTTGATCACGCTACGTTGCTCGGCTCGCCATGTTCGGGCCAGCAGCGCCAGGATTGCCCGCAGCGGCAACTCTGCAGTGCCCGCCGGAGCGCCGCTGCGAGCCCGCAGCAGCGCCGGCTCACGCACGGCGAACAAAGCCGGCCGCGTTCCGATGAGCCGCGAAATCAGCGTCGACCCCACATGCCCCACGTGAAAGATGTAATGGGCGCGCGCACTCAGACGGCCACTGGCGGCGGCCGCCGCTGCCGGCGGAATCGAGCGCGCGGGAGCACCCCGCTCGAGCAGGCGCTCATCGAGAAAGCTCGCCGCGGCGTAGTCCGCTTCGTCGAGATGCACCACCGCCAGGCGATCGGCGGCCAGCTTGAGCGGGTACCAGGCCGGGGAAGCGCATAGATCGGCTGCCGCTGCGGCCAGCGCCGCGTTGTCGAGATCCAAAAGAAAACCCCCGAGTGATAAGTCCTCGGGGGCATAGTATCGCCGGAAGGCGGCTCGCCGCGATGGCCAAGCCGCCGAAGCGCGGGGCTAGGAGCCGCCGCCCTGATCGCTCCCGGTGATGTGCAGCTCGACACGGCGGTTCGCCAGACGCCCGTCACGGCTCGTGTTGTCCGCAATAGGATCTTCCTTGCCGAAGCCCTTCGCCGACATTTGGTTTGTCAGGCCATGCGATTGCATGTAATGCATGACTGTCTCGGCCCGGTGCTGGGTGAGCTGCAGGTTGTACGCCTGCGACCCCGTGCTGTCGGCATAGCCGCGCACTTCGATGGCCAGATTCGGATACGGCTTGAGCGAAGCGATGGTCGTATCGAGCACCGTTTCCGCCTGCGGCACGAGGTCCGCCGAATCCTTCGCGAACGTCACACCCTGGAGTCGGATGTCGCCCTTCGGCGGCGGGGGGAGCGGCGGAGGCGGCGGGGGCGGCGCTTGCACCTGGACCTCGCGCACCACTTCACGCACCGTTTCGTGGGTGACGATCTTGGGTGCACGGTCGTCCGGGGCGCCGAAATTCATCTGCACGCCGAGCCCAAAGACCACGCCGGAAGGGTCCTTTACGCCGAACGTATTGGCGCTCGCGAACTCCATCCGATACTTGGCTTCCGTGCGCAGTTGCACACGTGTGGAACCGTCCTGCCGGCCGAGCCCGGTCAAGATGCCGATACCCGCCTCACCGGTGAAGGTGTGATAGGTGGAATGGCCGTAACCCGGAAAGTCGGTCTTATCATTCAATCCGCCGCCGCCCGCGATCACGTACGGGTTGATGAACACCTTTTCCATGATGTCGGTCGGGAAGAATTTCTGAATGACATCGATCGTGTAAGCATCAATCTGGCGCGTGCCGTCCGTGCCCTTGATGTCGAAAACGCCGCGGCTGAAGTTAGCTTCCAGGGCCAACGAATGCGGGAGATTGACGCCGATAGCCGCATCATAGCCGAAATTGTCCTTTATTTCGGGGTCGTTGCCTTGCAGGCTGTACTGGATCATCGGCGCTACGTAGATGGACCCGGCGTCCGACGGGGTGCCGTTATCCGCATAGGCGGGGGCGCAGAGAGCCCCCACGGCGGCGGCCAAACTCAATGCAATGATTCGCTTCATACCGAAAACTCTCCGTTTTGCTAAAATGCAACAGATTCATTGGCGTGGAAGCAACAGGCGGGAATCGATCAATTGCCTGAGTTTTCGCTTCCAGTTGCGTCGTCCTGAATGACGTCATCTGTTGGTGTCGCATTTAAGCAACGAAGATACGAGAAGTCTGTAGGCACGCCGCGTCAGTGCCTGTAGGACGCGCTCTAGGAATCTGTTAGATCACCGTGCCGCGGTCGCGCGGGGCTTTAGCCGGATTTCGAAGAGTTTGGGCCACTTTTTGCCCGTGACGAACAGCCGATCGCCGTGCGAGTCATAGGCGATTCCGTTGAGCACGTCGGTCGAGCCGGCCGCCACGTCCTCGGCGGGCAACAGTCCGCGCATGTCGACGATGCCGGCCACGTGTCCGTCGCGTGGATCGATGCGCAGAATCCAATTCGTCTGCCAGACGTTGGCGAAAATCTCACCCTTGACCCATTCGAGTTCGTTCAGCCGCTCAATGGGCTTGCCGTCCAGAGTGACCGGAATCATGCCGGCGGGCAGTAATGTTTTGGGATTCAAGACGCGCAGGGTCGAGGTCCCGTCGCTCATGAAGATCTGAGTTCCGTCCTGCGTCAGCGCCCAGCCTTCGCCCGCGTAATGAAAGTCTCCCAACGGCTTAAAGGTTTTCAGGTCGTACACGAATCCCACGTGCGATTGCCAGGTGAGCTCGATCAGCCGGCTCCCCCAGTTGACGATTCCTTCGCCGAAGTACTGACCGGCAATGTCGTGCTGCTCGAGCACCTCGCCGGTTTCCAGGCGGACTTTGCGGATCGAGGAGTGATGCTCGAGGCCGGTGCTCTCATATAAGAAGCCGTTCAAGTAAAAGAGTCCCTCGGTGAAAGCGTCCCGATCGTGCGGATAGACGTGCACGATCTCGTAGTCGTAAACCGGCACGGCGGCGCGCGTCCACAACGGGGCGGCCAGGGCCCCGCAGACGAACAGAAGCTCCGAAAAGCCGCGGATGAGCGCTCTCATGGATTTGGTGCGTTGACCTCGGCGGCGCCTTCGTAGCTCACCACGCCGGCAAACTCGAACGTGCTCACGAGCACGGCTCCGTCCCCGCGAACGGCGTGCGCGGGTTGCGTGCAGAATCCGCGCGCCTCGAGCCGATAGGTCTTGCCCGTTCCTATTCGCCGTTGCGAAAGCGCGTCCACCGTGCAGCGCGAATCGCCCAGCGTTCCGTAGATGTGATCGGTGCCCTGCACGATGATCGTGAGATTAGTCGGCACTGCCCGTGCCGGACGGCCTTCCTGCACGCCTGTCAGGCCGAATACGAACAGGAGGTCCGGCTTGGCGCCGCGGCGCTGGAAGCTCAGGCGCACTCCGGGCGGCGTGTCGCGCACTTCGCCCTGGCAACGCAGCCCCGAGTTGGACCAGTTAATGCGCGCATCGACCGAACCTGCGAGGCGTGCGCGCAGGTAGCCGTCGCCCGACTGGAGGCAATTCTTGGGCACCGTGGAGGGCGGCGGCGGCGCCAAGGATCCGGGCAGGGTGAAGGACTCGTGCGCCGTCGGGGTGCTCGGCGCCGCGCCGGGGGGCAACGGATCGCCTGCCGCTGCAAGACCGCTCCCCACCAGGCAGGCGGCTGCGAGCACCGCCCTTCGTCTCCCAACCGCAGACATAACCGGTATCATTCTGCGCATGTTGCCAGACGCGCCCCGGAGATTCTCGGTGCTGAGGCACCTCGCGTTCGTGCTGTTGTTCTGCCTCGCGGGGTGCGCGCCGAAGTTCGAGCGCCCCAATCTCACCGTCACCGGCGTCGAGATGCGGGGCGGCAATCTGTTGAAGCAGAATTTCCTCGTGAAACTTCAGGTTCAGAACCCGAATCAGCGGGCGCTCCCGGTGAATGGTTTGCACGCGGAGCTCAGCGTCGCGGGCGAGCGCATAGCGACCGGGGTGAGCAATCAGAGCTTTGTCGTGCCGCCCCTGGGGCAGAAGGACTTCGACATTACCATCACAGCGAACCTCGCGCTCGCGCTCCTCAAGCTCGCCAACCAGCCGGGCGATTCGATCGATTACCAGGTCACGGGCGCCGCGGATCTGGATCTACCCTTCATGCACGACTTACCGTTCCACCAGACGGGCTCCCTGTCGTTGAAGCAGTTTCACTAACTTACTGAAAATATTATAGTTATTGGCCTCGGACCGGTTGCAGGGTGCGGCAATCTGCTAAACTAGCCGCCAAAAACGGGCATTGCCCCGATCGGCTGACTCACCATGGCTCTGTCACCCTACGAACAACTCGAGCAGGAATTTCATCGGTTGCACGCCTTTCGCGGCGCGCTGTCGCTGTTGCGCTGGGACGCCGCCGTCATGATGCCCCGGGGCAGCGCCGACGTACGCGGAGAACAGCTCGCGGCCCTCGAGACCGAGCACCACGCCTTATTGACCACGCCGAAAGTGGCGCGGCTCCTGGAGCGCGCCGAAGCCGGTGCCTCGCAGCTCGAGGATTGGTCGCTCGCCAACCTGCGGGAGATGCGGCGCCAGCGCGACCATGCCATCGCCACGCCGCCTTCCCTGATCGCGCGCCTCGCCAAGGCGACGGCGCGCGCCGAGGTGTTCTGGGTCGAGGCCCGCAAGGCGAGCGACTTCAAGATCTTCGCTCCGCACCTCGAAGAGGTCGTCAAGCTGGTGCGCGACAAGGCCGCGCTACTCGGTCAGGCGCGTGGTCTCGCCCCATACGATGCGCTGGTTGACGCCTTCACGCCGGGCATCTCGACGGCGGATATCGACACCATCTTCAAGGCGCTATCGCGCAAGCTCCCGGGGCTCATCAACCAAGCCATCGAGGTGCAGGCGGACCGCACGCCGGTTCCGTTCGGCGGCAAGTTCACCGCGGCCCGCCAGCGACAACTCGCGCTCGAAGTGCTGAAGGCACTCGGCTTTCCGTTCGACCGAGGCCGGCTCGACGAGAGCGAGCATCCGTTCACCGAGGGCGTGCCCGGCGACATCCGGGTGACCACCCGTTTCGATCCAATCGATCCGTTCTCGGGACTGCTCGGGGCCGTGCACGAGACCGGACATGCCATGTACGACTTAGGGCTTCCGGCCAAGTGGCGCGATCAACCGGTGGGGCGAGACCGCGGCCTCGCGCTCGAGGAGAGCCAATCGCTGCTGTTCGAGATGAACCTGTGCCGCAGCCGCGCGTTCGTCACCTACTTGAAGCCGCTGCTGGACAAGTACCTGCAGGTGAGCGGCGATGAGT
>Ga0302324_100003919_pt1 | contig 33366 bp, 28 predicted proteins | sample Palsa_T0_1_FD_201949 | JGI IMG/M metagenome (GOLD analysis project Ga0302324, IMG submission 201949) | Peat permafrost microbial communities from Stordalen Mire near Abisko, Sweden - Palsa_T0_1 | ecosystem: Environmental > Terrestrial > Soil > Palsa > Peat permafrost | place: Sweden: Abisko...
ACGACGCCATCGCGATTCGCTCCATGGTTTACCTCACGCTGTCGTACGACCATCGCGTGGTGGACGGCGCCGTGGCCCACCAGTTCATGGGCAAGGTGAAACACACGCTCGAGAATTGGACGGAAAGTATTCTTTGAAGAGCTGTTCACAGTTGACAGTCAACAGTTTTCGCGCTGTTTATGGACGGAGCTTCTTACTGGTTTTGCGTTGACTGTCGACTATGAACTGTTAACTATCGACCTCGGTTCCCAGTCCGAAGCGTTTCAGCATCGGCCATGTCCACTCCTTCCTTTCCTCATCGCAATTGGGGCGAACCGCCCTGGCGCATTGATTTCACTCCATCTTCGCAGCGCGCCTCGGTTCCTGAAGTTCTGGATTTCGCCGTCATCGGCGGCGGTTTCACCGGACTCGCTGCGGCGGCGTGGCTGCGGCAAATGGCGCCCGACAAATCCGTGGCGGTTTTCGAAGCTGCGAAGATCGGCGCCGGGGCGAGCGGCCGCACCGGTGGCATCGCTTTGGGCGAGACCGCTGCAGGCGACCTGCCGGGCTTGGGAGACGTCCTGGCGGGCTTCACCGATATCCTCAGTCACCTCGGCGTCCATTGCGACCAGCAGTTGCATGGCGCCTGGGAGATCAGCCGCAAGAAAGCCGATGCTCTGCCGAGATCTCCCATCTGGTGGCAGGATTCCGGCACACTGCGTGTGGTGAAAGAAGTTCCGGGCGGAACAATCGACCCGGGAAAGCTTGTGGCCGGACTGGCCCGCGCTGCGGAAAGCCGGGGCGCGCTCATTCTGGAAGGACATGCGGTCGAACGGATCCGTTGGAGCGACCCGTTGGGGATCATGCTGAAGGGAGGGTCTTCGCGCTCTGCTGAGATCGCGGCGCGAAAAATTGTTTTGGCCACGAACGCTCTTTCCCTGGATCTGGTTGGCCTGGGCGACGGCATGCATCCGAGACTGACTCTGGCGGTCGCCACAAATCCCCTACGCGAGGAGCAGTTGCAAGCCATAGGCCTCGCCGGAAGAAAGCCGTTTTACACCGTGGACTTCCCCTATCTGTGGGGCCGCGTGCGCCACGATAATTCCGTCATCTTCGGCGCGGGGTTGGTGCAGTCGCCCGATTCGGACGATCTGGAGCAAGTTGATATTTCTGCGGAGGAGCCTGCGCGCACTTTTGCTTTGCTCGAGCGGCGCGTGCGCGGCCTGCATCCCGAACTCGCGCGAGTCGAGTTTACGCATCGCTGGGGTGGCCCCATCATGTTTCGGGACACCTGGACGCCCATCTTTGGCTGGCATCCGCGAAGCGAGAGAAAGAGGAACGCTATTCTAATTTGTGCCTATGCCGGACATGGCGTGGCGCTTTCGTCCTATCTCGGCCGCTGGGTCGCGGAGGCGTTACTCGGCGCGCGAGAGTTGCCGGAGTGGGGAGCAGTTCCAGTCTGAACGCTCGCCGGCGTCCGCAAATTCTGCTCTTACTCTACTGGATTCTTCTCCGTAGATCTTCTGCGAATTTCTCGGCGCGGTTGAGCGATACGGTGGAGATGTCGTAATCCTCGAAAAGCCGCATCACAAATTGATGCCGGGGATTATCCCGCGCGGGCTCAACCTCGGTGATAGCCGTGAACTCGCAAGTGCCGGCCTTCTTGCGGATCGATTCGGCGGTATAGGCCAGAACCTTGGCCTGCGAGGAATCGCGGCCGAGCGCCACGGCCTGCAAATAGCCGCGCACGCCGTTTCGATATCCGTAGTCGAGCCGTAGGGGATCGCCCGGCTGGGTGAACTCCTCCACACGGATGTTGCGTTCGAGCCGCGGGACCCGGTGGCGGAGGAAAATGTCATTCAGCCGGGCCTTGATCCACGCCCGGGTACTCTCGATGACGCTGCCGCGAGCCCGGGGCGGCGGAGCCACGTGATCGCGGTACAGCCGGTCCATCTCGGCGTCAAAATCCAGGGCCAGCAGACCCTTGGGCGAACTCAGCTGCAGGGCGTTCGATAGAGTTTGCTCCAGCTTTTCGAGGTAGGCCTCCACGCTCGCGGCGGGAGCGTGAAGCCGCGCGTCGAATTCCCCAGGCAGCGCGCGCAGCAGATTTTCGTCGGCGTTCGGATGCAGCCGGCGGACGCGCGCGAACTCGGATGTTTCTTCCATCACGCGCATGGCCCGGCGCCGGCCGCTGACTTCTTCGAGCAGCACTCCGACGTTCACCCATTCGTCGCGCAGAAGGTTCGGGGTGTAGCGCAAGACCCGGTAGCGCAGCGTGCGTCGCTCTTCTTCAGCCATATCTTATTCCCCCGTTGTGTCGAGGCCCATAAGAATTATTTCCAATTGGGAAAGGGTTGTAACGACGATTTCCAGGCCGAAATCAAAAGCTCGCGGACAATTTTTCGCCGCCGCATGAGGTGCTCGAGCATTTTATAGAGCGCGTCGGAATCGCCGCCGTACCACTCCGGCGGAATCTCTTTCGCAATATCATCCAGAGCCGCCTCGGTGATCTTGGATTCGATGCGCGCAAGCCACTGTTCGAAAGCCTCCATGCCGCGCACTGATTCATACACTCGATGGCGCGCGTAGAGGCCGCGCAAAGGGGCGTCCGGAAAGCTCCAATCTTCGGCATTGAAGCAGAACCCCTGATCGATCATCTGCGCCTGGTAGTGCGTTTCGTCCTTGGCGCGAAAAAAAATGGCCTGGCGCCCGTTCGTATTGCACGTCCATTTGTCAAATACAAGCATCCCGCAGAAATCCGTGAGGTTCACCACCTCGCGGAGCTGTTCGTCCGGAAGAAAATCGTAAACTACAACTTGCGCCGGAGGTCCGGGATAGCGCGATCCAAATTGCAGGCCGGCCTTGCAGGGCGCCCGCCCGCGCCCCAGTTGCATCACAAGGTCGTCCGTATGCGCGATCAGCTCTTGGCGAACTTCCACCACCGCAGCTGCCGGCACGGGCAGCCCCATCCGCGCCGCTAGCCTCGTCCCAAGCAATTCGTTCGCCAGAATCCGCGTCCCCTGCGGATTATTCTGGAACTTCACCACGTAGTAAGCGTCTGGGTCCGCTGCCTTCGATTCGCAGCGCATCAGATGCGATTGCGCCCCGCCTCGCATCCTCCGGACCTGCTCAAGCACCAGCGCCATGGCCCGCGTATGCTATCTACCTAAACGGGTTTACGGCAACAAAAACATTTTCAAAGTGGAAAACAAGCCGAAGGTGTACTTCTTTGATACTGTGGAGCGTCGGTCAGCCTTGGTCCGAGATGGAACGCCCCCACGGACCGGCGCCCTTACGTCAGGTAATATTCGAGGCAGGGGCGGAACGGCGAACCGCAAAAACGCACCATTCCACAGCTCTTTGCACGTCGGCAAGGCGCCAAGCTTTTTCATCGCTTTTTGCGCTTGCCGGCTTTTTTCTTTGGCCGGGATTTTTTCGCTTTGGCTTTCTTCTTCGGCTTCGCTTTGGCCTTCTTCTTGGGACGCGCCTTCGCCGCCTTCTTCCCTTTCCTCGCAGGTGCCGGCGCTGCCGCAGGAGCTTCTTCATCGCCCCCATCTTCCTCGACGACGATTTCCTCCACTTCCTCTACGATTCCTTCGGCGGGCCGTTCCCCCACTTCATCTTCCTCTTCCTCGTAGCGGGGCAGCTCGTCATCTTCCTCATCGTGCAGTTTGCCGTGGAACATGTGATCCCTCCTGGTCCCAGTTTTCCGGACGCGCTATTAGTCCTTCGGCGCTTATAAACGGAGTCTCGGAAGTTTGTCAAGCCGAAGGAATCAAAAAACTTGCGAATGAGAATATGGCTGCTGGAGAGGGGCTGGCGGCGCTGTCACAAATTGTTACCACCTGGCGCTAACACACAGAAAATGCTTTATTTAGACTCGGGGCAAGATCTTGTGCAATTCCGCCCTCAGCGTTGGACCCTTAAAACGTCTCCTGCCTTTAGCGTCCGGCTGGCGAGGAAAGGGTTGGCCTGCCGCAATGACGCTACAGTGGTTCCGTACTGCTGCGCGATGGCATACAGAGTCTCGCCCGGCTTCACGCGATGCTCCACCGATTGCGCGTCCGCCGCTTTCCTCGACACATCCTCCACCGCTCCGGCGCGATTCTGCGCCGATTTTGACTTTGCGTGCGAGGCCGCGTCGTCTTGCGCGCCACCGGCGTAGATGCGCAGCCGCGATCCGCGCGCAACGCTCGAGCCGCGAAGGTTGTTCCATTTCTTCAGCTGCGATACCGAGACATCGAAGCGCTCCGCGATCCCTTCGAGAGAATCGCCGCGCTGTACGCGATAACTCACCAAATGAACAACCGGCGGTGCTGTCGGCACGTTCAACAGGAAACCCGCCGGCATGCTGGCACGCGGCTCCAGATGATTCGCGCTCTCGATGGCCGTGACGCTCACGCGATAACGGCGGGCGACATCGGACAAGGTCTCGCCTTCCTCCATCGCATGCAGCCGCCAACTGGTCCACTTGTCCGCGGGGACCCGCTGAATATTCTCCTCGAATTTCGCCGCGGTTCCCGCCGGGACATTTAGCTCAAATTGCGAGTCATTCGGCGTCACGCCGCGCAGGAGCTGCGGATTGAGCGCGCGCAAATCGTCCAGGTCCGCGCCGGAAGCATCCGCCACCAGATGCAGATCAATCGAACGCCCGGGCCGCACCGTCTCCACTTGCGCCGGTTTTTCCGGATCGACCTCGACGCCATAGAGTGAAGGATCCTTGGCCACCAGCGCCAGCGCGATGATAATGGGCACGTAGTTCTGCGTCTGCTTCGGCAGCGCGTGAAGCCTCTGCAGGTCCCAGAAATCGGCGTAGCCCGTGCGCTCCACTGCTTTCACCACATTCATGGGGCCCGAGTTGTAAGCCGCCATCACCAGATACCAATCGCCGAACATATCGTAGAGGTCGCGCATGTGGCGCGCGGCCGCGCGCGTAGCCTTCTCCGGGTCGCTGCGTTCGTCCACCCAATATGTTCTTCCGAGGTCGTACTCCTCGCCGCGGAAGGGCATGAATTGCCAGAGCCCGCGCGCTCCCGCTCGTGAAACCGCCGACGGCTGGAACGCGGATTCTGCTTGCGCCAGATAGATCAAGTCTTGCGGCACACCTTCCTGCCTCAATACGCGGCGGATCATGTCGTTATAACGCCCCGCGCGCCCCAGGCCACGCTCCACCACGGCGCGTCCTTTCGTCGTCGAGAAGAAACTCAGATATTGCAGAACGGAATCGTTCACGGCCAGCGGCAGGTCGTGCGGCACTCGTATCAGCTCCTGTTCGGCTTTTACCGCGAGCTGAGGATCGCCTTTCGGCAGCGTCATGTCCGCCAGAGCATCAATCTGCGCTGGCGTACCCGTGCCGGCTTCGTCTTCTTGGGCATTGCTTTCCGCGTTCAGCTCGTAGGAATGCAGAGTTTCGCCAATCTGATCGAACAGGTCGGAGAGCCGCACGTCGAAATCCACTTGAAAGCCGCTGCGCAGAATCAGGTCCACCGCCTGATCGAAATCGACGCGAGCCTTGTCGAAGTCCCCGGCTTTGTATTTCTTCTGCCCTTCGAGGAAGCTTGCCTGTACTTTGGCTACCAGAACGTCAATGGCGGGTCGCGGATCGCCTTGCAACGGGACCAGATAATTTGGGTGTTCCGGGAAGGGTAGCGCCTCGTGTACGAACTCCGGCAAGGGCGCCGGTGTTGCCGCCGGTGGACGAACCTTGGCCTGTTTCGTGGATACCGTATCCTCGCAGCCCGAAATGAAGAGGGCGCCGGCCGCCAACAGGACCCAGGTTGTCGCGCGCTTTGTCATGCTCCGCTCTCTGAACCCCAAAGAACTTGCAGCCGTCGAAGGCGAGACGGATTGCTCCTCAGGGTTCTCGCCCAGAAAAATCCTACGAACTACTCGCGTTCCGGTCAATGGAACTTGCCCAACCCGGCGTTGACGATATCAGGACATTGAAAACAAACTATGATCGCAGGTCATACACCCGCGACACAGGGCACCAGCTCAGCCTTATACCACCAACTCTACTCACCTAGCCAGTTCTATGCCTTGTGTCGTAAAGTCCAAAGTCTGTAATTCTTACACCAGGGCCACTCCGAACCATCCCATATCAGCCACGTTTTCAGCAGCTTAGAGTGGCCGTGTCTGGAATAGTCCTTGCCCATTGAACACCGGCACCACCCTTCTGCGACGGCGCAGCTAAAAACCCAGGTTACCTCGGTCGGAGTAGAGCCATCGAACTAAATGGGAGAAGATAGGCAGTGAAACGATCTACATTAAGCTCAACTAAGCTCGCATCGCCAGCCGCTAGGGCGAAGCGCGCCCTTGCGGGAGCATCATTTTCGCTGATCGCCGCCTTTCTCCTGATGAGCCTGTCCGCGTCCCGGGCCTCCGCGGATGTTGGAGTCGTCCTGAACGAGACGCTTGATGTCAGCGTGGCGCGCATCACGGGCTCTGGCCACACGGCCGTGTACTTTTCGCGGATCTGTCCGGAGTCGCCCGTCAGGCTGCGCCTCTGCCGTCCCGGCGAAGAGGGCTCGGTCATGAGCAATTACATCAATCTGGGTGAGGACCAGCCGTTCGAATGGAACATCGTGCCGCTGAGCGTATACGTGTATGGCGTCCAGGATCCGCGGTACCGCCCCCTTTTCGGGTCGGAGAAGATCAAGGCCGCGCTCGAGGACCGATACCGGGACGGAATGTTGTCCGCTTATTGCACATCGCAAGGTTGCAAGACCAGCGACAAGTCTGAGTGGAGGGAAATGGCCGGCGCCGGGCTTTCCCGCAGCATGTATATCTTTGTCGTCGAAACCAGCGTGCAGCAGGATCTCGATCTAATCGAGAAATTCAACGCCCTCCCCAACGAAAATCACTTTAATGGAGTCACAAACAACTGCGCGGATTTCACCAAAGGTATCATCGACAGCTATTTTCCGCATTCCGCGCACCGCGATTACATCAACGACTTTGGAATGACCAGCCCCAAGGCTGTCGCGCGATCCTTCACGCACTATGCCGAAAGTCATCCGGAAGCGCGCTTCCGGGTTCTGCACTTTTCGCAGTTGCCCGGCACCATCAAACGGAGCAGCGAGGCTCACAGCGGCACCGAGCAGCTGTACCATTCGAAGAAACTTCTCGTCCCCATGGTGGTCTTCGCCGATCACGAACTCGTCGTGGCGGCCGCCGCCTATGCCCTGACCGGCCGCTTCAATCCCGAGCATGAGTTTGAAAAGCATCCGGCGGTTCAGGATGCTGCGACGGTGCAGGTGAGCCTCGCAATGTCTGAGAACGGCGGGGGAAGCTCCGATGAGTTCGATGCCATCGAGAGCCAGGACCGCGGGCAGATCGTCGGCACCTCGGACGAGTGGAACGCATATCGCACGGAATTTGACGCGATCGTCGCAGAAGCGGTCCGCGAAGAAATCATCCCGCGTCGCCGCTACCTCAAGAGCGTTTTCAAGCGCCTGGATGCCACACCCACGGCCGACGCAAATGGATCCATGTGGTTGGAAATCTCGGATGGCAGCGGACATTCCCGCGTGGGCCTCAGCGCCAACAACATTCTTGCCCCCGATTCGGATGCCAGGCTGGCTTACCAGTTGCTTCTCGCGCGCACTCAATACGTCCTGAAAAGCCCCAAACACAGCCGGGAGACCATGCTCGAATTCAAGGAAGATTGGGCGCTTTTGCAGTACGCTCGCACCAGATGTTTGGGCCCTCTCGCCGAATCTGCGGCGCCCGCCGCAACGGCCGCCCCGCAGGCAGCCGCGGCTAACTAGGTAATCTCCAGCTTTCCTCAGTCGCGCGTGCGCCTTCCTTCCCGCACTCGTTCCGCCGCGCAAGTTCTTCCGCGCAGCTGCCGGTTTTTGCTATCATGCATGCACTTGGTGCAGCAAATGCGTGCCGCGCTTATCGTTCTTCTCTCGTTCCTTTCGATCGCCGTCACTTTCGGGCAGAGTGACGCGGCACGGTTTGTAAATGCGCCGCCCCCTTCTGCTGCGCCGGTCATCGTTATCGGCTTCGTCGGCGGTTTCGTCAAACACGATAACTTCGTCCACAGCGGAGTGCAGCTCGCTGCGCACCTTCGCGAGGATTACACCATGGGTGTAGAGGCCGCAGTTTTCGAAAACCATCGCGGGGAGGACGCCCACCAGGACATCTTGCGACTGCTGGACGCGAACCATGATGGGACGTTATCTGCCGAAGAGAAAAGAAACGCCCGCATCATCATCTACGGGCATAGCTGGGGCGGATCGGAAACTGTCACGCTCGCGCGAAAACTGGAACGGGACGGCATCCCGGTGCTGCTCACCGTGCAGGTGGACAGTGTCGCGAAGCTTCACGAAGACGATTCCGTCATTCCCACAAACGTGGCGCAGGCTGCCAATTTTTATCAAGCCAACGGTTTGCTTCACGGCCAGCGGCAGATTCGCGCCGAGAATCCCGCGCACACTCAAATCCTGGGGAATTTCCGTTTTGATTACGACGCCAATCCCGTGCGCTGCGCCGGATACCCGTGGTTCGCCCGCGTGTTTGAAAATCCTCACATCGAAATCGAATGCGATCCCAGCGTTTTCCGGCGCGTCGAATCGCTGATTCGTTCGAAATTACCCGCCGAAAATCAGACCCTCTCGGCCAAGTAACTCGCTGCCGGCGGAAAAGCCTTCGGCCTACGCCAGCGCCTGGCGCAGATCCTCCAGCAAATCTTCGGGGTCTTCCAGGCCCACGGACACCCGCACGGTTCCAGGCTCCACTCCCGCGGCGCGCAGTTCCGCAAGCGACATATGGTAATGCGAACTATAAATAGGAAGCACGGCCAGCGACTCCACGCTTCCGAGGCTTGCTGCCAGCAGGATAATTCGAATGCGGTCGCAGAAACGGCGCGCCGCTGTCAATCCGCCCTTCAAATCGAATGCCAGCATGGCGCCGAAACCCTTCATCTGGCGTTTCGCCAGGGCGTGATCGGGATGCGATGCCAGGCCAGGATAATGCACGCGCGCGACCTTGGGATGTTTTTCCAGATATTTCGCCACGAGCAGTGCTGTCTGGCACTGGCGCTGCACGCGTATTTCGAGAGTTTTCATCCCGCGGATCAGCAAGAACGCCGCTTCTGGGTCCATGGACCCGCCGAGATTAATGATCATGTCGCGAACCCTTTCGATACGCGCCTTGCTCCCGGCCGCGGCCCCCGCGATCACGTCGGAGTGCCCGGCAAGATATTTCGTCGCGCTGTGCAGCACCAGATCGAAACCCATCTCGATGGGCTTCTGCAGCACCGGGCTCGCGAAAGTGTTGTCGATGAGCGTAATCAGGTCCCACTCTTTCGCGAATGCCACTGCTTTTTTCAAATCCACCAGGCGCAGAGTGGGATTGGTGGGCGTCTCGATATAGAGCACTTTCGTGCGCGGATTGACCAGCCGTTCGATTCCGGCCAGATCCGATTCCACGTGCCGCACCACGATGCCCAGCCTCGGAAAAACATCGCGCATCATCCGGTAGGTGCCGCCGTAGACCTGGCGTGTGGCGATTACTTCGTCGCCCGCCTTTAGCACGGAAAAAAGCGCGCTCGAAATCGCCGCCATGCCAGAAGCCGCCACGATGGCCGCTTCAGCGCCCTCGAGCGCCGCGAGTTTCTTTTCTGCAACCGTCAGAGTGGGATTGCCATAGCGCGTGTAGATGTAAGCCGGGCTTTTCCCTTCGGCCCAACGCTTCATTTCTTCCGTACTGGAGAACGTGAAGTTGGCCGTGCGCGCGATTTGCACGCCGACGGGCAAGCCCTGGCGAAATTTGTCTTCGCCTGCGTGAATGGCGAGCGTGGCATCGCCCGCTTGTTTGCGTTTCGCTTTTGGTTTCTTCATCGGGGAGCAGGATGGCGCAATTCGCCCGCGCGCCGCAAGCGCCAATTTGGTTGGGGCTGCCGGTCTCCCGCGAGCAGCAAAGCTTGGGGATCCTGCGAACGAACTGCTTGACGCAAATCTTTCAATAGAACAATATTGACATAATCATGAATGACCTAATCGTTCTCGGCATTCTCTTCGAGGGGCCCCGGCATGGCTATGCCCTCAAAAAACGAACCGGGCTCATTTTCGGCCACGCGGACATGCACAACAACCTCATCTATCCGTTGTTGCGGCGCTTCGTAGCGCAAGCTTGGGTTACGCGGCGCACAACGGCAGGACACCGCGGCCAGACCCGGCAAGTGTACTCGCTCACACTCCTCGGCCGGAACGCCCTGATCGAGCGACTCCGCAAATTCGGCGAGAGCGAAGCATCGTCCGCACAAGCATTTCGCTTGCGCGTGGGGTTCTTCGGGTTACTCGATCCAGAGGCTCGGGAACAGATCATCGCCAAGCGCGACGTGTTTCTAGCATCGCGGACGCGCAAACTTTCCGACCTGCAGAAAAGCATGGATCTCGAAATGTATGGTGCCGAAGTTGTGCGATTTATGCGCCTACAGATTCAAGTTGAAATCGCCTGGATCAGCCGCCTTCGCCGCCTAAAGACTTCGCGCCAGGGCAAAACCTCGAAACGCGCACGGAGGAAGTCCCGGTGAAACTCACTCCGGAAATCGTCGTTTACGCTTCCTGGATACTGTTTTGCTTGTATTGGTTCATTTCAGCTTTCGCCGCGAAGCGCACGGCAAAGAGGGAGGCATCCGGAGAGCGTCTGGTGCACGTTCTCTTCATGGCCGCCGGATACATCCTCCTTTTCAACCCGGATCCTCATTGGGGAGTGCTGAATGAGCGCTTCCTGCCGGAGATCGCGCCGATCGCGTGGTTCGGCGGCGCAGTCACTCTGGCCGGCGTGCTGTTTGCTGTGTGGGCGCGGAGGTCCATCGGAAAATTCTGGAGCGCCGCGGTAACCATCAAGGAAGGCCACCAGCTCGTTCGCTCCGGCCCTTACGCACATATTCGCCACCCAATTTACACCGGCCTTCTTACCGCTGTGGCCGGAACAACCCTCGAACTCGGCAGGTATCGCGCACTCGTCGCGCTCGTGATTTTCGTAATAGGCTTCAGCAGAAAGGCGAAGAAGGAGGAAGCATTTCTCGCGCACGAATTCGGCGAGTCGTTCGACGAGCACAAGCGCCACACTGGATTTTTCCTGCCGCGATTTTCCTGACGCTCGCGCCAAATCCCGCCTCCGGCTTGCGACCCCCCGCGTCCGGGTCATTCCAGGCCGCTCCCGGTTTTGCCTTTCATTCGCTGACGGATTCGCTCACACTCCGGGCCAAAATTTAGAAACCTGCCGGTTTTGTGCCAAGATGGAAGCATCGAGTCCTGGCCATTCTCGTTGCAATTTGCGGGCATTCGAGAGGAACTCACTGATGAAGAAAAAGGGCATGGGCGTGCTGATTCTGTCTTTAGCTACGCTCTTTCTCCCATCATGCGTATATTTCCGGCCCAGCGGGCCATGCTTCGGCGTGGGCTGTCCGGCTCACACACCGGGCGAAAGCGGCCAGTACAAGAAGGGTGAGGCGCCAAAGGCGCAGAATGCGAGTGCACAGCCCGCCGGCCAACCGGCTGCGAACTCCCAGGTCGCGAACGCTGCGAACGCTCCGCAGGTTGCCAACCCCCAGACCGCCACGCAGCAGTCCAAGCAAGGGAGATTTGCGGCCTTCCTGCGCCAGTCAAAAGAGCAGCTGAAAGCTTGGTTCTAAGAACTGCCGGACACGAATCCGCTGCTTCAAAATCTACGCCGTCGCGGCTTCCTCTTCTTCGCCCGTGTGATGCGGCTTGTGCGCGGCGATCACCTTCTCAGCAATCTCGTTCGGCACGAAATCGTAATGCGAGAACTCCATGGAATAGCTTCCGCGCCCTTGCGTCATGGAAATTAATTCATTCGCGTAACTCAGCATTTCCGAAAGAGGGACCTGCGCCTTCACCACCACGCTGGCCCCGCGCGTTTCGCTTCCACTAATTTTCCCGCGGCGGCCGCTCAGATGGCCCATCAAGTCGCCGGAATACTGGTCCGGCGCATAAACTTCGACGTGCATGATGGGCTCGAGCAGCGCAGGGCGCGCCTGCTTCATGGCCTCCTTGAACGCCAGCGAACCCGCGATCTTGAACGCCATGTCGCTCGAATCCACGTCGTGATACTTGCCATCGTAGAGGCTCACGCGAAAATCGGTGACCGGGAAGCCCGCCAGGAAGCCGCGCTCGGCTGAATCACGCACGCCCTTTTCGACGGACGGAATCCAGTTCTTCGGGATCGCCCCGCCGAAGACGTCGTCCACGAATTCGATTCCCTTGCCGCGCGGGAGTGGCTCCAGCTTGATGCGGCACAAACCAAATTGGCCGTGGCCTCCGGTTTGCTTCTTATGCTTGCCTTCCGCGTCGGCTTTGCCGCGAATCGTCTCGCGGTAAGGCACCTTCGGCGGATGGAGCTTCAATTCCACGTGATAACGCTTGCGCAGCTTGGCCACCACAACTTCGATGTGCTGCTGCCCGGCGCCGCTGAGCAGAAATTCCTTGGTCTGCGGGTCGCGCCCAAAACGCAGCGCAAGATCCTCTTCCAGGATCTTGTGAATGGCCACGCCGATGCGGTCTTCGTCGGCGCGCGTTTTCGGTTCGACCGCAAAAGTGATCGATGGCTCCGGGATACGCGCCGGCTTATAAAAAATAGCGGCGGCTTTGTCACCCAGCGTTTCGCCCGTGGTCGAGTCCTTGAGCTTGGCCACCGTGCCGATGTCGCCGGCGTGAAGATCATTTACCGCCGTGGCCGCTTTGCCCTGCATCACTTGAATGTGCTGCAGGCGCTCCTGCGAATTGCGGTTGAAATTGTTCAGCGTAGCGTCGTTCTTCAGCACCCCGGACATAACCTTGAAGTAGGTGATGCGTCCGGCAAAAGGGTCGGCCAGCGTCTTGAAGATGAAAAGGGTCACCGGCTCGGCATCGGAGATTTTGCGCTCGATGGTGTCGCCTTTGTGATCCGGCGTTTTGTGGCCGCTCGCTTTTCCTCGGACGCCGGGAGAAGGGAAAATCTCCGCCAGAAAGTTCAGGATCGCATCGCTGCCTATGTTGTGCAGCGCGGAACTCAGCAGAATGGGAAAAATGCGCTTGGCCAGTACTGCTTCGCGCAATCCTTTCTTCAGATCATCGACCGGCAGCGTGCCTTCGTCGAAAAACTCCTGCATCAAAGCGTCGTCGCCTTCGGCCACCATTTCCACCAGCGTTTCATGCGCGGCTTTGGCTTCTTCGGCCAGTTCCGCGGGGATTTCCTCGACTTTCGCTTTGCCGTCGCCATCCGGAGTGTAAATCAGGGCTTTCATCGAGATGAGGTCAACAACGCCCTTGAACCCTTTCTCCTGGCCGATGGGCAATTGAACCGGTACGGTGCCCCGTCCGAAGACGCGCTGGATCGAATCGAGCGAGCGTTCGAAGCTGGCAAGCTCGCGGTCCATCCAGTTCATCACGAAGGCGCGCGGCTGATCGTACTCCGTGGCGTAATCCCACACGCGCTCGGTCACCACTTGCACGCCCGCTGCGGCGTCCACCACGATCAATGAGGCGTCGGCGGCTACGAGTGAGGACTTTGTTTCATTGATGAACGTGGAATAGCCGGGCGTATCGAAGAAATTTATTTTTACTTTTTCCGGCTGGTTGGGAACCGCCCACTCGGCGTAAGCAAGGCCGGTGTTAATGGATATCTTGCGCGCGATCTCTTCTTCGTCCCAGTCCGTGGTGGTAGAGCCTTCGGCGACCTTTCCCAGTCGCGGCGTCATGCCCGCGGCGTAAAGCAACGACGACACGAGCTGGGTTTTCCCCGTATCGCCGTGGCCTACAATGCCCACGTTGCGTATCCATTCCGTGTTATAGGACTTCATTTTTCACCTCACATAACCAAGACCATTTGTGGAAGAAAGCTCGCCGGGCTAAAGGTGACCTCTGCGAACGCAGACGTCCGCGCAGGCATTTCGCGGAGAGAAATCCCGGACTCCAAAATCGCGGTGTGTAAGAAGACAAACATCACGGCGCCGCCCCCTGGCGGCTGCGCACATGATCCTGCAGCCCTTGGGCTCCGCTCGAGCGGCGCCTAAGGACCAGAACGGCGGGATGCTAGCACACGGGCAGCGTTTCGTACAACGGGAGGAAGAGCCTGGTCGCCTGGTAATCCCGGGGGGGCTACGTGCAGCCGATTCCAGGTCACTTCTTGGGAGAATCGCCGGACGCGGTCTGCGGCCAGACCGGGCTCGCGAGTTCGATGCGCCAGATGGCGCCGCCTTCGTACATCGGGCCCTCAGACTTCAGGAAGATGGGCGCATCGCCTCGAGCAATCCAGATGTGAGTGTCCGGGGGCTGCTTTCCGATAATCGGCGCTACCAATCCGGCCGCGCCGCCAATATCAACTTTCACGTCATATCGCATAGCTTTATGCTCGAAACCCGCGACCGAAAATGAGTCGTCGCCTTCCGGAGTGATGATGAGCTTTACCAAGCGGGGCTTGGGCGTGGCCACCAGCATCGAAAGCGTGGTTTTCTGCGTCTCATCGCGAATGTTTTTCATCAGGGTGAATACAATACCGTTGGCCGCGTCGGAGGTCAGTTTTACGCGTTCGGTTGTGGTCTTTTCCTTGCCGTCGTCATCGGTGTAATGGACCGTCACTTGGCCCGTAGAGCAGTTGGTCAGAACATCCATCGGGCGTTTGAAGGCCGGCCCTTTCTGGACCAGGTGATCGCTCAATAGCCGGAAAATCCCTCGCTGGGTGAAGATGGAGGTCTCTTCCAGGCTGGAGCCATCTTTGAAGCGGAAGGCCAGCTTGACGGTCACGCGGTCGCCTACGACACCTTGTGTAAGATCGCCCGCAGCTAACGTATCGCCCTCGGCCGATTTCAACACCAGAAATCCGTGGAGCGAGCCCTCTTTGTATTTCACCGCTAGTTGATCTGCGGACAGTGGTACCGCATGAATCAGTGCGAGACAGAGCAGAAATCCAGCAAGACCGGACGCGCGCAAAATTTTCTTCACCTGTACAGGATACAGCGGAGACAACATCCGAGGGAACAGGGTTAGTCATGTATATCTCAGCGTAATTTAGTTTAGTGCTGGAAACGCGGCAGGCTAGGGAGCGATGCAGAAGGAGGCGTCGGCCTGGACGTAGCCGAAAGCCATCCGCGGAGTATTGAAGGCGACTGCGGGACGCCCTTCGTTGTCGAGGAGGATCAGGCCTCCCGTTGTATGTGCGCGCAGAGCGAGCTTGCGGACGCAGGCGTCGGCGACAGCCTGGGCCAGCGAAAGCGGCCCGCGCTTTTTGCGATGCGGGACAAGAACGCGCTGGTCGTGCAGAAGATCCGTAGCCATTTTAGCCATCACAATTTTCATGATGCCTTCGCCGTGTCCGGTGCAGGACACGCCGCCGGCTTCGCAATCGGCGTAGCATCCGCAACCAATCAGCGGGGAATCCCCGACGCGGCCGGGAAATTTGCAGCAGGTACCGCCCGTGGACGTTCCGGCGACGAGATGGCCGTGCTGGTCGAGCGCGACGGCGCCCACGGTGCCCTGATCGTGGCCGACGTGGTGCTCGGCGGCGTGCGAGTCCTCCAGGCAGCGGCGCCAGGCCGCTCGCTCTCCGTCGGTAACGAGCTCTTCCGCCGAACACAGAGGGATGCCGTTCTCCGACGCAAATTTTTCCGCGCCGGCCCCCACCAGCATCATGTGCTCGCTTTTTTCGAGCACCAGCCGCGCGAGGCGAACCGGATTGCGGACGCGTTCGACAGCCGCAACAGCGCCTGCTTTCAGCGTGCCGCCGTCCATGATAATCGCGTCGAGCTGAACGCGCCCGTCGCGATTCAGATGCGAGCCGATGCCTGCATCGAACGTGGCATCGTCTTCGAGGATGACGATAGCGGCTTCCACCGCATCCATCGCCGCTCCGCCGCTGGACAGGATTTTCCAAGCGGCAGTCAGCGCACGATGGATTCCGGCGCGGCAATCTTCCAGCGCTTCATCGGGAATGTTCCACGCGCCGCCGTGGATAATGAGAGAGGGTTTCAAGGTTAGCGAGACCGTCGCAGAAGATGATACCGCATGGTGCGAATCGTGAAACGAGGAAGGAAGCAAATGTGCCCAAGGATGTTACTCGCGAGCAGCAAATCTTCGGCTCGATCAGCCGCCCCGTCTGGCCGAACGAGTCAAAATGGATGAGCTTCCATGCGTTTGGATGGACGCCGCAGCAGTTGGGTGAAGTTGCGGCCTTCCGGTAGCCGGGTTCGCGGTGGGCGCTTCGGTCGGCAGCGCTGGTTGCCCCGCTTTGGTTTGATTCCAGGTGTGCAGGATTCGATGGACCACGGTGATGTTCGGTCCGATCGCTAGTATCCAAAGTACGGGCGGCATACGGTTCGCCACCGCGCCGAGAATCATCAGGACCAAACGCTCGGGCCTATCCCAGAAACCAACTTCGGACTTGGGCACCAGCGATTCGGCGCGCGCCTTGGCATAGCTGACCATCACCGAGCCGGCCATTGCTGCGCCAACCAGCACTGCGTACATAAAACGATTGACCCGCGCATAGTAAACCAGCAGGCCGAGGAAAAGAATCAAGTCTGCATAGCGATCGAGGATGGAATCGAGGAAGCCGCCGAACAACGTCACGCGATGCTGCCGCCTGGCTACCGGGCCATCCAGCAGATCGCACACGCCTGCCAGAATCATCATGCCGCCGGCCGCGGCAAAACGTCCCGCGGCAAATAGAATCCCAGCCCAAAGATTCAGAACGAGTGCCGACCAGGTTATGACGTTCGGAGGGATTCCCGTGGGAGCCAGCAGCGCCGCCAGCCGGTCGGTAGGCCAAGTAAGGAGCCGGCCGATGGTGCGCGTCAGCATGGATGTAAGACCACCGTGCTATTCCTCATCGTAAATCGTTGACAAGCGCACCACTTCGTACTCCCGCGTGCCTGCGGGAGTGATCACCGTCACCTCATCTCCAGGCTTCTTTCCCAGCAATGCCTTGCCGATGGGCGAACTCGTTGAAATCAGGCCCTTCGAAACGTCGGCTTCCTCAACAGTTACCAGTTTGTACTCGATTTCAGTGGACTTAGCAACGTCCAGAACCACGATACGTGATCCATACGCCGCACGGTCTTTCGGCAGGTTGGTCAAGTTCATCATGGAAATGTCCGCCATGCGCTGATGCAGCTGGCCCAGGCGGGCGGAGACGTAGGACTGGCGCTCTTTGGCGTACTTGTACTCCGCGTTCTCCGAGAGGTCGCCGTGTGCGCGGGCTACCTTAATTTCCTTGGGCAGCTCGTCATGCAGCTCGTGCTCGAGCGCGGCGATCTCGTCTTTCAACTTTTTCTTAATTTTCTCCGCAAGATCGGTCATTTTTGAGTTGAGGCGTTTGGGCAAGGGTCTCGAAAACTCCTGAGTGCCCGTAAGCTGATACCAACGGTTACTCCAGGATTATAGAGGAATTGCGCGCAATACCGCAAATCACGGGCTTCCACACGAGATTTAGCAGATGCCTCATTCCAATAGCTGCCCGGTTCAGGCAATATACCCTGCGCAAACGGGAGGCAGCAATGATTCGCACCACCGCCATCGCAACGCTTTGTTCCTTGGGACTTTCCTTCGCCGCCATCGGAAACAGCGTTGTTGCCGACGAGTCGCAACTGGCAGGCTTCACGGCGGAATCGTCACGGACCGAACGTCAATGGGAGGAGAAGTTTCGCGCCACACCCGATCCCGCAAATCTTCGCGCCTACATGCAGCGCCTCTCCGCGCGCCCGCACAATGTCGGCTCGCCCTACGACAAAGACAACGCCGAATGGATCCTGTCGAAGTTCAAGGAATTCGGTCTCGACGCGCACATCGAATCCTTCAGCGTACTTTACCCCACGCCGAAAGAACGCCTGGTCGAACTGGTCGAGGGCGGCCCGCATTTTGTGGCCAAGCTTCAAGAGCCCGCCGTGCCGGAAGACCCCACCTCCAATCAGCAATCCGAGCAGCTCCCCACTTATAACGCGTATTCGATTGATGGCGACGTGACCGGTCCGCTGGTGTACGTGAATTATGGAATTCCCGAGGACTACAAAACCCTCGACCGCCACGGCATCTCGGTGAAGGGTGCCATCGTCATCGCGCGTTACGGCCATTCCTGGCGCGGAATTAAGCCTAAGGTGGCCGCCGAGCACGGCGCGCTGGGCTGCATCCTTTACTCCGATCCGCGCGATGACGGCTATTCTCCCGGCCAAACTTTTCCCGCCGGAGCGTATCGCCCGAAAGATGGCGTGCAGCGCGGCAGCGTGCAAGACAGCACCGAATTCATGGGCGATCCGCTCACGCCCAACGTGGGCGCCACCCCCGAGGCCAAGCGCCTCGACATTAAGGACGCTCCCACGCTGACGAAAATCCCGGTGCAGCCGATTTCGTACGCCGATGCCCAGCCTTTGCTCGCAGCCATCGCCGGCCCGGCGGCGCCACCGGAATGGCGCGGCGGCCTTCCGCTGACATACCGGCTTGGCCCCGGCCCGGCGAAGGTTCACTTGAAAGTTTTTTCGAACTGGGACATGAAGCCGCTCTACGACGTGATTGCGAAAATTCCCGGCGCGCAGTATCCCGACGAATGGGTGATTCGCGGCAACCACCACGACGCCTGGGTGAACGGCGCGGAGGATCCCATCTCTGGCCAGGTGGCCTTGATGGAAGAGGCGCGCTCACTTGGCGCCCTGGTGAAAGCTGGCTGGAAGCCGAAGCGCACCATCATTTATTGTGCCTGGGACGGCGAGGAGCCCGGCCTGCTCGGCTCCGTGGAATGGGGTGAAACGCATCAGGACGAACTCCGCAACAAAGCCGTCGCCTATATCAATTCCGATAGCAACGGCCGCGGTTTCCTGGGCGCCGAGGGTTCGCACACGCTCGAAAAGCTGGTGAATAGCGTGGCGCGCGACGTGCCGGACCCCGAAACCAAACTCACCGTCTGGAAGCGCTGGCAACTTAGCGAAATCAGCGACGCGAAATCAGACGAAGATCGCCGGGAATTGCGCGACCGCCCGGATCTCCGCATCGGCATCTCGGGCGGAGGCTCCGATCACGCCGGGTTCCAGAATTTCCTCGGCATCGCGGTGCTCGATCTCTCCTTCGGCGGGGAGGACGGCGGCGGCATCTATCATTCCATCTACGATGACTTCTACTGGTACACGCACTTCAGCGACACCGATTTCGTCTATGGCCGCGCGCTATCGCAGGTCGCCGGTACCACGATGATGCGGCTGGCCGATGCCGATCTTCTGCCATTCGACTTCACCGATTTCGCCGACACGGTGCAGACCTACGTGACCGGACTTCAAAAGTTTTCCGCCAAGATGCGCGACGAAACCACCGAGCGCAATCTGGAAATCGAGGAGGGAGTCTTCGCTGCCAATGCCGATCCCAAGGAAACCTACGTTCCTCCGGCCAAGGAAGAAGTCCCCCCGCATCTGAATTTCTCTCCGCTGCAGAACGCCGCGGACGCGCTCACTCACAGCGCGCAGGAATATCAAAAAGCCCTCGCGCACGCCATGGAAAATGGAGGGGCCGCGCTGGCTTCCTCGTCCATCGCAGAAGTGAACCGGATGCTCATCGAAAGCGAGCGCAAACTCACCAATCCCGCGGGCCTGCCCGGCCGCGCCTGGTACAAGCACCAGATTTACGCGCCAGGCGTTTACACCGGATACGAAGCGAAGGCCATCCCTGCTGTACAAGAGGCCATCGAACAAAAGAAATGGAAGCTCGCTGAAGACTCCATCGCACGCGCTGCCGCCGCCCTGCAGGACGAAGCCACGCTCGTATCGGCCGCTGCCGCAAAACTCTCCGCCGTGGCGAAGTGAGGGCTAAACAGGGCGTTCTGCGGCAAAGATAAACTCAGAAGGAAGCGGGCAGGCGATCAGAGAAATTTCATCAGGGCGTCAGTGGTCTCTTTGGGCTTTTCTTCCATCACCCAATGCCCGCAATCTTTGAGTACGATCATGGTGGCATTCGTAGCGACAATCTTCATTTGCTCGCCTAACAAAGTTCCGTTGGCTTTCTCCCCGCCGATCGCGAGGACCGGCATGGTCAACTTCGTCCGGGACAATTCCGCGAAGTCTTTGGCCGCTTGCTGGAAGGAGACGAAATAGGCCCAACCCGCCCGCATTCTTCCGGGACGCGCATAGGCTGCCGTATATGCCGCGCGATCGGCTTCCGCTAACGAGTGCATTTTGTCCGCGGCGAAGTCATTCCAGAAATAATCGAAATAGGTCCGCTCGCGCCCGCGTACGAGCGCTTCTGGAGTCGGCCCGTTAAACCGGAAATGCCAGATTCCCGGATTGTTGTACACGCTCTCCCATCCGGCCACGCCGGGAAGGAACGCATCCATCACCACGAGCTTTTCCGTTTCCGCGGGAAACTGCGCCGCGTATGCGTAGGCCACCATCAAGCCGATGTCGTGCCCGACCACTCTCGCTTTCTCCACGCCCAGCGACTTGGCGAGCGCGTGAATGCGTATGGCCGCGGATTTCATGTCCAGGCCGTCCGCGGGGATCTCCGACTCGCCAATCCCGGGCAGGTCCGGCGCGATTACGGTAAATTTGTCGGCGAGAAGAGGAATGATCGGGCGCCACATCCGCGAGGTCTGCGTGTAGCCGTGCAGCAGGATCACCGCCGGACCTTGGCCCGCGGTCAGATAATGCAGCTTGATGCCGTTCAGCTCCGCAGTTTTTGAAACGATGGTCTGGGGGCCTGCGATGGTTGCTGCGGTGGAAATTGGCGAAGGAGAGGAAAAAAGGCTCAGCAAGGCCAATCCGAACAACACCGCCAAGTACCGTTTCATCGGATTTCCTTTATGATCTCGCGCCCTGCGTGGGCCTTGCCGTTCCTTTCACAAAGCAAGAGTCGCAGACCCTGGTGCCGTCCTTCAGCGTGAAGTCCACGCGGCGAGTCGGGTCAATCTCCGCTCCGCACTTTCCGCATCTCTCTTCGATCGGCTCCGTCATGCGTATCTCCCAAGGTACGCAGACATTGTACTTCATCACCAGCGCATAGAAGAATTCGACGAAACATTCGCGTTTCGCCTTCGCTTCTTATTTGCTGATTTCCAGGCCAATCACTTCGCCGCTGACGATAATCTCCACGCGCCGGTTCAGCTTTCGTCCCGCCGGCGTGCTATTGTCCGCGATGGGGTCAGCGTCCCCAAATCCTTCGGCGGTGATGCCATCGGGCAATAACCCCTGCGCGATCAGGAACTGCCTCACCGTATCCGCGCGTTGCTGCGAAAGCTTCATGTTGAATTCCGCCGTGCCGGAACTGTCCGTGTAGCCCTCGATGGCCAGGTTCAGGCCCGGATGCGCCTGAATGATGCCCGAAAGCTTGGCTAACTTCAGTTTTGCATCCGAGCTCAGCGCGTACTTGCCGAGCTCGAACAGTACGTCGGCCATGTTAACCACCAGGCCGCGCGGCGTATCGGTGGTCTGCAGGACGGCGTTCAACTGCGCCAGCAGTTGCGCGCGCAACGCTTCCGTGGCCGCCCGGGCGCGTGCGGCTTCTTCCCGCGCCGCTTGTTCCTTGGCTTGCAAGGCCGCTTGTTCTGCCGCCGCCCTTGCCGCGGCCGCGTCCGCTGCGGCCCTGGCCTCCGCCGACTGCGCCGCTGCCTCCGCTTTCATCTGCGCTTCTTTCGCGGCCGCCTCCGCCTTCATCTGCGCTTCCTTCGCCGCGGTCAACTCCGCCTGGCGCTGCGCTTCCGCTGCGGCCTGCGCGTCGGCTTCTGCTTTGGCCTTGGCCGCCGCCACGGCCGCCGCCGCATCCTTTTCCCTCTGGATGCGCTCCGCCTCCTGTTGCTGCGCCGCCAGGGCCCGGGCATCCTCCGCAAACTGGATCGTTTGCCGCGCTGCGGAGATGATTTGATTTTTTCCGGCCTTGCGCCCGAGCGCCTCCTCCGCGGACTCCAAGCTCGACCGCGCCTTGGTATAAATCTCCGGCGCGAATTGTTCGGCGCCGCGCGATCTCGCGATGTCCACAGCGTTGCGCGCTTCGTATATGGCCAGCGGCACTTTTTTCAAGTCCGGTATCAGCGCGAGCGGATTTCCCAGCTTGGAATACTCGCTGCGCTTCATCAGCTTGTAACTGTTGTCCGGATAAATCCTGCCCTTGGTGTCTTTGAGCGCCTGGTTGGCCAGAACCACGAGTTCGCTGGGAATGCGCACGGCGTAATACGGCTCAGCCGTCACGATCAAGGCAAAAGTCTGCGACTGCGCTTTCGCCGCCAGCTTGCCTTCTCCGTTCTTATCGATGGGAACTTCTCCGAGATTTGTGCTCGTGCCGTCCGGCGTGACCGTCCACAGCACGTAGGTCAAAAATTCCGCCCCGAGCGCGGTCGGTTGCGGCATCCCCGACACTTCCAGCTCGATCGTGGTCCCTCCCAGCCTGGCCGTCACCTTGGCGTCGCCGCTCGCTTGTGTAGACGCGGGCGTGCCCACCATGCTGACCATGGTGCTGCCCGCGCCGATGGTGTAGCCAATCGCCGCCACCGTCCCGCTGATCACGTTCGCAGACGGTTCCGGCTGCTCCTTGGTCTGCGCCGCGCAAATTGCCGGCACCAAAGCCGCACACACCAGCGCCAGAAGCATTTTCCGATTCTGTTTCATTATTCTTCTCCGCGAGCGGAAATTCGCCTTCAATTCTCTTCCGCGCAGAACGATACGTCCCCCGCTGTTTCGTGTCAACCTCGCCTCGCGCGGGCTGCGGCGGGCTAACCACTAAGCAGGAGAATGCCTTAGTCGTTCCATCGCGCTTAAGGGATGCCTTTCGGGCCTTGTCAACGGGAAGGAGGCAGCTCCACCGCGTCCACGATCGCCCGCTGATTCCTGTCGCAGACGAGATGGCTAAAGGCGAGAAGTTTCCGCAGCTTTCGCTCGCGAGCAGGGCCTCAAGCAGCACCCCGCCCGCTCATAGTTCGGCCGAGTGAGTTCCGCAACGGAAGTCTTTTTGTTTCTGGCGGAGAGGGGGGGATTCGAACCCCCGATCCCGGTTTTGCCAGGATAACTGCTTAGCAGGCAGCCCTGTTCGGCCACTCCAGCACCTCTCCGCAGCCTGCGGAGGCGTTCAGTTTACTTTAGTTGCCAGCGATTATCCATCCGGCGCCCTCTTGCAAGCTTATCGAATGCGAGAACTGCAGCAGCGCACGAATGGTGCGGGTACCGCGCCAGAACCGAGATTGCCGCAAACGAGCGCTTGAACTCACCTGGTTGTAATAATGCGAAGTGTTTTCCACAACGGCGGCAAGATTGTCCAAATCCCGATTGACACCAAGATTCGCTTGCACGATACTCCGGCCGCGAAGGCGTCCCAGCCGGCTTCGCACATCCGACCTGGAGGATCCACGATGACAAAGTCTCGCTTCTTGCTGGTTTGTTCAGTGGCGATGTTTGCTTTCCTCGCTTGTACTCAACCCGCGGTTGCCCAATCAGCCGCACGCTTTCACGTGAAGGCCGTCCCTTCCAAGCACGCGGAGGTTCGCGAAAACGTCAACCCAGCACCCCCTGATGACCTGTACGCGCTCGAAGCGGCGTTTACCGCTACAAGCTTCCTGTTCCCGGCTAACTCCGACACTACCTTCATCTGGCCATGCTTTGGCGACACGTCCACCCCCAACCCCGATTGCATGACCATAGGTGATCCTTCACAGACCTTTCCTACTGGGGGAGTAGCGGTTGGTGCTCCTGCATACGTCTGGTCCTTAGCCGATTGTGACGGGACTACAAACGGCTCCAGCGTCGGCGGATCCCCGACTTACATTCCTTGCGGTGAAACCGAAACTTGGTACGAAGATGACTCGAATGACTCTACTGACGACCTCCTCTACATAGTCGAAGTCGAGCAGGGCACGAAAGTCATTTATGATAGCGGCACAATCGATTTCGGCACCAATCCTTTCGCGGGTGGAACTCCTCCGTTCGACGTTGTCTTCTCCGGTCCGACAAACTTTGGCACTCTAGGCGTGGCGGGCGAGAACAATGGCAACTGCGAACCCGACGCGGGCTACCCTACAGCGACGGATCCGGGAGCGACACCGTTCATAATACAGGCCAACAAGACTTGCGTTGACCCAGCACCCGGATTGGCTACCATTACGGTGACAACTGAACTCGCTACACCCAAATATAGTACAAAGAAGACGACGGTGGCAGCCTGTAAACCCGCCGCGCCCCCTTGCTACACAGTCACGTACACCAAGAAGTATTCGATATCACAAAAATGGAACATTTGGCTGCAGTAAGAATCTGAGCCGTTCCGGTGGCGGCTTAAACCAGCCGCTTCGGTAAGGATCACTTCAACCAACGTCCCAGGCTCGAGTTCGCACTTGAGCCTGGGACGTTTTGTTTTTTGACTGATTAGCTCGGAGGCAAACTATTCCCGGCAGTTGGTTTGATCGAGGAACGACCGCCACGGTTCGCTGCGTGCCCGTGGTAGCGCCCTCGCTATTTCTGCAACGGGATCGCGCGGAAGCGCACAAAGAGAAGCACGCCCATCGGATGATCGCCGTAAACGGAATCAAGGAACGCAGGCTTGGCGTAGAGCGTGTATTGCCCTCCCAGCGCGCTCGAGACGCGCGGAATGAAATTCCATTCGTGGTCGTAGCCGAACGTATAGGCCTGCACGCGCGCTAGAAAGCGCTCCTCAAATCCCGGCGGCAGCGGATTTTCGCCGAGGAGCAATTCATTCGTGCGGTCCACGCTTTCGATGCGCGTCCAGGCGTAGTTGTGATGCGCGAACCTCGCCGTGCTTTCCGCCAAATAGCTGTTGTAGATTTCCGCGTCCGGAATCGTGCGGTTGCGTCCCCAAAGCAGCAGGGTGGCCCAGTTGCCCCAGCCGTTCGCCCCTAGCGGCCGGTTGTAGGTGACCGACGCCGTCATGCGCAGGTCGTCTTCGTTCGGGAAAAGCTGCTCGGGACTGGCTAGGCGCGTAATGGAATACTGGCCGCTCCAGTTCGGAGCGGGGTTGAGCGTCAAGCGCGCGGACCAGGAATCGAGCGCGCCCGCGCCGATGGTCCAGCGATTCTCGCCCGGCTCGCGGCCGCGGAATCCGGAAACTTCGATGCGCGCAATTTTGTAAGCCAGGCCCACGGTGACCACGTCATCCGCGATGTGCGTGGAATCCTGCAAATGGTGGCCGAGCGGCGCGAGCGTGTCCTCGCTTGCGGAAACGCGGTGCGGAAAAGCCTCCGGGCCAATGGCCGGATCGCCCACCGGCGCCGCGTAAAACGAGAGCAGCGCGTTCTCGCCGACCTTCCAGTCGTACAGCAGCGCAATCTCCATGAAGAAATTGTGCGGGTGCTGCCCATCAACAATGGGCTTGCCAAAAGCCGTTTCGCCAATCTGGAAAAGCTCGGGGTATTGCCGGCCGGTAATCGTGGCGGGATCCAGGCTGAACATGGCGCGCGCAGTGAGCGTGCCGTTGCCGAGCGCGTGCTGCGCCATGGGCATGAACCAGCTGGTCCCGAAAACCTTGTCGCCGCCGCGCGGACCGGTTTGCTGCTGCGCGTTCGCGAATCCGACGCCGTGGAACATCAGCGTCCAATCGCCTTTCTGGGTCATCAGCATATCGTGCGGAGTGGAGTTCGGCTCCGCGGTGGTCCCGGCGGTCTCGTGACTCAGGATTTCCTCGATGAACGTTGCGGGATGATTCATGTCCATGCCGTTCATGGAAGCCATGGCCTGCCCTGAATCGTGCGGCATTTCCGGCGTGGGCGTCGCAGCCGCCAAGGCAGAAGCATTGCAAGGGCAGAGTACGACTGACTCGCATGGCGGGTTCGGGGACTTCCGGGCGAAAGTGGGCAGAACTGCCAAGCCCGCGGCGAGCAGAAACGAAAATCCGCGCTTAGAGATGGATGCTCCTCTTCTGGGCCGCCAACCTTGGCTAGGCTCGCGAAAAGCATAGCAGAAAAGCGCAGTCAGTTTGCTTTCGCGGGCGAGTCTTGCACTGTTGCAGCGCGGTCCTCGCGCGTCGCGCGCAACACTCCGCTTTCGTCGGCGTAGAAATTGGCATAGCCGAAATTCCCGGCGCGCGCCGTGAGCGTATAGCTTTTCACCCGGCCGTCCGCGTCCGGCTTCCCCGGAGTGTACTGAATGGTGTAGCGCCCGGACTGCGCCGTTTCCGCGGCAAAGCGCACGCGGTCTCCTAGTGCTTCCAGGGACGGCGGGAAGTCTCTCTCGCTCGATTGGTAGGCCGCGAGCGCCTCTTGAATTCCCGCGATGGCGCCGCGCGCGTGCGCTTCCGCATCAGGTTGCGTTCCGGAAATCTTCCAGGGAAAAGCGAACCAGGCCGTCGCCGCCAGGATCGCAAGAAACACGCCCAGCAGGATGGCCACGCGAGCTGGAGACGTTCGTTTCTTTTGCACGCCCACGTTAGCAAACTCGCTGCCGTCGGGCGCGTTGGTTACGTCCGCGCCGCAATAGGGGCAAACCTGGCTCGCCTGATTGATCGCTTGCTCACACTCCGGGCAGGTGAACATTTCCGAGTTATCTTAGCAGGTTCTAATGGCGGACCTGCACATGGCGAACTCGCGAGGCCTGAGCGCGCGATTAAGCTGGGCAACTTCCACGGATCTCATCTATATCTCTCTTCATGTCGCTCGTGCTCGCGCGAACATATGCGACACGAATGCCGTGCAAGAATTTGGGCTTGCCTCGATCTAATGGTATGTAGGACTTGGCTCAAGGAGACGACCCATGCGCAAACGCATTTTCAAGATGGCGATTGTTGCGGCGCTTTCGATTTTTGTTTGCTTAGCGTTTTCCGGACCGGCCTTCGCCGCGCCGCAGCAGAAAGAGGAAGCCGCCGCATTGTCCGAATCCGCCGCGACGACCGAAAAAGACCAGGTCGATTTGAATGTAACTGTTTACAACTCGAACGTGGCCCTGGTGCGCGACGTGCGCCAGATTCATCTGGCCTCCGGCGTTTTTCCTCTGCGCTTTGAGGACGTGGCCGCCGCGATCAATCCCGCCACCGTCCATTTTCGTTCGCTTACCGATCCAGCCAAGCTCGACGTCATCGAGCAAAACTACGAGTACGATTTGCTCGACCCGCAGAAACTCCTGCAAAAATACGTCGGCCGCGAGATCACCCTGGTGCGCGCGGAAAAAGACGCAGGTTCGACCAGATGGGTGGAAACCAAGGCGCTCCTCCTCGCCGACAACAACGGCCCGGTCTGGAAAATCGGCAACGACATCGTCACCGGACTGGCCGCCGATTCTTACCGCTTCCCGGAACTTCCCGGAAATCTTTACAGCCGGCCCACGCTCCTGTGGACGCTCGAGAATCGCGGCGCCGCAGCGCAAAAAGTGGAAGCGTCCTATCTCACCAACAATATGAATTGGAACGCGGACTACGTGCTCACCGTCGCGCGCGACGAAAAGGCCGCCGACCTCGACGGCTGGGTCACGCTCACGAACAACAGCGGCGTGGCCTACTCGAACGCCAAGCTCCAGCTCGTGGCCGGGCAGATTCATCAGGTCTCTTCGATGTCTTCGATGCAAGCGGGCGCCGCGGTGAGAATGGATCTAAAAGCCGCGCCGCAATTCGAGCAGGAGGACTTCTCCGAATATCATCTCTATACGCTCGGACGCCGCACTTCCATTCAGAACAACGAATCCAAGCAAATCAGCCTGCTGACGGGAAGTGGCATTCCGGTAGAAAAATATCTCGCCGTCGAAGGCCAGCCATACTACTACCGCAACCCGCAGTCCATCGGGAACCCGGTTCCGCAGCCGGTGAAAGTTTTCTACCGCTTTAAAAATGAGGCCAAATCCGGGCTGGGAATGCCGCTGCCGGCTGGAACCGTGCGCGTGTATCAGTCCGATTCAAAGGGAGGCATCCAGTTCGTCGGCGAAGACCACATCAATCACACGCCCAAGGACGAATCGCTCCGGATCTATGTCGGCAACGCGTTCGACGTAGTCTGCGAACGCAAGCAAGCCGATTACAAAAAAATCGCCAGCAATCTCTTCGAAATGGAATATCAGATCACGCTGCGCAATCACAAGGACGGGCCCGTGACGGTCGAAGTTCGCGAGCCCCTTGGCGGCGATTGGGAAGTGCTGAACTCGAATTTCAAGTGGACCAAGCTCGACGCCACCACCATCGGATTCGAGATACCAGTGGAGAAGGACGGCACGGCCACGCTCGATTATCGCGTGCGCGTGAAGTGGTAAGGATAACTCCCGGCGCTCAGCGCTTGCAGCACTGTTTGTCGGCGATAGCTGCTTCGCGTGCGAAAACGGTGTTGGCCGGGAATTGCACCGCCAACTCGGCGAGCAACTCGTGCGCGCGGTCCATCTGGTGTTCGCGCTCGTAGGCCAGCGCCAGCATCACTTTGGCGAAAGGCTGCAGGTAATGCCCGTTGTCCGCTGCTGATTTCATCTGCGCCATGCCGCGGGTGCGGTCCCCGTGGATTCCTCCGAACCACACGAACGCGCGTTTGTAGCCGGGCAGGCATCCGATCACGTAATTGCTCATGCCTAGGGCCACGTTCGCGTCCTGCTGCGTGGGATCAATCGCCAGAAGAGTGCTTGCCTCAGCTTCGGCCTGCTTCATCATTTTGAGGCCGTCAAGCTGCTTCTTGATGATCAACGCGTCGTAATCGGATTCCATCCCGTCGGCGATGGTGAGGCCGAGGAGTCCGTGGAGATCGTGCGGATTTGATTTCAAGCGTTCTTTGGCCAGAAACCGGGCTTGATTATTGGTTGCTAGGAAAGCGGAATTTTGATTCTGCGCTGCATTTCCGTCCACGCCGCCTAGAAACTTCGCGTCATTCAGGAAAAACTCCGATGTAAGAACGCCCTTGGTGTTGAATTGCTCGAAGAGATAGCTGGCTGCTTCCGCGGCTTTGCCCAGCGGATCGTCGGGGCGGGCCTTTTGGAACGCGAGAAATTCAACGCGCGCTCCGTCGAAATTCAATTCGTAGAGGCGTTGGAATCCTTTCTCAAGCAGGCCCACCGACGGATCCGGTTCGATCACCGGCACTTTCGCCGCCGCAGCTTGTTGCTCCGGGCTATTGTCCGGTTGCCCGGCGCCCCGGGGCTGCGAAGCAAAAGCTGGATAAAGCGCGATTGCCGCGGCGAGAAACGCCACGCTTGAGACTTGACCGGTTCGAATTGCCATGGTCTAGAAAACTCTCCGTGAGATACCAGCAGCCCAAAGGGGCGCGAGCGCGCGTTGATGATGTCTCATTATATTCGAGGATGCAAGAATCCAATCAGTTGCTTGGAGCGGTGTGACCTAGAGATTATTCAATATGAAATCGGTGATGCCTTGAAACAGTTGCATGCGCGCCGCCGGATCGCTGATTCCATGGCCGCGCCCGGGAAACACCATCAGGCGGTCCGGATAATGCCCGGCGTCGATAAGCTCGTTGATCACCTCGGCGGAATTAGCGAAGTGCACGTTGTCATCGCCGGTGCCGTGCGCCAGCATCAGCTTGCCCTTGAGCTTCGAGGCTTGAAATGCGGGCGAAGAATTCTTATACCCGTCGGGATTGTCCTGGGGACGCCCCATGTATCGTTCGGTGTAAATCGTGTCGTAAAGCTTCCAGTCACTCACCGGCGCGTCCGCGATGCCTGCCTTGAACACATCCGCGGCGTTGAACAAAGCTTCCAGCGTCATGAACCCGCCGTAGCTCCCGCCCCAGATTCCGATGCGCCCGCCGTCAACGTAGGAAAGTGATTTCAGATACTTCACTCCCGCCAGCTGGTCTTCTAGTTCGATTTTGCCGAACTGGTGATAAAGGGGAGTCTCGAATGCGTGGCCGCGTCCCCATGACCCGCGATTATCGAGGGAGAAAATAATATAGCCTTTCTGCGCCAGCATTTCGTGCCACAGCAGGCCGGCACCGCCCCAAGCGTTGCGCACCACTTGCGCGTGCGGCCCGCCATAAACGCTGATCAGCACCGGATATTTTTTCGACGGATCGAAATTCGCCGGCTTGATCATGCTGGCATAGAGCTTCGTGCCGTCGTCAGCCGCGACGTTCAGGAAATCAACCGGCGAAAGATGATAAGACTCGAGCTCCGCAACTTTGTTCTCGTTGATGACGCTGATGAGCGAACCATCCACGCGATACAGGTCTTGCCGCGGTGGAGTCATCGAGTTCGAGTAGGTATCCACGAACGCCGAACGGTCCGGCGAGAGATTCACTCCGTGCGAGCCCGCCTTTTGCGTGATGCGCGTGACGCTCTTGTCCCGCAACGAGACGCGGTAGAGCTGGCTCTCTCGCACATCGTCTTTATTCGAAAGAAAATAAATGTAGCCCTGCGCTTCGTCCACTCCCGGTTGCGAAGCGCGCGGTCCAAAACCGCCTATTCCGCTGACTTCCCAGTCGCCGCTGGTCACCTGGCTCAGCTGCTTGCCGGAAAGATCGTAAAGATAGAAATGGCGGAAGCCGCTGCGCTCGCTCGACCACAAAAAGCGTGCGTTGTCCGAGAAGAAGTACACATCGTCGCTGATGTTGATCCAGTACTTGTCCGTTTCCGTAAGGATGGTTTTTGAAGCGCCCGTGGCCGCATTGCAAAAAAGAAGATCCAGTTGGTTCTGCGCCCGGTTCAGCCGCTGCACCGCCACGCGCTGGCTGTCGCGCAGCCAATCCACGCGCGCCAGATAAACGTCCGTGTTCGCCCCCGTGTCCATCCACGTGGTTTCGCCGCCTGCCACCGAAACCACCCCCACGCGCACGATCGGATTGGGCTCGCCTGCTTGTGGATAGCGCGTGTAGTCCATCGCACCGGCGGGCGAACTCATGTCCATGATCGGGTAGCGCGTCACCGGGCGCTCGTCCATTTCGTAATAGGCGAGCTTCGAAGAATCCGGCGACCACCAATACGCCGTGCGCGTGTTGAGCTCTTCCGGATACACCCAATCAAGCTTCCCTCGTAGGATTTCTTCGCTTCCTCCGGTCGTCAGTGCCTTTGGATCGCCGCCTGCCACGCTGACCACCCACAGATTCGAATCGCGCACGAAGCTGACCCATTTTCCATCCGGCGAAAATTTCGGATCTTCGATCTCGGCGGCGCTGCTGTTCACCAGCGCTTTTGGCGTCATCGTCTTCAAGTCCAGAAGCACCAGGCTATTGCTCCCGATGAAGAGCAACGAATCAGCGCCCGGGGCCCATTGGTAATTGTCCGTTTGAACGCGCCCCAGTCCGGTGGCCTGCGTGGTTTTTTCTTTTTCCGGCTGCGTAACAGCTTTCATGCTCGCGGCATCGACCAGGACTTTGCGTTCCCCCGTCGCCGTATCCATGGTCCACAGCTCGGTCTCGGCATCTTTGCCCGTGCCGCGGCGCTCGAGGTAGGAAACTCCTTTGCTGTCCGGGCGCCATTCGATCCCCCGCGTTAGCCGGCCGCTAAGGTTCGGCTGGCTGTAGAGCCGCTCGAGCGTTAACAATTTTTCTGGTGGGTTATTCTCTTGGCCTTGGGCCAGTGCCGAAAAGGCCAAGCCCGCAACAAGAAGCGTGCCCAGCGGCAGGACTTTGAAAGCGAGAAAGCGGGAAAGGCGGCGCATGCGTTGCTCCTCACATGAAACGCAACATTCTATATCGCGCGAGAGCATTGCGGTATCGCTAAGCGGGAGAGCGCGGCCCGAGAGCGCAAGCAGCGGAAAACTCGCGTAGCACTTGTTTTAACTTGCGCCCTGCGGTGTGGGCTCCGAAGCAGTTGTAGAAATTGCGCTGTCGACGGGACTCCGGCGCATTAGAAATGCGCCAATGGTTACGCCAAGCGCGAGAGCCAGCATCGAGCCGTCTCGCACCAAGGTCTTCCATCCCAGTTGTTCGCCGGGGCCGAAGCACCCGCAATTGACTTCAATTCCCTTGGCGAACGTCCGGACCATCACGGCGAAAAAGCCGCTCAGCAGCAGCGTGGTCGCCAGCGATGAAAAGCGCATCCACAGGCCGGTCAGGAGCCAAAGCCCTAGACCCAACTCGAAGAAGGGCAAAGTTCGCGCCACCAGCTTGACGGCTTGCGGCGGCAGCATTTCATAGGAGCCCACCTGCATCGCGAACATCGAGAGCGAAGTCCGGATCGAAGCCGCTGACCACGGCATCGCCGCCTGCGGTTTGAGCTTCGCGTACGCGGCGAAGAGAAAAATTCCCGCGAGCGCGAGCCGTCCCACCAGGAGGAAAATCCTCCAGGAGCTTCCGCGCGATGAGTCGGTTGTGCTCATAATCGGCGTCCAGCCTCCCTATTGTTGCAGCAGCGAATCAAAGTAATCTTTCAACAGCGGCCAGGCGATATTGCCGCCCGACGCCGGATACTTCTGCCCCTTGTAAGTAATCGATATCGTCGGAGTCTGCGTCACTGGTATCTGTTTCCCCAGATTCGCGTCCTGCTCGATGTAGTTATCCAAAGAGCACGCGTGCCCCGAGGGCCCCGCCGGCAGGTTCGCCGGATTGAGCACCGGGCCGGGATCGTTCATGCACGCTCCCGCCATCAACGCTTGCACGCGCTTGAAATCCGTGGCATTGAGCGCGCCGGAGACGTATTTCTCGATGTCGCCGCTGCCGGACCACAAAAGCTGATTGTCGAAGAGCGCGGCGTCAACATCCTGAAATTTCCCGATCTTCGCCGCCGCATTCGCCCAACGTGCCGCTTCCCAGGAGTGCGTGTGCGCCGCGATGGGCAGCGGGAAATCGCGATGAATCAAATACACCTTACCCGAGGCCACATAATCGTTGATCAGCGGTCTCAGCGTTCCCTCGAAAAGGCTGCGGCAAGCCGGGCACTGGTAGTCGCTGAACACTTCCATAGTAATGGGCGCGCTCTTGTTTCCGAGCGTCTTGACCGGGGGAGCAGCAGCCGCGGAATCCACTGCCGCATGCGCGCGCTTCTGCGCCTGGCCCGCGGTCTGCGACGGGAACCCAAGCGCGAGGGATCCGAGTAGGACCAACACGGCGAAGATCGGCAAGCGCAAGGCAACCTGGTTTTGGCGGATCAACTCTTCCTCCTGAATCGTTGTTCGAAGCGACGAGCTATTGTAACGCGAATCGCTCCGGATGCAGCCGTGGTTGCGCCCTAGTTCTAAACCGCCCGAGTCGGGCGTTTAATTCTGATGCAGTTTCGACCGCGTTGGTTAGACCGGTTCCGAGGACCCTCTCGCGAGGGATTCGTCGACCGCGAAACGCAGAACCCGGGATATGGATGCCTAATGCCATTTAAATCATAGGAATGCAGACGCATAAGAAACTTGACAATGGTACGCTCAACATGTATCATTGGCAAGTTTCCACGAGTTGCCGCTCGGGTAAACACTCCCCGAGCGTTACAGGAGAGCATTTAATGAGCAAGATTATAGGTATTGATCTCGGCACAACCAACTCGGTCGTAGCCGTGATGCAGGGCGGCGAACCAACTGTGATTCCGAACCAGGAAGGTGCCAGAACGACTCCTTCCGTTGTCGCCATCAC